>Ga0111539_10001601_pt1 | contig 30196 bp, 29 predicted proteins | sample RhiMethybrSRZTD1_FD_79667 | JGI IMG/M metagenome (GOLD analysis project Ga0111539, IMG submission 79667) | Populus rhizosphere microbial communities from Tennessee, USA - Rhizosphere MetaG P. TD hybrid SRZTD1 (version 2) (version 2) | ecosystem: Host-associated > Plants > Roots > Rhizosphere >...
GGCGTCACCGCACCCTATGAGATGCCGGAATCGGCCGAACTCACCATCGATACCGACCGTCTCTCCATCGAGCAGAGTGTGGCCAAAGTGCTCGAATACGTCGAGCGGAACTTCCGGAAAACCGCGTGAATTGGGAGGTTCTGAGTGTGCTGAATGTGTGACTCAGTAAGTTGAATAGTCACACAATATTGTAGCGGCATATTAAGCTTGCGCCCTCGAATTTCGCTGCATAAGGTGCCACGAAATAACACGGCTGCGGGATGGTTAATGAAACCTTAACCTCGCAGCGCTAAGGGTGGCTAAGAGTATAGATTGCCGGTGTGTTGCTTGCCTCTCCCTGGGTGTGTGGGCCCCAAGGAGTTGCTGTGCGTTTTGTCCAACGCTTCATCCTGTTGGGGGGTATGGCAGAGATGAAAGACTTGAAAGCCCGTGTTGGCGACGTGATTCGCCGATGGTTCGCGCCGCGCGAAATCATCATCCGCACCAGCGGCCGGATCCAGTTCATATGCCTCTCCACGCGCGCGCAATTGATCGCGGCCACCGTGTTGAGCGGCGTTGTGCTGGGCGCGCTCGGCGCGTCGATCAATCTCGCCATCGAACAATTGCACCAATATTCCCGCGACATCGCCGTCCGTCAGGCGGAATCGGCCTATAACGAGCTGCTCACCGCGTTCGGCGACTATGTCGAGCGGGCCGGCGACAGCATCGCGGCGGCCGACGCCGAAGTGGCGGCACTGGCGGCGCGCAACGACCCGGCCGCCGGCGCGCTGCCGGCGCCGTCGGTTCCAGACAGCATGCTGGCCGGCCTGGGCGGCCGCGGCGATGCCGCGCTGAAATCGGCATTGCGCGAGCGGCTGAGCATGTTCGAGACCGACCTGCGCAATGTGTCGGAACGCAACAAGCTGCTGGTCGGTCAACTCTCCGACCTCAAGCGCGAATTGCAGCAGGCGCAGTTCGATCGCGACACTGCAATCGAAGCGCGCCAGGCCAAGGCCGCGCAACTGGCGGAGGAGGTCAACAAGTCCCGCCTGCTCGGCAATCGCGGGGACACGCTGCAGAAGGAACTGGCAGTGGTGACGGAGCGCGGTGCGAGCGCCGAGACCCGCATCAATTCGCTGACCGGCAAGGTCGCGGGCCTCGAAGCCGAGATCCAGGAGACCAATCAGCACGCCGGCGATATCGAGCAGCAGGCCCGCCAGTTGACGGTCGCGCTGAATACGGCGATCGACCAGCGCAACCGGTTGCAGAACGAGCGTGCGAAAATAGCCGGCACGGTCGGTGGCCTGCGCCAGCAACTGGCCTCGCTGCAGGAGAGCCAGGCCAACTTCGTCGCCAATCTCGCCGAGCGCGCGCGCGGCAACATCGACATCATGGAAAAGACCGTGGCGATGACCGGTCTCGACGTGAACAAGCTGCTGGAGAGCGTGGCGGACGACAATTCCGGCGAGGGCGGTCCCTTCATCCCGGCTCCGGCGCCGAGTGCGGCCGGAGATGAGGGTGAGCAGAAGCTGCTGGCGAGCGTCGCCACCCTCGGCGACCAGGTGGACCGCTGGGAAAAATTGCAGTTCATCCTGCGCTCCCTGCCGCTGACCGCCCCGATCGACAGCTATTATATTTCCAGCGCCTTCGGCGCCCGCATGGACCCGTTCAACGGCGAGCGGGCGGTCCATGAAGGCATCGACATGGTCAGCAAGCTGCGCTCCGAGGTGCTGGCGACCGCGCCCGGCACGGTCACCTTCGCCGGCTGGAAAGGCGGCTATGGCCGCGTGGTTGAGATCGACCACGGGCTCGGCATCGTGACCCGCTACGCTCATCTCTATGCCATTAACGTGAAGGTAGGAGATATCGTCGATTATCGGCAGGAGATCGGCAAGCTGGGAAGCTCAGGCCGGTCCTCCGGGCCGCACGTCCATTTCGAAGTCCGTTACAATGGTCGGCCGCTCGATCCCATGGCTTTTTTGAAGGCGGGTCGATATGTTTTCAAAGGCTAGCAAACCATCTCAACTCAGCAACGGCGGCGACGGCGCGCGGTCCGCGCTCAAGTCCTCCGTTCCATCCATCATCAGCGCCGACCTCCGGATCAATGGCGACCTCGTCTGCAGCGGCGACGTGCAGGTAGACGGCTGGGTCGAAGGCGACATCCAGAGCCGCAACATCGTGATCGGCGAAGGCGCGACCGTGCACGGCGCGTTGCAGGCCGAAACTGTGCGGGTCTGCGGCCTCGTGAAGGGCCAGATCAAAGCGGATTCGGTCGTGCTGGAGAAGAGCGCGAAGGTAACCGGCGACGTGCTGCACAAGTCCCTGGCGATCGAGCAGGGTGCCCAGCTCGAAGGGATGTGCAAGCGCCACGAAGCGCCGGCAGGCGCCCAGGTCGCCTTGCCGGCACCGACGCCCGCCGCGAACGAGACCAGGCCCCTCGCGAACGGCGATGTCAAACCGCTCGCAGACCGGCTCGCAGCGATCCGGTAGCACTCCATCTGTCGTCCCGGCCAAGCCGCGCAGCGGCGCGGAGCCGGGACCGATGCGATAGATCGGTGTTTCGGTGAGTCCCTATGGGCCCCGGCTCTTCGGCCGGGGTGACAGAAGAGAGCAGCGGGCTTCAGCTTAGTTCTGCAGCGCCTTGCACAGCACCTCGTCGTCGATGTTCCCGCCGGAGCAGACGATGACGATGTTCCTGGCCGGCTTGGGCGCGCGGCCCTGCAAGGCGGCGGCGAGCGCCATCGCGCCGCCCGGCTCCACCACAAGCTTCATGCGGCGCGCAGCGAAGGCGACGGCGGCCAGGGCCTCGTCGTCGGTCGCGGTCAGGCCACCCGAGAGCAGTCTGCGGTTGATTGCGAAAGTGATCTCGCCCGGCGATTTGGACAGCAGGGCGTCGCAGATGGATTTTTCGTTGCCCGAATTCTCCAGCCGCTTGCCTGCGGCCAGCGAGCGCGCGGTGTCGTCGAAGCGCGCCGGTTCGCAGGCGAACACCCGCGCGCCGGCATGGCGGGCCTTGATCGCGGTGGCGATGCCGGAGATGAGGCCGCCGCCGCTGCATGGTGCCAGCACCACGTCCGGCTCGAGCCCAAGCTTGGCGAAATCCTCGGCGATCTCGAGGCCGATCGTGCCCTGGCCGGCGATGATCGCGGGATCGTCATAGGGCGGGACGACGATGTACCCCTTGTCGCGCGCGATCGACCGCGCGATCGCCTCGCGGTCCTCCTTGTAGCGGTCATAGAGCTTCACTTCGCCGCCAAGCGCGTGGGTGTTCTCGATCTTGATGCGCGGCGCATCCTCCGGCATCACGATGATGGCGGGCACGCCGAGCTGCGTGGCCGCGGCGGCGACGCCCTGGGCGTGGTTGCCGGAGGAGAATGCGACCACTCCCGGAATCTTCCCACTGCTATCCAGCGCCGACTTGATCTTGTTATAGGCGCCGCGGAACTTGAAGGAGCCGGTCACCTGCAGGCATTCCGGCTTGATGAAGGCGCGGGTGCCGAGACGCCGATCGAGCTCGGCGAAACTGAGCAGGGGCGTGCGTTGAGCGTGGCCGGAGAGCCGCTTGGCCGCGGTCTCGATATCGGTCAGGGCGGGAGCTTCAGTATTTGTGAGCAATGCCGAGATCCTGTGCTATCCGCAGGTTCGCCACGCCGTCATTGAGACGCGCGCGATAAACCTGGGTGTTTTCAAGAATACGCATCACGTAATTCCGCGTCTCATCGAACGGGATGGATTCGATCCAGTCAATGACATCGACCGAGCGCTGGCGCGGATCGCCATAAGTCGAGATCCAGTCCCGCACCCGGTTGGGCCCGGCATTGTACGCGGCCGCGGTCAGGACGTAAGAGCCACCGAAACGGCCCAGCAGCTCGTCGAGATAGGCGCGGCCAAGCGCGATGTTGTACGACGCGTCGGTGGACAGGCGTTTGGGCGCATATTTGAGGCCGGCCTGCTTGGCAACGCCCTTGGCGGTACCCGGCAGCAACTGCATGAGCCCGCGCGCGCCGGCATCCGAGACGGCGCCGACGTCGAACGCGCTTTCCTGGCGGATGATACCGAGCACCAGGGCGGGCTCCGGATTCTTCCCGCTGGGCAGCTTGATGACGGGATAGAGATAGTCGATCATCTCGGTCCCGCGGGTGCGCGCTTCCTTGGCGACCGCGACCGCGAAATCCTTGCGGTTGATCTCGACCCCGAGTGCGGCAATGAGGTGATACTCCGCCGGCCGGGAGCTCAGCTCCATCAGCTTGCTGAGGAACAGGCGCGTGCGGTCGCCTTCTCCCAGAGCGGTCAGCATGCGGACCACGCGCACCAGCTCGCGCTTGTCGAACAGCTGCTTTTCCTTCGCGGTCGGCTTGGCGGTGCCGGCGAGGTGCAATTGCCGCCCGTCATTGAGATGCTCGGCGGCCAATTGCCCATAGAAGCTGGTCAGGCCCTTGGCGGCGGTCTTGTACCAATCCTGCGCCTTGGCCATGTCGCCCATCTGCTCGGCCGCGCGCCCGGCCCAATAGGCGCCGCGCGACTGGGAGATGACCGAGGTGGTGCCGGCATAGAGCGCGCTGAAATGCTTCATCGCGGTCGGCGCATCCTCGAGGAAGCGCAGCGCGATCCAGCCGGCCAGGAACTCGCCCTCGGCGAAGGCCTCGCCATTGCTCGTTCCATGCGCCGCCGCCAGCCGGTAGGCGGCCGAGATGTTGCCCTCATCGAGCGTGCCGCGGCACGCCTTCTTCAGTTCGGCCCACATCACGTCCGGCCGCAGCGCGCCCTGCGGCGGCGGGTCCAGCAGGGCGGCGGCCTCGTTGAACCGATCCTGACGGCGCAGCAGGCGAGCACGCTCGAAGATGAGGCCCGGATCCTTGCGCAGCTCCTGCGGCACGGCGTTGACCGCCGCCTGCGCATCCTTTGCCTGATCGGCCAGCTTCATGCGCGCCTTCGCCAGGGCCTGCTTGCCCGCATCGACCTTGCCGAGCATGCGCTGGGCCTGGTCGCGCTGACCCTCCCACAGCAGGCGGTCGAGGCGGGACCAATGCTGCTGGGAATGCAGCAGGTGGCCGAAGCGCTGCAGGAACACCTGCTCGTCGTCCTTGGCGAAATCGAGCTCGATCCAGGCATGCTGGATGATCTGCTCGGAGCGCTTTTCCTGGCGCGTGGCGATCAGCGCGCCGGCCAGCTTGATGGCGCCTTCGACGGTCGATGGCTCGCGCTCGCCGAACCATTTCAGGACCTCTTGCGATTTCAGATATTCCGGCATCGCGCGCTCGGCCTGCTGGGTCAGCGTGTAGCGCAGCGGCCAGTCGGGATTGGCCTTCAGGAAGTCGCTCATCTCCTTGAAGTCGCGCCCCGGTCCGGGGCGGGTCAGGTCCAGCCACTGGATCACCTTGGCCGGCAGCGGGTCCTTGGCGGTAGCGGCGATGCGCCGCGCCTCCTTCCAGCGGTCCTTTTCGACCTGGACGAAGGCCTGCTTGTAGATCGTGGTGTCGCGGCTGCTGAGGCCGCTCGAATCGGCGATGGCTTGCTGCTGAGCAACGAAAAGCGCAGCCGCCCCCAGCACGGCCGCTAAAAACCCCAAGAATCGCCGCACGTTGACCCTCATATGCCACTCTGCGCTGTATCTTAACCATCGGGTGCGGATCGAGCAATTCGGCCAGCGCGGCGATTGTGGCAAAGAAAGCCTTAACAGCGGCTTGAAAGCGCCGGGCCGGCATGGCAATTGTCCCGGTCCGTGCGCGGCGTCACAGTCCGGTGGAAGGAAGGGCAAGATGGTCAAGTTCCAGGGGTCGAATACCGCACTGATCACGCCCTTCAAGAACGGCGCGGTCGACGAGCAGGGTTTCCAGCGCTTCGTGGAATGGCAGATCGACGAGGGGATCGACGGCCTGGTGCCGGTCGGCACCACCGGTGAATCGCCGACGCTGACCCATGACGAGCACAAGCGCGTGGTGGAACTCTGCATCGAGGCGGCGCGCCGGCGCGTGCCGGTGATCGCCGGCACCGGCTCCAATTCCACCGACGAGGCGATCGACCTGACCAAGCATGCGCAGAACGCGGGCGCGGATGCCGCGCTGATCGTGCTGCCGTACTACAACAAGCCGACGCCGGAAGGGCAGTACCAGCATTTCAAGGCGATCCACGACGCGACCGACATTCCGATCTTCATCTACAACGTGCCGCCGCGCAGCGCAGTCGACATGACGATCGAGACCATGGCGCGCCTCGCCAAGCTGCCGCGCATCGTCGGGATGAAGGATGCAACCGCCGATCTGGTACGGCCGATCCGCACCAAGCTCGCGATCGACAAGGACTTCATCATGCTGTCCGGCGAGGATGGGACGGCGCTGCCGTTCCTGGCGCAGGGCGGGGTAGGCTGCATCTCGGTGACGTCGAACGTCGCGCCGCGCCTGACCGCGGAAATGCACAAGGCCTGGCGCGAAGGCGACCTCAAGCACGCGATGAAGATCAATGAGCGCCTGACGCCGGTCAACGACGCCATGTTCTGCGAGACCAGCCCCGGCCCGGTGAAATATGCAGCGAGCCTCCTGGGCCGCGCGTCCGCGGAGCTGCGTCTGCCCCTGGCACCGATCGCCGAAGCCTCGCGCGAAAAGGTGCGGGCGGCGCTCACCAAGGCCGGGCTGTTGAACTGACCTAATGAAATCATGGCCAGAGACCCGGCGACCCAGCGCTTTGCGGCGCAGAACCGCAAGGCGCGTCACGACTACCTGATCGAGGACACGATCGAAGCCGGCATGATGCTGACCGGCTCCGAAGTGAAATCGCTGCGCCTGGGCCGGGCCTCCATCGCCGAAGCCTTCGCCGCCGAGAAGGACGGCGAGTTCTTCCTCTACAATTCCTATTTTCCGGAATACGAGGCGGCCAAGCATTTCAGCCATCAGCCGCGCCGCGCCCGCAAGCTGCTGCTGCGCAAGCGCGAGATCAACAAGCTGACGGGCGCGACCCAGCGCGCCGGCATCACGCTGATCCCACTCTCGATCTATTTCAACGACCGCGGCATCGCCAAGGTCCAGCTCGGCCTCGCCAAAGGCAAACGCAAGGTCGACAAGCGCGCAGCCGAGAAGGAGCGCGACTGGAAGCGCGAGCAGTCGCGGCTGATGAGCCGGCGGGGCAAGGAGTAGGGCGCAATACCGTCTCACGCTCTTACGTCACCCCGGTTCAAGGCCGGGATGACGAATGGAATGGGCTTCGAAATACTCAAGCGATCGCGTCCGCTGCCTTTCCCACCACATCGCGGAACATCTCCGTCGTCAATCGTCCAGTGTTCGTGTTGTAGCGCGAGCAGTGATAGCTATCGAACAGCGCCATGCCGCGCGGCAGAGGGTGGCGCGCGCCATGGGCGAACTTGGCGGTGGATTTGCGCTGGCCCATGCCGACCAGCACGGCGTCGTGCGCGATGGAGCCGAGCGCCAGCACGACCTTCAGTCTGGGCAATGACGCGAGTTCATCGCTGAGGAAGCGGTTGCAGATGCGGATCTCCTCCGAGGTCGGCTTGTTCTCCGGCGGCACGCATTTTACGGCGTTGGAGATCCGGCAATCGACCAGCTCCAAGGTGTCGTCCGGCCGCTGCTCGTATTCGCCGCGCGCCAGGCCGAATTCCTTCAGCGTCGCATAGAGCAGGTTGCCGGCATAGTCGCCGGTGAAGGGCCGTCCGGTGCGGTTGGCGCCCTGCAAGCCCGGCGCGAGGCCGACGATCAGCAGGCGCGCCTCGTCCGTCCCAAAAGGCGGGACGGGGGCGTTGTGCCAGTCGGGGAATTTCGCGCGCGCGGCATGGCGAAACTCGACCAGCCGCGGACAGAGCGGGCAATCGCGATCGGGCAGAATCATGCGCGCAATCTAGCGCATGGGCAGAAATCAGGAAGCGTCGGCTTCGGACGCCTCCGACGCTTCTTGGGGCGTCGAATGCTGCGGGCTCTGCCCGCCATGGCCGCGCCCGCCATTGTGCTGGCGCGCGATCAGCGATGACAGCTCGTCCAGCTCGATGAAATTGTCGGCCTGGCGGCGCAACTCGTCCGCCACCATCGGCGGGGAGGAGCGGATCGTGCTGACGACCGAGACCCGCACCCCCTTGCGCTGCACCGCCTCCACCAGGCGGCGGAAATCGCCGTCGCCCGAGAACAGCACGACGTGATCAAGGTGCGAGGTCATTTCCAGGACATCGATGGCCAGCTCGATATCCATGTTGCCTTTGATTTTCCGGCGGCCCATGGAATCGGTATATTCTTTGGTGGGCTTGGTCACCATGGTGAAGCCGTTATAGTCGAGCCAGTCGACCAGCGGCCGCAGCGGCGAATACTCCTGATCCTCAACCAGCGCCGTGTAGTAAAAGGCGCGGATCAGGTGGCACTGTTCCTGGAAGTGCTTCAGAAGGCGCTTGTAGTCGATGTCGAAGCCCAGCGATCGCGCGGCCGCGTGCAGGTTGGCCCCGTCGATAAACAAAGCCACGCGCTCATTAGGGTAAAATCGGTTAAACATGGAAGGTGCCCTCGCATAATCGATGATTGCGCAAAGCCATGTTGGTTCATGGCGTCAGAATATGGCGGATGGTCTGCGGCGGTTCAGGCCTTCTCAATTCCCCAAGCGGGAACCACCGCAGGACGTACCGGCACAATTTATGACCGAACTGACCAATGCTTGACGATCTATACATTGGGTTAGGTGCAAATCTTGCCCACCCGCGGTTCGGACCGCCCAAAACTACCTTGGAGCATGTCCTGACCCTGTTCCCCGCGGCTGGCCTGCGGGCGCTGGCGCGCTCGCCCTGGTACGAATCTGCGCCTGTTCCGGCCTCCGACCAGCCCTGGTACGTCAATGGGGTGGTGCGGGTCGCCACTGCTCTGTCTCCTCAAGAGGTGCTGGCCAATTTGCACGCCATTGAAGCAGAATTAGGTAGACAAAGAGTTGAGCGGAACGAAGCCCGCTCGATCGACCTGGATATTATTGTTTTTGGGAAAATGATCCTTAATGGGCCGACCCCGCCGATCGTGCCCCACCCGCGCATGACAGATCGGGCCTTTGTGCTGCTGCCGCTGGCGGATTTGGCGCCAGATTGGCGCCATCCGGCGACGGGAGAGCGGATTTCGGCCCTGATCGCCCGGCTGCCCCGCGACCAGGTCACCCGGCCCCTGCAGGAAACGCCGGGTTCCGGCGCTTGAATGCGGTGCAATAGTAGGCTAACTACAATCGATTAGCCCAATTCCTGGAGAGACTTGAAGAATGGCACGCGTTACCGTCGAAGATTGCGTCCTCAAGGTGCCGAACCGCTTCCAGCTCGTCATGCTGGCAGCCCAGCGGGCGCGCGAGGTTTCCGCCGGCAGCCAGCTCACCATCGACCGCGACAATGACAAGAATCCGGTCGTTGCGCTGCGCGAGATTGCCGATGCCACGGTCAATCTGGATCATCTGGCCGACAGCCTGGTGAAGGGCCTGCAGCGTCAGGTCGAGACCGACGAGCCGGAAGAAGAGGGCGCTGGTTTCGGCGCCGGTGCCGGCGACCTGCTGGCGGAGATGCAGCAGGCCCAGATCAGCAAGGACGAAGCGGAAGACGCCGACTTGTCGATCGATGGCGAGTTTGAAGACGCGGCGATCGCCGACGAGGAATAAGCGATTCTCTTCGAGGTTAGGGTGGGGCAACTGGCGGGACTGTTGAGCGAGGCACGGAACGAGGCGTGACGTCACCCACCCATGTCGGTCACAAATCGATCAGCTCAGGCAATGATTAGGCAGTTTGAACTGGTCGAACGTGTAAAGGCCTACGACCCAGGCGCGGATGAGGACCTGCTCAACCGCGCCTATGTTTTTTCCATGAAGGCCCATGGCTCGCAGTCGCGGGCATCGGGCGATCCCTATTTCTCCCATCCGCTCGGGGTCGCGGAGATCCTGACCCGGCTCAAGCTCGATTCCGCCTCCATCATCACCGGCCTGCTGCACGACACGGTCGAGGATACCGAGGCGACGCTCGACCAGATCGAGAAGATGTTCGGCAAGGAGATCGGGCAACTGGTCGATGGCGTGACCAAGCTGTCGCGCCTGGAGCTTCAGTCCGACCACACCAAGCACGCGGAGAATTTCCGCAAGCTGGTCCTCGCGATGTCGAACGACATCCGGGTGCTGCTGGTGAAGCTGGCGGACCGGCTGCACAACATGCAGACCATCCACTACATCAAGGATCCCGAAAAGCGCCGGCGCATCGCGCTCGAGACGCTGGAGATCTATGCTCCGCTCGCCGAGCGCATGGGCATGCACGAGATCAAGGACCAGCTTGAGAACCTCGCCTTCGCGCAGGTCTACCCGGAAGCCTACGCCTCGATCGTGCAGCGCCTAAGCTTCCTGCGCGAGCAGGGGACGGACCTTGCCAACCAGATCATCGAAGAGCTGGGCAAGGTGCTGACCGATGCCGGCGTGCAATGCAGCGTGTCGGGGCGGGAAAAGACGCCCTACTCGATCTGGCGCAAGATGCAGAACAAGCGCATGGAGTTCGAGCAACTCTCGGACATCATGGCGTTCCGCATCATCGTGGCGGACGTAACGGCCTGCTATCAGGCCCTCGGCGTCATCCACAGCGAATATTCGATGATCCCCGGCCGCTTCAAGGACTACATCTCGACGCCCAAGCCGAACAACTACCGCTCGCTCCATACCGGCGTGATCGGCCCGCTGCGCCACCGCATCGAGCTGCAGATCCGCACCTACGAGATGCACGAGGTGGCGGAGCTGGGCGTCGCGGCGCACTGGCAATACAAGCAGGGCGGGCCGCCGCAGCTCGAAGGGCGGCAATATCGCTGGCTGCGCGAGCTGCTCGACATCCTGGAGCACGCGGCAGGCCCGGAGGAATTCCTCGAGAATACCAAGCTCGAGATGTTCCAGGACCAGGTGTTCTGCTTCACCCCCAAGGGCGATCTCATCGCCCTGCCGCGCGGCGCGACGCCGGTCGATTTCGCCTATGCGGTCCACACCGAGGTCGGCAACACGTGCGTCGGCGCCAAGATCAACGGCCGCATCGTGCCGCTGCGCAGCGAGCTGCATAACGGCGACCAGGTGGAGATCGTCAATTCGCGCGCCCAGACGCCGTCGCCGACCTGGGAGCGATTCGTCGTCACCGGCAAGGCCCGCGCGTGCATCCGCCGTTTCATCCGCACCCAGCAGCGCGCGCAATATATCGAGCTTGGCCGCGCGATGATGCAGAAGGAGTTCCAGCACGAAGGTTATGAGTATGCCGACAAGTCGCTGGACGGCGTGCTGAAGAAATTCAAGGCGGAGGAATCGGAGGACCTGCTGGCACAGGTCGGCGAAGGCATGCTGGGCGCGCGCGAAGTGGTGAACGCCATCTTCCCGGGCACCCGCGCCAAGACCGCGCCGGACAAGGTGGTGCCGATCAGCCGCCAGCGCGCGAAGGCGGCCAAGGGCAGCAATGCCATCCCGATCCGCGGCCTCATCCCCGGTATGGCGATGCACTTCGCCGGCTGTTGCCATCCGCTGCCGGGCGACCGCATCGTCGGCATCGTCACCACCGGCAAGGGCGTCACCATCCACACCATCGACTGTGAAACGCTGGAGAGTTTCGCGGAGACGCCGGAGCGCTGGCTGGACGTCGCGTGGGACCAGGACCCGAGCGCCACCGACCATCATGTCGGGCGCCTGTCGGTCGTCATCACCAATCAGCCGGGCAGCCTCGGCAGCCTTACCACGGTGATCGGCAAGAATCTGGGCAACATCTCCAACCTCAAGATCACCAACCGCTCGATCGATTTCTTCGAGGTGCTGGTCGATGTGGAGGTCAAGGACGTGCGCCACCTCACCAACATCATCGCCGCCTTGCGCGCCACGCCCTCGATCAGCTCGGTCGACCGGGCCCGCGGCTGATCGACGCAGATGACGCGCCCGCCGCTATACTGCCGACACCGCTCACGCTCGCGTCATGGCAAGGCTTGGCCTTGGGATGACGGAGTATAATGCAGCCACGTACTTTCGGTCCCTCTCATGATCCTCGGCATCGGCAACGACATCATCGATATCCGGCGGGTGGAAAAGTCCATCGAGCGGTGGGGCGAGCGGTTCCTGAACCGCATTTTCACCGATGTGGAGCGCACCAAATCCGACCGGCGGGCACAGCGCGCGGCCTCCTATGCCAAGCGCTTCGCAGCCAAGGAGGCGTGCGCCAAGGCGCTCGGCACGGGACTCAGTGCCGGCGTGTTCTGGCGCGACATGGGGGTGGTCAATCTGCCCTCGGGCAAGCCGACGCTGAAGCTGACCGGCGGGGCGCTGAAGCGACTCCAAGCCATGACGCCGCCTGGGATGGCGGTTCAGATCGACCTCACCATCACCGACGATTTTCCGCACGCGCAGGCCATTGTCATCATCTCCGCCAATCCTACTTAAATCCAACCAAGTTCCTGAAAAGCCAGATGAAAAGACTAGCGAGCCAAATGGGCGAGTTTCTTGACTTTGCCGGCTCCGGCTGGCTTGATCCCCCGCGGTCGGGCGAGGCGGCGCTCGCGCCGCTCGGTCCCGTGTAACAAAGAAATCCTCATGTCACGCAAACCTTCCGGCGCTTTCGGCGAATTCTGGGAAATCGTAAAGACGCTGCTGTGGGCGGCCGTCATCGCGATCGTGATTCGCACCTTCGCCTATGAGCCGTTCAACATCCCCTCCGGCTCCATGATCCCGACCTTGCTGGTCGGCGATTATCTGTTCGTGTCGAAGACCGCGTATGGCTACAGCAAGTTCTCGTTCCCCGGCGGCATCGTGCCGGTCAAAGGCCGGATCTGGGAAGGTGCGCCCAAGCGCGGCGACGTCGTGGTGTTCCGCCCGCCGGGAGAGCCCGAGACCGATTCATCAAGCGCGTGATCGGCCTGCCCGGCGACAAGGTCCAGATGCGCGATGGCATCCTCCACATCAATGGCCAAGCGGTGCAGCGCCAGCGCATCGAGGATTATGTCGATCCGGACGATCCGCTGGCGCGGCCGGTCCCGCAATATCTGGAAACCCTGCCGGGCGGCGTGACGCATCCGGTCCTCGAGGCGGAAGGCGATCTCGGCGCGCTCGATGACACGCCGGTCTACGACGTGCCGCCGGATCATTACTTCATGATGGGCGACAACCGCGACCGCTCCAACGACAGCCGGATGTGGAACCAGTCGCGCCTGCAAATAGATCCCACCACCGATGAGGGGCGCGCCGCGCTTCTCGATACCGAGATCGATGCCAGCAAGAGCGATTGGCTCGACAAGGTCGGATTTGTGCCGAAGGAGAACCTGATCGGCCCGGCCAAGATCCTGTTCTGGTCGTACGGCTCTTCGTTCCGGTGGTACAATCCGATCACCTGGGCCACGGCCCTGCGCTTCGGCCGGCTGCTGAACGTGATCGAGTGAATGAAGGACGGGCACGCGCCGCTTGAACATTTGATGCAGGTCCTGGGGCACGGCTTCGGCGACCCTGAATTGCTGCGCACCGCGCTCACCCATCCCAGCGCCCTGACGCGTCGCACCGGCCGCCAAGGCCCGCGCCAGAAGGGCGGCCAGGACAATCAGCGCCTGGAATTCCTCGGCGATCGCGTGCTGGGCCTGGTGGTGGCGGAAATGCTCTATCGCACGTTCGGCAAGGAAGACGAGGGCGCGATGGCCAAGCGCCTGGCCGCGCTGGTGCGCCAGGAGGGCCTGGCCCATGTCGCGCGCTCGATCGACCTCGGCAGCCATCTCATCCTTTCGCGCGGCGAGGCGGAAGGCGGCGGGCGCGACAATGCGGCGACCCTGGCCGACGCCTGCGAAGCGGTGATCGGTGCCATCTATCTCGATGCCGGGCTCGATGCCGCGCGCCAGTTCGTGGAGCGTCATTGGACCAGCCTGGTCGCCGCCGATGCCGCGCCGCCGCAGGATGCCAAGACGGCGCTGCAGGAATGGGCCCAGGCCTCCGGCCTGCCGCTGCCGATCTATCAGGTGGTGGAATCGAGCGGCCCGCCGCACGATCCGACCTTCACCGTCGAGGTGCGGGTCAGCGGCAAGCGCGCCGCCAAGGCCAGCGGCAAATCCAAGCGCGCGGCCGAACAGGCGGCGGCCGCCTCGCTGATGGCGGAACTGCGCTCGTGACCGCAACCGATACCGACACGCGCTGCGGCTTCGTCGCGCTGATCGGCGCGCCCAATGCCGGCAAGTCGACCCTGCTCAACCGCCTGATCGGCGCCAAGGTCTCGATCGTCAGCCCCAAGGTGCAGACCACGCGACGGCGCGTGATCGGCGTCGCGATGCGTGGGTCGGCCCAGGTGGTGTTCGTCGATACGCCCGGGATCTTCGCGCCCAAGCGCCGCCTCGACCGCGCCATGGTGGCCGCGGCCTGGAGCGGGGCGGGAGACGCCGACCGCATCGTGCTGCTGGTCGATGCCACCCGCAAGAAGATCGATGCCGATACCCGCGCCATCATCGAGGGGCTGCAGAAGGCCGGCCGCAAGGCAATCTGCGCCATCAACAAGGTGGATGCGGTACCGCACGAGAAGCTGCTCGCCATCGCAGGGGAATTGAACACGCTGTTCCCGTTCGAACAGATTTTCATGATCTCCGCCGAGACCGGCGACGGGGTCGAGGATCTGATGAACGAGGTGGTCGCGCACCTGCCGGAAGGCCCGCATCATTTCCCCGACGATCAATTGACCGACCTGCCGGTGCGCCTACTGGCGGCGGAGGTGACGCGCGAGCATCTGTTCCGCCAGTTGCACGAGGAAGTGCCCTATGCCCTGACGGTCGAGACCGAGGCATGGGAGGAGTTCAAGGACGGCAGCGCCAAGGTCTCGCAGATCATCTATGTCGCGCGCGCCAACCAGAAGGCGATCGTGCTCGGCAAGGGCGGCAGCCGCATCAAGCAGGTGCGCGAGGCGGCGCAACGAGAGCTCGAGGAGATGCTGGAGCGCAAGCTGCATCTCTTCCTGTTCGTCAAAGTGCGCGAGAACTGGCAGGAAGACCCCGAGCGCTACCGCGAGATGGGCCTGGATTTCGAAAGCTAGGCGCGCGGTCCTGCGCACCTTAGCGTTCGGTTAACCATGCCGGCTGCATTGTCAGTTAGACTGCGCATCTGCGCGAAGGGGCGCCATCGTGACGGTGAGGTTCAAGTCGATTTCGGCTCTGGTGTTGGCGACGGCGCTCGGCCTCCTAACGCAATCGCAAGCCGGCCAGGCAGGCGACAGCATCGAAGTGCTGGTAGGCCGCGCCGCGCCCAATGTCCGGTGGGACAATGGCAAGCTGACCGGCTATTGGGTCGAGCTCTCGCGCCTCGCCGCGCAGAAGGCGAACGTTCCGATCCAGGATTTCCTCAATCTGCCGTACCAGCGCTCGCTGCAGGAGGTGGCCGGGGGCTCTCGCCAATGCCACCCATTCGTCGCGCGCACGCCCAAGCACGAGCCATCCTACCGCTGGATCGCGCCGACGCGGCGTATCGTCACGACCGTCTTCGTCACCACCGATCTGCGGAACCCGCCCGCGACGATCGAAGATCTGAAATACCATGAGATCGCGGTCCAGCGCGGCACACAGGGCGACCAGACGCTGGAACAGCTCGGCATCCCAGCGACGCGCATCTCCGATACCAGCCGGCTCGCAATCCTGCTGGCGAACCACCGCGTCTCCGTCTTCGTCGCCGAATACGCCTCCGGCTTCGCTGCGGCAAAGGAAGCATCGGTCGCCGTGAAGGAAGTGATGCCGCTGGCTGAGACGATCGGCTACTTCGTCTGCTCCCCCAGCATCGACAGCGCGACCGCCGATCGCTTGACGAAGGCGATCGACGACATCTTCTCAAGCGGCCTTGATCGGCCCCTGGCGGTGGCCGATGGGATGGACCCGCAAATCTACGATCGGGTGCGTCCACCGGCGCTCGCCGCGACCGTTCAGCCGACGCAATAAGGCTGGATTTCGCCGCGCGGACGGGGCAGCGTCTGGCCCGATGGACTGGCAGGACCAAGGCTTTGTGTTGGCGGCGCGGCGGCATGGCGAGAGCGATGCCATCCTGACCGTGTTGACGCGCGAGCACGGGCGGCATCTCGGCATCGTCAAAGGCGGTACGGGACGCCGGCAGCGCGCGGTGGTCGAGATCGGCAATGCCGTCACCGCCCACTGGCACGCGCGCCTCACCGAGCATCTCGGACGCTTCCAGGTCGAGCTTTCCGCGCCACACGCGGCCTTGTGCATGGCGGACCCGGCGCGCCTCGCGGCCCTGAGCGCGGCCTGCGCGACGCTCGATGCTGCGCTGCCGGAGCGCGAGCCGCATGAGGACGTGTTCGACGATTTCGCCGCCTTGGCCGAGCAGGTATCGCGCAAGGCGGTGGACTGGCCGACCCAGTACAATCGCTGGGAGGCGCGGCTGCTGTCCTCGCTCGGCTTCGGCCTCGACTTGTCGCAATGCGCCGTGACGGGGGCGACCGAGGGTTTGGCTTTCGTTTCGCCCAAGACCGGGCGAGCGGTGACGGCGGAGGCCGGCAGGCTGCACAAGGACCGCCTGCTGCCGCTGCCGGCGTTCCTCATTCAAGACCGTGAACGACCGGCTCGCGAGGAGCTGATCGCCGGCTTGCGCTTGACGGGATACTTCCTGGACCGGCATGTCTTTGCCCATGCGCCGAAACCGGGGGCTGCGGAAGCACGCGCGCGATTGATCGAACGATTGGCGGCCAAGTAACTGGCCGCAAGATGATGGGGTGACAGGTGGGGAAAAGAGTTCTGGTGATCGGCGCCGGCATCGTCGGCTGCTCGGCGGCGCTCTGGTTGCAGCGCGACGGCCATCAGGTAACCATCGTCGACAAGAAAGGTCCGGGCGAGGGCGCATCCTTCGGCAATGCCAGCGTGATCGCGACCGAATCCTGCATTCCGGTGGCGACGCCGGGAATCCTGTGGGACGTGCCGAGATATCTGGCCGACCCGCTCGGCCCGCTCGCCATCCGCTGGTCCTACCTGCCGAAGCTGGCGCCCTGGTTGTGGCGCTTCCTGAGGTCGAGCGGCGAGGCGAAGGTCGAGGACATCTCGATCGCCCTACGCTCGTTGCTGGTTGAGGCGCTGGCGGCGCACAAGGAGCTGGCGACCGCCGCGGGAGTTCGAGACATCATTCAGGATACCGGCTGGCTCGGCATCTTCGAAAGCGATGCCAAGTTCCAGTCCGCTCAATGGGATCTGGAACTGCAGAAGCGCCGCGGTATCAGGTTCGAGATATTGAAGGCCGAGGAGATCAGGCAGTTTGAGCCGAGCCTGCAGCCGATCTACAAGCACGCTGTCTATTACCCGGAGAATTCCTACGTCCTCGACAATTACCGTCTGGTGCGCACGCTGGCGGAGGATGTGACGCGGAACGGCGGGCGCGTGATCGCGGATGAGATCCAGGATTTCGAGATCGGCACGAACGGCCCCAAGGCCGCCATCGGCAAGAACGGCCGCTACGATTTCGACGCGGTGATCGTCGCGGCCGGTGCCTGGTCACGCGTTCTGTCGGCCAAGCTGGGCGAGCGCGTACCGCTGGAGACCGAGCGCGGCTATCACGTCACTCTGCCGCACGCCAGGAAGCCGCGCATGCCGCTCTATTCCGGCGATCACTCCTTTGCCGTGACGCCGCTTGATATCGGCCTGCGCTTCGCCGGCACGGTGGAGCTGGGCGGGCTCGAGCTGCCGCCCAATCATGGCCGCAACGAGGTGCTGCTGAAGCACGGGCGGCGTATGTTCGGCGATCTCGATGAACGCGACCGCAGCGACTGGATGGGATTCAGGCCCTCGATGCCGGATTCCAAGCCGGTGATCGACCGCGGCCGCAAATTCAAGAACACCTTCTTCGCGTTTGGTCACGGCCATGTCGGCCTGACCTTGGGGCCGATTACCGGCAAGCTGATCGCGGACCTGGTGAACGAGCGGAAGCCGGGGATCGACCTGAAGCCGTTTGCGGTGGATCGGTTCTGAATGAAAAGGGGATTATCGGAGCGGCCATCGTCTTGCCCATCGCCGACCTGGCGAATGGCCGGAGCCTGGAGCTGACCTAAGGCCAATTACTATCAGCCGATTCTGAATTCCTGGATCGTCCCGTGTGCGAAATTGCAACTTCGCAATTACACGCAACCTTAGGTTGTTTTTAGATTGAAGTCTGAATTGAGAGGCGCAATATCCCTCCCATATACCGCCGCCTTTGTGCGGCGACGCCATTTTCCCACGGTGATGATATGGAAGGGACGCAATCTGCGGTTCTTTCGAGAACGTGCGACGCCGAAGTTCCGCGGCATGGCCCAGAGCCGCTGCGATTCTTCGTCAGCTATAAGAGGGAAGACCAATACATCGCCGATGGCCTGGTCCGCATCCTGAAGGCGATCGATCCCTCGATCACTTGCTTCTTCGACCAGAACATCGCGGAGGGCAACCAGTGGGCGGAGCAGATCAACGCCGAGCTCAAGAGAGCCGACCGTCTGATCCTTATCTATACGGGCAATCATAAAAACTATGAGACCTGTGTCTATGAAGTGGCAACGTTTCAAGCGCTCCACATGGACGGGACGAGGCCAAGCCAGACCGACACGGTGACGTGCCTGCATGACACGGAGGAGATTCCGACCACGTTCATGGCGTACCAGAACTGCAGGATCATGACCTCGGAATCCAAGGAAGGGCAGGATTTCTCCAGGCGCATGAATTTGGCGGCTGCCTCGGTGCGCGACTTCTATCTGGCCTCGCCCTGCGGCCAGTTCCTCAAACGTCTGGTCGAGCAGTACCACGGGGTCATTTCGCCGGGTAGCAGCAGCATTCTGGAGGACCTGATCGCGTCACGCTCCGAGGAGATTACAAGAGCCTTCGTCCATTCGAGCGACCCGACAGTGCTCGACAAGATCATGTATCCGCGGATGTGGCTGGAGTTCGATCACGATACGATCGAGAAGATCCGAAGCAGCAATTTGAACGCCGTTCCGGGCGAAACAATGGTGCGGGCCGACGATAGCCCCAATGCCCTGAACATCTTCGGGCTCGACAGCATCCAGACGACCTGGGCGCAGATTCGCGCGCAGTGCCAAAAGGGGTCCCGGTCCGACACGATCGGCTGGATGTCGGAGGCGGAAGCTGCGCTGATCGCCGTCATTCGTGACGAGACCGTGCGGCCGATCGAGCTTGGCTTTCGCAGCATCGATACCCGAACGGGTCCCGACATCTATCGGTGCATATTGACGCGACGGACAAATTTCCGCTCCGGCCGCCAGCTGCTCTATCTGCTGTTCGTGCGGTCTCGCAACAGAAAGCTTGCGAACGACGATACGATGGCACTGCACCTCGCCCTGATGGTGATGACAACGCGATTCCGATTCGAAGTTTTGAAGGGCGAGTGGTCATTCCGCTTTGAGAAAAACAAGGAACGGTTCGAAGAACAGGCACGCCGATTTCTCGGTCTGATCGAGAAGGCAGAGTATGAGGCAGACGAGTTCGGCGTGATGAGCGCGCTGGCAAACGCTTTTTCGAGCGCAGATCAAAAGAAGATCGAGGAGGTGGGGAACGCGTGGGAGAAGGATCTTGGCGCGCTCCAAAAGGCGATCGGCAGTCCGGACGGAGATCTCAATGCCAAACGCAGGGAGATCGTGACGTTCATCGAAACGTGGCTGCCGAAGAATGCCGATTTCCTGGAGATGGTGACGGCGAGCTTCGTTCGACGGCTGCGGATCGACAAGAACGCCGATCTGCCGGCCGATCCGGTTCCTGCGTAGGCGGGGAGGCCGGCATGACCGACCATGGCGTCACGCTGGAGCGCCTCGAGGACCAGATCGTCTGGTATGACCGGAAAAGCCGCGCGTGCAAGAACCGCTATATGGCCGCGAAGCTGGTCCAGCTCACCGCTTCGGCGGCAATCCCGGCGGCCGTGCTCTTGGGTCCGGACTACGCCAAGGCCATTCCCGTGGTGCTGGGAACGCTTCTGGTAGCCGGAGAGGGGTTGTTGCAGCTGGCCCGGTATCATGAAAACTGGCTCAGCTACCGCGCGACCTCAGAAGCCCTGAAGCACGAGAAATTCCTGTTCCTGGCCGTCGCTGGCCCATACACCGCGACGGCCAATGCCCTGCAGCTTCTGGCAGTGCGAATCGAGGCGATCGTGTCCCAGGAAAATTCATCCTGGGTCACGACGCAAGCGATGCAACCGGAGGCCCAAAAGAGCGGCGTTTAGGCGCCGGGCGGGCGCTGCGCTCCTTGACGTAGTGCTTTCCCCACTTACATTGGCCACAGAATATCCGACTCGGAAACGATCATGGCCAAATCCGCCGCACCCACGCCGCCGCCTGAGGGCGAGATTCGCATTGCCAACCTCGCGGATGCGCTGGGCGAGCGCTATCTGTCCTATGCGCTGTCCACCATCATGGCGCGGTCGTTGCCGGATGTGCGCGACGGGTTGAAGCCCGTGCATCGGCGGCTGCTCTATGCCATGCGGCAGCTGAGGCTGGATCCGGCCAGTGGGCACAAGAAATCGGCGCGCGTGGTCGGCGACACGATGGGTCAGTATCACCCGCACGGCGATCAGTCGATCTACGACACCATGGTGCGCATGGCCCAGGAATTCGCGCAGCGCTATCCGCTGGTCGACGGCAAGGGCAATTTCGGCAATATCGACGGCGATAACGCCGCGGCCATGCGCTACACCGAAGCCAAGCTCACCGACGCCGCCGCGCTCATGATGGAGGCGATCGACGAGGACACGGTCGATTTCCGTCCGACCTACGATGCTGAGAACAACGAACCGGTGGTTCTGCCGGCCGCTTTCCCCAACCTGCTGGCGAACGGCGCGCAAGGCATCGCGGTCGGCATGGCGACCAGCATTCCGCCGCACAATGTCGCGGAGATCTGCGACGCGTTGCAGCATCTGATCAAGACGCCGAACGCGCGCACCGAAACTCTGCTGGGCTACATGCCGGGTCCGGATTTCCCGACCGGTGGCGTGCTCAGCGAGACGCGCGAGACCATCGTCGAGGCCTACAAGACCGGCCGCGGCTCGCTGCGCGTGCGGGCGCGCTGGACCAGGGAGGAATTGAAGGGCGGCAGCTGGCAGATCGTCATCACCGAGATTCCCTACCAGGTCGCCAAGGGCAAGCTGATCGAGAAGGTCGCTGAGCTGCTGCAGGAGAAGAAGCTGCCTTTCCTGGACGACATCCAGGATGAATCGGCCGCCGACGTGCGCATCGTGCTGGTGCCGAAGAGCCGCAATGTCGATCCCGAGCACCTGATGGAGCAGCTGTTTCGCACCACCGATCTCGAGACCCGGTTCGGGCTCAACATGAACGTGCTGGACGCCAACCAGGTGCCGCGCGTCATGTCGCTTGCCGAAGCATTGCGCGCCTATCTCGACCACCGGCGCGAGGTGCTGCAGAAGCGCACCAAGTTCCGGCTGGCCGAGATCGAGCGCCGGCTCGAGATCCTCGAGGGGTACCTCAAGGCCTATCTCAACATCGACGCCGTCATCCGCATCATCCGCACGGAAGATGATCCGAAGGCGGTGATGATGAAGAAATGGCAGCTCACCGACGTGCAGGCCGACGCGATCCTCAACATGCGCCTGCGCGCCTTGCGCAAGCTGGAAGAGATCGAGATCAAGACCGAGCACACCAATCTGACCGGCGAGAGGAAGACTCTGAACGCGCTGCTGAAAAGCGAAGACAAGCAGTGGGAGAAAATCTCGGGTGAGGTCGCCGAGTTGAAAAAGCGCTATGGGCCGAAGACCGAATTGGGCCGCCGCCGCACCGAGCTGGGCGAGGCGCCGTCGGCCGTGATCATCCCGATCGAATCATTGGTGGAGCGCGAGCCGGCGACGGTGATCTGCTCGGCCAAGGGCTGGATCCGCGCCATGAAGGGCCATGTCGAGGACACAGCTGAAATCAAGTTCAAGGAAGGCGACCGCGCCAAGTTCGAGATCAAGTGCGAGACCACGGACAAGATCCTGGTGTTCGGCACCAACGGCAAGTTCTACACGCTGGGTGTCGACAAGCTGCCAGGCGGGCGCGGCCATGGCGAGCCGGTGCGCCTGATGATCGAGCTCGGCAACGAGCAGGACATCGTGCAACTCCTGATCCACAAGCCGGGGCAGAAGCTGCTGGTCGCTTCGGCGGACGGGCGCGGCTTCATCGTGAATTCCGATGACGTGGTGGCACAGACCCGTTCGGGCAAGCAGGTGCTCTCGTTGCCCGACGGCGTCGAGGCGCAGGTGTGCACGCCGGCCGAGGGGAACATGGTCGCCTGCATCGGCGAGAACCGGAAGATGCTGCTGTTCCCGATCGACCAGGTGCCGGAGATGGCGCGTGGCCGCGGCGTGATGCTGCAGAAATACAAGGATGGCGGGCTCAGTGACGCCAAGGTCTATACCAAGTCGGAGGGCCTGAGCTGGCGCCTCGGCGACAAGACCCGCACGGAGACCAACTTGCGCGACTGGATCGGCGAACGCGCGCAGGCGGGGCGCCTGCCGCCGCAGGGATTCCCGCGAGGGAATAGGTTTACGTGATACAGGCGCTCACCAGATCTGCTGGGCAGACTTGGGCACGGGGTCGCTGCTGATGCCGAACAAGGCACGTGTTCGAGCCTCGAGGCTGTGCGCCATGATCTCGGTGCGCTCGAGCGCGGCCAGTAGTTCGCTCCGGCAATAGTAGGTCAGGTACTCCGCCGCAAGCTCCGTCTTGCCCGCATCGAGCAGCGTTTCAGCGGTTTCGAGAACGCCGCCATGTGCCGCAAGGCGATGCCGCTCCATGGCTTCCCACAGAGCGGTGACCTCGGGCAAGAAATGTTCGACGTGCTGCAGGATGAGATAGAGGAGGCGCTTGCCCGCCTGTGCGGCCGAGCGGGTCGATTCGATGCCCTGCGGAATGCGTGACACGGTTTCTTCGTGGCGGAGATCGAGGAAGCGCGAGGATTCCCCGGCGGTCAGGTAACGGTGCTGCCGATACTCCTCCGGCACCTCCCGCATGCCCATGAAGACCGGAGAAAACGGCGCGGCAATGGCGCCGATCTGGGTATGCCAGAGATGGCGCAGGTCCGGGTGCCGCCGCTCGACCAGAGGCACGACCTGCCCGTAACCGGCGGTGTCGCCGGTCAGCTTCTCCGTGCGCACCGCCCAGAAAATATCGGCGATGTCGATCTTCTGCGGGCGCCGGGCCCGCGCGAGCATTTCAGCCTCGATCCACTGCACGCCCGCCCAGCGGCCCTTGCCATCGCCATAGATCGCGTTGAAATCGAATGGCCGGCCCGAACCGGCATCGTACCAGCCTTGCGCGAGGGCGAAGGTCAGCAGGTTCGGCGCGTAGCGAAAGTCCGGGTGATTGGGTTCCGCGACCGGAATCGCGCCGATGTAGCCGGGCCGCGAGGCGCGAATGCTGTCCGGGCCAAGGCGTTCCGCCGCCCAGAGTTTCTGGCCGCCAGCGCACTCGATTACCACCCAGGCATCTTCGGGGTCGGCGATGAGATGCGAATTGCCGCCGTAATCCGAATAGCCGTGCTCTGCGACCAGCTTGCCGATGATCTCCACGCCTTCGCGGGCGGTGCGGGCGCGCTCCAGGACGAGACGGGCGAGGTCGCTATAGTTCGGGCCGGTCTGTGTGCTTGGCGTCATCGCCACCAGCTCCGGCCGCGAGGACGACCAGATGTCGCGCACCGCGACGCCATGCGCATTGAGCCCGCCGTTGGTCAGCGGAGCGGGCACGCCCTTGTAGTAGCTGTAGCTGACCCGGATGTGCCTGGCGGTTTCCGCGACCTGCGGGATCTCGGTGAGCAGGCCCGGAAGATCGGCTTCCGGCGTCACGCCGACCGTGATCGTGGCGCCGTCCGAATGCTGCCGCCTCGGCACGATCTCCAGCCAGTGACTCGACGGCTCGTCGCCATAGCCGGCGAGATAGGCGACCCCGTCCGCCGTATGGTTCCGCCCGACATAGAGACCGTAACTCATCTGCCACCTGTACTCATGTGCTCCTCGCGCTAGCGCGCGCCACCGCCATCGACCACGATGGTCTGACCGGTGATATAGCCTGCACCTGCCAGCAGGTAAAAGATGACTTCGGCATAATCTTCCGGCCGGCCGGCGCGGCGCAGCGGAAGCTTGGCGACAGTCTCGGCGAGCGCGGCGGGATCGAAGCGGCATTCCCAGCCGGAGCCTTCGACGACATGCGGGGCGATCGCGTTGACGCGCACGTCGGGGCCGAGGCCATGTGCCCATTCCTTGGTGAGTAGAATGAGCGCGGCCTTGGTCGCGGCGTAGACGGAGGACGAGCCGCCATAACCAAGACCCGCAGTCGAAGCGACATTCACGACGGCCCCCTTCGCCTGCCGCAAATGCGGCGCGGCGGCCTTGATACACCGGTACGGGCCGATCTGGTTGACCGACAGCAGCTTGGCCCAGAACGCCTCGTCCTGACGCTCGAAATCGCTGGGCGGGATCTGGGATTTCGTCCCTGGCGTCGCGGCATTGTTGACGAGGAAATCGAGACGGCCGAAATGACGCACGGCCTGCTGGATCATCGCGCCGACTTCATCCGGCTTTGACATGTCCCCTGGAAACACTTGTACATTGAAGCCGCCCGATCTCAGGCGCGCGGCCTCTTGCTCGAGCCGCGGATTGCCGCCGAGATCGTTGATCGCGACCTTGGCGCCGTTCTGCGCCAAGCGCTCGACGGTCGCGAGCCCGATTCCCGAAGCACCGCCCGTGACAAGGGCCACCTTCCCCGATAAATCCGCGGTGATCATGGTGGTCAATCCTCCTCCTCATCCCGAAACTCGCCGCTCAGCATCAGCCCTTCGATATTCGTCGCGCCGTCTTCCTTGATGACACGCCGGGGCTTCTTGCCGGTTTCTTCATGCAAGGCAGCGGCCAGGGCTTCGGAGTGGGTCACGATCCAGATGCGGGTGCGTTGCGCGGCCTGGGCGATCAGGCGCGCGAGGGGCGGCAGGAGGGACGGGTGCAGGCTCGCTTCCGGCTCGTTCAGCGCGATCAGCGACGGCAGGCGATAGCCCATCAGCGCGCCCAGCAGGCAGAGATACTTGAGCGTGCCGTCGGACAATTCGTGCGCACCGAAGGGGCGCTGGAAGTCGGGATAGCGGACCGAAAGCTCGCACCAGCTTCCGCTGTCGCCAGCAGACAGGAATGCGCCGGGGAAGGCGTCAGCGAAGGCTCGCTGCAGATCGGTCGTCTCCCTCCGGATGACGAACAGCGTTCCCAGGACCGCCGCCAGATCGTGCCCGTCGGCACTCAAGGTCGGGGTTGCGATGGCATGGCAGGGCTGACGAATGGGCGAGGCTTCGTCGGTGCGGAAGTCGTGATAGAGCCGCCAATCCAGCATTTCTTGGCGAACGGCCTCGATCTCCGGATAGCGCGCGCCATCGCGGAACGCGACGAGCGCCGTTTCCGATGACAACACGCTGTCCTTGTGCATTTCGCGTGCGCCGTCCGCGTTGCGCAGGTGAACGACCGGCCCCACGCGCTCCATCATGGCGACTTTGCGCTTGGCAACGGTAGCGATGATGCGTTCTTCCTTGATAAGCGGCTCGATCTGGAACCCAGCCTGGGCCGGGCTCGGCAATCCAACCTCCACCTCGTACCTGAGGTGATCGATGTCAGCCTTGAGGATCAGGCGTACCGGCTCGCCGCGAAGCCGGCCACCGGCCCACAACACGGATTCGACGCCGCCTTCCTGTGCGATCGCGCGCGTGATGGAACCGTCGGCGGCGGCGCGCAGCAGGCCGAGCGCCTTGTAGAGATTGCTCTTGCCGACGCCGTTCCCGCCGACAAAGACGGAACACGGCTCGACCTGGAAATACAGATTGGGAATTGAGCGGTAGCCCTTGATCGAGATCGCTGTCAGCGGCACGTCACGTCTCCGAGCATTTCATTCACGCGGCAAAGGCATCTTGTGCAACCGGAGGAAGCTGAGCTTGTCCCAATAGCCGCGCTGGAACTGGATCTTGCCGTCCTTCACGTGGAAAAAGCCGCAGCCGCGCAGGCCCTTCGGGTCACGCCATTCCAGGATCGCCCATTCGCCATCCTCGAAGATGTGTTCCGGGATGCAGACCATCTCCGCATTGGCGAACTCCCGCACGAACATCCCGCGGATCGCGGCGCGGCCTTCGACGGGGCTCTCTGCGACCTGATGGTTGATGGCGCTCTCGGCATAGAAAGCGGCCAGCCCATCCGCGTCAGCGCGATTGAAGGCCTCGACCCACGCCTTCACCAATTCCTTCGGCCTCATGACTATCCTCCACCGCGCAAGATTGACAGAAGCGGGCGTGGTTCGCTACTAACGCCGAGCCTCCCATTGAAGGAGGCATTCGTGAGCGAGTGATCATGTCTCCCAATGCCGCCATGGTGCGGAACTAGGGAACCGGCTGACGATCTTCCGGGCGATTTGCCGCCTGTCGTATCTCGGTTCCTGAACGCCGCCTGATCTTTCCCGCGCCGCGCGATCGCGCCGGCGGGCGTTTCCGTTTGCCCGCTCCGCATCGCCGGCCAGCTAAGACCATGGCATCCGGGAGCTATCCCCTTGAACGTTTCGAAACACGAGCAGCGCGTGCTGCACGCGCTCGCGCAGGGCGGCCATATCGCCTACGAGAAGGACGACAAAGGCAAGATCATCGAAGTCCTGTGCATCAACCGCGACGGCTGGGTGCTGAGTGACTGCACGCTCGGCATCTTCCAGAAGCTGCGGCGGCGCGGGCTCATCGCCTCGCGTGACAGCCGGCCCTACCAGATCACGCGCGATGGGCTCGCGGCGGTGCGCTCGCAACTCGATAACCGCTAGATGACAGACGGGAGCCGCCATGCGAAGTTCCGTGCATGGCGGCTCCTCCATTCGATCTCAAGAATCGTGCCTTCATCGTCACCGGCGCCGGACGCGGCATCGGGGCGGAGTTGGCTGCCGGTTTGGCGGAAGCGGGCGCGTGCGTCGCGGTCGCGGGTCGCACAGCGGCGGATTGCGAGAAGGTCGCTGGCGAGATCGCGGCGAAAGGCGGCCGCGCCATCGCCGTTCCGTTCGATGCGCGCAATGAAGCGCAGTGCGCCGCACTGATCGAGAAAACTGATCAGGCGTTTGGTCGCGTCGACGGCGCGGTGGTCAATCACGGCATCGGCCTGCATCGCGATGCGCTCGACACCACGCGCGATGAGTTCGCCGACATGCTGGATGGCAACCTCACCAGCTATTTCCTGATGTGCCGCGAGCTGGGGCGGCATTGGGTGGCGGACGGCAAGCCGGGTTCGATCGTTCTTATGTCCTCCAACGCCAGCTTCCTCGCGTACGACGAGCTTGCGGCCTATGGCGTATCCAAGGCGGGCGTCGATCAGCTGTGCCGGCAGCTTGCGGCGGAATGGGCGCAATACGGGATCCGCGTGAACGCGATCGGGCCCGGTTACATGACCGCGTCCATGAAGGGTATCGAGAGCATCTATGACGCGCCGGACGTGAAGGCGAAGATCCTGCCCAGGATACCGGCCGGCCGTTATGGCGCCTTGCGCGAACTGCTCGGCGCGACGGTCTATTTCCTGTCCGACGAGGCCGGCTACACGACCGGTCAGTATCTCGCGATCGATGGCGGCTACTCGCTGATCTGAACGCCGCGACCCCCGACCTATTGCGGAGTTGATAGGACGATCCGACAGCAATATTGTCGGATCGGATGACTAGCAAGCGAGGTGATAAGGCCGCATAGTGCGAAGGGGTTTCTACAAGAAGGACAACGCCTCTTGCGACGAGGGGAAGCAGGAAGGCCTCGAAAAAAACGGGAGGAATACATGATCAAGAGGCTGCTTACGCCGCTGGCCGGCATGATGCTGGCCGCTATCATCGCTGCACCGCTCTCGCCCGTGCAAGCTCAGGACTATCCCACCAATCCGGTCACCGTCATTGTGCCGTTCGCGGCCGGCGGACCGACCGATACGGTCACCCGCCTGGTTGCGGAATCCATGTCCAAGACCCTTGGCCAGCAGGTGATCGTCGAGAATGTCGGCGGCGCCGGCGGCACGCTGGGCGCCGCGCGCGCGGCCAAGGCAGAGCCGGACGGCTATACCTTGCTGCTGCATCACATCGGCATGGCGACGAGTGCCACGCTTTATCGCAAGCTGCCCTATGACCCGAAGACCGCGTTCGCCCCGATCGGGCTGGTGACCGAAGTGCCGATGATCCTGGTGGCACGCAAGGATTTCCCAGCGAACAATCTCCAGGAGCTCATCGCGTACGTGAAGGAGCACAAGGACGAGGTGACCTATGCGAATGCCGGCGTGGGCGCCGCCTCGCATCTGTGCGGCATGCTGTTCATGCAGGCGATCGAGACGCCGCTGACCACCGTGCCTTACAAGGGAACCGGTCCGGCGATGACCGACCTGCTCGGCGGCCAGGTCGATTTCATGTGCGACCAGAGCACCAATACGACCGGTCAGATCAAGGCGGGTGAGGTCAAGGCGTATGGCGTCTTCGCCGATCAGCGCCTGGGCAATCTGCCGGACCTTCCCACCGTCAAGGAAGGTGGCTTGGGCGGGCTGGATTTCGCGATCTGGCACGGCCTCTATGCGCCGGCTGGAACGCCGGAGGCGATCGTCAGCAAATTGTCCGACGCGCTCAAGGTTGCGCTCGCCGATCCCAAGGTGGTCGAGCGCTTTGCCGAGCTCGGCACGGCGCCGGTGCCGGCCGATCAGGCGACGCCTGCCGCCTTGCAGGAAAAGCTGCTCGCGGAAATCGATCGCTGGAAGCCGGTCATCGAGAAGGCCGGCGAATACGCCGACTGACGCAACTTCTCCGATGGCGGCGTCTGCCGCCATCGGAGACATGCGACGGGTAGGGCCATGAACGCCAATACCAAGGATCTCTCGGCCGGTCTGCTGTTCATCGCGATCGCCGCTTTGTTTGCTTTCGGCACGCTCGATCTCGACCTCGGCACACCCTTGAAGCTTGGCCCCGGCGCCTTTCCGTTGCTGCTGGCCGGCGCGCTGGGATTGCTGGGGCTGATCATCGTCGCGCAGGCATTCCGCAATCCGGCGGCTCACGCCATGGCGCTGCCGTGGCGCGGGATTCTGTTGATCGTGCTGGCGCCGATCCTGTTCGGCCTTACGGTACGCGGCCTCGGCCTCATCGGCTCGATCGCCCTGGTAGTGGCGGTATCCGCCTATGCCAGCCGCCGCATGTCGCTGAAGCTCGCCATCTGCCTGGTCGTCGGCCTCACGCTGTTCTGCGTGCTGGTGTTCAATGTCGGATTGGGCCTGCCCGTGCGGCTGGTCGGCCCATGGCTTGGGGGCTGACATGGAGCTGCTGCTCAATCTCGGCCTCGGCTTCGAAACGGCGCTCACGCCGATCAACATCCTTTATTGCTTCATCGGCGTGCTGCTCGGAACGCTGATCGGCGTGCTGCCGGGAATCGGTCCGACCGCGACCATCGCCATGCTGCTGCCGATCACCTTGGCGCTGTCGCCGGTGACCTCGCTCATCATGCTGGCCGGCATCTATTACGGTGCGCAGTACGGCGGCTCGACCACCGCGATCCTGGTCAACCTGCCGGGCGAATCCTCGTCCGCGGTGACGGCGATCGACGGCTATCAGATGGCGCGCCAGGGGCAGGCGGGCCATGCGCTCGCGGCCGCGGCGCTGGGCTCGTTCTTCGCCGGCACCGTCGCGACACTGTTCCTCGCGGTCCTTGCGCCGCCGCTGACCGGCATCGCGCTGAAGTTCGGCCCGGCGGAGTATTTCTCGCTCATGTTCCTGGGCCTGGTCACATCGGTGGCATTGGCGCACGGCTCGATCGTCAAGGCCCTGGCGATGGTCGTGCTCGGGCTGCTGCTCGGCATGGTCGGCACGGACATCTATACCGGCACGCCGCGCTTCACCCTCGGTTTCACCGAGCTCGCCGACGGCGTGAACTTCGTCGCCGTTGCGGTCGGCGTGTTCGGCATTGCCGAGATCCTGCGCAACCTTGAGAACGAGCGCGAGCGCGACGTAACGGTCCAGCATGTCAGGAACCTGATGCCGGGCCTGCAGGAGCTGAAGAAGATCGCCATGCCGGTGGTGCGCGGCACGGCGCTGGGATCGCTGCTGGGCGTGCTGCCGGGCGGCGGGCACATTCTCGCCTCCTTCGCCGCCTATACGGTGGAGAAGCGCATTTCGAAGACGCCGGAGCGTTTCGGCAAAGGCGCGATCGAGGGCGTCGCCGCGCCCGAAGCCGCGAACAATGCGGGCGCGCAAACCTCGTTCATCCCGATGCTGACCCTGGGCATTCCCTCGAAC
>Ga0111539_10001602_pt1 | contig 30193 bp, 25 predicted proteins | sample RhiMethybrSRZTD1_FD_79667 | JGI IMG/M metagenome (GOLD analysis project Ga0111539, IMG submission 79667) | Populus rhizosphere microbial communities from Tennessee, USA - Rhizosphere MetaG P. TD hybrid SRZTD1 (version 2) (version 2) | ecosystem: Host-associated > Plants > Roots > Rhizosphere >...
CGCAGCGAGTTACCGGGTGACGGTCCTGTCCTTCAACTGGCTCAGCAAGATCGGCGGGATCTGACACCGCATTGGGGCCGGCGTCGCGCACGAGCGTGTGTCAAAGATCCTGACGCCTCACGGATCGACGTAAATGGTGTTGACACACCCCTCGATAGTTCTTGAATCGCGTCCCACGATCGAGAATCAGCTCAAGGACTCGCTGGAGAGGGTGCTGTCCAACCGTCGCAACGTGTCGGGCGCCTGCACGCTGCTGAACGCCTTCGTACACGCTGGTCCGCGCGCAGAGCGGCCGGGCGATGCCCGTGCCCAAGGCCACCGCGCTGATCAACCAGGCCAACCGGATCAAGGTGGTGCTGGGCTGCTGAGGCGAAGACCCGCGGGTCTATCTCGGAGCTTGGTGCTGGAGCCGGGACGCCGACGGCAGGTCGCCCCCTTGGTAGAAATTCAGCCGATGCAGCTCCATCCGGCATCGCCGGGCCTGCTCGCTCGCCCCGGCCCGCGTGTAGGCGATCGCCGCGGCCACGAAGTGCACGCGCGCCTGCTCCGGCTCGTGCAGCGCTTCGCAGGCCCAGGCGGCGGAGCCGAGCGCATCACCGATCTTCGTGCGGACCGTCGCTTCGCTGAGGCGCGCCGGCAGCGTTAGCTCGCCCTTCAGCAGCTCGTCGTACTCGCCGGCGATCTGCTGCAGCTCGCTCACGATCTCGCGCGTGACCCGCCCCACCGTGATGTTCGGCAGTGCGAACAGATAGCGCCGGTCCAGCGCCAGCAGGCGGTGTCGCATGAGCACGACGTGGCTGTCCTTCATCGTCATCCCTCCCATCGAGAACCGACTGGAGATGACCAATGGCACAGGCCGTGCCAAGGCCCCGGCCGAGCAAAATCAGCGGGCTAGCGCTCCTGCCCCCGCCTGGGCGCGGGAAGCCTGCCGGGCGCCGGGCATTCCGCCCGATCGGGGGCTCCGATACGATCCCGGCCAAGGAGATCCCATGGCGAAGAGCAACATCATCTTGGTGGGCGACGTCGAGATCATGGCGCTGTCGGACGGCATCCTGGAGTTCGACCTCTGCAACTTCTTCCCGACCATCCCCGAGGCCGAGTGGCAGCCGCACGCCGAGAAGCTCACCGCCGAGCACAAGGTCCGCTTCAATCTGGGCTCGTACCTCATCCGCTCGTCAGGGCGCACGATCCTCGTCGACACGGGCCTCGGTCCGCGCCCGGCCGACACCCCCGACGTGCCGTGGGGCGAGCTGCTGCGCGACTTCTCCGCCAACGGCGTGCGACCCGACCAGGTCGACATGGTGGTCATGACGCATCTGCACCGTGATCACGTGGGCGGTGCCCACGCCCGGCCACACGCCGGGGCACGTCAGCATCCTCGTCACCTCGCAGGGCCAGCGCGCGCTGGTGCACTCCCACAGCGCCAGCCAGTCGAGAGGCGGCCAGTTCACGGTCAGCCTCGCGCAGAGGTTCGGGTGGATGGACAATCTACGATGAGACGACCTCAGGTAGCAACGTGAGGTCTCGTCAGGGTTTTCCCGACCCGCACCCAAACCAGGCCGGGTGCTATGCTGCGGCACCAACCCATGCCGTTGGAGGCTTTTCGATGGCGTATGGCTGGCTACTACCTGTGGCTGTCCTCGTTGATTCCATCCTGATCGCCTTGGCCATCGCCACTCCGGCGTTCCTGGCCTTGCGTGAGGATTGAATGCGGAGAACAACGTGCCGCTGCGCGAGGGTACCCGACGGTGCCGCCCATCATTATTGGGGCGCTGTGCACATCCACTCCAATCGCACAGTGTTGATCCTTGCCCGCTTTCTGAAACTGTTGCTGCTCCTCATCGTTTTCCCCGCGCCGGCGTTCGCTTGCAGCGACTTCGCCAAGGCTCCGAGCTCACGGTGGCGGGTGGAAGCAGAAGGTGGCGTCGCCTGGTTGGTGACTCCGTGTGGAGATCGTTTTTTCTCGATCGGCGTCAATGTTATCGACGGTGGGTCACTGGAGCGCGATGGAGTGCACGGTTATGCCTGGAGTTCTTTCCAACCGAGCTTGGGTGCATGGGCCCAACGAGTACGCGAGCGACTGCTCGGGTGGGGCTTCAATACGGCTGGCGCCTGGTCACTCATCCCTCAGTTTCTCAACATGCCAAGCACGATCGAGCTTTCACTTGGCCGCTCGGTCGGTGCCGTCTGGGGTGATCCCTTTCATCCTGACCTTCCGGCGCGGCTGAGGGCGACGGCCGAGCAGCTGATCGCTCCCTACAAGGGTGACCCGCGCAGGATCGGTTATTTCTCCGACAACGAGATCGGCTGGTGGAATGGTCCGCTGTTTACAGCGTATACAAGCTACGCACCGAGCAACCACACGAAACAGCGGTTGATCCGGATGCTACGGGAGCGGTACGGCAATGACTGGCAGGCGTTCAAACGCGACTTCAAGCCGCCCGAGAACAACCGGAGTTTCGACGATTTGCTGCAGGAGACGCGCGCCATCACGCGGCTTCGGCCCGGCCGGCAGGGGTTCGCTGCCGTACGGGAATGGACGCGTCTTGTCGTCGAGAACTATCACCGCATCATGCGCGACGCCATTCGAACCGTCGACCCCGAGGCACTCTATCTCGGTGACCGCCTTCCCATCTACTATGATCCCGATGCCGTGAAGATCATGGGCCGTTATGTCGATGTCATCGCGACGAACTACAACGCTGACGGACCCGACGGCTGGATCGCGCGGTATTACTTCGAAGGATTACGCCAGCTTGCCCCGAAACCCGTGCTGGTCACCGAGTGGTTCTTCGCTGCCATCGAGAATCGTACCGGAAACCTGAATCGTACCGGGCCTCCCAAGGCGGCCAGGCGCGGTCTCCAACCCAGCAACAACATGAACCGTACCGGTCATCTCATGACCGTGGGGACACAGGAGGCGCGTGCGATTGGCGCTGTCGCCGCCGCCCAAGCGCTCGCCAGCGAACCGAATGTGGTCGGACTCCATTGGTTCCAGCTTTACGATCACCCCAAAGACGGCCGCCTGGACGGGGAGGACTACAACTTTGGATTGCTTGATGTCCGTGACCGGCCTTACGAGACGCTCCTTGACGCTCTAAGCCGGATCCATAGAGTGCTACCGAGGCTCCACAACGGACAGCCAAAACCGATAGTCCAGCAAGGCGAAGCCTCATTGCCTTACGCGACGATCGATGCCCAGGACAGTAGCCTCACCGATTGGCCGAAGGCGGCTGCCCTCATTCCGTTGCAAGCCTCACCCGGCGAGGCAGTCTTCGGCGACGTCTACCTATCTTGGGACCATGAGGCGATGAACGTCGCCCTTATTGCAATGGATTACTACGACCCCCACCTCATGGCCGGCAGGGGCGGCTTCCCAGTCGAGGAGGCGTTTCGGCTCGATATCGGCGTCAGACTACGGGAGCCCGCGCGTCTCGTACGGCTTCACGTTATTCCAGAGTCGACGGCAGCCGACAGCGATAAACTCAGGTTCCACGTGCGCGCCTGCCGTGTCGTACGAGAAGCTTGCACGGAGATCCCAATCACGGCGCGCTTCTTTGGTGTCGCAATGGACCAGCCGCGTGTGATCCTCGAAGCGAAGATCCCCTGGGCTCAGCTCGGTGGACGGCCGGTGGCCGGAACCGAAGTGGGTCTCGCCGTCGCCGTGAGCTCGTTCTACCGCTCCCGGTGGATGTCGTTCGGCGGCGAGCCATTCGGCCTGTCGATTAAGCAGCCGGCCCGATGGCGAAGAGTGGTACTCGGCGCATCGCCTCACCCGCGCTAATGATCTGGCTCCTTCAGAGGTGCCGCGGGTTTGACCAGGCGCGATATCAAGATCTCTAGCTCGACGCCATCCTTCACGCCTCGGATCACCTCTTCTGTCTCCACCTGATATCCGACGTTGCGGAAGAGATCATGGTAGGTGCGGATGATCCACGGCAGGAGCAGGGGGTGCTCGATGCCGCACATCGTGTTCGCCATAATCATTCGCCCGCCGGCCTCCGTCGCCGCAAACAGCTCGGAGGCGAGCCAGGCGACATTGAAGAACGGGTAGAGCCATCCGAGGAGGTAGATCATCTCGTTCATCACGACCAAGTCCCATGGGCCCTCGGACCGTGGATTGAACTCCATGACATTGGCCACCCTAAATGCGACGGCGGGGCCAAGGTTCAGGGCGCGCGCCCGCTCGATCGCGGCCGACGCGATGTCCAGCGCGAGCACTGAATCCGAGATCGTGGCCAGGCGGCTCGTGAAGACCCCGGCCCCGCAGCCGATCTCCAAGACTCGTCGGTATCGCCGCCCCTCCACGAGTTCGATGAGACGCGCGTGCTCTCGGCGGGTGAGCTCGGCCGTCTCGATAGCCCAGGGGTCTCCTTTGGCCCAGAGGCCGTCGAAGAACTCGCGCGCCCGCCGTCCGACCTGCTCAGACTCGGTCACGATGCCTTCCGGAACACCTGGTGACCCCACAACCACTGGTCCCGCCACACCTCGACACCGCCAAGGGCACGCAATCTGGCGAAGGTCGGCTCAAAATCCTCGACGATGTGCATCGGGTGGTTGTCATCGGACTCCGTCCCGAATCGCCCGAACAGGAACCCGCCAGGCCGCAGCGCCCGCCACAGCTCTTCCACGGTATCGATCGGATCCACCAGGTGCTCGAACACGTCCATCGCGGTGATCATGTCGAAGGCCTCGGAGGGAAGCCGGGTTGTTTTGACGTCGACGTAGGTGCCGGGAAGTCCACGTTGCGCCATACGCCAGCGGCAGAACCCGAGCAGAGGCCCGCTGATGTCAGCCGCCGTCACCGCCAGGCCGTGGCGCGCGAACAGGATGACGCCCGATCCCACCCCTGACCCGAAGTCCAGGTAGCTCGTGCAGTGGTGACGTTGGGCGTAGTGCAGGGCCACGACGTACGCGAGCGGAGACAGGTCGTCGATCAGTGTGTGCCACAGGGTCAGCTCGTAGAGCGGGGTGTCGCTCGCGTCGTAAAACCGCTCGACCGACTCCCGGCGGTCACGATCCACGCCCTCGCCCCACTCGTGCCGCAGATCGTCGACGGCCCGACGGCAACGGGCACGTAACGCCTCCTGATCGTCGCAGGCCACATAGCGCCCGAGCTCCGCGAGCAGGCTCTTCTCGAGATCCGAGGATCCATCAAGACTCAGAGCCTGAGTCCACGTTCGCCGGTAGGTGTCGAGCAACCGTTCTTGTTCCGCTTGGAACTCCTCGGCCGTCAGTTCCTGCCGGTCGACCTGCTGCCACAACTCACGGAGCCGATCCGGTACGAGCTGGTTCATGGTTTCCTCCGATCCCTCGGGATCCATCGACTCGTCGGACGGGGACACGGCCGCTCATGCCCTACTCGAGCCCGATCGCCTGCAGGAGCGCCCGGGCAACCCGCCCAGCTTCAAAATACTCGTCGGCGATGGCACGAGCCGCCTCGGCGTGCCGGGGATAGTCGGCGTTGATCGCCTCCACGGCGGCGGCCGCCTCCTCGACGGTGGAGAACGCAAAGAGTCCTTCGCCTGTCGGCAGCCGGTTGCTGAACCCGGTGTCCTGGGCGACCACCGGCTTCCCGGACGCGAGGTAGCAGGCGTCCCGCTCGCTGAACCAGCCGCTACGCAGACGCACGTTTTGGTCCTTGGCCACCGTCAGCTCGCCGCGAGAGCCGCGAATGTAGGCCGGGTAGGCGCCGAAGACGTCGAGGGAAAACCGAAAGGGAGAGACCACTCGCCAGCCGTGACCCTCCAGAACCTGACGGTCGGTGGCGTCGACGTTGACGGCGAGCTCGAACGGCTGCCCGGTGCGGCTTGGGAGATCGATGATCTTCTCCCACTCGTAGTGCTTGCTCCACCGGTAGATTTTGTCCTGGTACTCGACGTCCTTCCCCGTCTGCCGATAGCTGCCGATCGTCGTGAAGTCTCGCGCGTCGGGGGTGTAAGCCATCGGCCAGTGGTGGAGATCGACGGGCTGACGGGTGGTGCGGTACCGAATGCCGTTCAGTGGGACCCCGCAGTCGGCGTTCCCGTAGTTCTCGCCGTAGGTGACGATGACGTGGTGGAGATCGAAGGCCCAGCGTGTGTGGGGATCGCCGTTAGCCAGCGCCAGCTCCGAGGTGACAGGGTCGGTCTGGATGTAGACACGAAGAGGAGCGGCCAGATGCTCTTCGCGCAGATCAGTGGCGCCGCTCACGTTGAACATGGCGTCACACTCGCGGTACAGCGTGTCGAGTGCCTGGGAGGTGAGGCCCCAGCAGGCTTCGGGTCTCGGCGGGAGTCGGACCGCCCAGCGATCACCGAGCCCGACATTCGCCGCGGCACGGGCAACGTGTCGCACTGCATAGGCGCAGTCGTCGGTCACCGCATCCTGCTCGGGATCGTACGGCCACCACAGGTGGTCCTCGACGTACCACACGTCGTGGCCGAGGGCCCGAAGGCCGCAGAGCCAGTGCAGGAACATCCACGTCTGCCCGCCGTACGGGCGCCCGCCGATGTCACCGAGCACGACGAGGCGCCGTCGCTTCACCGCATCGTCCCGATGAACGCGCCGATGTCCTTGAACGAGATGAGTCGGATCTGCTGACGGTCCAGCGCTTCCGGAATCCGGGGGTCGCAGAGGGTGGACAGCTCCCATGCCCGCTCCCGTTGGTACATGGTGTCCAGGTCCTCGGCGTGGCCCGGATGGCACCCCAACTCGGTGATACCCGGCGGCAATGCCTCCAGTGTCCGAACCAGCCCGGCCACGGTGATGGCGTCTGGCCACGGTTCCCCGTCCGCCGTCTGACCGTAGAAAGCACCGGAGTAGCGGAGCCGTGGGTCCGCCTCGCGGAGCGGCACGCCGAGAGCGCCGGCCACGGCCGTCAGCGCCGACCGTGCGGGATCGCGGCGATGCACGTGCTGGTGCGAATCGAGATGCGTAGGACCGCGCCCCATCAACTCCTGGAAGCGGACGACCTGACGGACGATCTCGTCCCTCACCGCGTCAGCATCGTCGATGGTCGTCACCACGTACCGCGGTCGCCAGGCGCCGGCCTCGGCCGCCCATTCGCCCAGATCGACGTGCAGCCCGACGCTCAGGCCGGATCTTGAGCGAGCATAGGCGGCCGCCTCGACGGCCGCCGGCCACCGTATCATCAGGCTGGCACTCGTCACGATCCCTCGCTCATGGGCCTCGATCACGCCGCGGTTGACCCCCCGGCTCTGACCGAAGTCGTCCGCGTTGACGATGAGCCCGCGGTCAACCACGACTCGCGGCCTGGCCGATCAGTCGGCTGAGGACCCGCTCCGAGTCGAAATATTCGCGGGCGATGTCGAGGGCGGCTCGGCCGTGTCCAGCCGGGTCGGCGGCAACCTGCTCGATGCCGTCCACGGCCTCCTCCATGGTGCCGAACGGAAGCACGCCTCGGCCGGTAGGGATGGCGCACCCAAACCCGGTGTCCTGGACGATGACGGGGACGCCAAGGGCGAGGTAGCAGGCGCTCCGACAGGAGAACCAACCGCTCCGGCTGGCCACGTACGCGTGTTTGGCGACGCTCCACTCGCCGAGCGACGTGGCCAGATAGTGACGATAGCGCCAGGGATCGGCGGACAGGGGCTGAGGGTCCACCAGCCCCCACCCGTGGATGCGGAAGTCTTCGGTCGGGACCTGGCCGCTAAGTGCCAACTCCAGGGGCAGGGCGCTTCGTTCCGGGAGCGTCACGAAGCGACCGAACTCGCGGCTCTTGCCGACGTAGGTCACCCCTCCCACGACGGTTCCGCGCCCGGACGGCTCCCAGGAGCCGACGGTGGTGAGGACCCGGCGCCGGCTCTCGACCGGAACCGATGCCGGCTCGAAACAGTCGAGCACGATGGGTTGGCGGATCGGGATCCACTCGAACAGCGCGGTCGGCACCCGGCAGTCGGGGCCACCGATGTTCTCGGCGAAGGTGAAGCAGACGTCGTGTCGTCGGAGCAAATCGACCCGCTCCCGGCTTAGCGCGTCGAGCGTACCCTCGAGATAGCCTTCCACCGACTCCTGTGTATACATCGGATCGGAGTCGATGAAGGCGACCCGGCGAGCGGCGAAGTATTCGTCTCGCATCCAGCACGAGGCCGAGATGTTGACGAAGAGGTCGGCCGTCCGGCAGAACTCGACGACGTCGGCCCAACGCCATCCGTAGGTCTGGCCGGTGCCGTCCCGGTAGAACCAGCGCTCGGCCAGAACGGGACCGAAGGCCTTCAGCGTCTCCGCCAGGAGGGCCGCATTGCGCGCTCCACTCTCCACGAACGTCCCCGCCGCCGGGTCGTAGACCCATCCGCCCGTGTCTTCCACGTAGAGCACGTCATGCCCGAGGCGGGCGAAGCCGAGGGCCCATTGCAGATAGTCCCAGAACACGCCTCCGAACGGGTAGGTGGCGGCCAAGCCAGTGACGGCGATCCGCAGGCGTTCCGCCATGGTTCAGGCGTCGGGCCCCGCGGCCAGTGGTGACGGCAACATCCGCCGTCCGTGCTCGATCTGCTGCCGATACAGGCGCGCGAAGAGGCCGTCGGCCGCGATCAGCTCGGCGGGCCGCCCGTTCTCGACCATCTGACCGTGGTCGAGAACCAGGACACGATCGACATCACGCAGCGTGGAGAGCCGGTGGGCGATGATCAGCGTCGTTCGCCCTCTCGTCAGGCGCTCCAGAGCCTCGACGATCAGCGTCTCCGTGACCGCATCGAGCGACGAGGTCGGCTCGTCGAGAATCAGGACGGGGGCGTCCTTGAGGAAGGCCCGGGCAATGGACAGGCGCTGTTTCTCGCCGCCGGAGAGCGTCATGCCGCGCTCTCCGAGCACGGTTTCGTACCCATCGGGAAGATGCGTGATGAAGTCGTGGGCGTTAGCGGCGCGGGCGGCCGCCACGATGTCGGCGGCGCTGGCCTCGGGGCGCCCATAGCCGATGTTTTCACGGATCGTGGTCGAAAAGAGAACGGGATCCTGCAACACGACCGCGAACTGGTTGCGCAGATCGGCCAGTCGGTAATCGCGGATATCGACGCCGTCGAGGATAACCTCGCCTTCGGTCGGATCGTAGAAGCGAAAGAGCAAGCTCACGAGCGTAGTCTTGCCGGCCCCCGTCGGCCCGACGATCCCCATCCGGGTGCCCGGCTCGACCCGGAACGAGAGCTTGCGCAGCACGGCTTCGCGGTCGTAGGTGAAGCTGACCGCCCGGAATTCAAGGGTGCCGGCCGCCCGCCCCACAGGCCGGGCTGCTGGACGCTCGGTGACATCTGGCAGCTCATCGAGAAGCTCGAACGCGCGCCGGACGCTGGCCAGCGAATCCTGCAGGCTCGCCGCCTGGCTGCTGATCGTTTCGAGCGGACGGTAGAGCTGGGACAGGTAGGACAGGACCATGATCAGAGCGCCGGTCGTGAGCTGCCCGGCCAGAACGTTGCGGACGCCGATGAACAGGACGAGCGCCGAGCCGACCCCGAGGGTGAGGTTGACGAGCCCCCAATAGGTGCCCTCCGTGAAGGAGAGCCGCATGCGCGCCTGGGCGCCCGCGCCTGACTGCCGGACGAAGCGCTTCTGCTCACGCTCTTCGTGCCCGAAGGCCTTGACGACCCGCAGTGCCCCCAACACCTCCTGGACGATGCCGAGGGCACCCGACTCCAGCTCCTTGAGGTCGTGGTAGCGCGGCCGTGTCCGGCGGTCGAATGTCCGCGACAGCACGAACAGGACCGGGCCGACCGCGAGGGCGATCAGGGCGAGCTCGAGATCCATGCGTGCGATCACGTACACCATGCCCGCGAACATGACTCCTGCGGACAGGAAGGGAATGACGCCGTCGATGGTGACCCACTGGATGCCGGGCGCGTCCCACTGGATCCGGTACACCGAGTCGGCCGTGCCCCGGCGGTCGTGGAACACGAGCGAGAGCCGCTGCGCATGCCGAAAGAGCCGGGCCCGGAAGCCGAGGGTCACCCCCAGACCCGCCCGCGCCCGTAGCACGTACACGGCGAGGTCTCGAAGCTGGCCCAGGAGAAGCACCGAGATCTGGAGCCCGGCGGCCAGGATGAGAAGGGTCAGGGTCGAGTCAGGCCCCGTCCACGGCAACAGGGCGCGGACGAACCCTGGTAGAGGCTCCGAGCCCACGATGTTGTCCACCGCAATCTTCAGGGGCACGGGGCCGAGCAGGGCCAAGGGTGTGGCCACGAGGTCGAGAAGGAAGATCGCGGCGAGGTGCGGCCAATAGGGCCTGGCTTGCCCGAACAAGCGCCTGAACAGGGCGACATCCGCCCGCGTGAACGTAGCGATCAAACCGTCCCCCCCGGTACTACCCCTGGCGCCAAAGGGCTTTCATTGAGAACGCCCGTCCTCGTCTATCACCGCCTCTCGGGCGCGCCACGCGGCGGCGACAGCATCGCCGGCGATCGCGACATCGACGGCGACCTGAATGACAATCAAAAGGGCTATGCCCGCCAGGATACTAGCCGCCGTCGGGGCGCCGTCGAGCGCGGCCAGCAGTGCAAGGATGACCAGCCCGGCTTCGGCCGCTACGGCGACCCCGGCACAGTTTGGCCATGCACGCAGACGCGCAAACTGCCGGCCCGCCCCGTGCTCCTCGACGACCATGAGGGCCCGAACGCAACCCAGCCGTCCTCCGCGGATCTCAAGATCCCAGCGGTCGAAGTTGCCCCCGGCCACGACCGGAACACTCATGGCCTGCAGGGCGGACTGCACCGAGCGTACCCATTCGGCCGGGGCTAGCCAGCGCTCACTCCACGCAGTGAAGAGTAGCGGGCGGAAAAACAGGCTCCAGATCCGGGGACGGCCCGGGCTCCAGCGGTTCTCCAGACTTAGCCATCCGCGCAGCCGTGCCAGCGGCTGCAAGAGGTGAAGCAGGGCGGTCAGCCCACGCAAGGCGAGGCGCTCGCGCGCCGGTCCCAGCCGACCGTGGGTAACTTCGGCGGCGCTCGCCCAGGCCCGTACCAGCAAGACACCCACGGCCAACCCCAGCAAGGGCAGGAAGACGACCAGCGGGCTCCATAGCGTGCCGAGCAACGTCAGGACGGTGAGGGCAACGATGACGAGGTACCACTCCGGCATCGCGATAACGGCAGCCAGCGGATCGGGAGCCGGCTGGTACAGCGACTGAAATGGGGCGCTCCCCCAGCTGCCCTGGTAGATGCGTCCGCCGAACCAGCCCGCTAGCTTAGCCAGCCCACGGCCGTAGACCCGTCCCGCCCACGCCGGGTGCCCGGACCGGTTGTACTTCTCGGGCCACTTGCGCCTGAGAAGCGCCTCTGCGCGGCCATAACCTCGTTGCTGGCGCCAGTAGGCTTTCACCGAATTCCGCCGATGATGCCAGACCATGGCGGCGGCGTGGAAGCCAAGCGTCCATCCGCGCTGCTGCAGGCGCCAGCACACGTCGACGTCGTCGCCGGCCGTGCGGAACTGGACGTCGAAGCCGCCGATCGCCTCCAGGCATTCGCGCCGGAAGGCCATGTTGGAGGCGGGGATGTGCTCGGCCACGGCGTCGGACAGGAGCACGTGGGCGGGGCCGCCCGGCGCGTGGGCGACGCAAGTCGCAATCGGTCCGTCGTCGGGAGGTGGGATATTGGGGCCACCCACCGCCGCGTGCTCGGTGGTGGTGAAGGCGTGCGCGAGATAGGTCAACCAGTGGGGATCGGGATACGCGTCGTCGTCGATGTAGGCGATGATCTCGCCGGTGGCGGCGACCATGCCCGTATTGCGCGCGCTGCTGAGCCCGCGGTTGGGCGTGCGGATGAGGCGAAAACCGTAGGCGCTGACGACGGCGGCCGTGTCGTCGGTGGAGCCGTCGTCCACGACCACGACCTCGAAGTTCGGGTACTCGAGGCGGAGTAGTCCCTCCAGGCACTCGGTGATGGTTCGGCTCCCGTTGTAGGTGCACACGACGACCGAAATGCGCGGCCACGGGTGCTCCTTGGGAAGCGGGAGGTCGTCGAGCGCGCCCTGGACGGCAGCCAGGGCCGGCTTGGGCCGCCGCTGGCGGTCGACGACGCCGAAGTCCCAGTCCTCGATGTCGTACCCGCCCCGGTACCACTCGTCAGTCCAGGCAAAGACGAAGGTCCCCGCGCACCCCGCTCCGAAAGCGCTGCGCACCTGCCAGTCCAGAGCGCGGGCCTGCCCGGCTTCGCTATGGCGGCGACTGTCGAGCCCGATCTCGCTCAGCATCAGCGGACGGTCGCCAGCGATGTTCTGGAGGCGGGGCAGGTAAGCGGCCAGCCGAGCCTCCGCCTCGAGGTACACGTTGAACGTGACGAAGTCGAGGAACGGCAGTTCGAGATACTCGGTGCTCGGGTAGTTCACGTAGGTGACAAGTCCGTCCGGGTCGGCGCTCTTGGCGGCCTCGTACAGCCGACGCAGGAATGCTTCCGTCCGGCGCCGACCGTGCCAGCGTACGATCGGCGAAGGAATCTCGTTACCGATCGCGTAGCCAAGCACCGCGGGATGGTGGGCACACGCGCGCACTCCGGCCCGCACCCGCTCGACGATGGTCCACGGCCGGGTCTGCTCGTCGAGAAAAGTGACATGCTGCTCCCAGGGAATGCCAACGAGCACGCGCAACCCGTGGGCGGCGGCGGCGTCCAGGAGCGCGGGAGGTGGCACGGTGTACGTCCGGATCGCGTTCAGGCCGCACGCGGTCATCAACGCGAAGTCGCGCGCGAGCACGTCCGGAGCCGGATATTCCGAGCCCCGCGCATCGGGCCGGAAAGGACCGTACGTCACACCGCGAACCCAGAGCTTGGCGTCACCGACGGCCAGGAACTTGCCAGCCGCGCGCGGACGCGGAATCGCGGTGTCAGTCACGCTCTCCGGCCACGAAGAGGGCGTGGCCGGTTGATTCTCCTCGTTGTCTGGACTCTGCATCAGGCACTCGTTCGCGTTGTGCACGGCTTCGGCTCGGAAGCCGTGCAGAGTACACCGCCTCGGTCGGGTATCGGAGGGGCCTAGAAGGCCATCAGCGCGGAGACGACCTGCAGGATACAGACCCGCGCGTCCGATGCCAGAGCGTTCTGGCTGTCGACGGCCTGAGTCTTTGCAGACAGTGTGCCTACGAGCCTGAGGGCGAGCCGGCTGTGCGTCCAGGACCCAAACCGGGGGCGACGCCCGTCATGGTGACGGTAGAGCCACAAGGCTAACGTCCCTTGGTCAGACACCTAAATGGGGCGACACCCGCTTGAACGACAGCCCGATCCCTGTCAGCTGGAACCGGGCTGACCAGACGCCACGGCCCTGGCCAGCACGGTGACTCCAAGGCCGCGGTGGCTTCTCGAGTCCTTGAAATCAGGAACGATGAACGTATCATGGGCATTTTTTTACCTATGAACGACAACCCGGAGCGGTCAGAGACTTATTCCTTCGCAGCGGCGCGAGTTGCCGACTCCGGAGTGCTCGAGCTTCTGCGATCACTCAACCAATCGTTCTCCTGCGAGCTTGGCTACTTTCTCCATGCCAAGTCGCCTCACGGCCTTGGCAGAATCCCTCTCGACGAGCGCCTCATCGTCGGGGAGACCTCGCGCCGGTCCATGGGACTACCGACGTGCTACCATGCGGGATGGAACATCCTCCTTGCCATACGATGGCCGGACGGCCGGCGATGATCTGGACGGGTGACTCGAGGAGCCGGTCAACCGAGTGACCACTGCGCTCAAGATTGACGGACCGACGGTGCCGATGTCCGAGCCCGCGGCGGATGAGTCCTCTCGCTTAACAGTCACGCCCAAGGAGGCAGGGGACGCTTTCGAGGTGACGCTGCCGGCCGGGCGCGATCTGCGGCTGGATTTCTTCCGGGGCCTCGCCCTCTTCTGTATCTTCATCGACCATTTGCCGGAGAACGTGCTGGCCCCGTTCACGCTGCGGTCGGCCGGCCTATCGGACGCGGCCGAGATTTTCATCCTGATCTCTGGCTATACCGCCGGGATGGTGTACGGAGGCGCGTCGGAGCGTCAGGGGTTGTTGCGGGCGAGCGCGCGTATCTACCACCGGGTGTGGCAACTCTACGTCGCCCACGCTTTCCTCTTCATGCTCTTCCTGGCGACGGTGGCGCACTCCGCCAGTCGACTCAACAGCGCGCTGTTCGCGGAGGAGCTCCGGGCCGCAGACTTCCTCACCGAGCCCGACGTCGCCGTCGTGAAAGCGCTCACGCTGCAATTCCAGCCGGTGTTCATGGACATTTTGCCCCTCTACATCGTGCTGCTCGCCGCGCTACCGCTCGTGCTGGCGGGATTCCGTCGGTGGTCCATGGCCGTCCTCGCCGCTTCCGGTCTGCTGTGGCTCTCGGCCCAGATGTTCGAAAGCGTCGCGCTGCCCGCCTACCCCGGGCCCGACCACACGTGGTTCTTCAACCCCTTCGCCTGGCAGGCGCTGTTCTTTCTCAGCGCCTGGCTCGGCTGGCATGGGCGTCGCGGCCTGCCTTCCTGGATTCACACTCGATGGGTACTTTACTTCGCCGTCGCGTTCACGTTCGGCGCCTTCCTGATTCGCATGACCTGGACGCTGCATTACTTCATCGAGTCCGTGCCGGCCCTGTTCGCCCGCGAGATCTGGCCCCTGGTAAGCAAGTCGGACCTGGGTCTCCTACGGTTGCTCAACGTCCTGGCCCTGGCCCTCCTCGTCGCGCGCCTCGTCAAGCCGCAGGCCTCCTACCTGGCCGGCTCGATGGCGCGCCCGTTCGTGCTTTGCGGGCGTCACTCGCTGCACGTGTTCTGCCTCGGCATCCTGCTCGCCGTGATCGGCCGTCTCGTCGTCAACGAATACTTCGGCGGCGTCATCATGCGGATCGCGGCGGCAGTGATCGGGATCGCCATCATGATCGGCATGGCGTCACTCATGGAATGGTTCGAAGGCCGGCCGTCTCGGACCCCTCTCCACGCGGTCGGCGGCAGGCGCTGAGGTCCATGCGCGTGCCCTGGCTCTTCGGTGACCCCGCACCGCGCCGGCTCCTGATGGCGGCCACGGTGGGGATGGTGCTCGTGTCGCCATGGTCGTGGGCGCAAGAGGCTGGCAAGACCTGCGCCGTCCCTCCAGACACCTTCGCCGGGGCCCTGCCGCTCGAACGGACGCGTGCAAACCTCGCGGCCGGGACGGAAGTGACCATCGTGGCCATCGGCGGCGCGTCGACCCTCGGGCGAGCGGCGGGCTCCTTAAAGGACGCGTGGCCGGCCCGGCTCGGGGTCGCCCTTTCCGCTCGGTTCCCGTCGGCAAAGATCCAGGTCGTCAACCGCGGGGTGGCGCGGGAAAAGGCCGCCGACATGGTGGCGCGATCCCAGCGCGACGTGCTCTCGCTTCGTCCCACTCTCGTCATCTGGGAAACCGGCACCACGGAGGCCGTGCGCGGCGATGACGTCGATGCCTTCCGGCTGACCCTCCAGACCGGGATTGACCGGGTGCGCGCCGCCGGCGCCGACATCATGTTCATGGACGCGCAGTTCTCACGCCGGTCATCGGCGATGATCAACCTCGAGCGCTACCGGATTGCATTGCGTGATGCCGCTGAAGCCTCCAACGCTCCGATCTTCCCCCGCTACGATGTCATGCGAGCCTGGGTGGAAGCCGGCGTATTCGATTTCGGTGTCCCCGAGGGTGAGAAGAGCCAGGCCGTGGCCGTCAGACTCTACGACTGTCTCGGCCGCGCAATCGCCGAGTTCGTGGAACGCGGCGCCCAGCTGCCCGCATCGGAGGCTCGGCCATGATCCGCGGCCGGCCTCTCGCATCGCTGGCAGCCGCGGGGCTGTTGCTCCTCGTCTCCGTCTCGATCAGCGGCGGCCATCACACGATCACCTGCAGCGCGCCCGCCTCAATGGTGCGCTTCGGCAACCCGCTCCCCAACACGGCGCGCGCCGTCCGCCGCGGTCGGGCCGTGACCATCGTGGCCATCGGCTCCTCGTCGACGGCCGGGGCTGGCGCCTCCGACCCCGCGCACACGTACCCGGCCCGTTTGGCCGAGGAGCTCCGCCTGCGCTGGCCTGGCCTGACCGTTCAGGTGATCAATAGTGGCGTGGGCGGCGAGACCGCCGACGCGATGCTGGCCCGTTTCGAGCGTGATGTGCTGTCGTACTCGCCGCAGCTCGTCATCTGGCAGACGGGGAGCAACAGCGCTCTCCAGGGCTTGGACCTCGACGTCTACGAGGCCACGGTGCGTCGCGGCATCGCCAAGCTCAAGGCGGCGCGGGTCGACATCGTGTTGATGGATCCGCAGTATGCCCCGCGCGTGATCGCCCGCCCGCTCCACGACCGTTTCGTGGCTACCGTCCGCATCGTGGCCAGCGATCTCAAGGTCGCGATGTTCAACCGCTTCGCGGTGATGCAGCACTGGGTGACGAGTGGTCAGCTCACAATGGAGGAGATGGTCGCGCGCGACCAGCTGCACATGAACGACCTGAGCTACGGGTGCATCGCTCGGCTGCTGGCCGAGGCGCTCGATTTCGCCACGCTTGTACCCCCACCCAACCCCTCCGAGGTCGCCGAAGGCGAGCGCTGAGCGCGGTCTCCCGAAGCTCCCCGTTGAACGCATCCTCACCTCGAAGGGCACTCCGCAGCATTCTGGTCATCGAACTCGCCGAGCCGGCCGGCGTGGACGGCTGCGCTTCCCCTTCCACCGGTCCTGGCGCACCGACAGCGGCGCATCGCGATGGTTGATTCGGCCGAGCCAACGAAGGACAGACTGATGACACGGCCGACGTCGTCGCGCATCGGGTGGACGGACGGTGTGCTGCTGGTTGGGATCACCGGGGTCATCGTCACGACGACGTTCCTCGTGTATTCATCAGCCGACGTTCCTGTCGTTGATGATTGGACCTACGCCTGGAGCGTGGAGCACTATCTGCACACGCGAACGCTGCGAATATTGGAGTGGAGTGCCCATTACCCACTGGCCCAGATTCTCTGGGGCTCTGTCTTCAGCTGGCTGTTGGGATTTTCGTTCGTCGCACTGCGGCTGTCCACCGTGGTGCTGGCGTGGGCAGGGCTGGTGGCCTTCTTCTTGACCTTACGCGAGCTGGGAATCGGTGGGTCCCTCGCGGCGCTTGGCACCCTGACCATCTGGTGCAACCCAGTCTTCTTCGTGTTAAGTCACTCGTTCATGACTGACATCCCACTGGTCAGTATCATGAATGCGACAATGCTGTTCTACGTGCGATGGGTCAAGCGTGAGCGCACTTGGGACCTGCTCATCGCGAGTGGCCTGACGACGGTCGCGTTCCTGATCCGACAGATCGGAGCCGTATTCGCCCTGGTCCCCCTCGGCTGCCTCCTGCTGACACGTCTGCGTGAACGCGAGCGTCCGGCGGTGCCGTGGTCGCAGCTCGTGTGCCTGCTGGTGCCGTTCCTGGGCATCGGCCTCATGCTCTGCTGGATCAAGGTCGTGCATGGAGAGACGCGCGTCTATATGGAGAAGGCCTCCAACCTGAGATGGGTTCTGTTTCTTTCGGGTTGGTTCTACGTCAAGGAACTTCTCCACGTTCTCATGCACCTGGGGTTGGTCCTCTGCCCTTTGACCTGGATCGCCCTCGGCCGCCTTTCAAAGCGCACCATGGCCGGGGCGGCCGCGGTGCTGACGATACTCATCGGGCTCGTCCTCTGGCGCGAGGGCCCGCTCGACAATCCCCTCGGGATCATGCTGACTTGGAACGAGCTTGGTTTCGCGGATGGGTTGATCACCCGGGAGCCCGCCGGGAGGCAGCTACCCCTCTGGATCCGGGCAGCGGTGCTGGCGGTGTCTCTGAGCGGAGCCGCTGCCATCATGTCGGCGCTCTGGGATGGCTTCCGACGATGGGGACGCAGTGTGCGAAAGCCCGCCACCGTGCTGCTCCTGAACAGCCTCCTGCAAGGCTTGCTGCTTGGCGTGCTGTGGCTCTTCTATGACCGCTATTACCTTCCTCTGCTCCCTGGGGTCATCGCGCTCCTCATGGGGGCTCTCCGCCCGACCAGGGCCGTGACCATCATTGGTCTCATCGGGGTGCTTTTGTGGGGAGCCATCGCAGTGTCCGGGACGATGGATCAGTTCCATCTTCAGGAGACCGTCGCCGAAGCCCACGCCAGGCTACTCCGGCAAGGAGTTACCCCTGAGAACATCGATGCGGGCTATGCCATGAACGGTTGGTGGCTCTATGCGCACGCGCGAAGCGGCCCGCCGCGCCGCGGACACGAGCCTGAAGTCCCCTGGATTACCGGTTGGACACTCTTGCCGTACAGGATTGCGGGCGCTGCGGAATCGCCCTATACGGTGGTCTATCGCGTTCCCTGGCGCCCGCTGTGGGCGAGGTCCGACGCTGTGTACGTGCTGGAACACACGGCGGAACTGGAGCGCTCGGGCCTTCCCTCCCTCCGATCACGAGATCGCGAGGGTCGATAGTAAGGACCCAAAAGTCCCAAGACAGTCAGCTCCTCGCAGACTTCCCCTTCGACTGCGGGGCATGGCGGGTCCACGCGGTCGCGATGTTCTTGCTCCCCGTATTACGTGAGCTGATCCCAAGGCCGACGCTCCCGCACGGGGTCACCGGGGTAGACGTTGAAGCAGACGAGGTCGAGGAATGGGAGCTCGAAATACTCCGTTGTCGGGTAGCAAGATCAGCGGGAACTAACCCGGCCGCGCTCCTACGCGTCGCTGAGGCGCGCCGAGACCCATATTTCGCCACCTTCGTCGTACTCACGGGAGACCTGGTGCTCGGCCGCGTGAACAGATAGTGCGGATCGAGGGGCTCGCAGACGGTCGGGCGGCCGGCATTCCGCTCGGTTGGGGGCTCCGTTACAATCCCCGCCAAGGAGATCCCATGGCCAAGAGCAACGTCATCCGGGTGGGCGACGTCGAGATCCTCGCGCTGTCGGACGGCATGCTGGAGTTCGATCTCTGCAACTTCTTCCCGACCATTCCCGCCGAGCAGTGGCAGCCGCACGCGGCGAAGCTCACCGACGAGCACAAGGTCCGCTTCAACCTCGGCTCGTACCTGATCCGGTCATCGGGGCGGACGATCCTCGTGGACACCGGCCTGGGTCCGAGGCCGGCGGAGACACCGGATGTGCCGTGGGGCGAGCTGCTCCGCGACTTCTCTGCCAACGGCGTGCGGCCCGACCAGGTGGACATGGTCGTCATGACGCACCTGCACCGCGATCACGTGGGCTGGAATCTCCTCCGCGAGGGCGAGCGCTGGGTGCCGACGTTTCCGAAGGCGAAGTACTGGATGAGCAAGGTCGACTGGGACACCTCGCACCAGCCCGACGTGCAGCCCCAGCGCTATCCGAACGCGCCCACCTGCGTGTGGCCGCTTCAGGAGCTCGGCCTGATCGAGTTCATGCACGGCGAGCACAGCATCACGCGGGAGCTGACCGCGGTGCCCACCCCCGGCCACACGCCGGGCCACGTCAGTATCCTGGTCACCTCGCAGGGCCAGCGCGCGCTCGTGCTCGGCGACGCGGCTCACAACCCCGCGCAGTTCGAGGAGCCGGACTGGGTCTCGCGCGCCGACATGGATCCCGAGCTGACGCGCCAGACGCGACGCGCGCTGCTGGATCGGCTGGAGCGCGAGGAGATTCTGGTGCTGGCCGGACACTTCGAGGCCCCCGGCTTCGGCCGGGTGGTGCGGCTGAACGGCCGGCGGTACTGGCGCGGGCTCTGATTTCGCTCGCGCCCTGGCAGCGAAACGTCTGGGCTCTGGCCCTCAGCGTCTTCGTCGCCTTCGTCGGCTTTCAGTTCTCGGGGCCCTTCATGCCGCTCTACGTGCGCGAGCTGGGCGTCACCGATCCGGGGCGCATCGCGATGTGGTCGGGGCTGATCGCCGCCTCCACGCCCGCCATCTCGGGCGTGCTGGGGCCGCTCTTCGGACGGCTGGCCGATCGCTTCGGCCGCAAGCTGATGCTGATCCGCTCGCTGGCCGGCTTCGTCGTCATCATGGGGATCATGGGGATGGTGAAGTCGGTCGAGCAGCTCCTTCTGGCCCGTGTCGTGATGGGTCTCTTCGCCGGTTTCACGCCGATGGCCATGGCGTTGGCGAGCACCTCCGCGCCGCGTGAGCGGGTCCCGATGGCCATCGGCGTCGTGCAATCGGCGCAGCTGATGAGCTCGGCGATCGGGCCGGCGGCCGGCGGATACGTGGCGTCCCACTTCGGCATCCGCGCCGCGTTCTTCGTCACCGCCGGGATGTGCGCGGTCGCGCTGGTGGGATTGATCATCCTGTTCCATGAGGTTCCCGTCGGCGTCCAGGCCGGCGCGCCCGGCGAGCCGCGCAAGCCGCCCCCCTACCTGTCCATGCGGCGCGCGTTCGGCTATCCCAACTTCGTCCTGATCATGATCATGCTGCTGGTCGCGCAGTTCATCGATCGAGGGCTCGCGCTGCTGATCCCGCTGCAGGTCGCGCACATGCCCGGCATCGAGGCCATCGCCGCCACCTCCGGCGCGATCATCTCCGTGGCCGCGGTCGCCGCCACCATCTCCGCGAACCTGGCCGCACGCCTGTCGCGCGGCGTGCCGTCGACGCAGATCTTGAAGTTCGCGCTCCTCGTCGGCAGCCCGCTGTGCGCGGCGATGGCGCTGAGCCAGGGCTGGATCAGCCTGCTGCTGCTGCGCGCCCTCGTCGGGCTGTGCCTGGGCTGCGCCATCACGCTGGCCTACTCACTGGGCGCCGACGTGGTGCCCGGCGAACAGCGCGGCGCCGCCTTCGGCTGGCTCGCGCTCGGGGTGCAGGTGGGGACGGCGGCCAGCCCGCTCGTCACGGGCGCACTGGCCGCCATCAGCATCCCCGGCGTCTATGTCCTCGACGGAGCGCTGGCCCTGATCGCCGCCGCGCTGCTGGCCTTCGGCTGGCGTGGCCAGCGCCCGCCGCTCAGAGCGACGTCGTCTTGACGTAGACGCCGGGCGATCCCTTGGCGTGGCGCATGTGCGCACGCATCTGGATGGAGGCCGGCACCGCATCCCGCTGCGCGTTCCACGCCGCGGTCTCCGACACCTTGGGATTCTCGAACTCGTAGAACGTGAGATAGGTCGGCGTGCCGGTCACGGCCCGATAGCGCCGGCCGCGGATCACGCCCGGCACCTTCTCGTAGTTGGGGACGTAGATCGTGCTGTACCACTCGTTCCACTCGCGATCGACCTCGGCCGGCACGTCCATGCGTCCGATCTGCAGCGCCGGCGCCGGACCGCTCTCGGCGGCGGGGGTCGAGAGCGCCTTGGGATGGATCATCGAGTACACGTTGCGGATGAACGTGGTGCCGATGACGTCGGGCGAGCAGCGCTGGGTCCACGGCGTGGGGTTGGCCTGGACCTTCTTGTAGGCGGGGCTGTCCAGCACCGCCGGGCTCTCCAGCTCGTACACCGCCAGATGCTTGGGGCCGCCCTTCACCGCCTCGTAGCGGGCCGCGCTGAGGAAGCCCGGCACCGCCATCCGCTCGGCCAGGTGCTCCTCGTTGTACCAGCGATTGAACTCGGGCTCCTTCTCCGCCAGCACGTCCGCCCACACCATCAACAACCCGGTGCCCTTCTTCTTCGCCATGGGGCGCTCCTTTCCGGTCGAACAGACGTAGAATGCCCGTCCGAGGCCGCCATGTCATTCCTCGATTCGCGCACCCACTCGGCCCCCCAGGGGATCGGCCGGCCCGTCCGCCGCGCGGAGGACCGCCGCCTGATCACCGGCCGCGGCTGCTACAGCGACGACGTCACCCTGCCGCGTCAGGCCTATGCGGCGTTCGTCCGCTCGCCGTACGCCCATGCGCTCATCCAGCGCATCGACGTGCGCGCCGCGCAGGCGATGCCCGGCGTGCTCGCCGTCCTCACCGGGGCCGAGGCCGCCGAGCTCGCGGGCATCCCGCATCGCCCGGTGCCGACCAATCCCCACGAAGTGCCGCTGCGCAGCCGCGACGGCTCGCCGTTCTTCGTCGCGCCGCATCCGCCGCTGCCGGCGGACCGCGTGCGGTGCGTGGGCGAGCCGGTGGCCATGGTCATCGCCGAGACGCCCGCGCTCGCGCGCGACGGCGCCGAGCGCGTGGCCGTTCACTATGACCCCCTGCCCGCCGTCGTGGGCTCGCTGGACGCCGTCGCGCCGGCAGCACCGCTCGTGTGGGACGAGGCCAAGACCAACCTGTGCGTCGATTCGCTCGCGGGGGACGAGGCGGCCGTGGCGGCGGCCTTCGCCCGCGCGGCGCACGTGGTGCGCTTCGCCACGCGCGTCAATCGCGTGACCGGCGTGCCGATGGAGCCGCGCACGGCCGTGGGTGACTGGGACGAGGCCCGCGGGCGGTACACGGTCTACTCCGGTTCGGGCGGCTCCTGGCGACTCCGGAGCGAGATCGCCGGCGTCCTCGGCGTGCCGGAGAGTGCGGTGCGGGTGGTAGCCCACGACGTCGGTGGCAGCTATGGCACGCGCAACAGCTCCTATCCCGAGCACGCGCTGGTGGCCTGGGCCGCGCGGCGGCTGGGCCGGCCGATCAAGTGGACGGGCACTCGCCTCGAGACATTCCTGACGGACTATCAGAGCCGCGATCTCATCTCGTCCGTCGAGCTGGCCCTGGATGCCCAGGGAACGTTCCTGGCCTTCCGCGGTGACAACGCCAGCAACATCGGGGCGCACGCCGTCTCGTTCATCCCGCTGGCCAAAGGCGTCGGCGTCTCCACCAGCGTGTACCACGTGCCGGCGGTCGCCATGCACGGGCGCGCGATGCTGAGCCACACGGCGCCGACCACCCCCTACCGTGCGGCCGGGCGGCCCGAGGTCATGTTCGTCATCGAGCGCACGATCGATCTCGCCGCCCGGCGACACGGCTTCGACCGCGTGGCGCTGCGCCGCCGCAATCTCGTTCCGGCCACTGCCATGCCGTATCGGAACCCGCTCGGCCTGCTCTACGACAGCGGGGACTACGCGGCGGCGCAGGACCGCGTGGTGGCGCTGGCCGACTGGGCGGGCTTCGAGACCCGCCGGGCGGAGGCGCGCGCCCGGGACCGCCACCGCGGCATCGGACTCGGCAACTACATCGAGCTCAACACCGGCATGCCGCGCGAGCGCACGGAGATCACCATCCAGCCCGAGGGCCGCGTCGACGTGGTGCTCGGCACGCTGTCGGCCGGCCAGGGCCACGAGACCAGCTTCCCGCAGCTGATCGTGGAGTGGCTCGGCGTGGCGCACGAGCAGGTGCGGCTGATCACCGGCGACACGGACCAGGCGCCGTTTGGCGGCGGCTCGCACTCCGGCCGCTCGATGCGGCTGGGCGCGGTGGTGATGGCGAAGGCCGCCGACGCGATCGTCGCGCGCGGCCGTCGGCTCGCGGCGTGGCTGCTGGAGGCCGCCGAGGCCGACATCGAGTTCGCGGAGCGACGCTTCCGGGTGAAGGGCACGGACCATGCGGTCGATCTCTTCGCGATCGCGGCCGCCGCGCAGCGCCCCGACGCGCCGGACGAGCTGCGTGGCCCGCTCGCCGCCGTCTGCGACGAGACCATGAGCGTACCGTCGTACCCTTACGGCTGCGCGGTGTGCGAGCTCGAGGTCGACCCCGAGACGGGCGTGGTCGAGATCGTGCGGTACACCACGGTCGACGACGTGGGCCGCGCGGTCAATCCGCTCATCCTGCACGGCCAGACGCATGGCGGCATCGCCGCCGGGGTGGGCCAGGCGCTGATGGAGCTCTGCCACTACGATCCCACCACCGGCCAGACCTCGTCCGCCACGTTCATGGACTATGCGATCCCCCGCGCCGATCAGCTGCCGTCCTTCGCCACCGAGATCAGCGAGGTGCCTTCGACGTCCAATCCGCTCGGGCTCCGCGGCGGCGGCGAGGGCGGCACCACGCCCGCACTTGGCTCGGTCGTCAACGCGATTGTTGATGCGCTGGGGGAGCTGGGCGTCGAGCATGTGGAGATGCCGGCCACGCCCGAGCGCGTGTGGCAGGCCATCCAGGACGCGCGCACCCGGGTTGAGAGGCGGCCGGGCGTGGGATAAGCTGGCGGCGCAGCGTCGAGAGGTCCAACGGTCGTCCGGTCGTCACCCCGAAGGAGACGGATCAATGGCCAATCTCAAGAACATCGAGACGGCGTTCACCCAGGCGGTCGAGTCCAAGAAGATGCCCGGCATCGTGGCGGCCGCCGTCACCGACAAGGGCACGCTGTACGAGGGCGCCTTCGGCACGCGCGAGATCGGGAAGAACGCGCCCATGACGGTCGACACCATCGTGTGGATCGCGTCGATGACCAAGGCGATCACCGGCACCGCCGCGATGCAGCTGGTCGAAAAGGGCAAGCTCAGCCTCGACGCGCCGGCGAGCTCGGTCGTCCCCGAGCTGGCGCAGGCCAAGGTACTCGAGGGCTGGGACGGCGACAAGCCGCGACTGCGCGCGCCCAAGCGGCCGATGACGCTCAAGCAGCTGCTGACCCACACCTCCGGCTTCTCGTACGAGATCTGGCGCCCGGACATCGCGCGCTACCAGCAGGCCACCAACACGCCGGGCATCACCACCTGCACCAACGCCGCGCTCACCACGCCCCTGCTCTTCGATCCCGGCGACCAGTGGGACTACGGCATCGGCATCGACTGGACTGGCAAGATGGTCGAAGCCGCATCCGGCCAGAAGCTCGACGCCTACTTCCAGCAGAACATCTTCGGCCCCCTCGGCATGAAGGACACCGGCTTCAAGCTTTCGGCCGCCCAGAAGGCGCGGGCCTCGGCGGTGCACCAGCGTGACGACAAGGGCGTGCTCGCACCCGTGGAGTTCGGCCTGCCTGAGAATCCCGAGTTTCTGATGGGCGGGGGCGGCCTGTACGGCACCGCCAGCGACTATCTGGCTTTCGCGCAGATGATCATGAACGGCGGCACGCACAAGGGCGCGCAGGTACTGCGGCGCGAGACGGTCGACCTCATGTCGCAGAACCACATCGGCGCGCTCGAGATTCCCGCCATGAAGACCGCGATCCCGCCGCTGTCGAACGACGTCGAGCTCATGCCCGGCATCGGCAAGAAGTGGGGGCTCAGCTTCCTCATCAACACGCAGCCCCTGCCCACCGGCCGCTCGGCCGGCAGCCTGGCGTGGGCCGGGCTGGCCAACACGTACTTCTGGATCGACCGCACCAAGAAGGTCTGCGGCGTGTTCCTGTCGCAGCTGCTGCCGTTCTACGACCACACCGCAATCGATCTGTTCGGGAAGTTCGAGACCGAGGTTTACAAGGCGATCTAGGGTCGGTCGGATCGCGCAGGACACGCGGGCCCCGGGCTCGAGCGTAGGCGACTCGATGCCCGGGGCCAGGGCTCGGCGCTAAAACTGAATCTTTGAATAGTTGAAGGAGGCACTTTCGAGCGGCAAGTCTGCTTGGTTCGGGGTGGGGCGTTGCGCAGCGCGGACGGCGGGCAGGAGTCCCCCGACCACTCTACGTGCCTGGCGGGCGGAGAGATCCTTCGCCCCGTCGCGCTTCCGTGCGGCTGTTGTCTTCGATCCGACTCGTCCGGCGTTCCGCGTGCGCATGACTTCCCTCCTCTGTTCTGTACTCCGGAACCGTCAGCCCCAGAGACTTACCATGACGTGCCGTCGAATACCTTGACGTGCCCGCTGACCTGCCGCGAGGGCTGGACCGCCGGCAGCAGCCCACCAGTCACTCGCAGGCCTTTGCGCGCCGGGAGATCTCGTGTCGTGCGCCGCTTCCGCCCCGTCCCCTTCGCCTCGCGTCGTTCGACGTTCCGCTTGCTCATGGTTGCCCCCTTCGCTGGGTTGTGCGTTATCACTGCCGCGCGGAGTGAGAGCAAGGCGTGTTCCACATGGCCGGCCACGCTCACCGCACGTTGCGAAGCCACTTTGGCGCGATCCGATCGCGCTGTTGGCCGACCGGGTGTCGGGCTCCAAGCGGCGGGTACGCACGAGTCGGGCAAACGACCCGATCGCGAGCGCCCGCGGTGCCGCGCGCCGAGCCGTCCGAGCGCGGACGTTCGGCGCCCGGGATGGACGAGGATCTTGTGCAGACGGCCCGAAACGCAAGAAGCCCAGGTCGGCACGGCACACCGGGTATCCGGAGCGCCGCGACGGCCTGGGCCGGGGCCTCGACCGGCGGAGTCGGTGATCAGTTGATCTTGTACGCTTCCTTGATGAACACGGTGCCTGGGTCCTTGTAGGAAACGAGCGCGGGATCCTTGTAGCTCACCGCCGGCGGCTTGCCGATCAGAGCGCCGCCGCGGACCCGGGCCGCCGACGAGGTCTTCAGCGACTTCGCTTTGAGGTTCTTCGCGCCCGTCTTCCGCTTGCTCTTGGTCGCGCTGCGCTTCTTGACCTTCTTCTTTGCCATGCCTGATCCTCCTCTGGTGATCGCCCTCTGGGCGTGATGGGAATGAACCGGAAGTTGAAGCTGACGATGATCCGGTCCTTGGAGCTCGTGTTCGGCAGCGTGGTGTGCTTCAGCCAGTTCGGAAAGAGAATGCGCCGTCCCGTCCGGGCGGCGTAGGGGACACATTCGTACGACACCGGACCTTGCTTCGTGTACTGGGGCATGTCCGAGGACTTGTGACACTCCAGCGGGCTGTAGAACAGGATGTCCCCACACCCGGCTTCGGCCGCTACGTAGAACACGCCGCTGAGCTGGCAGTTGGGATGCGCGTGCGGCAGGACGTACTCGCCGCGAGGATAGATGTTGGCCCAGGAGCTCGAGATCGCGATCGCGAAGTGCTTGGTATCGGCGTGCAGCGCACCGGCGAAGGCGTAGGCATGCCGCAGGACCGCGCGAAAGCACGGCCGGAGGCCGCGGGTCGTATGCAGCATGTTCTGGGTGTAGTACGAGGTGTACGCGCGCTCGCTCATCGACCCGTGCGGCACGTGTCCCTGCTCGCGCAGCCGATAGATCTCTCGGGTGAGGCCGGCGTTCCACCGGCGATTCGCCAGCGTCGCGCTATAGATCGGCGTGGGAAACCACAGATCCACGCCCCTCTCCCGTGCCCCCTGTCCGCTTCACCTTGGCATCGCCCACGCCCGTCGCCCTCCGGCTACATCGTCGAGCACGTCACGCTGATCTGGCTCCATCGGGGGAGCTCGACGCGCCTACCGCGGCTCGACCAACTGCCCGGGGCTATCGCAAGTCGCGTTCCAAGCGCGGCTCGCGGTGAAACGCGCGACAGCGCGCGATTCGCGACGTGAGCCCCTGCCACCTATCGGGCACCTTCCCCGCCCGGGATGGCGCCGATGCCGCCGTTCGGGCGAACAACCCGACCCTTCACCGGTTCGGCGGCCCCTCGTGCTGTCGGGCAGCGCCTCAGGGTTTGACGAGGATCTTCGCGTGGCGCTCCGGCGAGCCGAGCATCTCGAACGCGCCGGCCACGCCGTCGATTCCGACCGTGCCGGTGATCAGCGGCGCCGCCTGGATCGCACCCTCGGCGATGTGCCGGAGCGTGGCGGCAAACTCCTCCTGGGTGTAGCCGAGGACGAACTGGAGGTTGAGCTCCTTGGTGATGCCGAGCATCGGATAGATGGTGTCGGCTTCCATGCAGACGCCGACCACCACGATGCGCGATCCGCGCGGCGCGGCGGCCATGACCTGATCGAGCACGCCGGGGACGCCGACGCACTCGAACACGACTGCGGGACGCACGGGCGGGCCGGGCATCCACGCCGGCTGCTGAGGCGCCCGCGCCGGATCGGGCCACACGGCCGCCTCTCGCCAGCTCTGCCACGGCGTCGTCTCCGCCGGATCGACGACGATGTCGGCCCCCACCGCCACCGCCAGCTCCCGGCGCCGCTTCGAGAAGTCGGCGGCAACGATCGGCCGCACGCCGGCCAGTCGCAGCGCGGCGATCACGGCCAGGCCGACCGGACCGCAGCCGATGACGAGGGGCGCGTCGTCGAGGTCCAGCCTGGCCTTGGCGACGGCGTGGACGCCGACGGCCATCGGCTCGGTGAGCGCGGCGTGATCCGTCGCCAGCCCGTTCGGCACCTCCAGCAGCAGATCCTCGCTGAGCCGCATGTATTCGGCGTAGCCGCCGGGGTTGTCGTTGGAGTAGCCGATGCTCTGCGGCCCGGTCGCGCGCATCAGCAGCGGCCGGGAGCACACGCGGCTGCCGGCCTTGAGCGCACGCGTCGTCGCCGGCCCGTGCTCGACGATCTCGGCGCAGAACTCGTGGCCCATGATGACGTCGCGGGCCAGGTCCATGACGCGGGGGTTGCCGGCCCGCCGCGCGGTCGCGACGAACTGGTCGGCAAATCGGAGCGCGTGCAGGTCGGAGCCGCAGATCCCGCAGGCCAGCGTGCGCACCAGCACCTCGCCCGGGCCGGGCTCGGGCGCCGGGACGTCGGCCACCACGAGCTTGCGGTCGCGCATGACGGCCGCCCGCATGGTCCGCATCACGTGCCGTCCTCGGCGTCGAGCGCGATGAGCGCGCTCAGGCCGCGATGAAACGTCGGGGCGCCGCCCGGCACCATGCAGGTCTCGAGGATCTCGAACAGCTCCTCGCGCGTCGCCCCCAGCCGGATCGCGCGACGCATGTGGGCCACCAGGCCGGCCTTCTCTCCGCCCCGGAACGCCAGCAGCGCGATGGCCACGAACTCGCGGACCTTGGCCGAGACGTGCCGGCCCTCGCCGAGGCCCAGCTCGTAGATGCGGTTGTAGGTCTCGACGAACTCGGGATCCTGGCGCGCCGCGAACTCCCACTCCGGGTAGATGTAGCCGCGGGCTTCCTTCATCCGGGCGATGAGGGCCTCCGCCCGCTTGCCGTGCTCGTTCGTCGTCGACTGGCTCATGGAATCCTCCGCTGGCTTCGATGCACTCGCCGGATATAAGCCGCTCGCGCCAGCTCAGCCGCGCAGGCCGGCGGCGCGCAGGCGCGGGAACACGACGTCGCGGAACGCGGCCACCTCCCGGGTGGGAAGCGCGAACGTCTCGAGCGCCATGATGTAGAGATTGCGCACGCCGAGCTTGGTCATCTCGGCGATGCGGCTGGCGCAGTCCTCCGGTGTGCCGATGAGGCCGTAGGCGTCGCAGAGCTGGGCCACGACCTCGTCAGGGACGAACGACGTCGCCTTGATAGCCGCCTCCCAGTCGGGGGCGTGCGAGAGATCGGGATAGATCTGGTGCACGGCGTCCGGGATCTCGAGCTTGGGGATCTTCAGCCCGGCCGGCTCGACCCAGTACCCGCCCCAGCGGAGGATGCCCCAGTGGACCACCGTCGGGCGCGCCACCCGGCGCGCCTCGACGGTCGTGGCCGCCGTCCCGGTGCGCACCGCCCACATGATCTCGAGGTCCTCCAGCCGACGTCCCGATCGCTTGACGCCGCGCTCGAGGTAGCCGAGCGCGGTCTCGACGATCCCCCGATTGAAGCCGACGAGCAGCAGCACGCCGTCCGCGACCTCACCGGCCACCTCGATCGCCTTCGGTCCGGAGGCCGCCATGATGACCGGGATCCGGCGCTTCGCCGCGTAGCCGAGCCGCCCCGGCGTGCCGGCAAAGTCCACGCTGTCACCGGCGAGCAGCGCTCGCACCGTCTTGATGCAGTCGCGCATCTCGGCCAGCGTCGCGGGTTTGCGACCGATGGTGCTCGCCGAGGTATAACCGGTGCCCATCACGAACTTCACCCGTCCCGGCGCGATCTCCTCGACCGTCTGGATCCCACCGGCCAGCACCGAGGCGTGGCGCGTGAAGGGATTGGTGACCGCCGGGAACAGCGTCAGCTTCGAGGTATTCGCCGCGGCCTGGCCCAGGACGACGAACGTGTCCCGCGAGATCATCTGGCTGTCGAGGATGCCGGCGCCGTCGAAGCCTCCCGCCTCGATGCTCTGAACGTGACGCACCAGCTCCGACATCGGTGCCGTCCCAGGGACGCGCAGGTGAACGCGGATCGGCTCGCTCATGGCGTTCTCACTCGTAGCGCGGCTGGCGCTTCTCACGAAACGCCGCCACGCCTTCCTGGAAATGCGCGCTCGCCCGGACCCGATCGCCCAGCTCCTGCTCGAGCGCCTCGCGCGACAGCGCGTGCTCGGCGAGCGTGGTGCTGATCTGCTGCTTCACTGCCTGCACCGCAGACGGACTGTTGGCGGCGATCCGCGCGGCCGTCTCCATCGCCCACGGCATCAGCCGCTCGGCCGGCACGACGCGGTTGATCAACCCCAGGCGAGCCGCCTCATCGGCGTCGACGAGGCCGCCGGTCAGCAACAGCTCCATGGCGTGGACGTAGCCGATCTGCTGGATCAGCTTGATCGTCGCGCCGCCGAACGGGTAGATCGACCACTTCACCTCGGGCAGCCCGAAGCG
>Ga0111539_10001604_pt1 | contig 30185 bp, 26 predicted proteins | sample RhiMethybrSRZTD1_FD_79667 | JGI IMG/M metagenome (GOLD analysis project Ga0111539, IMG submission 79667) | Populus rhizosphere microbial communities from Tennessee, USA - Rhizosphere MetaG P. TD hybrid SRZTD1 (version 2) (version 2) | ecosystem: Host-associated > Plants > Roots > Rhizosphere >...
GGGCACCGAGTTCACGATTCGTTCGCGCGTGCCCTCGCGATAAGCCTGCCACCTCAAGTGCACCAAAGGGCGGGCAGCCTGCCCGCCCTTTGCGATCTCCAAACTTGCTTTGCCTCGCTGGACCATCTTGGCGGCCGTCTCCGCAATTTGCGTGGGGGCCGAAAAATCCTTGACGATCACCCGATTTGGCGGGAAGCTCCTCCGACGGAGTCTTTCGGGGGATCATCAGATGGCGAAGTCGAAGAGCCTGTCACTCGATCGCCGCCGATTCCTGAAGAGCGCAGCCATGGGGGCGGCAGCCGGTGCTACGGCGCTGGTCACCTCGACTCCTGACGCCGCCACGCAAGCGACCGCGCCGACCGCGGCCGGTCAACGCGGCGCGGATGCGCGCGCCGGAGCCGGCGCTCCACTCGCCGATCCAACGCCAGAACAACTCGCCAGAGAGACTGGCGGCGCGGTGCCTCCCGCGATTCCACCTCGAACGGTGGTGCGTCCCGGCTCGGATCTGATGGTGGATGCACTGAAGTCGGTGGGCATCCAGTTCGTGATGGCGAATCCCGGCTCGAGCTTCGAAGGGTTGCAGGAGTCGATCATCAACCACGGCAGGAACGACATCGAGTTCATCACGGCACTGCACGAGGAGTCCGCGGTCGCCGCGGCTCATGGCTACGCCAAGGCTGAGGGAAAACCGATGGCGACGTTGCTGCACGGCACGATCGGCGTGCAGCACGCGGCGATGGCGATCTACAACGCATATGTGGACAGAGTGCCAATCGTGATGATCGCCGGCCTCGACTACGAGGGTCCTGTAGCCGCCCACAATGCAACGGACATGGGCGCCATCGTTCGTGGCTTCACCAAGTGGGATGCTCAGCCGCGGACGTTGGAAGATGCCATCGGCGCCATTCAGCGTGCCTATCAGATCGCGATTACTCCTCCGACGGCGCCGGTCCTGGTGACGATGACCGGCGAAATTCAGAAGGAAGAGACGGTGGGCCGCGCGATCAGCGTGCCACCGTTCAGACCACCGCAGATGCCGGCGGCCGACTACCTCGCCACGAAACGGATCGCGCGAGCGCTGGTTGATGCGGCGAACCCGAGAATCAACGTTGGCCGCCTCAGGACACCAGCGGGCGTGAGACTCGCGATCGAGCTCGTCGAACTGCTGGGAGCACAGGCCGGAAGCGCCGCAACCAGCGGTCCGATGAGCTTCCCGATGTCACATCCGATGCGCGGGAACGGTGTGGCCGGAGTCCCAGTTGATTTCACGCTAAGCCTCGAAACCGGCGGCGCTGGCGGAGGCGGTGGCCGCGGCAGTGGTGTCACGGGCACTGGAGCGCTGGGAAATGCTGCGCCGGCAAGTGGCGCGCGTGGCCGCGGCGGTCGCGGCACTACTGAAGCGTCCGTACCGGCGGGCGCGTTCGCGTCAGCTGTCATTCTGAGCCCCGGCTTGCTCGCGACGAACTTCAACATCGGCGGGCGCGGCGGAGGCGCCGGCTCTCTCAACGGGCTGGCGATCGAGGCCGACGCCGAAAGCAGCCTGCCCGGCATCATCGAAGAAGTGAAATCGCTCTTGACTGCCGACAAGAGACGGCTCGTCGCCGATCGTGCCAGAAAGAACGAGGAAGCGCACGTGACCCAGCGCACCGCAGAATGGGCTCAGTCGATCGAACAGGCGCGACGCGGCTGGGACGGCAGCCCAGTCAGTCTCGGCCGCCTCCATGCCGAGCTGTGGCCGCTGATCAAGAACGAGGACGTCTGCCTCTCGGGACCGAATGGCTTCACCGGCGGCCACTCGACCCGGTTGTTCAACATAGACAAGCCCTATAGCTATCTTGGGAGTCAGGGAGCGGGCGGGATGGGCTACGGCGCGCCGGCCACCGTCGGTGCCGGGCTTGCGGCGAAAAAAGCTGGCAACGGCCGCATCGTCGTCAACATTCAGACCGACGGCGACCTCAACTACGCTCCCGGCGTGCTGTGGACAATGGCGCATCACCGCCTGCCGATCCTGACTGTGATGCACAACAATCGCGGTTGGCACCAGGAGCGCATGTATATGCAGTTCATGGCAGGGGTCCGGAATCGCGGGACCGACCGGATGGGAATCGGCACGTCACTGATGGATCCCAACATCGACTACGCGAAGATGGCGCAGGCCTACGGCATGTACGCCGAGGGTCCGATCGCCGATCCGAAGGAGCTCGCGGGCGCCTACACACGGGCAATGGACCGGGTGAAGCGCGGCGAACCGGCGCTCGTCGACGTGATCACGCAGCCACGTTGAAGGAAGACGCAAGAAGGACGAAGTGAGAAGGACGAAGTGAGAAGGAAGAAGAGCGTACTGATCGTGGGAGTGGCGATGGCGCTGATGGTTCAGCTCACCGTAGTCAGCCGCGCACAGACTCCAACTGCCGCCGTCGTTCCGGCGAACGCGAGCAACGGCAAGGCGGTGTATCTGGCGCACCAGTGCTGGGCCTGCCACGGATACAACGGCGAAACCGGCACACGGCTGCTTCAGGAGGACGGCACGTTTACGCCGCGTCTATTGACCGCGAGCGGTTTCACCGCCTTCATTCGCGCACCGCGTCCCGACCAGGCGCCGCCGACGGGATCGACGCTGTCGATGCCGAGCTACGGCATGGCCAGCCTCCCGAATCAGCAGGCCGCCGAACTTTTCGCGTACATCAAAACCTTTAGGCCCACTCAGCCAGCGTTGAAGGACATCCCGCTGTTGGAGCAAATGATCCGCGAGGGCGGCAGGGTCAAGAAATAGCCAAGGGACCGCCAACGCTTTGTTCCGCTCCTCCGTCTAACCCATCGAATCCTCGTCTATCCCGGCACCGGGGACCATGCAGGACATCCGTTACGCGATCCGCTCGCTCCGCAAGCAGCCGATCTTTACGCTGATCGCGGTGCTGACGCTTACGCTCGGCATCGGTGCGAATACCGCGATTTTCAGCCTTCTGTACCAACTTCTCCTTCGACCCCTGCCGTATCCCGATGCCGACCGACTCGTTTTCGTCTGGAATACCTATCCTCAGATGGGATTACCGCAGGCTAGCGTCTCGATCCCCGACTATCTCGATCGAAAGACGCAGGCCCCGGCCATCGAGGACGCCACGCTCTTTACACGCGGCATCTTGAACTTCTCGGCGCAGGGACGGCCTGAAGAGGTCCGCGCGCTGGCCGTGACCCCGTCATTCTTCACGACGCTTGGGCGACAGCCCTTCCTCGGCCGCGCGTTTCGGGAGGACGAGGCGAAGCCGGGAGCCGATAAGTTTGCCGTCCTGACCTTCGGGTTATGGACCTCGCACTTCGGCGCCGACCGGTCGATCGTCGGCAAAGAGATTCGTTTGAATGGAGAGCCCTATCAGGTGACCGGAGTGCTGCCGGTTGACTTCGAGATTCCGTCCGTCAACGTCGCGTTGCTGGTGCCGTTCTCGTTTACCCCGGAACAGATGTCGGACGACGCGCGCGGCAATGAATTCAGCTCGATGATCGCTCGCCTGCGTCGAGGCGCGACGAGGGAGCAGCTGAACGCGCAGATGAAGACGATCGTCGATCGCAACCTCGATCGCCTGCCTGCCCGCCGCGCGTTCGCGGCATCGAGCGGATTCGGCGGTATGTCGGTCCCCTTGCGGGAGCAGCTGGTCGGCGACCAGCGCACGCCACTCTATATCCTTCAAGCGGGCGTCATCGTGGTGCTGCTGATCGCGTGCGCCAACGTGGCGAGCCTGCTCCTGATGCGGGCGACCGGACGTCATCGCGAGCTGGCGATCCGGACATCGCTCGGCGCCGGGAAGTGGCGGCTCGTTCGCCAGCTGCTCACGGAAGGTGTCGTGCTCTCGATTTTCGGCGCGATTGGCGGGCTCGCCGTGGGATTCGCCGGCGTCCGTGGGCTCATTGCGCTCGGCTCGCAGCAGATCCCGGGCATGGTCGGCATGAGCAACGCCACACTGCATCCGGCCGTGCTCGCGTTCACGATGACGTTGGCGGTGCTCACGGGACTCGTCTTTGGCCTGGTGCCATCGCTCGCCGTGACACGCGGCAACATGAGCACGTTACTGAAGGAAGACACAGCTCGAGGTTCGGCTGGAAGGCGCACCGGCTTTACGCGTGGCGCGCTCGTCGTCGTCGAGACTGCGCTGGCGTTGGTGCTGCTCGTTGGAGCGGGTCTGCTGGTCAAGAGCCTGGCTCGGCTTCAGGACGTCAACCCGGGCTTCGCTTCCGACAACGTCCTCACGGCGCAACTCTCTCTTCCAGCGGTTCGTTACCCGGATGCCGCCTCCCGGCGGGCGTTCTGGACGCGACTCCTCGAGCAGATTCGCCCGCTGCCCGGTGTGACCGCGACCGGCCTGACGTCGAACGTCCCGTTCAACGGCAACGTGGGTTCAGGCTCCTATTCCATCGTGGGCTATACCCCGCCTCAGGGCGAGGCGCTGCCGCACGGGCGCCAGGAAATCGTTGGCGGCGATTACTTCCGCGCCATGGGCATTCCCCTTGTTGCCGGTCGACTCTTCACGGAGGCTGACACCGCTGACCGCCCGCTGGTCGTGGTGATTGACGAGTTTCTCGTGAAGCGGTACTTCGCGGACAGGAGCCCGATCGGCCAGCAGATTCGCCGGGGAGGACCGACAAGCCCAGCGTTCACGATTGTCGGCGTCGTCGGCACGATCAACAGCATCGATCTCGGAGAACCCGTCGCGAAGGAACGCCTCTATTACCCGGTTGCTCAACAGTCACGTCTAGGAATGGCCATCGTCGTGAAAACCGGCCGTGATCCAATGGCGCTCGTGCCGCAGGTGAGAACTGCGGTCGCGTCGATCGATCCCGAACAATCGATCGCCGACGTGCGCACGATGGACGATTGGATGGCGCGGTCGCTCGCCGGTCGGCGCTCGCCGATCCTCCTGCTGGTGCTGTTCGGTGCGGTCGCCCTGACGTTGTCGGCGATCGGCACCTACGGCGTGCTGGCATTCGGAGTGGCGCAACGGGCGCGTGAATTCGGGATCCGGCAGGCGCTTGGCGCCGATCGCGGGGCGATCCTGTCACTCGTGCTGAAAGAGGGGATGCGGACGGCCGCGGTGGGGATCGTCCTGGGCCTGGTCCTCTCGGTCGCGTTAACGACCTACTTGCAGAGCCTGCTGTTTGGTGTGGGCGCGCACGATCTCTCCGTGTATGCAGGCGTCACGGGACTGCTGATCGCGGTCGCGCTGGCCGCCTGTTACGTGCCAGCCAAACGTGCCACCCGGGTTCATCCCATCGTCGCCCTGCGCGAGTCCTGATCCCGCCGCTGCGAGAGGCCCTCAGTACTCGTAGTGCAGACCTTTAGGTCTGCCCTTCAATATTGCAGGACTGAAGTCCTGCGCTACGAGTACGTCTAAACTGTCCCGAACCGCCCGCTTTCACCGGGCCCAACCAGCCGTTCGCCGGAAACCCCAGTTTGGCCCGGGCCGCCGTGCAACGATCCACGGCAGGATGCTGGACATCACACACCTAAGGAGTCGTTCGGTTCACTGGTCGCCGTCGATGACGTTTCGTTGGCGGTTCAACGTGGTCAACTGGTGGGGCTGGTTGGTCCCAATGGCGCTGGAAAAACCACGACGGTCTCGATGATTGCAGGGCTCGTGAGACCTGAGCGCGGCGAGGTGCTCGTCGACGGCCATGTGCTTTCGGGTGACACGGATCCCGTGAAGCAACGCATCGGCCTCGTGCCGCAGGACCTCGCGCTTTACGATGAGCTGACGGCGCGCGCCAACCTCCGCTTTTTCGGCGGCCTGTACAGCATGAAGGGGCGCGCGCTCGACCAGGCGATTGCCTCGGTCCTCGAACTGGTCGGCCTTGCGGATCGCGCGCGCGATCTGGTGAAGAGCTTCAGCGGCGGCATGAAGCGGCGGCTGAATCTGGCCGCAGGCCTCCTGCACGATCCCGACGTGCTGCTGCTGGACGAACCGACCGTCGGCGTTGATCCGCAGAGCCGCAACGCCATCTTCGAAAACCTCGAAGTCCTGAAGCGTCGCGGGAAGGCGCTGCTGTACACGACCCACTACATGGAAGAAGTCGAGCGACTCGCCGACCGCATTATCGTGATGGATCACGGCCGGGTGATTGCGGAAGACTCGCTGACCGGCTTGCAATCCCGAGTCGCGGTTGCGGGTGGCGGCAAGGCGACCCTCGAAGCCGTGTTTCTCACGCTTACCGGAAGGAAACCTCCGCGACTGATGGCAACGATCGGCACGACGAAGCTGACGATGACCGCCGTCTGAGGAGGACGCGCGAGTCGAGGTGACCCAAGGAAGAACCGCCGTGGCCGTCGTCATCCCGAAGGGTTTCGGGGAGGCCGCCACTCAGGCGTTTTTCAGCGGCGCGGACAGGCCAGAGCTTGGCCTTCTTCACGATCCCTCGCGCAACGGCGAGCTCGCGATGGTTCGCGGGATTCTCACCCAGCACGTGATGGAGACTGTGAGCGGCGAAGTGTTCGGCGGCGGCACGCAGAGCCGGCAGCTCATCGATCGCTCACTCTCGCAGATTCAGACATCGGCCGCGACCGCCGACGAGAAGCGTCGCCTCGTGGAGATGCTGACGTCGATTCAGAAGTTCTACAGCGAGCAGCCGCCGGTGGACGGGTCGGCGAGCGCTGGGTCTCGGGGCATCACGATGCCGTACACGGTGCGGGAAGAAGCGATGACCGGAGCCAACGTTGCCTACAACGGCTACGCGCATTCCTTTGCGGGAATGGCGATTCAGTTCCTGCTCTTCGCGATGGCGAATATCGGCGTCGAAATGCTTCTTGAGCGTCAGCGCGGACTGTGGGCGCGGCTGCGGAGCGCACCGGTGTCGAAATTGACGATGCTGTCGGGCAAGGCCGCCAGTGGAGCGCTCATCTCGCTGATGATTCTGCTCGTCTGTTTCGGGTTTGCGATGATCGTCTTCGGCGTCCGGATTCAGGGAAGCGCGATCGGCTTCCTCGGCATCTCCGTCGCGTGCGCGTTGATGGCATCGACCTTCGGACTCCTCGTCGCCGCGCTCGGCAATTCTCCGGCGACGGCGCGCGGCGTGACGACGCTCACGGTACTGATGATGGTGATGCTTGGCGGTGCGTGGGCGCCTACGTTCATTTTCCCAGCATGGCTGCAGCAGGCGACCAAGGTCGTGCCCGTGCGCTGGGCGGTCGACGGTCTGGACGCCATGACCTGGCGCGGCATCGGGCTGAGCGGCGCACTCCTGCCGATGCTGGTCCTGAGCGCCTTCGCGGTCGTCTTTGCGGCGATTGCGGCCGCGCGGTTCCGGTGGGAAGAGGCGTAGGCAGAATTCAAAATTAGGAATTCAAATTAAGAATTCGAAGTGGGTTGAGCCGCCGCGGAGCGCGCAGGCGCTTCCCCGCGGCGGCATTGGTCAACGACTACTGCACGGGCGGCGGCGGTCGGCGGTCGGGTCGCTGCGGCAATTCCTTGGCCTTCGCTCGCTGTTCGGGCGTAAGTATCTGAAAGACCTCGGACCGGATCCGGCCGCGACTGACAGCGAGGTCGGCTTCAACGGCTGCCAGGTCGGCGCTTTTGGCGCGAATCGCGCCTTCATCGAATACGTCGGCCATGACCGCCAGTTGGACGGCCTGTTGGGCGGCAAAGGCCCGATCGTTCAATGCTTTCACTTCTCCATCGTGCGACTCGGTGATGGCTTTCACCTGCTCCCGCTGCGCGTCGCTGACGCCCAGGCGTTCGAGGCCGCCAGGCCCGAGAAGGCCGCCCATCGGTCCGCCTTGTCGGCCCGGTCCGAATGGACCGCCCAACCGGCCGCCCCGCCCGCCCGGGCCACCGCGCCCGGGGCCCCCAGGCCCTTGCCTGCCGATTCCCGGGTCCTGACTGCTATTCTGGGGACGGGCAAAAACGCTGGCGACCGAGGCCGTCAACGCGATCGCCAATGTCGCGGCACCGACTCCGAGCCCGAAACGTCGTATCGTTCTGGTCATGTTCTCTCCTTCGGATCCGATCGCAATCGCGACCGGTGCCTGTTCTGGATCCATTGGACCAGCCGCTTGTGTCGAGACGATGGTCAGGCGATGAAAAAACCATGACAGGCTCCACCGCCCGCATTCTGGTCGTCGAAGATGAGCCCCACATCAGGGAACTGGTGTGCCTCCACTTGAGCCACGAAGGCTACACGTGCGAAGCGGTCGGCGACGGACAGCAAGCCTTGAAGATTGCAGAGAGCGATCGCTTCGACCTGCTCGTGCTCGACGTCATGATTCCCGGCCTCGACGGACTCTCACTCTGCCGCGCCATCCGCAACGGCCAGATGAACCGCGACGTCCCGATTCTCATGCTCACCGCGCGACGTGATGAAGCGGACAAGGTGGTCGGGCTCGAGAGCGGAGCGGACGACTATCTGACCAAACCATTCGGCGTCCGCGAGCTGGTGGCGCGGGCGCGGGCGCTCCTGCGCCGCCCGCGACAGGTGACCGGCACCGTGCCGCCCGAGTCGGCTAAAGCCGACGGTGTGGTCCGGATCCAGGGCATTGAAGTGGACGTGGCGAAGCGCCGGGTGAGCGTCGACGGTCGCGACACCGAGCTGACCGATCAAGAGTTCCGACTGCTTCACCTGCTGGCGACCCACGCTGGCATCGTCTTCAGTCGCGAAGCGCTGCTGACCAAGATCTGGCGCGGGGACACGTTCGTGACCGTGAGGAGCGTGGACACCCTGGTAAAGCGCCTCCGCCGTCGAATCGAGCCCGACCCTGCCAACCCGAAGTACCTCCTCACGGTGTGGGGCGTTGGCTACAAGTTCACGGACGTCTGAGCTCGACAGTATCCAGATTTATAGGTGCATCCTCGGCCGGTAGCGGCCGATACGGATAGATGTGCTGTAAATCGTCCGGGCGCTCAGGTAAACTTTTTCAGCATTCCCGCTTTCACGGCGGGAGTTTCCCCACAATCGATCGTCTGTCGCCGACGCGCCCGCTGAGCGTCGAGGCGTAGAGGTCATGCTCACCAGGCCGCGCCCGGTGAGCGTTTTCGGAGAGTGTCATGCCGTCTCGTGGCTGGTTTCGCCCTCGCAACCTGATATTCGCGACGCCGTTGGTCGCGATACTTCTCGCGCTCGGCCTGTTCATGCGCGGCAGGGGCCTCGCCGAGCCTCCGCGAGTGCCGTTTTCTGATGTCATGCGGGACGTCAGTCGCGGTCTTGTCACCGAAATGATCGTTACCGGTGATGAGATCGAAGTCACCCTCAGTGACCTGCGTGTGGTCCGGACCACCTCACCGCGTAACTACCTCACGGCGAACCCGGCTCTTGTATCAGATCTTGTTCAGAAGCACGTGCGCATCGAGGTGCGGACAGTCCCGGAGACAGCGGCGAGCCAATATGGGTCGGTGCTGCTCGGCCTGGTTGTCGTCGGTGTGCTTGGACTCGTGCTCTACCGCGTAACGACTGGGCGGATTCCGGCGCTCGAGACCAGGACGCGCGAGGCGAAGCGTGAAGGTCCGGTCATTACCTTCGACGACGTGGCCGGCGTCGATGAAGCGAAGGAAGAGGTCAAAGAGATCGTTGATTTTCTGCGTGAGCCTGCACGGTTCTCCGCGATTGGCGGACGGATTCCCAAAGGCGTGCTGCTCGTCGGCCCCCCGGGTACTGGAAAAACGCTGCTGGCGCGGTCGGTGGCCGGCGAGGCCAAAGTGCCGTTCCTGTTTTCGAGCGGCTCAGATTTTGTCGAAATGTACGCAGGTGTCGGCGCGTCTCGGATTCGGAAGCTGTTCAAGGATGCCCGCCATCACCCGGCCTGCATCATTTTCATCGACGAGCTCGACGCCGTCGGCCGGAGCCGCGGAGGCAACTCGCTCAGTCACGAGGAACGCGAACAGACGCTCAATCAGCTGCTCGTCGAAATGGACGGCTTCGCTCCCAACCAGGGCATCGTGGTGATCGCGGCCACGAATCGTCCGGACATTCTCGACCCGGCGCTGCTGCGGCCCGGCCGCTTCGACCGGCAGGTCACGGTCGGCTGTCCCGACGTGAGCGGACGCGAACAGATCCTCAAGATTCACGCCCGGAAGGTCGCGCTCGAAGCCGATGTCGATCTCCGACAGATCGCGCGGGGAACGCCTGGCTTTTCCGGTGCCGAACTGGCGAACCTGATGAACGAAGCCGCGTTGTTTGCCGTGCGGAGCGGGCGCTCCACCATCCTGGTCTCGGATCTCGATGAGGCCAGAGACAAGGTGCTGATGGGTGTCGAACGCCGTTCGATGCAGATGACCGATCACGAGCGCCTCACGTGCGCCTACCACGAAGCCGGTCATGCGGTCGTCGCGGCGATGCTGCCCCACGCCGATCCTCTCCACAAGGTGACGATTGTGCCGCGTGGACGGGCGCTCGGCGTCACGATGCAGCTGCCCGAGGGGGATCGGCACACGCACACCCGCGAGTTCCTCGAAGCCCAGATTGCAATTCTCATGGGCGGCCGGATCGCCGAAGAGGTGTTCCTCCGGCAGATGACCAGCGGTGCCGGCAACGACATCGAGCGAGCGACCGAGATCGCGCGGCGAATGGTCTGCGAGTTCGGCATGTCCGCGCTTGGTCCGCTGGCGTATCGGACGCCTGGCCACTCGATGGACGCGGACAAGGGTGTCGGGCTCAGCGAGGCCACCGCGCAGCGGGTCGACGATGAAGTCCGCGAGCTGGTGATGCGCGGCTATGAGACGGCCCGCCAGGTGATCGCGCAGCACCGCGCCTCGGTCCGCGCGATGGCCGAAGAGTTGTTGAACGTCGAATCCCTCGATGCGGAAGGAATCAAGAACATCCTGGCGTCGACCGCGGCCTGACCCGTCCTGGTTGGTCGTCCTGACCCTGGTACTCGTAGCCCAGGACTTTAGTCCTGCTTGTACGGCAGACCTGAAGGTCTGCACTACGAGTACGTCTGAAGCCTACATCCGCTTGATCGCTTCGGCGCTCGCTGAGTCGGGCCACGTCGGGAGCGGCCGGGCCACGTAGCCCGCGTGCGCGAGACGGCCCTGGAAGAGGGCGGTTGCGGAGGCCCAGAAGACGAGTCTGACCCAGAGCCGTCCGATGACATAGAGCTGGTTGATCACGATCCACAGCGCGATCGTCCACGCGACGGGCCGGTCAGGACCGAAACGGAACCCGGTGCCAGGGCCAAGTGCGACATAGACACCGGCGATCGCACCGAACATCGCGTAGTCGAGGACGTACAGAACCAGAACGGCGAACCAGTTTCTCCGGATGAACGAGATCGCGGCGCCCAACGCGCCCAACATGCTTCGGCGATCCTCGACCACCGCTCGCATCTGCGTATAGTCGAACACCAGATTGCACGACGCCAGCGCGGCCGCGAGCACGCCTGGCCATTGACCGACCAATCTGAACATGAGGGCGTAAACCGTCGCCATCAGGACGCCCAGACGCACGAATCGAAAGAAGAACGCACCCGAGACGGCGCACACGCCGTGGGCTCCGGTGGGCCGATCCCGCGCGTAGCGATCGATCACTCCTCCAGAAATCAGCATCCAGAGGGCCAGGAATGGATAGGAAGCGGTGAGCGCGACCATCCAGCGGCTCTCATAGTCGATGAAAGCGCCAGGCTCGGCTGCGATCTGCGCGATGCCGCCACCGAACTCCACGCTGCGTTCGACGGTCTGCTGACGCAACTCGTAGTGGAGACGTCCGCCGAATTCCAACGGGACGCCGGAGGTCTCGAAGCCCATCGAACCGTCAATGCGGCTCGACATGGCAACCGGCCAGGCGAGAAGCGCGGCTACGAGCCACAGAGCTGCGAGTACGGCCGGCGCGCCGTTGACTCGCCGGACGCCATCACGCCATGCGTTCCACGCGGTCATCTTGTGGGCGTGCATGGTACCACCAACCGCCGCGCTATAATTTGCGAGTCATGCCCAACATTCGAGTGATGCACTTTGGCCTCGGGCCGATCGGTGCTGCCGTTGCGAGACAAATCGCTGGACGCGCGGGCTTCAAGATCGTCGGCGGTATCGATATCGACCCGGCCATGGCCGGACGCGATCTCGGCGATGTCATTGGACTCAATCGACGGCTTGGTCTCCGCGTTCAAGACACGGCTGCCAAAGCCCTCAAGGCCGCGAAACCCGACATCGTCGTGCATTGCACGAGTTCGTCGATCAAAAAGGTGATGCCGGAGCTCGAAACCATTCTCAAATCAAAGACACCTGTTGTGTCGACGACCGAAGAGCTTTCCTATCCGGGGTACACGCACATTCGGCAGGCGCGCCAGATTCATGCGTGGGCGAAGAAGTCGAAAGTGGCCGTGCTGGGCACCGGTGTGAACCCTGGATTCGCGATGGACGCGCTGCCGATCATGCTCACCGGCGTCTGCGAGCGCGTCGATCGCGTGATCGTCAGCCGGGTGCAGGATGCGCGGATGCGGCGTCTGCCGTTCCAGCAGAAAATCGGCGCCGGGCTCACCACAGAACAGTTTCAACGCAAAGCAGACGCTGGCACCGTCCGGCACGTTGGCATGACCGAGTCGATCGCGATGATCGCCGACGCGCTCGGCTGGACGCTGGATCGGATTACCGACGAGATCCAGCCAAAGCTGGCGACCGTGACGATCTCGAGCGAGTTCCTAGCCGTCGACCCCGGGTACGTCTGCGGCGTCATCCAGGAGGGAGCCGGGTACCGGAAGGGGCAGCCGGTGATTCGTTTGCATTTCGAGGCCTATCTGGGTGCGCCCGAGTCATTCGACTCGATCGAGATCGAAGGATCGCCGCCGCTGTCGATGAAGCTTCCCGGTGGGATTCACGGCGATGTGGCCACGGTGGCGCTGGTCGTGAACTCGATTCCCAAAGTTCTCGAGGCCGCACCCGGCCTTCAGACGATGCGCGATCTCGCGCTGCCGTCGTTTTTTTCCGGCAAGTAGCGACGGCTGATGCTGATTCTGGCGAAATGCTCGAACTGCGGCGCTCGTCTGCCGATCCGAGCGGAAGAGGCGCCGGCTGCGATCAAGTGCGGTGGCTGCGGCCGCGAAATCTCCCTCGAGGTTTCAGATGCTGTCCGCGTCGACCGCGCGGTCGATCGGTGTCCGGTCTGCAGCGGAGCAGACTTCTATGTCCGCAAGGACTTCGACCCCAAGATGGGCGTGGCCGCTGTGTCGGTGACGGCGCTGATCAGCGCGGTGTTCTATTGGTACAAACGTGATGTTCTGGCCTACGGCGTGCTGGCGGCAGCGGCGCTGCTGGATTTCATCGTCTACCGCTTCCTCAAGCTCGTGACCGTCTGCTACCGCTGCCACACGGAGTTCCGCGGCGCCTATCGCCGGGACGCTGCCGGATTTGATCTGCACACGGCGGATGTGCTCGAGCAGGAATACGAGCGGCGGATCGGGCGACGCTGAAGGCCGCGGCCGGCCGGAGCGGGGAAGATTCCCGATGATTGGGATTTTTCCCCACTCCGGTCGCATCAGCTTGAGTGCGTGAAGCCGAGGAATTCAGTTGGTGTAGACCACCATCGGCGGCACGCCGTGACCCTCGGAGTCTCCCGCGAACTGGTACTCGGTCAGAATGCAGCCCACGCCGAGCGCGTCATTGGGCCTCGTCCTGACGGTAAACCTGGTCGCGACGGGCCTCGCCGTGGGGATGCAGTGGAACGAGGCAATTTGCTCGGCAGGACCATTCTTCACCGGTTCAAAGAGGTACACCGTGGTGCAGGGCTCACCGCGAGACATTTTCGACTCGTCATGCGTGAAAACGACCGGACCCTGTACCAGGGTGGACCCGATCAGCGTTGGCTCAGTCAGATACGTAACGGCTGATTGACGTACGGGTGAACCGTTCCCGCTGACTCCGCCAGCCAGTACCGTCGCAACTAGCAAGCCGCCCAACAGGACTCGGGATGACGTTGTTGTTGACCACATAGAGCCTCCTATCACCTGGCATGAACGCAATCGCTGTGCCGCTGACCGCGGCGCGTCATCCCAACTTTGGCAGGCGATTCAGGCGTCGACATCGATGACGACGATGGTCAGGTCGTCGTCGAAGTGTGCGTCGACGCCAATGCCGGACCATCGCCTCAAGTGCGTGATGAGCGTGTCGATGAAGACGTCCGGCGCCAGTGCACTGTGTGACAGGACGAATCGCTTCCACTCGTGTTCGCCAAACCACTCGCCGTTCCGGCGGGATACGTCGGGTACTCCGTCGGTGTAAAGAATCAGCCGATCGCCAGCTTTGAGCGTCACCTCGGTCGTCGGAAACCCGGTGTCTTCGAACAGCCCGAGGACAGTCGCGCCTTCCGCCAACTCCAGCAGTTCACCGGTGCTCGCTCGCAACAGAAACGGCGGCGGATGTCCCGCCAGACTGTAGCGAAGCTGCTGCTCCTCGACGTCGAGGAACGCATAGACGGCCGTGGTGAACCGACCATCGAAGTGCTCGCACAGCATACGGTTGATCTCGGAGAGCGTCCGGCTCGGGTCGTTCGCATAGCGTCGTTGACCCGAAAACGCGACCGTTGTCATCGAGGCAATCAGCGCGGCAGAGACACCATGCCCCGCCACGTCTGCCACGAGCACGCCGACGCGCTGATCGTCGGTGGTGATGAAGTCGTAGAGGTCGCCGGCCACAGCCCGCACGGGCAGGTAGCGCACGGCCATCCGGGCTCCCCGCAGCACCGGCAACCGGCGCGGCAGGATCGAAGCCTGAATCGTCCTGGCCATGTCGAGTTCGTGCTCCACCGTTGCAAGTTCGCGCTGATCCGCGAGGAATCGCCTCGTTGTCACGAATCCCAGCGCCAGAATGAACGCGCCAACCCCGTACACCTCGAGAGACAGACGCCACGGGAGATAGCCCGCGAAATTGTCGTGCAGCACCGCGAGCACCAAGACTGCGGTGCCGATCGTGCGGACGGTGCTCTCAACCGGATCCCGCTGGCCCCACCAGATGGCATGCGGCAGCAGGACGACCATTGCCGCGAGGAGAAAGACGCGGTAGACGGGCCACGACGCCAACGGCGCGCCCGCGATCAGGTCGTACGCGATGAAGGAGGGCGCGAGCACCAGCCCCACCTGCCAGAAGCGGCGGAGCAGGGAGTACCAGCCCCGTCCGCGAATCTGCTCTGCGTACAACATGCCCAACACGGGCAGCAGATAGTTGATCCACGCGACGCCGTAGGTCAGCGTTCGCCTGGAGACGCCGAGCAGCTCCGCAATGGGCGGCGCTGAGATCAGAATACGAATTCCATAGAGCAACGAGAACGTGCCGAACGCGGCGAGTGTCAGGCCGGCCGGTCCCCAGTACTGGAGCGTAATGCCGAGCGCGGTCGCGCCCGCCATCGCCACCAGGAAACCAAGTGCGATGCGCCCGAGCATCGCGCGACCGCCGACGCCTTGTGCCTGATCGAGCGGGCGTTCCGTGACCCCGGCCGCCCTGCGATCACCGGCCTGCGGTGCCTGCGCCGCCAGACCGCAGACCCGGTCGACTCCGCCGAGCAGGCAGACCAGCGCCAATGCGACCGAGATCCTGGCCATGCGGATCGATCGTGCTGGTTGAGTTCTCATTACGCTTGCGTGGACCGACGCGGGAGGCACCAGCCGTATTCTCGCGCATATGCGACCAGGACCTGCTTGTCGCGGGTACTGGTGCGCGTCAACGCGATCGCGGCGAATACGATCTGCAGCAGCTCGCTCTCCCATTTTGTCGCTGCCAGTGAGACTGCCGAGACACAGCTTCTCGTGGTGAGACTGAGACGCAGTCGCAGATTGACTGAGACTGAATCTCAGACTGCAATCTTCCCTCCTCGTTCGCGAATCGCCATGGTAGTCTCGACTTCCAACTCGAGCCGCACACTCCATGGCCTCATCAATCGTTCGCCACATCGTGTGTGTCACCGGTGTGTCAGCTGCCTGCCTGCTCACAACTGCGACCGCGCGAGCGCAGACGTCCGATCGATCGGGCATGACCGGCGAGCAGCTGTATCGCACCGGGTGCGTGGCCTGCCACGGCCCGGACGGTAAGGGACAGCCCAAATTGGTCGTCGGCTTCGACACGCCGTTGCCCGATTTCACCGACTGTAAGTTCACGACCCCCGAAGCGGATCTCGATTGGGCGTCCGTCGTGCACATGGGCGGAAGGATTCGCGCTCTCGATCACCGGATGCCCGCATTCGTGGACGCGCTGTCGGATGCTGAGATCGACACCATCATCGGCTACGTTCGCGGGTTTTGCGCCGAGTCAGGCTGGCCGCGGGGAGACCTGAATTTTCCGCGGGTCTTCTTCACCGAAAAGGCGTTTCCTGAGAACGAGGCGGTGCTCACCACGACGATCGCGAGCAACCCAAGCGACCTGGTCGAGAACGCCTTTCTGTTCGAGCATCGCATCGGGAAGCGCGCTCAGTACGAGATCAATGTGCCGTTTGCCGTGCAGAGCAGCGAAGGCGGCGGCTGGAAGCGTGGCCTGGGCGATGTCAACGTGGCGTTGAAGTACGCCGTGTTCGACAGCTTGTCGCACGGCTTCATCGCGAGTGCTGGTGGGGAAGTCACGTTGCCGACCGGGAAGGAAACCGAGGGGCTCGGCGGCGGTGTCACGATGCTCGAAGGCTTCGGGATGTTCGGGAAGGCCCTGCCGCGTGACGGCTTCCTGCAGTTCCACGCGGGGTTCGAGGTGCCGGCGCGCGCCGATGCCGCGAGCAAGGAGGTGTACTGGCGTACTGCGACCGGAAAGACCTACTTCGAGCATCGTTGGGGCCGTTCCTGGTCGCCGATGGTCGAGGTGCTCGGCGCGAGGGAACTCGAGTCTGGTGCCGAGGCTGAATGGGATGTCGTCCCGCAACTCCAGGTCAGTTTGAGCGGGCTGCAGCACGTGCTGATCAACGTCGGGCTTCGGATGCCGGTGAACGAGCGAGAGAACCGAGGCCGCACGCTGATGGTCTACCTGTTGTGGGACTGGTTCGACGGCGGCTTGTTCTCAAATTGGAGATCGAATTGACCCGCGGACCTCTTGTGACGCTGGCACCAGTGGCCGCCGTGCTTGTCGCCGCCTTGAGCCTGGTGGACGTGCGAGCCACGCCGCAGAGCGCCGCACCCGCGGCGAGTCGCGCTCAGGTGCCGTCCGTCGCGCACAACGATCTGTTCAAGACGTCGGATGAGTGCCTCGCCTGTCATAACAGTCTGAGAACCTCATCGGGCGAAGACATCTCGATCGGATCGAGCTGGCGGGCATCGATGATGGCGAATTCGTCGCGTGATCCCTACTGGCAGGCGAGTGTTCGACGAGAGACCATCGATCATCCGACTGCGACGGCGGCGATTCAGGATGAGTGCTCCGTGTGCCACATGCCCATGGCGCGAACTCAGGCTCACGCGAACGGCCGGGAAGGTGAGGTGTTCGCCCATCTGCCGACCGGCAGCGGGACGAGCGCGGAGAATCTGCTCGCCTACGACGGGGTGTCGTGCACGCTGTGTCACCAGATTACCGACGAGAAACTGGGCACGCCGGCCAGCTTCACGGGTGGATACGTCATCAATGTTTCGCCTGATCGGGTCCGGAACTCCGCAGCGACGGAGCCGCGCTCGATCTTCGGGCCGTTCAAGATTGAAAAAGGGCTCGAGACGGTGATGCATTCCTCGTCCGAGTTCAAGCAGGCCGAATCGGCGCACATCCGGAAATCGGAACTCTGTGCGACGTGCCACACGCTCATTACCAAGGCACTGGGGCCGAAAGGAGAAGTGATTGGCGAACTGCCCGAGCAGATGATGTATCTCGAGTGGCGGCACAGCGCGTTCATGGGCGAGGAGAAAAGTTGTCAGTCGTGCCACATGCCGACGGTCGAAGAAGACACGCCAATCGCTTCCGTGCTCGGTCTGCCGCGGCCTGGTATGGCGAGGCACCAGTTCGTCGGCGGCAACGCGTTCATGCTCAGGATGTTGAATCGGTACCGCTATGAGCTCGGGGTGACGGCGCTGCCGCAGGAACTCGACGCCTCGGTACGTCGCACCGTCGACAACCTTCAGAAGTCCACGGCAGCTGTCGCTGTGGAACGGGCCGACCTGCTGAATGGACGCCTGAATATCGACGTCACGGTGCAGAACCAGACTGGCCACAAATTGCCGACGGCCTACCCCTCTCGTCGATCCTGGCTGCATCTCAGCGTTCGCGATCGCTCGGGACGCCCGGTCTTCGAGTCGGGCGCACTGGCTCCAAGCGGCCTGATTCAGGGTAACGACTCGGACGCCGACGCCACGAAGTTCGAGCCCCACTACACGGAGATTCGACAGACCGATCAAGTGCAAATCTATGAGTCGATGATGGGCGACAGCACCGGAGCGCCAACGACCGGCTTGCTGAAGGCGGTGCGATACCTCAAGGACAACCGGTTGCTGCCTCGAGGATTCGACAAGCTCACGGCCGAACCAAACATCGCCGTCATTGGCGGGGCGCTGCAGGATGCAGACTTCGTCGGCGGTTCGGATCGTCTTCGCTACTCGGTCGACGTCGCCGGCGGCGAGGGACCCTTCACGATCGACGTCGAACTGCGCTTCCAATCGATTGGCTTCCGCTGGGCGCAAAATCTGAAGTCGTACGACGCGCCTGAGCCGAAGCGATTCGTCGGTTACTACGACGCCATGTCGACTGTGTCGTCGGAGATTCTCGCGCGCGCATCCACGACCACGCGGTAACTGCCACGAAAACACTGCCACGAAAACACTGCCACGAAAACGCGAAACAGCGTACTCGTAGTGCAGACCTTCAGGTCTGCCGTGTCAGCAGGACTAAAGTCCTGCGCTACGAGTACTGCGAGCTCCGACGAAACTCAGAACAGCGTCACTTCGACCTGGGCGCCTTCTTCGATCGTGTTCTGATCCGAAGGAATCTCGATGTACCCGTCGGCCTGCGAAAGGCTGGTGATTTCTCCCGAGCCCTTGAATGCAGGAAAAGCGCTGCCGTCTTGCAGACGGACTGTGTAGAACTGGTGGCGTCCAGCCGGGGACACAATTCGCTTGCCAAGCGTTGCGCGCACGGTGCGCGGGGCGAAGACGGGAAGCCGGGCCGTGGCGCGGAGGAAGGGCGCGAAAAGAATGTAGGCATTGGACAGGCACGAGGTCGGGTTGCCGGGCATGCCAAAAAATGGAATCTCCCCAATGATCGCGAACGCCGTCGGTTTTCCGGGCTTCACAGCGATTCCGTGGAACACCATCTGTCCGCGCTCCGACACGAGGTCGACAATCAGATCCCGCTCACCGACCGAGCTGCCGCCGGAAAACAGGATGACGTCGGCACTCAGGCAGGAATCGAGCGCCGCCGTGACGGCCTCGATCGTATCGATGACCGGCCGCCGTGGATCCGGAACGCCGCCGTGCGCGGCGATGACTGCGCTCAGCGTGAATCGGTTCACATCGTAGATCTGGGCATCCGCGAGCGTCGTCCCCGGCTCGACGACCTCGTTCCCGGTGGACAACACCGCCACACGCGGCCGCGCGTAGACATCGAGAACGCCGCACCCGACGGCTGCCAGCGCCCCGATCCGGCTCGGGTTTAAGACGTCCCCACGGCGCACGACGAGATCGCCTGGGGAAATGTCGGCAGCACGCCGGCCTATGTTCTGTCCTGGTGAAGCCGTCGCAAAGATGTTGACCCGATCACCCGTGCCTCCGGCCGCACCCGCTGACGGCGGTTCGAGCAACGCCGACTCCTCGACCATGACGACGGCGTCGGCCCCCTCGGGAATCGGTGCGCCGGTGGCAATCTCGGCGCAGGTTCCGGCCGAGATCCGTTGACGAGCCATTTGCCCCGTGTACAGGCGCTCGACAATCCGCAGATCGACCGGCCTGGATCGGGACGCGGTCTGCGTATCGGCCGCGATGAGCGCGTAGCCGTCCATCAGTGAGCGCGCAAACGGCGGTACGGCGATGGTGGCCGTGACATCAGCGGCCGCCACCCGTCCGGCCGCATCGGCAAGCGCGACGCGTTCGATCCGCGCAATCGGCCGCACGTGCTCGCTCAGCAGGCGCCGCGCTTCGTCAATCGAAATAACTGATCCAAAGGGCCGCATCGGTTACTTCGCCGCTTGCTGCACAAGATGTCCGAGCTCGGGCAGCAGCAGTTTCTCCATCGCCAGTCGGACAGCCGCTTCCGATCCCGGCAGCGAGACGATGATGCGTCCCGCCGCGAGTCCGGCCGTGGCACGACTCATGATGGCTGCCGATCCAATCTGCTGGTAGCTGAGCATCCGGAACAGTTCGCCAAAACCGGTCAGCCGCTTCTCGAGCATGGCGTCCACGGCTTCGAACGTGCTGTCGCGAGAGGTGATGCCGGTGCCACCGGTGGTGATGATGATCTGCGGGCCGGTCGCATGTGTGGTTGCCAGCTGGCGCTCGAGCGCGCTTCGCACGAGCACCGGGTCGTCCTTCACAATCGTGCGCCCGACGACGATGTGGCCAGCGGTCGTGAGCAAGTCCGCAATGGCGCCCCCGCCGGTATCAGTGTCCTCCGTGCGGGTGTCGCTGATCGTGAGCACAAAACAACGCACCGAGTGCGGTGCCTGAGCCTTGTGCGCCGCTTCACTCATGTTCAACCCAAACCCTACCACGGAGTTCACGGAGCTGACGGAGGTCATGGTTCCCCAGCATGTGTTCGTAGCCTCCGTTCATGTCCGTGTCCTGGTAGAGCTTTTCGCGAGCTTCAAGTTGGCCGACTCACCGGAGCGCCCGTGACCGCGTCCTCCGCGAAGTGGCACGCCGACCAATGGCCGGTGCCGACCTCGCGCAGCAGCGGCTCCTCGCGCGAACAGATCTCCTGCGCCATGTAACAGCGTGGATGAAACCGGCACCCCGAGGGCGGATGTGCGGGGCTGGGCACGTCCCCCTTGAGCACGATGCGCTGGCGATGGCGATCGGGATCGGGAACTGGAATCGCGGAAAGGAGGGACACGGTGTAGGGATGGCGTGGTTGGCGATACAGGTCCTCGCTGGTGGCAAGCTCGACGATCTGTCCGAGGTACATCACCGCGACGCGATCGCTGATGTGTTCAACCACCGCCAGATCGTGCGCGACGAAGATATAGGTCAGCCGTAGACGTCGTTGCAGGTCACGAAGCAGATTGACGATTTGCGCTTGAATCGACACGTCAAGCGCGGACACGGGTTCATCCGCCACAATGAGCTTGGGGTCAACCGCGAGTGCGCGCGCGACGCCGATCCGTTGGCGCTGGCCGCCGGAGAACTCGTGCGGATAGCGGGACGCGTGATTCGGCGACAGTCCCACCAGGGTCAACAGCTCCGCCACGCGATCGCGCGCGGCCTGCCCTCGCGCGAGCCGATGAATCGTCAGCGCCTCCATAAGCGCGCTGCCGACCGTGATCCTCGGGTTGAGGCTCGAATACGGGTCCTGAAAAATGATCTGCATGCGCCGACGGAGTGCGCGCATCTCTCGACGAGGCAGCCCGACAATCTCGCGGCCTTCGAACTTGACGCTCCCTTCGGTCGGTTCGATCAGGCGCAGGATGCAGCGCCCCATCGTGGTCTTCCCGCAGCCACTCTCGCCAACCACGCCAAGAACCTCGCCCGGGGCCACGGAGAACGACACGCCGTCAACCGCTTTCACGTGTCCGACGGTTCGTGACAGAAGGCCTTTCTTGATCGGGAAGTACTTCTTCAGACCCTGAACCTCGAGGATCGGAGAGACGGGTACGCCTTTCCGGTTCCCAACGCTCATCGAGCCGGCTCCGCAGGAACCGGGTTCAGTTCACCGCGCGCGATCTCTTCAGCGCGGAAACACCGCGAGAGATGACGATCCTCGATCGTCAGCAGCGCCGGATCGGTAGTGCAGATCGGGATGGCGACGGGGCATCGCGGATGGAAGCGACAGCCCGCAGGAAAGTGCGCCGGGTTGGGCACGTTCCCTGGAATCACGCGCAGCGCGTCCTGCTTCCGTCCAAGCTTGGGCAGCGAGGCCTGGAGACCGGCGGTGTAGGGATGCAGCGGCCGATTGAACGCCGACCGGACGTCGCAGGACTCGACGACCTGCCCCGCGTACATCACCGCGACCCAGTCGGCGGTCTCGGCGACGACACCAAGGTCGTGGGTGATGAGGATCACCGCCATCCCGAGCTCTTCCTGAAGCCGATTGAGCAGCTCGAGAATCTGGGCCTGAATCGTCACATCGAGGGCGGTCGTCGGTTCGTCCGCGATCAGAATGGACGGCCGGCAGGCGAGCGCCATCGCGATCATCACGCGCTGCCGCATGCCGCCAGACATCTGATGGGGGTATTCATCGACCCGCTGCTGAGGCGCCGGGATCCCGACAAGCTCGAGCATTTCAATGGCGCGAGTGTGAGCCGCGCGGCGAGTGAGGCGTTCGTGCACGATGAGCGGTTCCATGATCTGCTCGCCGCAGGTGAGGACGGGGTTCAGCGACGTCATCGGCTCCTGGAAGATCATCGAGATCTCCTTGCCGCGGATCGATCGCATCTCGGCCGGCGACAGCGCCAGCAGATCGCGCCCCTTGAACTGGATGCTGCCGCCCACGATCCGGCCGGGCGCTGGGATCAGCCGCAGCAGCGACAGGGCGGTGACGCTCTTGCCGCTGCCAGACTCGCCCACGACTGCCAGCGTCTCGCCTTGTCGAACGTCGAACGACACCCCATCCACCGCCCGCACGATCCCATCGTCTGTATGGAAGTGGGTCTGCAGGCCCTCGACCCGAAGAAGCGGCGGCTGACTGCTCACGCTTGCGGCCCAGAGATGCGACGCGGATCGAGCGCGTCGCGGAGTCCGTCGCCGAGAAAATTGAATGCCATGACGGTCAGAAAGATGGCCGTGGCCGGCACGTAGAGCAGCCATGGAAAGGACGTCAGCGCCCGGATGCTGCGCGCTTGGTTCAGCATATTGCCCCAGGAGGCCGCGGGCTCCTGGACGCCGACACCCAGAAATGACAGCACGACTTCGCCGAGGATGTAGCCCGGAATCGAAACAGTGGCGGCGACGATGACGAACGACCAGGTGTTCGGGAGGATGTGACGCGTGATGATCCTGAACCGACTGACCCCGAGCGCTTCGGCCGCGGTGACGAACTCATTGCGGCGAATCGATAGCACCAGCCCGCGGATGACGCGCGCAAGCCCTGCCCATCCAATAAAAGCAAGGATCGCGACGATGCCCAAATAGACCTGCTGGCTGGGGAGATCGATGGGGAAGACCGCGCGCAGCGCGATGATCAGGTAGAGCGATGGAATGCTGAGCAGCAGTTCGGATGCTCGCATGATGACCGTGTCGATCCAGCCGCCGAAGTATCCGGAAATCCCGCCGAGCAGGAGGCCCAGAGTGAACGAGATCGCAATGCCGACCACGCCCACCGTCAATGAGATCTGCGATCCGTACAGCAGGCGGGAGAACTGATCGCGACCGAACGAATCGGTCCCCATCAGATACAAGCGCCCAGGCGAGTCGACGCCAAACAGATGCCGGTTGCTGGTGAAGATACCGAGCAGCGTATAGGAATCGCCGCGCACGAAGAAGCGCAGCGGCCGCTCCTCTCCGGAGATCTCGTCATAGCGGAAGGCGCCGGGGTCGGCGAGCCTCGTTGCGCGCACCAGCGGAACAAGCCGGAAGCGTCCCTGCGCATCCGTCCAGTGCAGCACCTGCGGAGGATGAAAGTAGCGCTGCCGGTCCATCTGTTCCTGCGTGTACGGGGCGACGAAGGGCGCGAAGATGGCGAGGCCGTAGAAGATCGCCAGGAGGCCGCCGCCTGCGATCGCCAGTGGGCTCTTCCGGATCTGCCGCCAGAAGATCTGCGCTGGGGTGAGCGAAGGCCGGTCGTGGTGCAGACCTTCAGTCATAACTGATCCGCGGGTCTGCGATCGCGAGCAGGAGATCGGCAATCAGATTGCCAAGAATGAGGACGACCGATGCCATGAGCACGGACCCCATCACCAGATACTGGTCTTGGGTGAGGATCGCGTCCAGTGTGAGACGCCCGAGCCCGGGCCACGAGAAGATGATCTCGGCGATGAACGAGCCAGACACCAGAGCACCAAGTGTGTACCCGAACAATGTAATCATCGGGTTCAGGGCGTTGCGGACCGCGTGCTTGTAGATCACGATGCCCTCGTCCAGCCCTTTCGCCCGCGCGGTGGTCACGAAGTCCAGGCGCAACACATCGAGCAGGTTGCCCCGCATCTGCCGCATCCGGCTGGCGAGCGGCACCAGACCGACCACGAGCGCTGGCAGCGCAAGATGCCACGAGACATCGGCGAACTTTCCGAATCCGTTGAGATCGTCGTAGTCGATCGATCGCATGCCGCCGACCGGAAACCAGCCCGTCCGCGCCGCGAGCATCAGCAGCAGGAGCCCGGAAAGAATTTCCGGGATGGACAGCCAGACGAAGGCGACGAGCGAGAGGCCCTTGTCGATCCATGAGTACTGCCGGACCGCGGCCCAGACGCCGAGTGGAATGGCCAGCCCCCATGTGACAACCGCCGCGGCTCCGGCGAGGATGAGCGTGTTGCTGAGACCTTCGCGCATCACGGTGAACACCGGCTGGTGCCTCGAGAACGACTCACCGAAATCGAAATGGAGGATCACGTTCTGGAGGTAGAGCCAGTACTGGAAGTACCACGGCTGGTCGAGACCGAAACGCCGCCGCATCGCGTCGATTGTGGCTGGGGAGATGGCGGGGTTCTCCGCCATCTGATTCAGAAAGTCTCCCGGCGCGAGCTGCAGCAGCAGGAATGTCAGGAACGAGATCCCGAACAGCAGCGGAATGACCTGCAGAAACCGCTTGGCGATATAGGTGCGCATGCCCTCGCGTCAGGGCTGCGCGCCGGACGGCTTGACGTAGACCCGCTCGATGTTCCAGATCAGGCGGTGCGGAATCACCGACGGCTCCGTATTCCCGAACCGGTTGCGAAGCGGCAGCTTCGTGTTGAGCGTGGGAAGCCAGACGATCCAGCCCTGATCGTTGACGATGTTCTGCACTTCCTTCCAGGCGGCTTTGCGCTTCTCGAGGTCGGGTGTCGAGACCAGAGTGTCCATCAACGCGTCGATTCGCGCCTCCTGAGGTGTTTCCGGCGAGAGCTGGGCCATGTTCCAGTAGTGCGTCTTGCCGCTGGAGCGCCAGACGTTCTGACCCATCGCCGGATCGGGTGGCACGCCGGATTGCAGGCCGAGCAGGATCGCCTCGTACTGGAAGTCTTCGCGGAGGTTCACGATCAGCGTATTGAAGTCCACCGGGACGAGGTTCACCTTCACGCCAATCTTCGCCAGATCATCTCGAATGAAGTTGGCCATCGAGACGCGCATCTTGTTGTCGCTGTTGGTCTTCAGATTGAAACCGACGGTGTGGCCGCTGGTATCCTCGACGAAGCCGTCGCCATCCTTGTCGACCCAGTGAAGCGACGCGATCAGTTTCTTCGCCTCGGCCAGATTGAAGTCGAACTTCACCACATCCGCCGAGTACCAGACCTTGTTGGCCGGCGTGGATTGCGACCAGTTCTTGACCGCGTCGCCGAAGAAGATGCTCGGGATCATCGCTTCGCGATCGACGGCAAGGGAGACCGCGCGCCGGAAGACCGGATTATTGAACCAGGCGTACTTCACCGGATCAACCTGGGGGTCCCCGACCTTCTTGCCCGGCGACGCCTTCTGGACCCGGTTCTGGTTGAACCAGAAGAAGTTGGTGTTCAACGACGGGCCCAGGTTGTGCAGCGTGTAGTTGCCCTCCTTCTGGTGGTCCTCGTACCAGCGATAGTTCTCGGGCTTCACGTTGTCGATACCGTCCACCTCGCCTGATCGAAATTTCAAATCGGCCGCATCCTGGTCGGGCACCACGAGGTAGACGAGCTCGTCCAGGTAAGGTAGCCGATGCTTTTCGGTATCAATGCCAAAGAAGTAGGGGTTGCGGGTGAGCACGGTCTTTTCGCCGGGCACGTACTGCTTCACGCGCCAGGCGCCGCTGGTGACGATGGTGTCGGGCGGCGAGCTCACGTTGTAGGCCGACACGAAGTTCCCGCTCTTGAACGGCGCCTCCAGCACGTGCTTCGGCATGATCCGGACCGAGCTCGCCGAAGAGACCACCATGGCATTCGGGCCGGGCGTCTTGATCACGACCGTATAGGGGTCTGGGGCCGTCACCTCCCATTTCTTTCCGTTCATGATCAGCAGGTCTTGAACCGATGGATGCACCACCTCGTCGTAGGCCACCGTGAAGCTGAAGAGCACGTCCTCTGCCGTGATCGGATGGCCATCCGAGAAGGCGGCGCCCTTCCGGAGATGGAAGGTCCAGGTGAGACCATCGGGTGCGACCTCCCAGGTCTTGGCGAGGAACGGCGTCTCCTCCTGGGTACCGTTGTCGAAATTCGCGAGGCCGATGAACATTTGATCCGTGAGATCGGTGGACGACGTTTCGTTCGCCATCATCGCGTTGAATGTCTTGGGCCCGCTCGTCTCGGCCAGGACGAATCGTCCACCGTACCGGCCAATCGACGCCGCCCGCATCACCATCGGCTCTTCGGGCAGCGGGTGCGGATCCTGGAACGCCGGCCCCTCGCTCTTGCGTCCGCCGCAGGCAACCGCGGCGAGGGCGAACATGCAGATGGCTGACTTCAAGAATGATTTCATCGGTTCTTTGCCCCTGGGCTTATCAAGCGATCGAAGTATACACAGTGGGGCCGGGCCGGTAGGACAGGTAGGACTGGTGGGGCAGGTAGGGCTGGTAGGGACCCTACGTACTATGTGCGCTTCGGCTGCGGTGTCCGAGCGTCAGCGCACTGAAGAAGATCGTCAGCAGGCAGCAACCCACCATCGTAATGAAGACCCCCTGCCAATCCCAGCGATCGGCAATCCAGCCCACGCCTGAGCCCGCCGCGGCCGACCCGAACACATAGCCGAAGAACCCGGTGAAGCCGGCGGCCGTGCCGGCGGCCTTCTTCGGCACCAGGTCGAGCGCGTGCAGGCCGATGATCATGATTGGCCCGTAAATCAGAAAGCCGATCGCGATGAGGGCGGCATAGTCGATCCAGAGCGGGCCCTTCGCGTTGAGCCAGTACACGACGACGGCGACGAGGGTGAGGGACATGAACAGAATCGTCGCGGGTGCGCGCCGGCCCTTGAAGACGCGATCGGACATCCAGCCGCAGGCGATGGTGCCCGGGATCGCCGCGTACTCGTACAGCGCCCAGCCCAGGCTCGACTGGTCGAACGAGAAGCCCTTGGCTCGCTGCAGATAGGTGGGGATCCAATTCACGACGCCGTAGCGGACGAAATAGACGAACGCGTTGGCGAAGGCGATCGCCCAGAGGTACCGATTGTTGAGCACATGACCCATGAAGATTTCCCGGTAAGTCATGGTTCGCTCATGGTCGGCCGTGTAGTCTGGCGGGTAGTCGTTCCGGTACGCTTCGATGGCCGGCAGGCCGCGGGATTGTGGGGTGTCCTCCAGGAGTAAGAACGCAACCACGGCGATCAGGGCGGCGATCGCCGCGTTGAAGTAGAACTTGGCGCCCCAGTCATGGAAGAGCGTGACACCGACCAGCGCGATCTGCGCGACGAGCGCGCCCCCGACGTTGTGCGACGCGTTCCACGTCGACACGACGAGGCCGCGCTCCTTCGTGCTGAACCAGTGGACCATCGTCTTGCCCGATGGCGGCCAGCCCATGCCCTGGAACCATCCGTTGAGCGTCTGGATGAGAATCACCGCGCCGAGCGACGCGTAGATGGTCTTGAAGATCCCCGAAGCGAACATGATCGCGCACGACAGCAGAAGGCCGAGCGGAAGAAAGTACTTCGGATTGCTGCGATCCGACACCGAGCCCATCAGGAATTTCGACACGCCGTAGGCGATGGAGAGGCCGGTGAGCGCTCGACCGAGCTGTTCGTACGAGTATTCGGGATGCTCGACGAGGATGTCCGGGATGGCGAGCGCGAGGTTGTTTCGGACGAGGTAGTACGCGGCGTAGCCGAGGAAGATGCCGGCAAACACTCGGCGGCGATGTTGTCGGTACACGCGATCGACGCGAGCGTCCGGCAGCACCTCGGTTCCGTTCACGCGCTCGATTGTAATAGGATTCCCCGCGTGCTCCTTCGCGATCGCCTGACCGAACGGCTCAAGGAGATGGGCGCCGCTCCAGATTATCAGCGACTGGCGGTTGAAGTGCTCGGCATCCGCAACGCGCCGCCCGATCTCGCCCGGCGCCTCGTCTCGCAGGCGCTCGTCGTCGAAGACCGTCGAGATGTCTGGCAGCGGGTTGGCGAACGGGTGACTGCGCGCGCGCCCGACCGCCCTGGCGTCTACGTCCTCCGCGATGACGCCGGACGCGCGCTATATGTCGGCAAGTCGAACAACGTCCGCCGGCGCCTGCGCGCGCATTTCGCGAAGCGGCGCTGGCCCCGTGTGAAAGCGGCGCTGGCCCGTGCGGTCGATGCGGAGTGGGTGGAGGTGGGGTCGGAGCTCGAGGCGCTCCTGCGTGAAGCCGCGTTGATCGCTGAGCTGGCGCCGCCCGTGAACGTCCAGATTGGGCCGCCCGCCCTCGATACGCGCGCGATTCCGGCGTCGCTGGTTCAGGATGTGATCGTGGTCGTCCCGTCGACTGCTCCCGACTCGGCCGAGCTCGTTGTCGCACGCGCCGATGGAGGCTGGATGATCGAGCGGGCCCGTCGCGATGGAACGGACCTTCGGGTGCAGCGACTGATGCGCTTCTTCCGGTCTTCCTCCGGCAAGGCGATGTCGCCGCTTGCCCCCATCGTGTTCTCGTGGCTCGCACAGCGTGGCGCGAGTGCCAGCCGGCTCAGCCCGCACGACGCGTCCTCTTCACGAGTGCTGCGCGCACGCCTCACGTCGCTGCTCGGGGACGAGCGCGTGTTTGCTGAGCGTATTGTTGTGCGATAGACTGAGCGTTCCCGCGCCCTTAGCTCAGTTGGATAGAGCGTCTGGCTACGAACCAGAAGGTCGCATGTTCGAGTCATGCAGGGCGCACCATCCGCCTCCGCTCGCGATCCATTCCGCGCGAGCTACGGGCGAGATGGCTCATTCCGTGGCGCGCGCCAACCTTCGCTCAGTCCCTTCCGGCTCCGAGCTTCGGTTGGCAAGCGAAACTTCCCTCACTTCGCGCCGAACTCCAGCTCGACACGCAAGCCGCTCAGTGGATGATCTCTCCGTCGAACACCTCGTCGAACCGCTCGAGATGGGGAATCTCCAGGCGGCGCACGGCTTTGATGGCGATCGCCAGTGCCTCATCGGCGCGGCACGCGCGCTTTTGTTGAACGGTTTTTCGCGCGGCCCGAAGGGCGCGCAGAACCTGCGCCCGATCGAATCGCTGCCCTTCGCAATGCTCACAGAAGCTCATGATCGTTTCGCCTCGATCAATGATTATCACATTATCAGGTTCTCGAGAGGGGGCAGGTCGTGTTGAGAATGCTCGTCACCATCGTCGGCGCCGTCTCCGTTCTGCTCGCGTCAACCGTCACGGCACAGGCGCCGCCGCCGGCGGTGGGCCTCACGGCTGCCGAGATCAAGGCCTTCATCGACAAACTGCCGAAGGATCGCGTCAGCGATCAGCCGATTCGCGTCGCCGACGTCGGCGGCTACAAGGTGGGCGTGTACGGCGTATTCCGACCGAAGGCCGTGCCCGGTGACGCCATCCGGCATGAGACGAGTGTGACCGAGATCTATTACATGCTGGAAGGCACGGCGACGCTCGTCACAGGCGGGAAACTGGTTGAGGAGCGATCGACCGGCGTCAGCCCGAACACCGGGAAGCCCAACTTTGGCGGCAGCCGCATCGAGGGCGGCGTGAGCCGCCGCGTCGTGCCCGGCGATGTCGTCATCATCCCCGGGAACCTGCCGCACTGGTGGAGCAGCCTGGATAGCGACATTCGATATTTGATCTACCGGCCCGATCCCGAGGGACTTCAGAGTGTGAGATGACCACTCCGGCGTTACCATGTCGCCATGGCTGAACCTGGCATTGGCGAACGCTTCCTCACATCCTCCAACCGCCGGTCGTTTCTGACCGCGGCGTTGAGTGGCCTGGTCGCAGTGACCGGACACCGGGTTGCGGCTCAGGCACAGACGCCGCCGCCGCGGCCGCCCGTGTCGCCCGTGCCGACGCCGCGAGACTGGTCGGCGCAGCCGCCCCTCCAATATCCCGACCCCGACGTGATCGCGCTCGACAATCGGTTCCGCCGGTATATGGTGTCGAGCACGCCGATCAAGCGACTTCACACC
>Ga0111539_10001605_pt1 | contig 30174 bp, 27 predicted proteins | sample RhiMethybrSRZTD1_FD_79667 | JGI IMG/M metagenome (GOLD analysis project Ga0111539, IMG submission 79667) | Populus rhizosphere microbial communities from Tennessee, USA - Rhizosphere MetaG P. TD hybrid SRZTD1 (version 2) (version 2) | ecosystem: Host-associated > Plants > Roots > Rhizosphere >...
CGGCGTGGTCGGTGGTGTCGCGAACACCGGTGCGGCTGCGGGCGCAACAGCCACCCGTGAACAGGCCAGCGGGTACTTCGAAGCCGCGAAACGCTACTACGAGCAGGGACGCCTGGTTGAGGCCGAGTCAATGACCGCACAGGCGCTGGAAATGCTTCGCGCGCAGATCTCGCAGACGCAGCTGGCCAACGCGCTGCCGCCTTCTAACGGTCCGATCCGCGTGGGCGGCGACATTCGCGAGCCGAAGAAGATTCGTGACGTCAAACCGGCGTACCCGCCAGAGGCGTTGGCCGCCGGCGTATCGGGCGTGGTGATGCTCGAAGCGACGATTGGGAAGGACGGCAGCGTGACGGACGCGCGAATCCTGCGCAGCATCGCGGGGCTCAACGAGGCGGCGCTGTCGGCGGTCCGTGAGTGGCGCTACACGCCGACGCTCCTCAACGGGCAGCCCGTCGAAGTGATCATGACGGTGACCGTCAACTTCCAGGCCAAGTAGCTCGCCGGCGTCCGGCGACCCAGCGTGCCGTACGAGACGGCACGCCGAGTGCATGGCGATCACCATCCCCCCGCGGAGGTCGCCATGAGAACCCCACCACGGGTCCTGCTTACCGTACTCGCCCTGCCGGCGGCGCTTGCCGCCGGTTGCGAATCGCTGCCGTACCACCTCGCCAACAGCAAGGACAAGATCGTGGCCGTTGACGTCGCGCTCGAACCCGACGCGACGCTCGCGACAAGAACCGGCGGGCCCGCGGCCGCGGCGCCGCACATCACGCTCGTGCAGCGCTTCGTTCGCGAAAGTGACCTGCACCACCTCGCCGCCGTTGTCGCCAACGTGATGTCAGGCACCCGGCTGGATCAGATGGATCTGAGGGCCACAGGGTATCGTTCCGGCAGCTGGAATGGCGTCGCCGGAACGGCGCTGGTCGTCGATTCAACGCCCGAACTCCGGCGTCTGCAGGAGCGGATCGTCGAAGAGACGCGGGCTTTCTCGCTGAACCCGGAGACGGCGAAGTCGTTCATCGCCACGGCGGATGGTTCCTCGATGCCCGACAAGAGCATCGACGTCGTGGAGCGATGGGTGCCCGATGCGTCCGGCGTGAACTACCGTCCGCATGTCGCCGTCACGCCCGTCCAGGTGGATGCGGCGCGCAGGGCAGAGGGCCAGCCGTTCGAAGCGATCACGTTCAAGCCTGCCACCGCGGCCGTCTATCAGCTCGGTGCGATCGGTACCGCTCCGCGTCTGTTGTGGACGTGGACCGGCGAGCCCGGAGCCCGCACACCGTAACGAACGTGCCTCGACGCGGGTCTCAGTCTCTGGTTCTTGCCGCGATCCTGTTCGGCGCGGTGCGGAGCGCGTCTGCTCAGGACCTGGAGCCGCGTGCGTACATCGCGTTGCCGGTGGACGCGACCTTCCTGATCGCGGGCGGTGGACGGTCGTCAGGCGGCGTGCTCCTGGATCCCTCGCTGCCCGTGGAGAATGCGCAGGCCACGCTGGGCATCATCAACGTCGGGGTCGGTCATTCCTTCGACTTGTTCGGCCGGATGGCGCTCCTGGTCGCTGGACTGCCGGGCGCTCGCGCGGTGGTGACCGGCGACGTGCGCGAGTCGGCGCAGCGCGCGAGCCGGGTGGGTCTTGCCGATTCGCGGGTGAAGCTCTCGGTCAACCTGCTCGGCGGTGCGGCGAAACGGGCCCGTGAGCTGGCCACTGCGCCGCGCGCCGCAGTGCTCGGCGTCAGCCTCACGACCGGCATTCCGACCGGGCAGTACGACCGCACCAAACTCGTGAACCTGGGATCGCATCGCTGGTCGTTCAAGCCTGAGATCGGCCTCACCGTGCCGATCGGACCACGATGGAGACTGGAAGGGTACGCCGGCGTGTGGATGTTCACGCCGAACAATGCGTACTATCCAGGCAGTGTTCGCCAGACGCAGGACCACGTCGTCGCGGTTCAAACACACGCGACCTACTCGATTCGTCCGCAGCTGTGGGTCGCCGCCGATGCCACGTGGTATCGCGGTGGTACCACCACGGTTGGCGCCGAGAGAAAGGACAACCTGCAAAGCGCGTCGCGCATCGGCGCCGCCATTTCCGTCCCGATTGGCCGGCGTCAGTCACTCAAAGCGGCCTACAGCACCGGCGCGACGACGCGGTTCGGCGCCGACTTCAACACCCTCGCCGTCGCCTGGCAGATGACGTGGGTCAAGCCCTAGCGCGCTAGTGCACCAGGGGGATCAGCGCCGAGAATTCCATCTGATGCGCCAACGACAGGCGCCGATCGATCTGGATCACGCGAACGGCCGTTTTGACCGGCAGCACCTTCTGGAATTCGCCGAGCCACTTCTGTCGCAGCGTGTTCATCCTGGTGTCGCGATCGAAGTGCGCGGTGATCAAGGCGAGCGCGCCGGCATCGTCGAGGCGTTCGTAGTTGTCGACGTACTGCTGAATGCCCTTGAGCTGCGCGTCCATGATCGCGTTTTGTTCTTCCTGGTATTGCTGGAAGACCGGCCAGAATTTCGCGGCCTGTTCGGCCGTGAGCGTCACGTTCTTGGCGATGATGTCGGCCCGCTCCCCCTGAAGATCGGAACGAACCGCGCGCAGCGTGTCGTCCACCGACGTCGGGGCCTTCGCGGCCTGCGAGGTCGTTTGCGGCGGCGCGGGTGGCCCCTGGCGCGCCTGCGTCCACGCGAACGCAGACACACTCAGCAAGGCGACGGCGAGAACGATCGAAACGATGTTGCGCACTTCATGCCTCCTCGGAAGATGTCCGAAACAGCAAGGCGATGCACCAAGCATGCCGAGGGACGCCGGCGTCGTCGATCCTTCGGTACCAACCTTGCGATGACTGACGAATCGCCGTCGACTGTGGAGATCGTCGATGGCGAATCGCGCCAGTCGCCGACGGAGCGTCCACGACATGTCGTGGCGCGCACGGCGGCTGGGACGCGTGTCACCGATCGCCTCACCGATGCCGACGAGCGACAGGCTCGCTTCATGCCGCAGGTATCTGGCCCTCGCCGGTGCGATGCTCGTCGCGTTGGTCCGGCCCTGCCTGGCCGCGGTCAAGACGGACATCGTCGAGCTGACCAACGGCGACCGGATCACGTGTGAGATCCAGAAGCTCGAGCGGGGCAAGCTCACCGTCAAGACCGACGGCGTCGGCACGATCTCCATCGAGTGGGACGACATCGCGCGCGTGTCGAGTCTGACGACGCAGTACGACATCGAGCTGTCGTCGGGCGCGCACTACTACGGATCACTCGTACGCGGCGATCTGAAGATCCTCGCCGTCGTGACGCTTTCGGGTCAGGAACGTCTCGTCATGAACGACGTCATCCGCATCAGCCGGATCGGCGGCAACTTCTGGAAGCGTCTCGACGGATCGATCGACGGCGGGTTCAGCTTCTCGCAGGCCAACCTCCAGACGCAGTGGACGTTCGACACCACGGTGACCTATCGCGGCCGGCGTTGGCTGTCGAGCATCGAGGGCGACTCGCTGCTGACCTCGAGCGAGGATGTCGATCGCCAGACGCGCAACAACCTGACGTGGCGGAGCGAACGGTTCCTGGCCAGACGCTGGTCCGCGGTGACGTTCGCCGCGTTTCAGCAGAACGAGGAACTCGCGCTCAACCTCCGCGGTGTGTTCGGCGGCGGCGTGCAGCGTGAGACGTTGCAGACCAATCGGACGATCCTCTCGGTGGTTGGCGGGGCGGCCTTCACGAACGAACAGTACGTCGGCGCCGACGTGAAGAGTGTGGCTGAAGCGATCGCGGGCAGCTCGTGGAGCTTCTTCACCTACGACGGGCGCTCCACGAACCTGACGGTCACGGCAATTACGTACTACGCACTCAGCGAGGCGCGGTTCCGGCTCGAGCTGAACACGTCCTTCAAGAGCGACATCGTCGGCGACCTGTATTGGAGCATCAGCTCGTTCGACAGCTACAACAGCGCCCCGCCCTCAGGGCAGAAGACGAACGACTTCGGGATCTCGGCCGCCGTGGGGTGGTCGTTCTGAAGCCTGCTATAGAGCGGGCGCCGATCCTTCGCGCCCCGCGGGCTTATGATGGAGGCCCTCCCCGGACGGCCCATGTCCTCTCAGCGCTTGCGGGCAGGATCTGACGCTCCGACGGACAGGCGTCCGCTCGTGGCGGGCCTGTCCGTGTTCATTCCGATCGCGATTCTCGGCAACGCGCTCGGACCCGTACTGCGGTACCCGGACGTCGGCTCCGCCATCCTGTTCGTGCCATATGCCGCGCTGACCGCTGTGCTCGCGGTCTCGCGACCGCGCCAATGGATCTGGTACATCCTCGTGGACTTCGTGGCCCACTTTGCCACGCACTGGCCGATCTGGCCGGTGTCTTGGGTGCTGATGGCCGGTGCGGCGAACCTCACGCGGGCCCTCGTTGCGGCCGGGTTGTTGAGCCGCTTCTTCCACGAGCCGCCGCGGCTTGACGGTATTCGATCGCTGATCGTGTTCGTGACGAGCGCGGTGTTCATGGCGCCTGCCGTGGGCGCAACCATCGGCGCAGCCACCGTCGTTCTGCACGGCGGGTCGAGTACGTACTGGCTGCCCTGGACCGCCTGGTTCGTCTCGAACGCGCTCACGGGCCTGGCGATGTTGCCGGCGCTCATCGTTGGGTTCGCTCACGTGATGGGCGCCTACCGGTTCGATCTCACACGCGAGCGCGTCCTCGAGGTGGTGGCGCTGGCGTTCGCGCTCGGCGCGTCGTCCGCGTTCGCGTTTCTGACGGACCCGAGTCGGCAGCATCTGGCGCTGCCGCTCTATGCGCCGCTACCCGTAATGGTGTGGGCGGCGTTGCGCTTCGGAGCCGGTGGCGCCAGCGCCGTCTTGACGGTGGTGACCTTCGCGGCCATCTGGAGCGTCGATCGCGGCACGGGGCCGTTCACGGGAGTGGCGCCGGACGCGAACATCCTGACGTTGCAGATCTTCGTACTGTTCACGTCCGTGCCCGTGCTGTGCCTCGCGGCGGTTGCCACCGCGCGTCAGAGCGTGGTGCAGCTCCACAACGCGCTGCTCGCGTCGTTCCAGGACCAGGTGGCCATTCTCGACGCCGACGGGACGGTCATCGAGGTCAACGAGTCCTGGCTCCGGTTCGCGGCTGCACCATTCGCGCTGGAGTTCAACCGCGTTCGTGCTGGCGATCGTTACCTGGCTGGATGTGAGGCGTCGGCCGCACACGGTGATGCGACGGCCGCGGGTGTGCTGGAAGGCCTCCGGGCCGTGCTCGGCGGTTCGAGACGGCACTTCGCGATCGAGTACGACGTCGAGCGTCAGGGCCAGCGCAGGACGTTCACGATGAACGTTGAAGCGCTCGAACGGGTCGGCGGCGGCGCCGTTCTGCGACGGTCCGATGTCACCGCGCGCCGGCAGGCGCAGCTGGAGATCGAGGAACAGCGCCGGCAGCTCTCGCATCTCGCGCGCGTGGCCGTGCTCGGACACCTCTCGGGCGCCTTCGCGCACGAGTTGAACCAGCCGCTCAGCGCGATTCTCAGCAACGCCGAAACGGCTCGCGAGGTGCTTCGCCGTCAGCCCGGCAATGTCGAGTACCTAAAAGCGATTCTCAGGGACATCATTGCCGACGACGAGCGCGCCGCCGCCGTGGTCCAGCGGCTCCGCGCGCTGTTGAAGCGTGGCGATCGCCGTCTGCAGCTGATCGAGCCTCGCGAGCTCGTCAATGAAGTGCTCGATCTCGCCCGGACCGACCTCATCACGCGGCACGTCGAGGCCACCGCCGTCGTCAGTCCGGAATTGCCGCCGCTCTGGGGCGATAAAGTGCAGCTGCAACAGGTGCTGCTCAATCTGATTCTCAACGGATGCGAGGCGATGAGCACGACAGCGGCCTCAGCGCGGCGGCTGGTGCTGACGGCCGAGCCGGGCGGCATGGGCAGCATCCACCTTGCCGTGCGCGATTGCGGTGTGGGTATTCCGCCGGCGCTCATCGACCGGCTGTTCGAGCCATTCGTGACGACCAAGGCCGACGGGCTGGGCCTTGGGCTCTCGATCTCCCGCACGATTGTCGCCGCACACGGCGGGCGCCTTTGGGGCGAGAATAACGCGGACTGCGGGGCGACGCTGCACTGCCAGCTGCCCGTCGCGCAGACGTCGCGCAGCGCGACCGGCCTGGAGGCATCGGACGTCCCGGTTGCGGCGGGTGATCCTCGATGAGCACGGATTCGACGGCCCCCCAGCGGATCTCGATCGTCATCGTTGACGACGACGCGTCGATTCGAGTCAGCCTCCAGCGGTTGTGCGACGTGTACGGTCTGAGCGCGACCGCGTTCGCGTCGGGCCGGGACTTCCTCGCCGCGCTCGAGCACTCTGCGCCTCGACCCGACTGCCTGCTGCTCGATGCGCACATGCCAGGCATGACGGGATCGGAGCTGCATCGCGCGCTCAGGGCGAGAGGCGTGCACATTCCCACGATTGTGTTTACGGCCGATGACGCGCCAGAACTCTCGGCGCATTACGCCACCGCGGGGATCGTGGCCTGCCTCCGAAAACCACTCGGGGCCGAAGACCTGCTGGCCGCCATCGACCAGGCCGTCGGCGGCAGAAACTCGACGGCCTGACGCGCGCCCGCGCCTTTGCGCGCGTCTACAGGAACGGATCGATCTGCCCGAGTGCCTTTGACGGGACGAACAACTGATCCTCGTAGATCATCTGCAGGTCCGGTTTGGGGATCGGCTGAAGCTTGCTGTCGGGAATCAGACTCCCGCCGCCATTCTCCCACGCGCTCTCCCACAGCATCGCGAGTGTCCGGCAGCCGTCGGCGATGACCTGGATCGTCTGGTCGCCGAATTTCTCCCACAGGACGTCTTTGGCGGTGTTCTTCTTGTGAGCCAGCACGAGCGCGCCGTAGGCCTCGACAATGTCTATGGGCTTGAGCGTCGCGCGGGTGCGTCGCATCAACTCGATGATGGCGAACCCCGCGTGCCGGCCGTCCGCGACGAGCGGCATGCCGTGCGATCCGCTGAGCGCGTCGGCCACGCCGGGAATCAGATCGTCGAAGTGCTCGTCGAGCATGGTCTTCTCGTACGCGGTGTGGACGCCGTGCGCGAAGCCCGTGCCGTGGTCCAGCATCACGCTCGACGGCGTGCCATCGGGATTCCGGAATGGATCACCGTCGTCGAGATACGACCCGTGCAGCGGCTGGCATGCATCGCCCACGTAGTGCGCCAGCACGCCGGCGGCGGCGATGTACGAGGCGACGTCCTTCACGGCGACGAAGTGCTCCATCTGTTTGTAGATCTGCCAGACGCGGAAGGGCAGCATGCCGCGCTCCGACACCGCGCTGAATCCGATGGCCTTGTAGTACGCGCGCCAGGTGGCGGGCTCGAGCGATGCCGCCGTGGGCGTCTGCTCGTCGAGCGACTGCTGACCGCTCAGCTCGAGATCGATGTCGGCATAGTGATTCGGATTCTCGTTGCCCTTGCGCCCGTACGGCGCCTCCTGAGTTTTCTTGATCTTCCAGACTTTGTCGGGGACGTCGTTCAGCTCGACGAATCCCGGCACCGAGACGTCGTTCACCGACGTGTCGATGTCCTGGGGCGCGAAGCTGATGCGATCCTGGTTCGCCAGGAAGAAGCTCTTCAGGCGCGCACCCATCAGCTCGTTGCAGGCGAGCGATCCCACCGTGTAGTGACCGACCGCTCCCCAGTACTCGAATTGGGCGAAGTGGCTGGAGCGGACGATCTCGACCTCGAGCTCGCGGCAGACGTTGCTGAGGTTCGTCGCCAGCGCGAAGGGCAGCCGTTCGTACGCGTTGCCGAACACGGCGCCGCCCCACTGGATCGCGAGCGGCATCGACCGCTCCGGCGCGTCGTCGGCATCGATGACCCAGATCGAGCCGGAATCACCTGGCCGGGTGCCGAGCGGGATCTCGTCGCGCGAGCCGATCAGGAAATCGGCGACGTACTCGCGGCCGCCGACGGCCTTGTAGCGATAGAACAGGGCGGCCACGCGTCCGGCCAGTGGACCGCTCACGCCGCCATGCGCCCGGACGGGACAGCCGATGAGATTCAGCGACAGGTTGAACACGCTGAGATCGGCCAGCGGACCGAGCTGGCCCACACCGAAGACCGCGGCGCTCCACTGACGGACGTCCGGCACCTCGATGAGGGCCACGTCCACGTTGACGAAAACATGCTTGCCCGGCCACGACTCGTAGAGCTTCTCGAACGGCAGCACGCCGATCTGTCGTTCGTCGACAACTCCAACCCTCACGTCCCGGCCGCCGATGCGGCCTTGGACTTCCGTGCCGGGTTCGCCCGCCACATGACGGCTGGTGAGCACGTACCGCGCGTGGCCGTCCGTGACGAGGCAGCCGATCGACGCGACGTGGTCGACTCCCTGCACGGTCGAGACGACCGCGTGGCCGCCCGAAAGCTTGCGGGTGATCTTCGTATCCAAATCCATGCGATTCGGCACGGGCGCGATGTTCGTCACGAGCGCAGCCTCGACCACGCACACCGGCACCTTGCGGCCGTCGGGCAGAAAGATCGTTTTCGGCACGAAGTCGGTCGCTTCGAACTCATTGCCGGGCCCGAACTGTTCCTTCGTCGCCCACTTCGCGACGAACACGATCACGCAGGGCCACGAGTACTGGCGCACCTCGGAGTTCTGCAGCGTACGCGGCTTCGCATGATCGGCGTCGCTTGGCCGCTTCGGTGGATAGGGATCGGTCTTGCGAACCAGGTAGCGGCCGACAGCGGTGCCGACCACGTTGGCTTTGTGCATCAGGTGAGGGTGAAACGCGTCACGGGCACACAGCAGATCCACAAGAGACAGCATGCTGAAGTCGAAGTCGCTCGTCAGAAAATCCATGTCCGACCTCCATCCCGAAGTCCAACTAGCCGCCGCACCGGGCGCGGCCGATGGTCTGATTTGCCGGGGAGCTGTCTGCGTCATGCGGCAGCACGGCGCTGACCGTGGCTTCCGAGATCAAGCGGTCGCCGTCGGTTGCGAGGAGGAAGCGATCGCGCACGGCGGCCGCGACCGCGCGCCGCACCGTGCACACGTACCCTTCGAGCGTCCCGTACCGCTCGTCGACGGACGGGCGCGGATCGTTCGCCGCCTTGCGATCGGCGGCGGTCCTTGCAAACGGCACGTAGCCGCCCGCGTATCCACATCCCTGGCCTTTGAAGAACCCGCTCGCAGTGATGTTCCAGCCGAGGTAGGTGCCGAGCGGCGCCCGGTGCAACACGGAGACCACGCCCGATGTCTCGTTGCCGTCCTTGTCCACGGCGGGCACGAGAGTGCGGATCACCTGCGTGATTCGCGGCGGCACCAGCGAAAGCACGCCGGAGAGATCGCTCGCGGCGAACGACGAACCGAAGTCGTAGTCGAGCACAGGATTCAGGAGTCGCTCGCTCACCTCGAGGCCGGGCAGTCGTGGAAATGTCTGCGCCCACGCAGCGGCGTCGACGAGCTCGCCGTTTCGAAGCTGCGGGTACTGGCTGGGCGGTGGAGGCGTGCCCTTCACCACCCACTCGATGAGCGCCGTCGTCAGCGCGCGAGTCGTGTCGGCTTCGGGATTGGGGTTGGCCGGCAGTGAGCAGCCGCCCTGCGCCCCGGCGGCCTCGATGCGAAACCCGCCGCGTCCGCCGCCGTGCGTCGTCCCGGGGTAGTAGTAGCGGCGTACGTTCTCGGGCAACGCGATGTCCCGCCGCGCGTCGGTGCCGACCAGTCCCGGTGACATCCGCAACCCCCAGAACTCGCTCGAGCCGAACGCCTCGATTACCTTCGGGCACGTGTGCGACGCCGTGCAGCGATCGAGCAGGCTGGCGGCCGGGCGGCCACGCGTGGTGTCGGCGTATCGCCCCCACCAGACCACGGGCTCGCTGCCCGGTTCGTACAGCGTCGCCGCGCCGCCCGGCAGCGCGAAGCGGAAGTTCATCGGCGTCTGCCGCGCGGCAATCCGAGGGAACACGCCATCCCAGACGATGCGGCCCGCCAGATCCTGATTGAAGCCCAGATGAATCGCGGTCTTGATGAAGTTGCCCGATTGCGAATCGCCGATGGCGACGACATGGGTGATTCGCGCCGCCACGGGATTCGCGGTGCCTGCGGCATCTGCGGATGCGTGACGGAAGAACGAGACGATGTCACGCGTGGCCGCGAGCCCGATGCCGAGCACGAGCGGATCCTTCGCCGTGTAGACGAGCTCGTACAGGCGATTCGGATCGAAGCCGTCCTCGAGGCAGAGGCGCGTCGGATCCGGAGTGCCGGGAAATGGCGTCGTGCGGCAATCCGCAAAGGCCCACGACGTTCGCGCGGCGGTCGTCACGCCCGTCTTCACGCCGGTCGATGATTCCGAGGCGGCCGAAATCAGCGTCGCCTCCGGCTGTTCCAGATTGGCCGGCGGGTACTGCGGTGGCGATCCACCCATCGAGCTCAACCGGATCGGCATCGTCGTAGTGCCCGCCGGGACGTTGACGAAGCGAGCGATGACGGGACCCGTGACGGGTGATCCATCGGTCTGTGTGGCGATTGGTACCGTGATCGTCTGGTTGTTCTGCGCAGGGACCACGTCGCCCTGCCAGCCGCTCACGAGCGAGACGTGTCCCTCCGGACCTGGCGTGACGTTGCCATTGCCGCGATTGACGACGATGTAGACGAGCACGCCGGACGCCTTCGTCATGTCCACCGGTTTGGCGAGCGCGAACGTCGCCACGTACTCGACGCGGCCGCGCGCGTTTCTCGGCGCGAGCGCCAGATCCTGGATGATCGCGTTCTTCGGATCGCGCGGATCCACTTCGCCGTGCACGCGCCCGCGCAGGATCTCGTACGGGCCCGCCGTGCCGAACGACTGGCCGCCTGCGGCCGGTTCACGCGACTGCACGTCGAGCCTGACGACTTGCGCGGCGGCCGCAGACGCCAGGAGCGCGTTGGCGAGAACGGCAATGAGGATCGAAGCGCGTCTGATCATGATCCATCGTCTCCGGGCATCTCCGGCGGATCGGGTATTTCCATTTCGAGCAGCAGCGAGCTCAGCGACTTGCCGTGCGCGTCGAGCGCGAGGCTTCGCGTGACGCCGCCGCCGAGCGCCGACTGCAGGACGAAGTTCATGGCGCCGATCGACGGCACCAGATACCGCGTGACCTGGCCCTGAACGAACTCGGAAAAATGCGCGCGCACGCGTTCGGCCGTGACGTGCGCTTCGAGGTGCCGGAACGTGCGCGCCTCGTAGGCGATGAGCGACACGTTCAGCGTGCTGCCTTTGTCGCCGGCGCGCGAGTGCGCAATCTGACGAAGCTTCATGTCAGGCCTCTTCGATCGCCACGCGACAAGGCACCAGGTCGCGCGGCACGAAGGTGGAAAGCACCGCCAGCACTTCGCGCGCGGACTTGACGGCGCCGCCGCCACCCGCAGGTCCGTTCGTGTACAGCGCCTCGACCTCGCCGCCGATGCCAAGGGCGTGGCGAAGTGTTGATGTGCGCCCGCTGATTCGCAACCGGACCTCGTACGGTCTTGGCCGTGCCCGTTCGTGGTCACTGCCGTGCAGCGCGTCGATTCCGATCACATCGACGCGAAGATCCGCGATGTCGAGGTCGCGCAGATTCAGTCGCTCGATCACGATGCCGGCCGCCAGCCGGGCGCGGGCCTCGGCGCCTTCGCCTGCGTACGAAATCTGCCCCTCGCCGATGAAGCCATCGCGCACGCCGAGCGCGACCTTGAGCAGCTCAGGGCGCGCCATCCCGGTTGCGCCACTGACGCGCACGCGATCGGAGCCGTCCTGCTGCAGGCACACCTGGCTGAAGTCCGCCACCACGTCGGGCGTGACGTACTTCGATGGGTCGTGCACCTCGTACAGCAGCTGCTCTTTGCACGTACGCACGGTGACGGCGCCGCCCGATCCTGAAACTTTCGTGATCACGGCCGCGCCGTCGCGAGAGACCTCAGCCAGCGGGAATCCCAGTCGAGCGAGGCCGGGCACATCCTTTTTGCCGGGGTCGGCGAAGTACCCGCCCGTGACCTGACCGGCGCACTCGAGGAGATGGCCCGCCAGTGTGCCACGTCCGAGCATCGGCCAGTCATTGGCGCGCCAGTCGAACGCGTGCATGAGCGGGCCGACGAACAACGACGGATCCGCCGTGCGACCGGTGATGACCACATCGGCGCCACGCGCAAGCGCCTCGACGATCGGCTCAGCGCCGATGTACGCGTTGGCGGAGACGACCGTCCCGGCCGTGTCGGCGATCGCCTGGCCCGTCTCGGCGACCGTGAACACGCCGTTCTTGACAGTTGCCAATACGTCGTCGCCGGTGACAGCCGCGACACGGAGTCCGATCAATCCGAGCTCGTGCGCGCAGCGCCGTACGGCGGCTGCCGCCGCTTCCGGACTGGCCGCCCCCATGTTCGTGACGATGCGCACGCCGTTGCGGCGGCAGATCGGCAGCACCGCGTTCATGCGATCGACGAGGAGAGGATCGAACCCCGCCGCCGGATCGGCGGCTTTGGCCTGCTGGGCCAGCGCGATGGTGCGCTCGGCCAGACACTCGAAGACGAGGTAGTCGAGCCGGCCGTGTTCAGCCAGCTCGACGGCCGGCTCGATGCGATCGCCCGCATAGCCGGCGCCGCACCCGATTCGGACCGTGGTCTTCACAGCGGAAACACTCCGAACAGGACGCACGCGATGGTCATCAGTACCGACGCCGCGAAGAGCAGTGGTGCCGTGAAGCGTTGGTGTTCGGCCAACTCAATGCCCGTGAGCCCGACCACGAGAAACGTCGCCGGCGTGAGCGGACTCACCGGGAACCCCGTCGTCATTTGACCGAGAAGCGCCGCTTGTCCAACCTGGAGGGGAGGGACGCCGAACGATGATCCCACGGCCGCTACCACGGGCAACGCGCCAAGATAGAACGAATCCGGGTCGAACAGCAGGCTGAGCGGCATCGCCACCAGTCCGAGCGCCACCGGCAGGTGCGAGGCCATCGAAGGCGGGACGATGCCCATAGCCGACGTCGCCATCGCGTCGAGCATGCCCGATCCCTTCATGATGCCGGTGAACGCGCCGGCGGCCAGCACGATGGCGGCCATCAGCATCGCGGCTTTCGCGTGCGCATCGACCCGCGCGCGCTGCAGGGCCGGGTCGGGGTAGTTGATCATCAGCGCCGCTGCGGCGCCGATCATGAACATCACCGCCGGATCGACGATGCCGCTGACCATCACGCCCATCACCACCAGCGTCAACGCGACGTTGATCCAGAAGCGATTCGGTCGCTGGAGCGCGCGGACCTCGTCGGACACAACGCGCGTCATGGGCGCGACAGTCGCGCCGGTCAACACGCCGAGGCGGCGTTCTTCCCGCCGGCCGAGCACGTACGCGACCGCGAAGACGAAGACGAGTCCCACGGCCTGCACTGGAATGAGTGGCCGGAACAGGTCGGCCGTGGAGACGTGGAGCGCGGCAGACGCGCGAATCGTCGGGCCGGTCCACGGAAGAAAGTTGACGCCGGCGGCCATCGAGGTTACGCAGGCCAGGATGCGCTTGTCCATGCCGAGCCGGTCGTAAAGCGGCAGCATCGCCGGAATCGTCACAAGGAACGTCACCGCGCCCGATCCGTCCAGATGCACGAGCAGCGCGAGCAGGGCGGAGCCGATCACGATACGGGTGGGCCGCGTGCCGACGGTCTTCAGAATGCGATCGATGATCGGATCGAGCGTGCCCGCATCGGTCATGACGCCGAAGAACAGGATGGCGAACACGAACATCGTGGCGACGGATGCCGTCTGCTGGATGCCGCTGATGACGAACTGACCGGTGCGCAATCCGAATCCTGTCGCCAGCGAGGCGATGACGGGCACGGCCACGAGCGCGACGAGCGGCGACACCCGGCGGCTCATGATCAACGCCAGCAGGACGACCACGGTCGTCAGGCCCGCGAGGGCCAGCGTGGTCATCGGCGTGCTCTCCACTCATAGGCGAGATTGCGAGCCGCTTCGGGCCAGTCCGGGAAACGGAATGTGAATCCGGCGCCGAGCAGCCGGCCGGGCACGACGCGGCGGCTCTTCAGGACGAGTTCCGTTTCGGTGCCCATCAGCCGGGCGCCCAGCTCGAGCATCCAGCGCGTGGCCGGCAGCCCCACGCGAATCCCCATCGCGTCGCGCAGGATCCGCATGAACTCGGCATTCGTCAGCGGATGCGGCGCCGCCACGTTGACGACCCCGTCGATCTCCTCGTGCGCGATCAACCAGCGCACGACCCGGACGAAATCGTCGTAGTGGATCCACGAGACGTACTGACGCCCGTCGCCGGCGGTACCGCCGACGCCTTTTCTGACCAGCCCCACCAGCGTGTCGAAGATCCCGCCAGGATCCGGGCTCATGGTCACGGCCGAGCGCAGTGCGACCTTGCGTGTCTGCGGTGTCACGGCCTCGGTGAGCGTCTGTTCCCAGCGCGTCGCGACGTCGATACTGAACCTCCACGTGGACGGTGCGCCTGGTTCCTGACCGCCGATGCGGCCAGTCGCCTCATCGTTCGCGCCGTCGAGCCGGTGTGCGTAGATCGTGGCCGTGCTGGCTTGCAGCCACGCGCGAGGCGGACGCGCCGCGTGGCCGATGATCTCGCCGATGAGCTGGGTCGGCACGACGCGCGAGTCCATGATCTCTTTCCGGTTTCGTTCGGTGTACCGGCAGTTCACGCTGCGCCCCGCGAGGTTGATGACCACATCGCTGCCGTCGATTTCCCGCGTCCATCGTCCTGGCGTCGCGGCATCCCACGACACGACGCGCCACGGACGCGGCCGCAGTGAGCGGCTGAGCACGACGACGTCGTGACCGTCGGCGTGAAAAGCTCGCGCGAGGATGGTACCGACCTGTCCGGACCCACCGGGGATCACGATCCGCATTGCGACACGGTGTAGGATGCGCGTGCGTGGACGCCTCGCAGGACGTGTCGTTTGCCGATCACGTTGAGCTCCTGAATCACTTTCTCGACCGCCGACGGGAGATTGTGGAGCGAATTGATCGCGCTCTGCTGAACGTGCAGGGGAAGGATACCTCGCGGCGCCGCGATCGTCCGTTCTTCGAGCACACGCTCAGCGCCTGTTTTTTCGGTCTTCCAGGTTTGTCCCGCGATCGATCGCGGATGAAGGGGCAGCTGGCGGCCGGCCACCTGGCCGACGGGTTCGAGCCGATTCAGGTGGGTCAGTTCACGAACGAACTCGATCCTGTCGAGCTGGTGGGGCGGGCGTACTACCACTGGAACCTGACGCGGTGGCCCGGCAGCAGCGGACGCCAGACGTACGCGCAGACCATCTTCGCGGTGTTCGTGCTCCGCGAACTCGAGCGTCTGAGCCTTCGGATCTGGGACAGCGGCGGCGAGCCGGCGCCTGCGCGCCTGGCAACGGTTCAGGATCTCCTGGACACGTTGAATGCGGAGTCGACGCCGACGGCGTTCGTGCGTGATGCCCGGTGGTTGATCCAGACGTCGCAAGGGCCGCTCACGCGCCACCTTCGTCCGTACTTTCACATCGCCGAACACGTGGATGCCACGTTGCCCGATCAGGATCGGCTGGCCGTCCATCACGCTGGCGCCGTGCTCGCGGGTGGCCACTTGCGCTCGCAGCTTCGCTACGCCGTGTGGCGAACGCATCAGCCGATTGACGCCGTGGAGGTGCTGTCGTACACGCGCAACTCGAACACGATGGACAACGCGCTGCTGCTGCGCGACCTCGTGTGCCTGCTCGAGGCGTATCAGGCGGCGCGCGCCGATGGTGATTCGGATCGCCGGCTCATGCTCGCAGACGCCACCCTTCAGGGTTTGTCGGCCGATCCCGAGCTGTTTCTCACGCGCCTCGACCTCCTGACGCCCTGCACGATGGCCGAAGATCTGTTCATCGAGCGAGCCGGCGATGACGCTGTGCGCTGGACCGCGATGGGCGCGGCGCATCGGGCGCTGCTCGATCGCTACGGGAGATTGCTCGCCGAATCGGCCGCGCCGCTGCGAGAGGAGGCGGCCGCATTCGCGCCGGTGCCCGGCAGTTATTCGCCGTACGGGATCGTGTACGGATTCTGCGCAGACGTGATGTCGAACATGGCGACGGGCACGCTGATGGCCCAGCCGTCCTTCGACCTGAGCCTCGAAGACATGTTCGTGAGCCGCGCGGACACCGCGAACAAGCTCGCGCGCTCGCGCCTGTGGGAGAAGCTCCCGACGCGCGAAGGCGAGCGCGAGCACTTCGAGCACACCGATGAGTGGGCCGAGTCGATGTTCATGCGCCTGACGACGGCCCTCGACGCACGGATCGCACACCCGGGCCGGCCGAACGCGTCGGATCAATCCGACGCGCGCGTGTTCATCGTGGCGGACACGATCGCCGCGCCTTCCGATGCGGTGCCGGCGGGCGCGGTGCCCGTGCCGGAGTACTGCGTGACGTCCGACATCACGCGCGCGTCCAGCGGCGCCGCCAGGCTCGCCCCACAGAGCCAGATTCTCGATGACCGCAGTGAGGGACGGTTCCTGGCGAGCGTCGAGTCAGACGGCACCTGGGTCGGGATCTCGAAGGCCGTGCTGACCGCGTTCACGAGTCACGGACAGGATGTGCTCGTCACCGGCGTGCCATCACCGGCGATCGACGTCCTGCGCCTGACGTGTCCGGACCTCGTCGTGCCGGCTACTGGCGCTTGAAGCTCGCCACCAGCGCCATCGCCGTTGTCGTGTCTGTCTTCTTCTTGCCCGGCGGCGGGAAGTTCGCGTACCGCACACCTGTCGACGCCTTGAGCGAAAAGATCGTCGTCAGCTTGGCGGTGACGGCCAGGACGTGATCGAAGCGCCAGTCATCGCTTCGTGCGAACGTGCCGATGATGCGGAAATCATCGCTGAGGTCGGCCGTCTCCGAGAGTTTCAGTTTGTAGGACGTGCCGGCGCCGTAGGTCGCGGTCGAGATGTCGTCGCCGACGAGACGGTCTTCGTTGAGGTAGCCGAGCCCGACGTCGGTCACGAAACTCTGGCGCTCGTCCGTGTGCACCTTGAACGAGATGCCGCCCGTGAGCGTCGTCTGCACCGCAATGGCGGCGGGAACGTCGCGAAAGAGCCCGAGGCTCCCGAAGGCGGAGATGCGATCCGTGAGCGTGCGCTCCGCACGGAAGTTGTAGAACAGCGACTCGGCAGTGACGTCGCCCGCGGTGGAGTTGCGCACGATCCGCGCACGATTGCGAATCAGCCAGTTCGTCGGCCGCGCGATGTAGTCGGCGCCGGCGGCGAATGAGCTTGTTGACGAATTGCCCGTGGTGCCGACGAACGCGACGTCCGCAGTGACCTCGTGGTGCGGCGGCGGTGGCGGCGGTTGCGGTGGAGGAGCGGCCTGCGCGCGCGCGAGCGCAGGGAACGCGCTCAGTGCGAGAAACGTGACGGCCTCAGGAAGACGGAATGAACGGCGACCTCGCATGCCTCATCCTACAGAAGGTCAGCGATCAGGGGTCAGGGGTCAGAGGTCAGAGGTCAGAGGTGCGGAACCTGAACGTGGCCAATTGATCAACTTGATGGCAAGGCTCAGGCTCCGCACCTTTGACCTCTGACCTCCTGACCTTTGACCTGGCTACGGAGGCAGCCGTTATTCCTCGCGGCTGCCCATCATCGCGGAGCGGTATTCAGGGAAGTACCGTTCGATGACCGGCAGCTCGAACTTTCTGAGGATGGCTTCTTTGGGTTCGCGTTCGAGCAGGAACTCGAACGACGCTTCGAGCAGCTCCTCCGGCGTCCAGCCTGGCGCATAGCGTTCGACATCGGACGGCCAGACGGTCACCTCGTGCTCGGTACGGCTGCCGTCCTCCTCGACCGCCACGGAATAGCGGGACCCGTCCTCGTGGGAGACCGAGATGATGCGCATGCTGACCTCCGCTATTTCACTGTAGCAATCGCGGCGTTGATCTCCTTCATGATCACGTCGCGGTTGTCGAAGATCATGAGCTGGATGCCGGTGTCGAGATCGTTCATCGCCCGATCGATGACGCTCATCCAGAGCTGCCTGAACTTGCTGCCTTTGTCGGAGTCGAGAAAGGCCTCGGCGTCCTTGAGAGCGGCGCCATCAGGCGCCGGCACCGCCGGGCCGATGCGATCGGCGAACGTCTTCATCAATGCGCCGAGCTGCTTCATCCACGCGGGATCGCCAACCTTGGGGCCGTCCGGATTCTCGGCCATCATCGCGAGCGCGAATTCGCCCCGGGCGCCGGCGTAGATCACGGCCGGTCCTGTCGGCCCGTTGAGGGTGGTCGAGAGGCCGGCGCTGGCAGGGCCCGGGTAGTACGAGTCGAGTTCTTTGCGCAGGAGGCCCGGCAATTCGTCAGAGGCCGCGTACAGATCGACCACCTTCGTCACGCGGGAGCTGACCGCGGTGCGCGCCTTCTGGAATGCGGGCAGCGTGGACGTCCACTTCGCGCCCAGGGCCTCGGCGTTCGGTGCGCGCTGGATCAGCTCGTCCATGCGCGGCGCGAATTTCTCCGCAGCGATGAGTCGGGTCAGCGCGAGCATCGAGGGCGCGAGTTTCTTGACGAGCGCTTCGTCGGCCGTCGTGGCCCGCAGCGAAGCCGGGACGAGCGTCGCGCACGCGACCGCGAGCGTGACGCCGAACGTGAGCGATCGCATGACGATCCTCCAGGGGTGAGGGAAGCGCCATGATGCGCGGCCGCGCCGGGCGCTGTCAATCAACGCCAGCCGGTGCCGCGGATGCTGGCGTCGATGAGTTCGATCGGGTGCTTGATCGGCCACTCGTGGCCAAGCCGCCGTGCAGCTGCCGCGATTTGCAGCGCGCAGCCCGGATTGGCCGAGGCCACCACGTCCGGTGTTTCGTCGGCGATGTGGCGCGCTTTGCGATCGCCCAGTTCCTGCGCCGTCGCCGGTTCCACCAGGTTGTAGATGCCGGCGCTGCCGCAGCACAAGTCGGACTCGGCGATTGGCAGGAGCGTCACGCCCGGAATCGAAGACAGCAGATCCCGTGCCACCTGGCGCACGCCCTGAGCATGCGCCAGGTGGCACGCGTCCTGGTACACCACGCGCATCGGCAGCGGATGCCGCTCGGCGCGCGCCGGACCCAGCTCGGCCAGCAATTCGTGCACGTCACGGACGCGCTGCGAGAACGCTCGTGCGCGTTCAGCCCAGTCGGGATCCTTTTCGAACAGGTGCCCGTACTCCTTCATCGAAGATCCGCACCCCGCCGCATTGACGACGATGCGTTCGACGCCGGCGCGCTCGAAGGTGTCGATCAGCGCGCGTGCGAGCGTGCGCGCCTGGTCGAGGCGTCCGGCGTGCAGCGCCAGCGCGCCGCAGCAACCTTGCGATCGCGGTGCGGCAACCTCGCAGCCTTCGGCCGTGAGCACGCGCGACGTGGCCTCGTTGACGTGCGCAAACGCGAGCCGCTGCACGCAGCCGGTGAGCAGGCCGACGGTCAGGCGATGTTCGCCCGCCGCCGGCGTTCGCTCGGGCAGTGATGACATCAACCCCGCGAGTGTGACGGGCGGGGCCATGTCGAGCAATGCGCGAACACGAGCCGGCAGACGGAGCCACGCCGCCACTTGTCGCATCGCGGGAATGATCGGACGCGCAAGCGCCAGCGGCAGCAGCGCCACACGCAGCCGCGACGGATATGGCAGCACCGAGAACAGCAAACGCCGAAAACGGCCATCCCCGGCCGGCCGGGTGTACCGGCGTTCGATCTGACCGCGCGTGGCTTCGATGAGCGGTCCGTACTCCACACCCGATGGACACGCGGTGACGCACGCCATGCAGCCGAGGCACGTGTCGAAGTGACGAACGAAGTCGGCATTCATCGGCACGCGATCGTCCACGGCCGCTTTCATCAGATAGATGCGCCCGCGCGGCGAGTCGCGCTCGTCGCCCCAGAGCACATACGTGGGGCAGGCGGGGAGACAGAACCCGCAATGGACACAGGTGTGGATGCGCGCACGATCGGGCGTGTCGATGTCGTCGAACGCCGCCGTGACGGACGGGAGCGCCATCAGCACGGCCCCCGGCCGGCGTTCAGGATCTGTTTCGGATCGAACGCGCGCTTGACGGATGCGACGAGCGCCGTCCGATCGCCCATCGGACCCCACGGATCGATCTGCGCTCGGAGCGGCGCCGGTGCGCGCAGCACCACGACGTGACCGAAGTGTGTCGAGGCTCTCAACATCGTGACGACGGCCGCCTGCAGATCGAGCGGACCGCTCACGGTCATCGTTCCGGCACCGACCCCGGCGCGGCCGATTACGCACGCACGGACGTCCCCGCTCGCGCCACTAATCGCCTCGCCGATCTCCATCAACCCTCCGCGAAGATCTGCCGGCAGCCAGCTCAGCCGGACGATGGTGGCGTGTGTGGACCAGGGCACCGCGGCATGGTCGTTCCACCGCGCCGGTTCATCCGTGTCCCGGAGCACATCAACCGCGTCGGCGTGCGGCGCCGCGAGGGCACTCGCGGCAGACACTTGCGAAGCGACCGCGGCCGGGTGCGTCGCGAAGCGGATCAGCAGTTCGATCTGCCACGCACGCGCACGGCCGCCCACGGCGTCGAGCGTCGCCACGACCTCGCAGGCCGTTGGTTCGAGCTGGTGCTGGACCAGCGCCGGCAGCACATCCAGAAGATCCAGGCGTCCTGCCGCCGTCACCGTTGCCGACGCGGCCGGCACCGGCGCCAGCTTGAACGTCGCGGAGGTGATGGCGGCGAATGCGCCATGCGATCCGGCCATGAGCCGCGCCAGATCGTACCCGGCGACGTTCTTCACGACCTGACCGCCCGATTTGACGACAAGACCGTCGGCGGTTGCCAGCTCGACGCCGAGCACGAGGTCGCGCGGTGTGCCGTAGCGATGGCGGATCGGCCCGCTGTCGTTCGTCGCCAGGATGCCGCCGATGGTGGCCGTGTCGGCAAAGGCGGCGTCGATCGGCAGGAACTGATTGTGCGCGGCCAGCGCACGGTTCACGTCTGCGAGTCGCGCGCCCGCTTCGATCGTCGCGACGAGATCACCGTGCGCGTGCGACACGAGCCTGCTCATGTGGCGCATGTCGAGCGCCAGGCCGATCGGCTGCGGCGGCCGTCCCCAGTCGAGCTTGGTGCCGGCACCGCGAATCACAGTGCTCTGCGATGTGTCTGATGCCCACTTCAGTGCGGCCGCGGCGGCTGCAGCCGTGCGTGGCGTCACGGCCAGTTGAGGCCGCACGCCGTCAATCACATCGTTGGCCGTGAGTTCCGTCCGCACGTCGCCGGCGTCCACACCGGCGCGGATGAGGTTGTCGGGAACGTGGATCACGTCACACGCGCTCCGCCAGGCCCGCGGCTTCCGCCGGATGCTGGCGGTACGGGCCCGGCACCTCGCCGCAGAGGCGCGGCGTCGGAAACAGCTTGCGCGGATTGCACAGTCCGTGCGGATCGAACGCCGCGCGCACGCGCATCATCATCGCCAGGTCGTCCTCGGCGAACATCGACGACATGTACGCCGATTTGTCGGCGCCGATGCCGTGTTCGCCGGAGAGCGAACCGCCGGCGTCGAGGCAATAGGTGAGGATCTCGGACGCCACGCTGGCGGCCAGATCGGTCTGCCCGGGCACACTGTCGTCGTAGCAGATCAGCGGGTGCAGGTTCCCGTCGCCCGCATGAAACACGTTCGCGATGCGCAGGCCCGATCGGGCTTCGAGCGCGCGAATGCGGTGCAGCACTTCCGGCAGTCGCGAGCGCGGCACGACGCCGTCCTGCACGTAATAGCTTGGCGACACGCGGCCCATCGCCGCAAACGCGGCTTTGCGGCCGCGCCAGATCCGCGCGCGATGTTCGCTGGAAGCGGCCACCTCGATGCTCACCGCGCCGCGCGCCCGCACGATCTGCTGGACCTCGTCGAAGAGCGCCGTGACCTCGTCGGCGGGACCGTCCAGCTCGACGATCAGGATCGTGTCCACGTCGGGGAAGTTCGGGTGCACCGCCGCTTCCGCCGCGCGGATGGCCGTCCGGTCCATCATCTCGACCGCCGCCGGAATGATGCCGGCGGCGATGATATCCGACACTGCGGCGCCGCCCGCGTCGATGGTGTCGAACGCGGCCAGCAGCGTCTCGACGGCCTCAGGCCTGCGCAGGATCCGCACGATGATGCTGGTCACGATCGCCAGCGTGCCTTCCGATCCGATGACGAGACCGAGCAGATCCGGCCCCGGCGCGTCCACCAGCTCGCCGCCAAGGTGCACGATCTGGCCGTCGGGCAACACCGCTTCGACACCAAGCACGTGATGCGTGGTGAAGCCGTACTTCAGACAGTGCGCGCCGCCGGAGTTTTCCGCGACGTTGCCGCCAATCGAACACACCTGCTGGCTCGACGGATCGGGGGCGTAGTAGTAGCCGAACGGCGCGACTTGTCGCGAGATCTCCAGGTTCGTCACGCCCGGTTGGACGGTCACGCGCTGATTGGCGATGTCGATCGCCAGCACGCGATTGAGGCGCGAGAGGGCAATGACGATGCCCTCGGCGGCGGGTTTGGCGCCGCCCGAAAGGCCGGTTCCGTGTCCGCGCGCCACAAACGGCACGCCGTCTCTCGCACACAGCCGGACGATCGCGGCGATCTCCTCTGTGGAGCCGGGCAGCACGACGGCCGCCGGCGTCTCACGCAGGTGGGCCAGCGCGTCGCACTCGTACGTCAGCATCGCGGCCGGATCGGTCAGCACGTGCGCGGGTCCGGCAATCGCGGCGAGGTCGCTCAGGAATTGTGGCGTCATGATCGTGAGCGCGTCAGCGCCGATCGCGGCAGGAACGGCCGGCCGATGTCCGCGTAGATCTCACGCGCTTCGACCGACACGAGCGAACGTTCCGGCCACCGCAGCGCGGTGAGCCGCCATCCGAACACACACCCCGTGTCGATGTCGATCGTGTTGCGCAACCACTCCGGCTCGAGCACCGACGTGTGGCCGTACACGACGGCCGCGGCGCCGCGGTAGTCGCGCACCCACTTGTGCCGTTTGGCGGGATTGCGCGCATCGATCACGCCGTGCGAGACACCGTTGGCGGCCAGACGCCGCAACCCGCGCGACTCCTGACCATGCCATTCCTCGGCCAGCCCGGTGTGCGCCACGACGAGCCGGCCCTCGTCGAGCACGTAGTGACTCGGCAGGCTGCGCAGGAACGTCAGCACGTCGTCGCTGAACGATTCCGGCTCGCGCTCGAACTCAGCCATCGTCTCGATTAAGCCGTACATCGTGGGCGCCGGCAAGCCGCGCAGATGATCCTCGAGGTAGAGATCGTGATTACCCGGCACCGCAAGTGCGGCACCGGCGGCCACCATCGGCATGACGAGCTTGAGCACGCCGGCGCTGTTCGGGCCTCGATCGACCAGATCGCCGACGAACACCGCCGCGCGGTCGGCGTGCCGCCACGTGCCCTGCGCATCCGGCGCGTACTCGAGCGCGCGCAGCAGATCGACCAATTCGTCCAGGCATCCGTGCACGTCGCCGACCACGTCGATGTTGGTCAGCGCGCGACGGTCAACGGCGGGCGCCACGGCTGATGCGGTCATCGCGCCTCTTCTCGTTGCCCGGTCGTCACGGCCGCGCTATCGTAGCGCACGGGTTGTCTCTCCATGGATATCGATGACTTCCGCGTTCGCCCGGCCAAGCCGGTCCACCTCGACAAGTGGTCCACCCGCCACACCAAGGGCGTGAGCGGCAAGGCCGAGGGCCGCAAGCGGCTGCAGCAGAACATCGAGGCCCTCGCCGTGCATCAGGAACGATTGTACGTGCAGGATCGCTACGCGTTGCTCGTCATCCTGCAGGCGATGGACGCGGCCGGTAAGGACTCGACGATCAAGCACGTCATGTCCGGCGTCAACCCGCAGGGCGTGCAGGTGCACAGCTTCAAGGCGCCGTCCACGCTCGAGCTCGACCACGACTACATGTGGCGGTCGGCCATCAGGTTGCCCGAGCGCGGGACCATCGGCATCCACAACCGGTCGTACTACGAAGAAGTCCTCGTCGCGCGCGTGCACCCGGAGATTCTCGCGCGTCAGCAGCTGCCCGACGAGGCACGTCGCGGCAACATCTGGCGCCGGCGGTTCGATCACATCAACAACTTCGAGAAGTTTCTGGTCGAGAACGGCACGGTCGTCTTGAAGCTGTTCCTGCACGTGTCGTTCGAGAAGCAGCGCGAACGCTTTCTCGAGCGGCTCGACAATCCCGAAAAGTACTGGAAGTTCTCGCTGCGCGACGTCCAGGAACGCACGCACTGGAACGATTACCAGAAGGCGTATGAGGAAATGCTGGAGCACACGAGCACGGACATCGCGCCGTGGTACGTGGTGCCGGCCGATCGCAAGTGGTACATGCAGCTTGCGGTCGGCGAGATCATCACGCAGACGCTGGCCGGCTTGAAGCTGAAGCTGCCGAAGCTGGACGATGCCCGGCGGCGTGAGCTCAGCGAGGGCCGCGCGCTGCTCGCCCGCGAAGCCGGTGACGCGCCAGCTCGATCAGCACCGGAAGCACCGAAACGAACACGATCCCGAGGGTGATGAGCGAGAAGTGCTCGCTCACGAATGGCATGCGGCCGAACAGCAGGCCCGCGCCGATGCACAGCCCGACCCACGCCGCGGCGCCAATGGCGTTGTAGAACACGAATGACGTCCTGGTCATCTGCGCCGCGCCCGCCACGAACGGCACGAACGTCCGCACGATGGGCACGAAGCGTCCCAGAATCACGGCCTTGCCGCCGTACTGTTCGAAGAAGTCATGCGCGCGCTTGAGATGCGCGCGATTGAGCAGCCGGTGGCTGATGCCGGTCTCGTCGGTGGCGCTGAAGACGCGCGGACCCACCGCGCGACCGATCGAGTAGTTCACCGCATTGCCCGAGAACGCCGCCACGAACAGCAGGCCCAGGAGCAGCACTGGATTCAGCTGCCCGGTACTGGCTGCCAGCGCGCCGGCCGCAAACAGGAGCGAGTCGCCGGGCAGGAAGGGCGTCACGACGAGCCCCGTCTCGGCGAACACGATCGCGAACAGGAAGCCGTAGACCCACGGTCCGTACGCCTGCACCAAATCGCGCAGGTGCTGATCGAAATGAAGAACGAAGTCGATTGGGCCGGGCACCGAGCTATTTCACAGGTGGAGGCGCCGGCGGAGCGGCATCGCGGACGACCACGACGGTTTCGCCGGGCCGGATCATCCCCAACTCGCGCCGGGCGGCCTCTTCAACGGCTTTCGGGTCCGACTTGAGACGTTGTGCGGCCTGCTGCAGCTGGCGGTTTTCCAGACGGATGCGCGCCAGGGCGGCCATGGCGATCGCGTTTTCCCGTTCCGAACGCAGCGTCGCCAGGTAGCCGTTCTCGCCAATGAGCGCATTGACGAGCAGCACGCACAGACCGATCGACAATCCCCAAATCAGAATGCGCTGGCGGCGGGCGCGGGTGTCCTGGGCGGATCGAAGACGCCGACGGGATCGGGGCCGCGGATCGGGCTTGGCGGTCTCTGATTCCTCCGGCTGCATTGCGTTGCCTCTTGTACCAGCTTTTCGGAACACGTACAAGTGGAAAATAGAGGCATGAGCGACTTCGTGTTGGCCCTGACGACGCTGCCGGGTGATTTCGACGCCGGCGCCCTGGCGCAAGACCTCGTCGGCAGCGGTCTGGCCGCGTGCGTGACGATCATTCCCGGCATCCGATCGGTCTACACCTGGGAAGGTGTTCCGCAGACCGACGAAGAACAGCAGCTCTTCATCAAGACGACCACCGATCAGGTCGATCCGCTGTGGGAACTCCTGCGCGACCGGCATCCCTACGACGTCCCGGAATTCCTCGTCGTTCCCGTCGTGGACGGTAGTGAGGAGTATCTGAAGTGGGTTGAGAGGAGTGTCGGTCCTAAAAAGGAGTCCTAATCAGTGGCGAGCGCCTGATCCAGGTCGGCTTCCAGGTCCTCGACGTCCTCGATCCCCACGGAAATGCGAATGAGGCTGTCGGAGAGGCCAATGGCCGCGCGATGGTCGGCCGGCACGGACGCGTGCGTCATCGACGCGGGATGGCAGACGAGTGTTTCCACGCCGCCGAGGCTCTCGGCAAGCGCCATCAGCTTGAAGCGATTGAGCACGGAGCGGGCTTCTTCGAACGATCCGACCTCGAACGAGATCATCCCGCCGAAACCATCGGGCATCTGGCGGCAGGCGAGCGCGTACTGCGGGTGCTCGGCAAGACCGGGGTAGAACACCCGCTTGACCCGCGGGTGCCGCTGCAGGAACTCGGCCAGGGCCATCCCGTTCGCCGAGTGCTGCGCCATGCGCAGGGCCAGCGTCTTGGTGCCGCGCAGCACCAGCCAGGAATCCATCGGGCTCAACACGGCGCCCGCGCCGTTCTGGACGAATCCCAGCCACTCGATGTCCTCGTCTCGCACGGCGACGACCACGCCCCCAATCGAGTCGCTGTGACCGTTGAGGTATTTCGTCGTGCTGTGCACCACCAGGTCGGCGCCAAGCGCGAGCGGTCGCTGCAGGCACGGGCTGGCAAACGTGTTGTCCACCGCGACGATGGCCTGATGGCGATGCGCGAGGGCCGACGCCTCGGCAATGTCCGTGAGGCGCATCACCGGATTGGTCGGCGTCTCGAGAAACAGCAGCTTCGTCTTCCGTGTGAAAGCCTTTGCGGTCGCCGCGAGATCCGACGTGTCCACGTACGTGAACTCGATCTGGTATCGGCGCATCACCTTGTCAAACAGTCTGAAGGTGCCGCCGTAGGTGTTGTCTGTCACCACCGCGTGGTCGCCCGCGGACAGCCGCGAGACGATGGCGTGAATCGCCGACATGCCGGACGCAAACGCAAAGGCGGCCCGGCCGCCTTCAATCGCCGCCAGGTTGGCCTCGAGCACCGCGCGCGTCGGGTTCTGCGTGCGGGCGTACTCGTAGCCCTTGTGCTGACCGAGCGCTTCCTGCACGAACGTCGACGTCTGATAGATGGGCGTGATGATCGCGCCGGTGGACGGGTCCGGTTCCTGTCCGGCGTGGATGCAGACCGTCGAAAAGCGGGCGGATGCGGGCAGTTTCATGCGCGTGGGTCCTCGTGGGAGTCTGTTATCATGCGGCCGTCGATTCGCGACGTACCGTGAGACGCCTGCTGGAACGCTTGACGCAGAGAACCACCGACGCGTCGCGCGGTCCCGAGGCTCCCCCCGGAATCTCGTGGCGCCAGACGCTGGCCGGCCGGTTGTTCCTGCTGTCAGGCGCCCTGGTCCTCATCCTGTTCGTCTGGCAGCGCTTCTCGCCGCTGCCGGAGTTCCTCGTCCTTCTGCGCAAGGTCGCGACGATCGCACTCGTGGGCGCCGGTGCCTGGGTCGTCGGCGTCGGCATCGCCCGCAACCGGCGCGCGTTTCTCTGGCGCGTCCGCCGCAAGCTCATTCTCTCGTACGTCTTTCTCGGCGTCGTGCCCGTCGTCCTCGTACTGGTCTTTGCGCTGGCCGGTGGCGTCGTCCTCTACAACAACGTCACGACGTACGTGTTCAAGGAAGCGATGAGCGACCTGGCGGACGACATCTACCAGGTCGCCGAAACCTCCGCGATCGAGCTCGGACGGGCGCCGGCGACGAGCGACGCCGCCCTTCTTCGCAAGTACCAGAACCTCGCCGCGCAGTATCCGGGGTTGTCGATGGCCGCCGTACCCCTGAGCCGCGACCCGCGGACGCACGCACAGGTCGTGACCTCCGGCGCGTGGCGCCACATGCCCGCGCCCACGGACGTGCCGGACTGGCTGTCGGAACCGCGCAGAAGCTTCAAAGGTCTCATCGCGTTTGCGCCTCCGGACGCTGCCGACGACATGCATCTCGTGGTGCGCGCGGCGGTGCAGACGCCGGACGGCAAATCGCTCGTCATCGCGGATCTGCCCGTGGATACCGACGTCATCACGCGGCTCGACGAGCGCACCGCGACCCGCCTGGGCGCCATCTCTGTGCCGAAGGGCTGCGGCGGACTTGACACATCCGCGTCGTTCGCCAGTCCCGTGACGCAGCAACAAGTGCCGTTTCGAAAGACCGTCTCGTTCATGGACTGCACGGACTGGACGACGGGGAAGACCGGGTCGGTGTCCATGAGCATCACGGCGCCGCTGCGTCAGTTGTACGGGCGCATCGCGTCGGAACAGATCGATCTGCCGCTTGGCGGCTGGAATTCGTTTCTCGCGGTGCTCGTCCTGCTCGGCATGCTGTTCCTGGTCGTGCAGGGCGCTGCGCTCGTCGTCGGCGGCGCGCTGGCGAAGACGATTACGTCCGCCGTCCACGAGCTGTTCGTCGGCACCGAGCGCGTGCAGCAGGGCGACTTCACGCACCGGATCAACATCGAATCGCGCGATCAGCTCGGCGATCTGGCCGACTCGTTCAACCGCATGAGCGCGAGCATCGAGCACCTGCTGCACGTCCAGCGCGAAAAGCAGCGCCTGGACGACGAGCTGCGCATCGCGCGCGAGATCCAGAAATCGCTGCTGCCCGTGCAGCTGCCCCAGATCCCCGGCCTCGACATCGCGGACCTCTGCGAACCGGCGCGAGAAGTCGGCGGCGACTACTATGATTTCTTCGAGATCGGGCCGCGCCAGCTGGGCGTCATGATTGCGGACGTGTCCGGCAAGGGCACGTCGGCCGCGCTGTACATGGCAGAGTTGAAGGGGCTGATGCTGGCCCTCAGTCACAGCGAGCGTTCACCCCGCAAGCTGCTGATCGACGTGAACAGACGACTCGTGGGCCATCTGGACAACCGCAGCTTCATCACGATGACGTACGCTGTGATCGATCTGGACGCCGGAACGATGACCTGCGCACGCGCTGGACACACGCCGCTCGTCGTCGTTTCCGACGGCAAGAGCGAAGTGCTGACGCCGGACGGCATGGTGCTCGGCCTGCGATTGCCAGGCGCCGATCATCGATTCGAGGAGATTCTGCAGGAGCACGTGCAGCCCCTGCGCGCCGGCGACGTCATCGTGCTTTACACGGACGGCATCACCGAGGCGATGGACGCGACGGGCGAGCTCTTCGGCGACGCCGCGCTCGCGCGCGTGCTCTCCAGCCATCCGGGCCTCGACGCCGCCGGCATCCGCGAGCGCGTGCTGCGCGAAGTGAAAGCCTTCGTCGGCGACGCCGAGCCCCACGACGACATGACGATGGTGGTGTTGAAGATCGAGGCGGAGGCCAGGAGCGCCGCCGCATGAGCGTCCGCCAGCGTCTCGGACCGCCAGTGGAGATCATGCGCACCCACTCGTCAATCGAGGCGGAGGTGGTCCGCGGCCTGCTCGACGCGCACGGCATCGACTCGGGCGTGTCGTCGGCCCTGGCGCCATCGGTGTTTCCCATTCGGTTCGGCCAGGCCGAGTTCGTCGTCAGCGTGCCGTCCGGCGCGGCGCCCGCGGCGCGCGATCTCATCGCCAGCCACCTCGACGAGGCGGCGGCCGCCGAAGTCCGGCGGCTCAGCGAGACGCTGGGCCCGCTCGAGGATCGCATCGACTATCACTTCCGCGATCTCGGCCTCCTCGAGCACGCGCTGACGCATCGATCCCGCGCACACGAAGACGCCTCGGGCGGTGTGATCGACAACGAGTCGCTCGAGTTCCTCGGCGATGCGGTACTGGGTTTCGTGATCGCGGACATGCTCTTCACGCGGTTTCCGACGCACAGTGAAGGCTACAAATCGAAGGTGAAAGCCGGCATCGTGTCGGCCGCCTCGCTCGGCCGGCTGGCCGACGACATCGCGCTGGGCCGTTTCATGCTGCTCGGACGGGGCGAGGAGAAGACTGGCGGGCGCCAGAAACACGCGATCCTGGCCGACGGTTTCGAAGCGCTGATCGCGGCGATCTATCTGGACGGCGGCATCGAAGCCGCGAGCGAGTTCATCATCTCGCGCTTCGGACCGCTCATCGCGTCAGCCGGCGATCAGGCCGCCGAAGCGGTGTTCACGGAAGATTGGAAATCTGCGCTGCAGGAGTGGATGCAAGCCAACGGCCGCGGTCTGCCGGTGTACCGCCTGGCCGCAGCCGAGGGCCCGGATCACCGCAAGCGTTTCGATATCGAGGTGCTGGTCGCCGGCGAACGCGCCGGCCGCGCAGTCGGACGTTCCAAAAAGGAAGCCGAGCAGCACGCCGCGCGACAGGCACTCACCAAACTCAAGGGCTGACAGAGCTCGCGCTGCTCTACGCGCTCTTCGACGTGCTCTTCTACGTGCTCTTCTACGTGC
>Ga0111539_10001606_pt1 | contig 30162 bp, 31 predicted proteins | sample RhiMethybrSRZTD1_FD_79667 | JGI IMG/M metagenome (GOLD analysis project Ga0111539, IMG submission 79667) | Populus rhizosphere microbial communities from Tennessee, USA - Rhizosphere MetaG P. TD hybrid SRZTD1 (version 2) (version 2) | ecosystem: Host-associated > Plants > Roots > Rhizosphere >...
ATCGCGCTGTCGCGATCAAGGTCCTGCCCGACTCCTTCGCCACTGACCCCGACCGGGTCGCACGCTTCGAGCGCGAAGCCAAGACGCTCGCCGCGCTGAATCATCCCAACATCGGGCAGATCTCAAGCCCGCCAACATCAAGCTGCGGCCTGACGGCACTGTCAAAGTGCTCGATTTCGGTCTGGCCAAAGCCATCGATCCGGCCGCCGCCGTGGTGTCCGGCGTGTCGCTGTCGCCGACCATCACGACACCGGCGATGACCGTCGCCGGAATGATCCTCGGCACGGCTGCGTACATGAGCCCTGAGCAGGCGCGAGGCGGCCCTGTCGAGAAGCGCGCGGACATCTGGGCGTTTGGCGTCGTGCTCTACGAGATGCTGACGGGTCGGCGGCTGTTCGACGAGCCGACGGTATCCGACACGCTCGCGGCGGTTTTGAAGAGTGACGTCGCGCTCGATGCGCTCCCGAGAACGACGCCGGTCACCGTGCGAGCGCTGGTCGCGCGGTGCCTGACGCGGTGACCCACGTGTAACCGACGCCGGCCATCACCGGGCGGATGCGAAGATCGCCAACCTCCGCCTCGCCGGAGACTCCGGACAATGTCGAGTCGGCCGAGTACCATCCGAAACCAAGCGTCAGGCCGAGACCGCGCTCCGGCGCCAGACCGAAATTGAAGCCGAGCGCCCGGCCTGCGGTGACGTCATCGTCAAGCGGGAATATGCCTCCGACGGATCCGCCGATGCCAGCGCGCCTGGCCACGTTGGTGATCCCCTGGGCGGACGCATTCGTGGCAGTCACGGCACAGGCGAGCACCACACACACCAGTACGCGTCTCCTCATTCACAACTCCCCTTGGCCACACGGTTGCGTGGCCGCGTTCAGCGCTTCTCGTGCAGCCGAATCAGGGCTGCCACAGCTTCATCGGTGGCTTGCTGCGCCGCATCGCCGGCCTGATTCGTTACGGCGAGTACGGCCATGTCGCGGAGCGGGGCGACCCACACGACGCAGAAATTCATCGTGTTGCTGCCGCTGTGCTGCAAGACCGTTCCACCGGACCACACTCGTGAGGTCACGCCCCAACCAAATGCATAGGTCCCACCGAATCGAGGGGCGTGCAGTGACTTATAGGTTTCCGCCTTGAGCAGCGTGCCGCCGCCGCGTTCGCCCCGCAATTGATCGGCGATGAACTTCGACCAGTCTGCGATGGAACAATGGACCGTGCCGGCCGGACCCAGCACCGCGGCATTGTCAACGGCCGGCCCGTTTGAGTCCGTTGGCCGCCCGCTCCCGGTATGTGGCCACGGCTGATCGATCGTGCCGGGTGTTCCGAGGCCGCCGAATCCGCAACCCGTCATACCGAGCGGTGTGAAAACGATCTCGCGCATGAGCTCTTCCCATGGTTTTCCGCCGATGCGTTCCGCAATTGCGCCAGCAAGCACGTAGCCGAGGTTCGAGTACTCGAACTTCGTTCCAGGTTTCGATCCCAGCGTCGCCGTTGCCGCGATCTTGACTGCGTTGAGTCGCTGTCCTGGCAAGGTCGGAGCCGATTGAGCGATCTGCCGCCACGCGAGGTTGGCCGGCAATCCCGCGTGGTGGGACAGCAACTGCGTGATCGTGATGGCGCGAAAGTCTGCAGGGAGTCCCGCCGCGAGTTCCGTGAAGACCTCGCCGAGCGTGGTCTCCCAGGTGAGCGTGCCCCGCTCGACGAAGGTCGCCAGGATGACGGCGGTCATGGCTTTTGTATCGGAGCCGAGATGCCATTGATCGTCGATCGTCGCGGCGACGTCAGTGCCCGCTTTACGCGTTCCTGTGACACCGCTCGCGACGAGGCCACGGCTTGTCACGATGGCGGCGCCCAGGGCCGGCAGGCGATGCTCCTGTCGTATCGGTTCGATCAGTTTCGCAACGTCGGTGTCTGCCGACTGGGCCGTGGGGTTGTCGGCCGCGGCGGTGATCGCGATCGCCGCAACGGCGACCAGTGCAAACGATCGGAGATCCGTCATCGGCATGATCAGATTCTCTAAAGACGATCGGTCACCAACACTCGGCCCTTTGCTCCCACCGACGTTTTCCCGTCCTGCCCTTTGATCCGGCCGCGCAGTTCCACGATGTCGCCACGGAGTTTTTCGTTCGGCGTCACTTTGACGACGAGCCATTCCAGGAAGATCGTCTCATCGGCATAGATCGGCCGACGGAATCGGACCCAGAATTCGAGACCCAGCATCGCGCCCGCCTTGGAATAGTGAGAGGCGGTGAGTGCAAGGAGGAGCGCTGTTGTATGAGGGCCGCTCGCGGTCGGTCTCCCGAAACGCGTGGCAGCGGCGAATGCAGGATCGTGATGAATGGGGTTGTTATCACCGGCGGCATTCGCAAACGCCACGACCGTCTCGGGCGTCAGCGTCAGCTCGGAGGAGAAACGCTCCCTGGGATACGGCTTCATAAGACCCACTCCGATCAGAGGGTATATCGAAGGAACCCCTGATCACTAACGGTCTCCCCAGGTCCACAGCGCAAGTGTTGAGACGTCCTTGACGACGACACGGTCCGCAGAGATGACGGGCGCAGCCCATGTCGCCCCATCGGCCACCCTATAGCGCTTCACTTCCTGAAACTGCGAGCCAGTAACCTGGCCCACTACCAGCTCCGCATCGTCTTCGAGCGACAGTACGAAGTTGCCTGCCCGTACGATCGCCGCGTTCTCAGCCTGGCGCGGCATACCAGTCCACACGGTCTTGCCCGTTTTCACGTCGAGCAGAAAGTATTGACCGCGATTGCGCGATGACAGGCCGAACAGCGTATCGCCAACGAGCACCGGGTTCGTCATGAACTGCTGGACGTCCGGGTTCTGCCACACGTCCTCGGTCGTCCACGCATTTCCCTTCCGCACCACGCGAAACGCCGAGGTCGGTTTCTGATACCCGCCGATGATGACCGTGTCGCCAATCACGACAGGCGTGATGATGTTTTGCGCATACTCAGTGGAAAACGGCCGGCGCCATAACAGCTGACCGTCTGCCGCCGACACGCCGACAACGTTGTCCTGCGAGAGCGCGATGATCTGATGCACGCCGTTCAGATCGGCGACAACCGGCGAGGCGTACGAGGGACCGTCGCCGCTCCAGCTCCACTTCACCGCGCCAGTGGCAACATCGAATGCCGTCAATGCCCCCTTGTTGTGGCCGCCGACGTGCACGATCACCAGCCCGCGATCCACGAGCGGCGACAGCGCCGTTCCCCATTCCGGCAGCACCGCGTCCGGAGGTCTCTGCCAGAGCTGTTTCCCACTGGCCGCGTCGAATGCGGTGACGGTGCCGCCCATGCCGAGCGTGAACACGCGTCCGTCCGCATACGCGGGCGTGGATTTGGGACCGGGGCCGTGTGGTTGCGCGGCGGGTTTGACCTTCACCGGCGCGGCATAGCGAGTCTGCCAGAATGATTTCCCGCTTGCCGCATCGATGCCCTGCATCACCTCGTTCTCACCCTGCCGCGTGAACACATAGAGGCGATCGCGAACGAGGATCGGCGTGGCATAGCCCTCGCCAACATCGATCTTCCATTTGCGCGTGAGCTGCTGCGGCCACGCTTTCGGCGTCGAAAACGCCGTGGCGACGCCGTTCCGGTTGAGGCCGCGAAACTGCGGCCAGTCGCGCGAGTCCTGGCCCACGAGCAGTGCGGACGATCCAAGCACGAGTGTCAGAGCGATGGCGCAGAGAGACGTGATTCGCATGGATCGAGACCTCCCGTTACGCCGGCGCCGCGAGCGGGCTCCCTTTGGGGACGAGCATGAACACCACGGCACGCGTCGGCCCATCGGTCCGCGCAGAACCGTTCGTCGTGTGCACCGCACCGGACGGCTCGAAGAATGTCTTCCCCACCGGCAACACCTGTTCGGGCTCGTTGTTGATCGCGAAACGCATCTGTCCTTCGACGATGTAGCCGAGAACGGCCCCGGGATGACGGTGCCCAGGACCTGGAGAGGTGCGGCCGGGTGGGATGTTCAGTTCAACGAGCACCACCTCCCACCCGTCGAAGGGACCACTCAAGGCGTGTCGTGCCAGTTCGCCAGCCCGTGGCGCAGCGGCTTGTGCGCCAGCGGTCTGTGCGTCGAGAGCAACCGGCAGCAGCGACGCTGCCGCGAGTCCAAGGAATGTCCGACGGTCTTGCGTAGTCATGAGTTCTCCTTTCAACGCGGAGTCGAGTTTTCGTTCGCTGGTGTGGCGAGTCGGCTGCCACTGGGGACCACCAGAAATGCCACGGCACGCACAGGCGCGTCCGGACTCGCCGAACCAAACGTCGTGTGAAGCGCGCCCTGTGGTTCGAAGAACGTCCCACCTGCCGGAACGATCTGGTCTGGCTCACGATTGATAGCGGTGCGCATCTGCCCATCTACGACATACCCGAGGATGAAGCCGGGATGACGATGCGCCTGGGAGGACGCGCCGGGCGCGAAGCTCACTTCCACGAGCACCGCGTCGAATCCCTCGAGACGACCCGTCAACGCGTGTCGCGCCAGCTCGCCGGAGCGCCGTGGCGTGGATGACTCGGGAGTCGAGACCGGTGCCTGCCGTGTCATCCCGATCCACAGGGCAGGCAGCAACAGCGCGGCGAACGCGATGGGGACGGGCACGCGAATCGTGCCGCTGACCAGCCAGCGCAGCCACGATCCCTGCTGGCGCGGGACGCGCAGATGCGACGGCGCATCCGGGGCGTTCCATTCGCGCAGCAGTTGATTCAGCTCTCGATCGTCCATACGGTCCTCACGTGGTGGTCGGTTGCCGGCTCCGCAGCGGCGCCAGCAACCGGCGCAGGTTCTCCCGTGCCCGATGCAGCCGCGACTTGACCGTTCCGACGTCGGCATCGACAGCTCGCGCGATCTCAGCAAGCGTCAGCCCTTCGTACTCGGCAAGGATCACCACCTCGCGTTGCAGTGGTCGCAGCGAGCGCACGGCCCGGCCGACCGCGTCGCCAATGTCGCCGCGCTCGAGGCCAACGGACTGCGCGGCAACAGCCTCCTCGTCGTCGAGCGGCTCGAACCGATGTTCTGCGCGCCAGTGCTTGAGCGCGAGATTGCGGGCGATCCCGAGGAGGAAGGCACGCATGGTCCCACGGGCCGGATCGAACCGGTCTGGACGTCGCAACAGCCCCACGAAGACGTCCTGGGTGATGTCCTCCGCCGCAGCCGCTGAGCCCGACATGCGCCAGGCGAACCGGTACACAGCGTCCTTGTGCTGATCGAAGGCGGCCTGGAACTCAGCGTCGGTCACGTGACTCGTTGACTATTACCGCACGAGCGCCCGGAGGATACGGCCTGCGGCCGCCTTTCATCGTGGCTAAACGCCAGCGAACCAGTGGAACCCGAAGTCCGAGTTGATGCCGCCCGTACCTCTGCCGATGCTGGCCATCGAGTCAACAACCCGAATCGATTTCAGGAACTTGAGGTTCTTGTATCCGCACTGCCGTTCCACGCGAAGACGGAGCGGCGCGCCGTTGCCTCTCGGGAGGTCGCGGCCGTTGAGCCCATAGGCAAGGATCGTCTGGGCATGCGCGACCTCGAACAGATCGTAGCCCTCGTACCACCCGTCGAACGTGTCGATGACGACGTAGCGTGCGGCGGACGTGACGCCACCGGCTTCTTCGAGCACCCGCTGGAGCGGGACGCCGGTCCACTCGCCGATCGCCGACCAGCCCTGTTCGCACACGTGCGCCGTGATCTGCGTCCTGGCAGGCAGGCTTCTGATCTCGTCGAGCGACAGCTCGCGCGGGCGCGCGACAAGACCGCTGATCGGCAGGCGCCAATTCTTGAACCCGTCGGACGCGTGGCGTTGATACTCCCCATTTCGCGGGTTGATCTGGTTCCAGGTCGGGAACGGATCGGCGACGTCGCTTCGGCTGTACTCGCGCGCCAACTGTTGGCCCGAGAGCAATAGTCGGTTCGTGCTCATCGTCAACACGTCGGCCGCGCCGATGAGGCCACCCCGTACGCGAGGCGGCACGAACGTCTCACGCGTGCATCCCGTGAGCAACAGACCGCCGAGCGCGGGAAGGCTCGTCAGCAACGTACGACGTGAGATGTGTTTGCTCATCGCGTGTCCAGTCGGGTCTCAAGACCCGCCTCTACTTCCCTGTGATCATCGAGCGAACTTTGGTGAAGAACCCTGCGGCCGCGATCTCGAGCACGTGGACGACAACGAAGAGCACGAGCGCCACGGTGCCGATGGTGTGAAGCGTCCGCGCCGACTGGCGGCCGCCGAACAGATCCAGCAGCGCCGGCATCGCGGCCGTCAAGCCGGGCGATTGCGCAATGCCGGTCAGAATCATCAGCGGCACAAACACGAAAATCAGAATGAGATACGACGTCTTCTGCAGGGTGCCGTAACTCCCGCTTGCGTCGTGCCGGCGCGATCCCCAACGAAACTGCTCCCGAAGCTCCGTACCGACGTGCGCCGCCGACCACTCGGCACGAGCTGGCCACATCCGGTTGCGAAAATGCGTCGAGTAGAGATTCCAGCCGACGTACACCAGGCCGTTGATCAGGAACACCCAGGCTGCGGTGAAGTGGTAGTTGCGTCCCCACCTCCGGTCGCCGAGTGCACCGGCCTCGTCCCACGAGAGGCCCCAGTCGGCGAGTCTGAACGCGGCCGGATACCCGCGATAGCCGGTGTGTCCCCAATACAGCTCCGGGAAATCGAGAAAGATGTGGACACCGCTCCACAGCAGATACACACACGAGACGAGGTTGATCCAGTGACAGATGCGGACGTTGTACGAATGAGCCGGCATCGACCCGCATTCTACGTCTTCCTATCGCCGTGAGAGGCGCGGTCCCTGCTCGCGCGAGCGGCGGAGCGCGACGTGCATCGACCGGGCGACTTCGGAATACAGCGGATGACCGGGACCGGCACTGAGCGACGCGAGCGTGGACAGCTGCGCCGCGTAGGCACCGGCCTCGTCGCTGCCATGGCCCACATGCCATTCCTCGTGCACGAGGACGCTCGCGATCTTGCGGATCGCGTTCACGTCGCCGCACTTGTAGATGGCGCGTCGGGCACGCGTGAACGCCGGACTCGTCGTGATCAGGTAGATGCGCGGGTGATCCAGCGGCACGTAGGCGTCGGCGTTCGCCGAGACGTACGGAGGACGAATGTCAACCAACTCGATGGGTGGAAACGATGCGACGCTCCGGTGCAGCAGGGTCAACGCGCACACGAGGACCGTCTCAGCAGTCCACATGTCCAGCCTCCTCGCGCGGGCTGGCACCTGTGGGGCGTCTCCAGCCCGCAGCTCACTCCTGCGGGTTGCAATCAGGGACGCGACGCGTTGCCGCGCGCCGGCGTCCCGCCGTGTGACGAACGAGTTCTACGCTCGTGCCGTCTTAGATGTCGAGCGTAGCGAGCCGTGCGTCGCGGCTCAAGTACGCACTTTGATGCGACGTAGGAACCTAAAGGTTACTGTCACCCGCACAAGTTGACCTCGGGTGTCTCGTGATCACATAGTCGGAACACGGCGTGGAGTAGGGCATGCTGAAAGTGGCAGTGGACAGTTACGAAGAAGCGAAGGATTGTCCGTTCCGCAACGTCCTCGATCAGCTTGGCGACAAATGGAGCTTTCTGATCCTCGCCGTGCTCGAGGACAGTCCGAAGCGGTTCAACGAAATCAAGCGGCAAGTCGGCGGCATCTCGCATCGCGTGCTGACGCGGAAGCTGCGCGATCTCGAGCGCGACGGGTATCTCTTGCGAACGGTTCACCCGGTGCGACCGCCGCACGTGGAGTACGAGCTCACCCGGCTTGGGCGCTCGCTGCTCAAACCGATCAACCAGTTCCTGAACTGGACGGTGAAAGCCTTCCCCGATATTCGGCGCGCGCGTGAAGTGTTCGATCGATCGGCCACGAGATCGATGCAGGTGAAGGAGTAACGCATTGTGACGAACACGACTGCCCAACGGGATACGGCGATGATGCCCCGGCGCATACGCTGGGGTCGAATCGTGATCGGAGCCGTCCTGCTGGAAGCGGTGCTGATCGCGGCCGCGGTTCCGTTGCTCGGGTTCGTCCCGAACCCACTCGCCCCCGGCGCGCAGAACGCGTCGGGCAATTACACGATGTTCTTCGCGTTGGTGACGGGGGCCTGCTTCGTGGTCGGCGCGCTTCTTGGCTGGTGGGTGGCGCGACCACTGAGGTTCCAGTTCATCCTTCACGGCGCGCTGACCGGCATCGTGGCAACGGCGATCTATCTGGCGATCTGCTCGATCCCGCCGACCACGATCCCCGCCGTGGTCGCCGCCTACGGCCCGTTCTGGTTCTTCCTGGCCAACGGCTTGCGCATCGTCGGCGCGACACTCGGCGCGTCGTCTCACGCACGAAGATAGGGACGTTCCGCACGTCCTAAGTCGCTAAGAAAGTCCCAAGTTCTCTTGGGCCCTTTCCGACGTTAATCCTCATAGAACCCCTGCACCGTGTTCTTAGAGGTGACTTATGGGAGGACCGTCTGTCATCGCGCTCGTGCTGCTGCTCTCGTTCGGAATCGATCGAGTCGTTTCGTTCCTGCTCTTCGCGCTTTCGAACTCTTCAGCCTGGCGGACGCGATTCCCAGATCCGGCTCTGTTTGAGGACGCCGCGCAGAAGCTCGAGGCGAAGCGCCGCCAAAAGGTGGCGTACTACACGCTGACCGCGATCTTCAGCATCGCGCTGCTCGGGATCGTCGGACACGGACTCCTCGGGCAGCTCGGCCTTGAGCGCAAGCCGCTCGATACGTTTCTCACCGGCATCATTCTGATGGGCGGAGCCGAGCAGGTCGCAAAGTTCTCCGGCAGCATGGGCGCCTCGGAAGCGCCGGTTGTCAGCGAACCGCCCGTGCAAATCAGCGGGACGCTGACACTCGAGGAAGGCACCGTGCGGCGACTGCATCGCGACAACGCCTAGCCACCGCGTATCAGCACATAGGCGGTGGTTCATGCACGCCCACTCGCTCGACGTGAAAGTAGCCGGCGGACGCCGCCACTGGCGGCGCGACCGCTCGCGCGCGGGCGCGGGTGCCGTCGCCGCGGTGGTGCTGGCTCTTCTGTTCGCCAACGTCGATCAATCGGCTCTCGTCATGACGCCGCCGCAGCTGGTATTCACACCACAGGCCGCGGGCTCGACGAGCGTCCCGCAAGCCGTGGCGCTGACCAATCAGGGGACGCGGGTCATCGAGGTTGCCATGCTGGTCCTCTCGAACCCGGCCAGCTTCGGCGTGACGCGCACGGATTGTGTGAATGGTCAGGTGCAGCCGGGCCAGAGGTGCTCGGTCTTCATCGAGTTTCATCCGCCCGCTGAGGGCCCGTTCACCGGAACGCTGCACCAGAGCGAGAGCGGACCGCGGGTGGAGCTGGTCGGCACAGGCGCACCGGCACAAGTCGCCGTGGTCGTCACGGAGCCGCCGATGCCGGCGCCTGCACCGGCGCCAAGTCCAAAGCCGACTCCGAAGCCGATTCCGACACCGCCGAAGCCGGCGCCAACTCCCCCGAAGCCGGTGCCGACACCACCAAAACCCGTGCCGACACCACCGAAACCCGTGCCGACACCACCGAAACCCGTGCCGACACCGCCGCCCGCGCGACTCCTCAGTGCGAGCTTCACATCTGCGTCGTACGAGACGACGGTCCTCGCAGGCGACACCTCCGTCGTTGACCTCGTGCTGACGAACACGGGCGACACGACTATCGGCCAGGTCAACCTGCGATTCGAAAACGCTCCATCAACGTTCACGCTGCAGCCAGGAAACTGCGTGCTGGATGCGCCACGCACCACGTGCACCATCAAGGTGAACTTCACGCCACCGACGGCAGGCACGCACTCGGCGATTCTTGTGGCGGAGACGAAAGGAGGACCGTTGGCCCGCACGGCAGTCACCGGCGTCGCCACGCCGAAAGCACCGGACGCGGTGCTATCCAAGACGCGCATCGAGTTCACCAAGACGGGTGAGCAAACCACCGTCGTGATTGAGAACCGTGGGTCTGCACCGCTCCGTATCGACGACATCGCGATCGACAACACGAAGGACTTTGCTCTTCAGGCAGAGGCTTGCAAAAAGCTGCGCCTGATCGAACCGCAGAAGGCGTGCGGGATGTCGGTTCAATTCAAAGGTCGCACGCGTACGACCGGGCGTCTGACTGTCAGACACAACGATCCGCCACAGTCGTCCTCGGTCGAGCTCGCCGCGCTAACGGCACCGCAGCTGCTCAAGGTACCGGGCTTGAACGGCTCGCGAGATGAAGCGCTTCGCGACATCATCCGCGCGCGGTTCACCGTCGGGACGGTGACCGAGGTACCGCAGTGCGAATCGCTTGGCAGGGTGGTTGCGCAGAATCCTACGAAAGGCACACAAGCACTCGAGGGCACGCCGATCAACATCTCGATCGCGTCTGTGGGGCCGAATCCAGCGATCGTGCCCCCCATAGTTGGGCAGCCGCAGGCCGTCGCCGAAAGACAGATACAGGCGGCACGATTACAGATGCGCGTCGGCGGCAGGGACGAGACGGACAGCGTCCCGAGCGGAGCGATCACGCAAGTCCAGCCGCGGCCCGAAACGCGCCTCGCGCCCAATTGTCCGGTGACGGTGCGGGTGGCAGCGCCGATGCCCAAGATCCAAGTGCGTCCCTACGTCGGTCGGACGCTGGCTGACGTCAAGCAAGAACTCAAGACCGGCTTTGGCAGCAATTTCGAACAGTTTCGTCTGGGTACAGTCACTCCGCCGGACGGCAGCAGGACCGGAGATGATCAATCTTGGATCGTGACCAGGCAAAATCCCAGTGCGGGCACGATGGTCCCATGGGCTTCCAGCGGCCTCCGCGTGGGAACCGCGATCGACCTGTGGGTGGAGCGCAAGAGGCAGGTCCCCGATGTCGTGATCAAATGAAAACGAGCGCTCCCTCCAACACATGAAGTAAGGCCGGTCCTTTTGGACCGGCCGGCGGCGATCAGTCTTTTTCAGGCCGGCGTCAGGACTCTCACAAACCAGGCGCGTACGCTTGTGCCATGGCACAAATCTCACAGTCGTGCGCCGTCCTCGTCTTCAGCAGCGTGCTGGCATCGTGCCTGACGGGCTGCGCCAGTGCACATGGCCCGCGTCAAGCGGACGATGGCGCGACGACAGCGATGTGGTCGCGGGTCGGCGAGTTGCGACCCGGCGCTCACATAGCGGTCGCGACCACCAGCGCGCCGTCACGCCCACGAGTGTTCGTGTCGGTCGATGCCTCACAAGTCACTGTCGTCAGCCTCGAGGGCCCCTCGCTGCCGCCGGCCGCGATCGATGCGCTGCGGGACATGGCGACTCGTCACCCGGAGTACTTCACCGCAATGCAGGGCCTCAACTCGTTCGAGCAAGGCGGCGTGCGTCTGGGGCAGGAGGGACTCTTCGTAGACGGCCGCAGGATCGCCGCACTCGATCAGGTCGTCGAGACACTTCCACGCGCGTCTGTACGCGAGATTCGCGGACCAGTCGTCGCCCGAGGATCGGTGCTGGGCACGATCGCCGGTGCATGGCTGGGATTCTCTGAGGGCGTGGTGCCTGGCCTCGGAGGGGTGGACCCGGGAGCGGCGTGGGCGTTTCTCGCCGGCTCGGTCACCCTCGGCGGCTGGCTCGGACACCACTGGACTCAGCACACCGAGGACGACGTGGTGTATCGCGCGCCGTGAGCCCCTGATTTTGGGGGGCGACGTGTCGCGGCTCGGCCACTTCACCGGCGTGGTCGAGCGAATCATCCCCGACGGCGCGCATATGCAGATCGTGTTCGTGCCGCTCAACGACGAGCGCAAGGCGCTCGTGCGCGACCTGTTCGACCGTCCACGGGCGCGTATCTGGGAGGAGTACTTCGAGAAGGGGATGCAACGCCCAGCGTCCAACGACACGCTGGGCGGATTCAAGTGAGTGCCGTTTACGCCGCGGAATCAACCTAGCGCCAGCACGCCGGCGAGCTCGAACATCGCTAGCCGCTCCGCTCGATCGCGCGGGGTTTTTCCGTTGGTGTCCGTCACCGTTGGATCTGCGCCATGCTGCAGCAGGAGCCGCGCGATCGCGACAGCCTTCGCCTCGTCGTCTCTCGGCAGCAGGAACAACAGCGAGTGACCGTCTGCCGTGGTGCGCGCCAGCGATGGATCGGCTTCGACGAGCTCGCGAACTCTCTCGAGTTTGCCATTGAACGTGAGCGCGCCGATCTCGCGGCTGTAACGCGACAGGAAGTCGATGGTGCGCTGGCAGCCGAAATAGGTGGCGGTTTCGATCGGCGTGGCGTGCCACGTCGTGTCGACCGGATCGATCTCGGCTCCTTTCGCGACCAGCAATTCAGCGGCGTCGAGTGCATCGTTTCGTCCGGCGATGTGCAGCGCCCGCGTGTGATCGGCCGCTTCCACGTCGGCCGAGACACCGAGAGCAAAGAGCAGCTTCAGCGCGGCGGTGTCATTGCGACGCGTCGCCTCGAACATCGCGTCTGGCTGCGTCAAGTACTCTGGATGCTCGGCGGCCAGCGTTCGCAGCGTCGATTCGTCGTGCTGAAGACACGCGACGACAAACGCCCGTTCCGCGGAGATCGTGATGGCGCCGGTCGGCGTGCCGAAGCGTTCAAGCAAGCGGACCATCTCGGTTTCGCCGCACAGCATGGCCTCTTCGTACAAAGAACGCGTCGACACGCCTTCCGCCTTCGGCGCAGCCTCCGGCCTGGCGCCATGTGCGAGACACCATTCGGCCAGCTCCACGTTGTTGTCCCGAACGGCGATGTTGAGGTGCCAATGCGCCCCTGATCCGTAGCCCCCCATGTCGAGCATCCGCCAGGTGGGATCGTCCCAGTCCGCCTTGCGCCCGAGCGCGATCGAACGCTCGTAGATCACGCGCAGGAACCACAACACATCGCCGCGGAAATGAATGTTGTAGACGACCTGAATATCGTACGGCTCGGCGCCGCGGTCGAGGAGCAGTCGCACCAGCTCGTCGCGCTGTTGGTGAGGTGGACGGTTTTCTTCGCCTTCGCCGACCGCGGCGACGAGCGGTGTGTACTTGCTCGAGCCCGCCATGAAGAACACGTTTGGATCGGCGCCGCGATCGAGCAGCATTCTGGCAATCGCGATTGAATGGTCCGCAACACTCGGAAGCGGCAGCCGAGTCGAGCACAGATACATCAACGGCTGCCAGCCCTTTGGGCCAAGGTCCTTCAGCCAATCGTCGCCTGCCGCCTCTTCCCGCTGCGGGTCCGGTGTCTCGCACAGCGCCGAGGCCGCGAGCGGACGTCGCGCAAGCACGCGTTCGATTTCACCGAGGTTGCCGCACACGACTTCTGTACAGAAGCTGTCGTGCGCAATTTCCGGATAGCGAACGAGCAGGCGCATCGCCGTGCTTTGAGCCCGCGCGTGCGACGACCGGCCACGCACGTGATGATCGGGACAGGCATTCTCGAGAAACCACTGCACACGCTTCGCGTAGGCGATGTCGCGCGGCGGCTGCGCCTCGATGTCGGCTTTCAGCTCCACCCAACCGGCAAATCCGCGCTCACGCGCCAGGGCCAGCTGCACGTCGCGAAGCGTCGGTGATGTGGGAGGGTTCGGATGAACGCGCACAAACCGCGTGCGAGCAGCGCTGTCGTTGGCGCGAAGCGTCTTGAGCCAGCGCTTCGCCTCTTTCCTGAGGGATTCGAGCATGGACCTTCCTCCACTCGTGCCCGATGTCCGCTGATTCGGGCTGGAAGAAGGTTCGATGTGACACGCGAACCTCAGTGGGTGGGAAACTTCCCTTGCCGCGGACAGGAGGCGCCCCAACGCGCGCTTCGGTCATGATGCGTCCATCGCAAGGCCGTGTCAATTGCGCGCGCGAACGACACGCTGGGCGGATTCAAGTGACCGTCAGAATGCTGGGCGATTCTTGCGATAAGAGTTCTTGATCGCGATCTTTCCATCGCGGAACGTGAAGAGATCGCAGCCGTTCACTTCCACCCGCTTGCCATCGTTGTGCGTGCCGGTGAACGTCCACTCCGACACGCCGCGGTTCCCTGAAATAAAGTGCCGGGCGTTCGCCCAGTGCGCGTCGTGAAATGCGTCGAACACGGCGGCGTAGGCGGCGCGAACCGCTGGTTGTCCTTCGCTTCGCTGCCCGTTGATCTCAGGGCCGGCCGACGCCTCGAACACGCAGTCGTCGGTCATCATCGACATCAGCGCGTCGAGATCGTGCCGGTTCCAGGCATCCGCGAAGCCGACCAAGAGCGCGAGGAGTTGCTCGTTCACGAACCGATTATGATCGCGGAACCATGCATCGCAAACAGTCCTGGATCGCGGCGCTGGTCGCGACGCTGCTCGCCGCGCTCACCGTCCTGCACGCGCAGCCACGCGGGCCGGCTCGCGAGATCATCCCGCTCACTGGCGACCTGTATCGAGCTCGCAACGGCAATTGGTACGCGATTTTTCTCGTCACCCCAGACGGCATCATCCTTGGCGATCCGATCAACCCCGCGTTCGCGACCTGGTTGAAGAACGAGCTCGGCACACGCTTCAAGGTGCCGGTGCGATACGTCGTCTACAGCCACAGCCACTTCGATCACGCGGCTGGCGGCGTCGTCTTTGCCGAGACGGCGAAGTTCGTCGCGCACGAGAACATGGTGCGGAATCTCGACGGCCGCTATCCGCACATGCCAGGCGACATGGTCGATCGCAATCACAACGGCGCCATCGACCCGGCTGAGATCGACATCCCGACAAAGGCCGCGCCGGGCATCTGCGGCATGGGGCCCGGGTTCTTCGCGACGATCGATCGCAACAAGGACGGCCTCGTGCCGCCGGCGGAGCTGCAGGCCGACATCCGTCCTCCCGACATCGTGTATTCGGATCGGATGCAGATCACGCTCGGCGGACGCAGCGTCGAGCTGATTCATCCAGGGCTGAATCACTCAGACGATGCGACGGTGATGCTGTTTCGGAACGAGCGGGTGCTCTTCGCCACAGAGTTTCTCGCCGACGCGCTCGTCACCACCAACCCCCGCTCGCTCCCGAGCTCGTGCAGCGCCTTCGACAGACATCCGCTCTCTGAGTGGATACGCTCCTATCGCACTGTCGAAGCCCTCGACTTCGACCGCGTCGCCCCCGGTCACGGCGATGTGTTCGACAAGGCGGTCGTCACTGAGACGCGCGAGTATTTCGAATACCTGGTCGAGCAGGTTTCGGCGGGGATTCGATCGGGGCGTCCGCTCGCCGAACTGGTCGAAATCATTACCTTGGAACGCTATAAAGGGTGGGCAAACTACGAGCGGCTGAGGCGTATGAACGTCGAGGCCGCGTATTTGAATTTGACCGGGGTGCGCTAGAATCCGCCCATGAAAATGCGAACGCTTGTCCTCATGGCGGTGCTGTTGTCGGTGGGATCCGCGCTCTATGCGCAGGAGCCGGTTGTCGGCGTGAAGGATCCCGAGTCCTTGTTCAAAGACTCGGATCCGAAGCTCAATCGGAACAAGCAGGCGGCGCTGCACATCATGCGCGAACTGCTGCAGTGCGGACAGTGGGATCGCGCCGGCGAGTGGCTGACCGACGCTTATCATCAGCACAATCCGAACGCGGCGTCCGGCCTCAAGGGAGTCGTCGCCTTCTTCACGGGAGTGTTGAAGGTCAAGCGCACGGACAAGTGCGACAAGCTGACCACGGAAGTCGTCGCGGTGATTGCCGACGATGACTATGTGACGGTGATGATGCCGCGCAAGTATCCCGACCCGCGGAAGGCCGGCACTGATTACTACACGACCTGGTTCGACACCTGGCGGTTCGTCAACGGCAAGGCCGACGAGCACTGGGATCCCGCGACGATCAACGCGCCCGCGCCAACCAAATAAATGGAAAGGGCCATCATGAACAGGATTCATTGGATAGGCGTCGCGCTCGCGATCGTCCTCGCGATCGGCGTGCCGACGACGGCCGCTGGCCAGGCGCCGCCCGGAGCAGGCACGGCTGAACCGTACACGCCGGCAAAGGACGCCAAAGATCTGAAGGCCGTGCTCTTCAACTGGATGTGGCACATGGGCATGCTGAAGGGCCACGACGAGCGCGACATGGTTGCCACGCTCGAGTACCAGGGCAAGGGCACGATCCAGATCGACGGACAGCCGTGCACGCTCTCGAAGTTCCGGGCGAGCACCAATTACCAGAGCTACACACAGCGGATTCAGTACACCTGCACACGCGGCACACAGAAGGTCTCGAACGTCGAAGTCGTCAACGGCTTCTATGCGTGGAACGAAGACGTCGTCGGCGCCGAGATCGGTGGGATGAAGGGGAAAGTCACGCCGATGCCCGCGGCCGTCCAGGATCGCTTGATCCGCATCTGGGCCAGCCCGCAGGGCGCAGCGAAGGCCGCGGTTGCCGGGACGTCAGAGACGCGCGTGTTGGGCGCCAACCCCGGCACGCTCTTCCAGGATGGTCTCGATAAGGTGGGCCAGACGTCCGTGAAGTGGGAAGCCGGCAAGCCGGTCGTGACGTTCCCGATTCCAGGCGTTGCCGGGGCGACAGCCACGGCGACGCTCGATGCGAAGTACATGACCGAGAAAGTAGTGGTCACCAATGGTTCGGCGACCACGGAGTTCACCTACGGCGGCTACAAGGACTGGAACAACCCGCTGAACAGGATCGAAGTCTTCTATGCCGGCACGCTGGTCGAGAAAAAGAACGGCGCCGTCGTCCGCGACTTGACGACGGACGTGACTGAAACGGGCAACGTGTATGTGATTGCGCCCGTGCCGGCCAGCGTCAAGAAGGCCATCACGGTCACCGCGCAGATCCCCAAAGGCGTGTGGGCGAAGCCTGAAGTGGCCGTCAACAAGTCAGCGCCGACGCCCCGGCTCGGCGCGCATCCTGATCTCACCGGCGTGTGGCAGCACACCGACTGGATCGGGAACTACATGACCGGCGGCGGACGCCGCTGCGGCCCGACGCAGGAAAAGGGCTGCAATCGAAGCATCAATCAGACCGAGGACTTCGAGCTGTACTCGCCGTCGCGATTCGGCCAGCTGAACACGCCCGTCTACAAGCCTCAGTACTGGGACAAGATCCAGGAGCTCGACATGTGGACGAACAAGTTCGACCCGGTCATGACCTGCCAGCCGCTTGGCGTCCCGAGGCAGGGTCCACCACGGCGCATCTACCAGACCGACAACGACGTGACGTTCCTCTACTTCGGCGGCGACGCCGGCGGCGGATACGGCGAGTACCGCATCATCCCGACCGATGGCCGCGCGCGCGCCAAGGAAGCGGAGTTCGACATCACCTACATGGGCAACACGGTAGGAAAGTGGGAGGGCGACACGCTCGTCCTCGACTCGATCGCGTTCATCGATACCACCTGGATCGGACGCGGTGGCTTCTTCCACTCCGATCGGATGCACGTCGTGGAGAAGTTCACGCGTCAGGGTGACGTGATCCTGTACGACGTCACGATTGAAGATCCCGAGGTGCTCCTGGAACCCTGGGTGTTCCCGACGCGCACGGTGCGCCGCAACACGAATCCCAATGGGGGCCTGATACGCGAGCGAGGCAACTGCGAGACGAGTCAGGAGACCGAAGCAGCCGCGTCACAGATTCGCCACTAGTTCGTAGTGTCCGGCTTTAGCCGGACCTGTGGGAGGATGCACTCATGACTAAATGGACTGTGCGATTTGTCGTCCTGTGCGCGTTCCTGGCCAGTGCTTCGCTGCAGGCGCATCATTCCCTCGCCGGCGTGTACGCGTTGGGAAAAGAAGCGAAGGTGACTGGAGCGTTCAAGGCGTTTCGGCTGATCAATCCCCACTCGTCGTTGAAACTGGACGTCAAGGGCGCGGATGGCAAGACAGTCGAGTGGTCGATCGTCGGCGGCAGCGTTCAGTCCATCGCGAGGCTGGGGCTCGGAAGAACCTCAGAGGGACCGAATGCCCTCCATCCCGGCGACGAGATCACCGTCACACTCATGCCGGCGCTGGACGGCAAGAGCCCAATCGGACTGCTGGTCGCGATTACCTATCCTGACGGGCACACGGTTCGGTTCCGCTCGCCTGACGAGTAATTAGTTGGTGGTTGGTGGTTGGTAGTTGGTGGTTGACTGTGCGCCGCGCGCTCGCGGCGCTGACTATTGCCGCATGCACCGCGGGCGGGATTGTCCGCGGTGCCGATCCTGACCTCTCCCTGCTACAACAGCGCGTCGATCGACTGGACGCGCTGACCGAGCGAGTCGAAGCCCTCTCGGCAATCAAGCGCCTGCAGCACGCCTACGGCCACTACTCGGAGCTCGGCCTGTGGCACGACTTCGCCGACCTCTTCGCCGACTCCGGCATCGGGTACTACACGCAGGGCGCGCTCGATCGCGAGGGGATTCGCAACCTGTTTCTGAAGGAAGTCGGCGGTGGACAGCTCGGTCTCGCCGACGGACGCATTTACCCGCACATCTCCATGCAGCCTGTCATCACGCTCGCGCCCGACGGACAGTCAGGAAAGGGCCGCTGGCACATCATGGCGATGCTGGGTGGATACCAAGGCAGCGCCTCGTGGGCCGGTGGCGTCTACGAGAACGAGTACGTCCTCGAGAGCGGCATCTGGAAAATCAAAGAAGTCCGCTACCTCCCTCAGTACTCAGGCCGGTATGATGCGCCCGGCTGGACCCCGACCAAGGCGCCTACGCCTTTCCACTTCGTTGCCTCGCGCGTCGGCAAACCTGTTCTCGACGTACGACTCCCAGCACGCTCGATCACTCAGCCCACGCTGCTGATGCTGGCCACTCGTCTGGCGGAGATCTCCGCTCGCGCGCAAGCGCTCAGCGACGAGATCGAGGTCACGAATCTTCAACACGCCTACGGCTACTACGTCGATCGCAAGATGTGGGACGACGTCGCGGACCTGTTTACGGCGGACGGGACGATGGAGGTCGGCGTGCAGGGCGTGTACGCAGGACGGGCGAGCATCCGCCGCGGATTGAATGCCTTCGGTCGTGCAGGACTCGTTGAAGGCGAAATCAACGATCACGTCCACCTGCAGACGATCGTGTCCGTGATGCCCGATGGCCGCACAGCTTACGCGCGCGGCACCGATCTCGGCATGATTGGATCGACAGGTGGGCGGGCATTGTGGACCCAGTCCATCTACGAGAACGAGTTCATCAAGCAGGATGGCGTCTGGGCGTTCAAGGCCATGCGCGTCTACCCGCGCTTTATCGTCGATGCTGAACACGGATGGGGGAAAGACGCGCAGCCGGCGCCAGAGCGCAGCCGCGAGTTCCCTCCCGATCAGCCGCCGACCGAGTCGTACGAGATCTATCCTCGCTTTCAGATTGCGCCATTGCACTTCGATCACCCGGTGACGGGTATTCCGCCGGCGTATCCCGATGGAAAGGACGTTGTGCTACGGCCGCGCGTGACGTCTACGACGCTCAGGCCAGGAAAGCCGGCCACCAACAATTCGCTACGGGCGCCTGCCTCTCTCGTCAAGACGATCGCCGCGCTCGAATCGCTCGTCACACAAGCTGAGCGATCGGTCGAGCGCAGCAAGGCCTACCACGCGGCCGAGAACCTCGCGACGGCCTACGGTTTCTACATCGACGACTTCAAGTGGGACGACACGGCCGACATCTTCTCGCGCGACGGCTGGAAGGAGCTCTCGTACGTCGGCACCTACGTCGGCCGCGAGCGGATTCGAGAGTCGCTGAAGCGGCGCTATCCCAATCCCAAGTCGCCCGACTTCCTCACGATCCATCAGGTCGTGCAGCCGGTCATCCACGTCTCCGCGGACGGCAAGAGCGCGAAGATTCGCGCGCGCCTGTTCCAGTTGGGCGGTCCGGCTGGAGGCGAGGGAACATGGATCGCGGGCATCTACGAGAACACCGCCGTCGATGAGGATGGCACCTGGAAGCTGTCGGGGATGGATCTGGATTACATCTGGACTGCGCCGTCACGCGGTGGATGGGTGCGAGTCACGACGCCGCCGACGGCGCCGCAGGTGACGATGGCCAAGGAGTTTCCGCCTGACCGTCCGCTGCGCGGATCGATTGCGGCACCGTTTCCCACGGTGCATACAGTGGGGTTCCACTACCGCAATCCGGTCTCCGGCCGCATCCCGCCTCGACTACTCCCGTAGCCAACCTCCTCAGCACTGCGCCGCGGAGCCGGGCCGTATCAGGTCTTGGCAGGAGTACTGCTCCTACAGCGGCAGTCGCGGACGCCGTCTGAGCCGACGGCGCCGGAATCGGAAGCTCATTCATGAGGAGTCTCTCATGCGATATGTCACCTCGACGATAGCCGCCTTCGCGCTCGCCAGCGCGGTCAGCGTGTTCGCGCAGGAGCAGCAGGCGCCGGCACAGCCGCCGGCCAAAGAACAGGCACCCAAATCGACACTGACGGGTTGTGTGGTGCAGGCGAAGACGACTGACGGCGGCACGGTCTACGTGCTGAGCAAAGCCGAGGGTGGGTCGGCGACGATGTACGTACTGGCGTCAGCGTCCGAGTCAGAGTTCTCAGCGAACGTGAATAAGAAGGTGGAAGTCACCGGGCCGGTCCAGGAGCCTCCGAGCGCAGACAAGGACAGCGCGCCGGCTCCGAACGTCGTGCGTCCCCCGGCGATCATCGTCGAGTCCGTGAAGGTTGTGGCTGAGAGCTGCTCCTGATTTGGGTTGGTGGAAGGTGGTTGGTGGTTGGTAGTTGGTGGTTCAAACCGTGACCACTAACCACCAACCACCAACTACTAACCACCGTTATCGTTCCTGAGCAGCCTGGATCTTCGGCAGGAGGTCGTCGTACATTTTCAACAACTGCGGCTCCAGCAGCGTCACGTCGTCCAGGTACACGGCGACGGAACCCAGGAACGCATCACCGCCCGTGTAGGGAGTGTTGATGTACATCGAGTTCAGCATCCCCTGCGACAGCTGCACATATCCCTGCTGGATCCGATAGACGCGCGAGATGTCGTAGGCCAGTTCCTGTGGAATATCAGCGAGCGATTGCGTCGCGAGCGCGAGATCCCACGCCGTGGTTTCGAAAAAGGCCGGCCGGACGCCCTTCATCCCGATCGAGATCGACTTGCGCTGCTCGGGTGTGGCATCAAAATACTGCTTGAGACCTGTGCGCAACGTGACGTGATAGTCGCGCACCTCGGCCACGGCCTTGCGGTTGTCGGCGAGCTCAGAGTGGAAGCGGCGCAGCGAGGCCTCCGCACGCTCGCGGTGCTCGCGTGACTCGCGCCACTGCTCGCCGGCGAGGCCGAGGAACACGCCGGTGCCAATCAACAGGACTTCGAGCGCCAGCTTCAGCGCGCGCTTACCACGCGGCCGGTGCGGTGTTGCCGCCATGTCCGGCGGCGCCTGCGGTGTGTCGTCGTCTTCCTCGTCTTCGAGATGCGGTAAGTGAACCTCGGGCATTCTCTAGTCCTTGGTCCTTGGTGCTGAGTGCTTGGTCCGTCCTTGGTCCTTCGTCCGTCCTAGGTCCTTCGTCCGTCCTTGGGCCTTGGTCCGCGGTCCTCGGCGCGACGCTGGCGCGGTCGCGCTGACGAATCGATGGGCGCCGCGAATCAGATCGTCCAGCGCTTCCGGCGAGACGCGCGACAGCCGGACGAGCACACACGAATAGTCGACGTAGTGATCCGTCAAGTAGTAGGTGGCGGGGTCTTCCTCCAGCAACAAGTCTCGCTGGGTGGCGTCCATGCGGATCACCATCGAGTTGGGCTCGGCCGACTTGTTGATTGCGACGCAGGCGAACAACTTCCCACGCACCTTCAGCGCCTGCGCTCCCCACGTCGTCGTCACCTCGACGTCGGGCAGCGTGCGCCCGATCGCGATCGCGGCATCGAATGCCGTGCGCTTGGGCATGGGCAGTCCTTGGTCTCTTCGTCCTTAGTCCTTGGTCCACCAGGGACTCGAAGGCGTCTATTTCACCGCCTTCGTGGCGTCGGCGCTCGACGTGATGCCCTTCGCCATCCAGCCCTTCCACTTCTCGATGGCGTTGGGACTGCCGTCGCAGCCACCGTCGGCGGGATTCACGAACGTGCCGTTGGCCAGCTTCGCCCATCCGAGGCCTCCGGCCGGCCGGCCGTCCTTCATCGGACAATACGAGACGGTCACGGTGGCGCCAGGCTCGAAAGTGGCGCCGGTGATGCCGCGCGTGAGCAGCGACTGCGGCGCCGAGCCCTCAAAGCTCCACAGCGTCTGAGTGCCGTCCGCATTCTTGACATTCAGATAGAGCCACGAATGTGGGGCGTTGAACTGCCAGCGCGCGACGGTGCCGGTGATGACCTTCTCGATGCTCTTGTCGAACATCGCGAACGAGTGGTGGGCCATGACCGCCGACGTCGTCAGCAAGAATGCGACAAGGCTGCCGGCAAGCATTCGCAACGACGTCTTCATTTGCTCTCCTTCGCACTCGGAAGCGTGGTGTTGTAGATCGGATCGCGCGACTGTCCCGGCAACTCCGGAAACAGCGTGGTTCCGCGCGCGTCCTTGAACCCCGCCTCACCCGGCAGCCGCGACGTCGTGGTGCCTTTGTCGAAGACGTCGTTGTTGCTCGTCTCGCACTCCCAGTGCTGGACGCGATGGCCGGCCGCTTCGAGTTCCTTCCCGCGACGGAACGCGTAGACGGCGTTGACCGGTTTCACGAAGGCGTGGCGATCGTAGAACGTGACCTGCACTTCGAGGCGCTCGACGTCGCTGGGGTACTTCTTGAGCTGCCACGTTTCGACCGACTCGAACTGATTGCTCGTCATCGGCGACCAGCGCGTGAAGTCGGCGGGCAGCAGATACTTCGTGTTCGTGATGAGCTTGTCGCCGTCCCAGAATCCGATCGTGTCGCCGTACCAGGAGTGCGTGCCGAACACGTTCTTGTGCTCCTGGCCGATGTAGATGCGACGGATCCCCGGACCGAAGTCGTTGATCAAGTACGACTCCTGCGGCAGATTGACGAACTCGTGCGAGTACGGCTCGAGCAGCCAGCGCGGATATCCTGGCGGCTCGCAGTGCGTCAGACGGTCGTACTGCACCTCGCCGAGCTCCTGCTGCTGGCGCCACCGCTCTCTATAGGCCTTTTCATACGGCGGCGTCAGCACGCCCTCGCGAACCTTCCCGGCGAACCCGGGCGGATCGATGAAGCTGTTCATATGGGTATTGCCAGCGGTCACCCACAGGCCGTCCCAACGCGGCACGGATGTGATCGTGTGCTTCGTGCCGCCCTTGGCGGACGTGAGGAGAAACTTGTAGTGCTCCTCGGATGTCGCGAACGCTTTCGGCGGAGGCACGACGGCGAGCGGCGGTCCGTATCCGCCTCCGAATACGCCTGGCTGTGCGACGAGCGTCAAGCGCGCGCTCGTGAGCGCGCAGAGGGAAACGGCGACAACGGCGCCCAAGCGGATGCTGCGGTCGAGATTCATGGCAACTCCAAGTCAGCGAGGACTCGCGGAGGGCCATGGTACATCGGCTTTGGGCCTTGGGCTCTGGGCTTTAGTCTTTCGGTGCCGCCTACGGCAACGTTGTGGCAAGTGCGACATCGATGGCGTGAGTGGCGCCGCGGCGGAGCCAGCGCCATCGTGACTGTGCTGGCTCGCACACCATGAACTCCCCTGCCCGACGACCGCTGCCGACAACGGGCACCGCGAGCTTCTCTCTGGTTTCGTCCTGGAGCACCGCGTGCAGACCGCGCCCCAGCTGCGCGCGCCCGTAGGACGCGATCGTTGTCCGCGCAGACAATGCCGGTGACACGCCAAACCCCGATAGCCATTCCTGACCCGGCAACGACGGGCGCTCGAGCAGCACCACCGCAGAGGGCGCCTTCGACATGAACGTCAAGACGCCAAGCGATCTCGAGAGTGAGATCGCATTGAACGTGAGGAGATAAGTTGACGCGTCGAGCGCGCCGCTTCCCCACACTGGCAGCCGCGACGAGATCGACGCCTGGTACGACCCGAGTCCCGGAATGACGGGGCCGGACAACGACCACCAGCGCTGGCCTCGCTTGTGGAGCGGAATGGCGATGTCGGCCGTCGCGCCATCAGGGTGCCGCGTCACGACGATCTCGGCGACGGTGACCCGCGCGGCGAGGCCAATGTCATTGAGACGAGCCAGGCTGCGACGCAGCCTGCCAACGTCGAACAGATCGCGCTCGCGCACGGTGAAGGCTCGCCGCAGCGTCGAGTCGTTGATGGCGCGATGCCCGGTAAAGTCGATGCGGCCGACGCTGTACTGCGATCCCATCTGCACGTGTAACGCGACGTCGATCGGATCGCCAACGTCGGTGGTCTCGGCCACAACGTTGAGATCAAGTCGGCCCTGTGACTCGGCAATCCTTTGTAATTCGAGGAGGCATGCACACATCTCGTCGGCAGGCGAGGTGGCCATGCCCTGGTCCTTGCGGATCGCGTCGATCAGTTCCACGGCGTCCGGATCATCTCTGGTGAAACTCACCCGCCGGATCGACCGCAGCTCGACAGGTTGAGCGACCGCGACAGATGCCGCGCCCACGACCAACATGAGCATCAATGGCGTTTTCACCACAGCTAACGCTTTAGATGCGCGCCGCAGGCCGGCGGCCGTAGGAGGCGCCTGGCGCCGCGTGTGCGGCGCCAGGCGATGAGGGTTTAGAAGTTCACGGTGAAGTTGAGGCGGACAAACCGCGGTGCGTAGATGGCCGACGGATTGCCCCATGTGCCACCCAGCGGCTGCCCAGCCACATTCGTGTAGGTCCCCTGGTAGGTCGTCGCGTAGTTCGTGTTGAACAGATTCCAGAGGTCCACGCCGACGTCGGTCCGCGTCCGGCCAAACCGGAGCAGCTTCGCGAAGCGCATGTCCACCTGCGTGCGCCGATTGTCCGCGAAGATCAGGTGGTCGCTGTCGGTCAGATCGATCGTCGAGTTACCCGTCGCGTTCAACCCGGGAGGCAGCGTGCCGCCGAGAATCGTGCGGATGGTCGTGTTGGGAACCTGCCAGTTGGCCGTCAACTGCAGCGGCGACTGCGAGCGCACAGTTGCGCTCACCAGCACGTCGATTTTCGGAACGGTGTAACTGGCGAGCCCACGGATTGTCGTCTCCCACGGATCGATGTCTTTACAGTCGCGCGGGTTCGGGCCGGTGTTGCCGTTGTTGAAGTTGACGACGACGTGGCAGCGATCCTCGATGCGACGTCCGGTCTGGCTCCCGATCGAGACGAACAGGCCGTTTCGCATACGCGCATTGAGAGTCAGGTTGACGCCGTTATAGAACGCGTCGCGCTCCTTGCCCCCGTCTCCGAATGTGCTTTCGCGAGTCAGGAAATTCTGCGTCGCCGCGGTGGTGTTCGGCAGGAACACGGTGATTGGATAGTTGCCGCCATCCGGAAGACGCGGATCGGCCGGTGCGTTGATCGTGTAGTTGATCCAGTCGGTCTGGTAGTTCCGGCCGAGGGCGTCGGTCACCATGAAGCCATGGAATGTGCGGTGGATGTAGCTCACCTCCGCTGAGACGCGCGGCATCACTTCCTGCTGCAGTGTGACCTCTGTCTGGTAGTCGTGCGTGCGCACGCCCCAACCCTTGAGGAGGTTCGGATCGACCCGCGTTGTCTGACCCGCTTTACCGAAGTTGGCGTCGTTGCCGATCACCGCCGCACAGGTGTCCACCTGGCCGGTGGTCGGGCCCTGCGCCGCGTTGTTGAGCAGGTCGCAGTCCACCACCTTGTCGCCGTCGTTGTCGGTCCAATCGCGGTTGACGTTCGCTACGAGCGTGGCTCCCGGGTTCGTGGACGTGAACGGCGGATCGTTCGAGGCAAAGCCGAGATACTTCCCCCAGCGGAACTTGAGCGCCGTCCTGCCATTGCCGAAGACGTCGTAGCTGACACCCGCCCGGGGGCTGATGTCGTTGTAGGCGTTCACGCCGTCCGTCTTCTCGATCGAAATCGGCGCCGCGTTCAGGAACGAGGTTCGCGACACACCGTTGCCTTCTACTGGCGCGTAGCTGGCCGCCCGATCCCATCGAACCGCACCCGACAGCGTCATACGGCCGCGTGTGTACTGGTCCTGCACGAAGATGCCGTGCAGCTGGGTGACGGTGTTGTTGCTTCGCGTTGGCAGCCGGTAGGTCACGCGATTGGGCACGCCCTGATTGAAGCGATAGGCGAGTTGGTTCTCCTGCGCGATGGTCTCGTCGAGCTGGCGCAGCCAGTACTGCTGGTAGCCCACGCGCAGGCTGTGCGAACCGGTGACGTACGACGCACCAGCGTTGTAGCTGTTGGTCGCGCCTTCGGCGTAGCCCCACTGCTCGAGACCACGGTAGGCATAGTTGGCCGCCGGCGCCCAGCGCAGCGTCGTCTCATTCTGCGCATTGCACCCCGGATGCCGGAGCGCGGGATTCGCGTTCGTGCAGGCGAGAGCGGAGGACTGCTCGGTCACCGGGATCAGATTCGTGATGCCGTCGGGCGGCGGGAACCCGAATGCCGGGTTGTAGCGGAAGAACGTCATGCTGCCATCGAGCAACAATCTGCCGTTCATCGGCATCGTCCACTGCGCCTGGGTCAGGTGGAACGGCCACTCGAAGTACCCGCGCGCCGCCGAGCCGGTCGCTTCCGGTGACTGCGTGGTGGTGCCGAGGCCGACCCAATCGTCGCCGCGGTTGTGGCAGCCCTTGGTGTCCACGCCCAGCGGCGTACCCTCGCAGCGCTTCTGGTACTCGTAGTTGACGTTGAATCGGCTGCGGCCCAACTGTGCGGCAAACCGTCCCATCGCCATCATGCGGTCCTGCACCAGACGAGCGTTGACCGGGCTCGACATCCAGTCCCAGCGAGCCCCGTTCCCGGCGTTGGCGTTCGCGGTGATCCCTTCGACCGCGGTCTGCGTGTCGAGGTTGCGGTACTGCCCGTAGAACCACAGACGGTCTTTCAAAATCGGACCGCCCAACGAGAAGCTGGCATCGTGTGCCTGGATGATCCCGGGCGTCTCGGTCAGCCCGAAGGCGCGCAGCTCGTCGTTCAGGTTGTTCCCGCGCGACCAGTCGCCGGCAAGACTCGTGAACGCCGTGCCGGCGAACGTGTTGCCTCCCGAGCGCGGAATGATGTTCATGATCGGGCCGCCGGTATCGGTCTCGCCCAGACCGCCGCCGACGCGGATCGCGACTTCTTCGACGCCGACCGCATCGTAGACGTACGACGACACGCCGCCGCTTCGCGCCGCGCCAACGGTCATGCCGTTGACCGCCATGCGGCCTTCGTTATTCGCACCGCCGTTTGCGGAGAAGAAGGTCATCGTCGGCGACAACGCGATGCCGTTGTTGTCTACCGTCAGCCCCGGCGTCGCGTTGAGCAGTGCGCCCGCGGCGCGCGACGCGGGAATGGACTGCACCAGATTCCGGTCGATCACCACCTCGCGACGTGCGCTCTGCACATCGACGACTGGCGTTTCACCAGTCACGGTAATCGTTTCCTGAAGGGCGCCGACGCGGAGTTCAACGGCAATGGTGAGCGTCTGACTACCTGACAACACGATGTCCTCGCGACGAACCAGCTGGAAGCCGGGGAGCGAGAACGACAGCGTGTAGGTGCCAGCACGCAAATCGATAATGCGGTACTGGCCGGTATCGTCAGTGACGGCGGTCCGAACTTTCTCGATGAGCGCTGGACTGGAGGCTTCGACTGTCACGCCCGGCAGCACACCGCCGGACGCATCGCGCACCGTGCCGGTGAGCGAGGCCTGTGCAAACGCGGAGGCAGGCAGCAGCAAAGCAACCAGGATGAAGAGGGATCTCGCTCGCATCAGGCGTTCTCCTTCTGTTCCCGCAGGTAGTGGGTAGCCGCTTATATCAGTGATTGTTTCTACGAAGGCACGCGCGAAGGATACTTGGACGACCTGCGGGGATCAAGAATTTGATATGTCAGGCGTTGGATGCCAACGAGATCCATGCCTACGAGGCGGGCAACTACAGGGAAATCGGGATGTTTGACTTTGGTCCTCGGTCTCGGTCCGCAGCGGAGTACGGACGAAGACCAAGGACGGACCAGGCGCCAAGGACCAAGGACCAAGCACCAGGGACCTGGTGTCAGGCCACTGCGGCCGATGACCCGACATCAAACCGATCGAGATTCATCACCTTGTTCCACGCCGCCGCGAAGTCGCGCACGAACTTCTCCTTGGCGTCGTTGCTGGCGTAAACCTCCGACAGGGCGCGGAGTTCCGAGTTCGAGCCGAAAACCAGATCGACCCGGCTCGCGGTCCATTTGGCCTCGCCCTTCGCGCGATCGCGGCCGGTGAACGTCGTGGCCTCTCCGGACGTGGGCACCCACTCGGTGTTCATATCGAGGAGGTTCACAAAGAAGTCGTTGGTCAACGTCCCCGGCCGCTTGGTCAGGACGCCGACGTTCGACTGCGACGTGTTCGCGTTGAGGGCACGCAGGCCGCCGATGAGCACGGTCATCTCGGGCGCGCTCAGTGTCAACCTGAAGGCCCGCTCGATCAGCAGATGCTCAGCGGGGACATCGTGTCCGTTTCCGATGTGGTTGCGGAAGCCGTCGGCGTCCGGCTCGAGGACGGCGAACGATTCCACGTCGGTCTGCTCCTGCGACGCATCCGTGCGTCCTGGCGTGAACGACAGATCCACGTCCACGCCCGCCTTCTTCGCGGCCTGCTCGATGGCGGCATCGCCGCCGAGCACGATCAGGTCGGCGAGCGAGACCTTCTTCTTGCCGCCGGCCTGCGCGTCGTTGAACTCCTTCTGAATTCCCTCGAGGGTCTTCAGCACCTTCGCCAGCTCCGGCGGATTGTTGACGGCCCAGTCCTTCTGCGGCGCGAGACGAATGCGCGCGCCGTTGGCTCCGCCGCGCTTGTCGGTGCCTCGGAACGAAGACGCTGACGCCCAGGCCGTCGAGACCAGCTGCGACGTGGTCAGTCCCGACGCCAGGATCTTGCTCTGGAGCGCGGCCGCATCCTTCTCGTCGATCAGTTGGTGATTCACCGCGGGAACCGGGTCCTGCCACAACTGCGGCTCTTTGGGAACTTCCGGACCCAGGTAGCGCGCGATCGGACCCATGTCGCGATGCGTCAGCTTGAACCACGCCTTCGCGAACGCGTCGGCGAACGCCTGCGGGTTCTCGTAGAAGCGGCGCGAGATCTTCTCGTAGGCCGGATCGAACCGGAGCGAGAGATCCGTGGTGAGCATGCTCGGCGCGATCTTCTTCGACTTGTCGTGCGCATGCGGGACGGTGCCTTCACCGGCGCCGTTCTTCGGCTTCCACTGCTTGGCGCCAGCCGGACTCGTCGTCAACTCGTACTCGTACTCGAAGAGGTGCTTGAAGAAGTCATTGCTCCACTTCGTCGGCGTCGTCGTCCATGTGACCTCGAGGCCGCTCGTGATGGCGTGGGCGCCGCTGCCCGTTTCATAGCTGCTCTTCCAGCCGAACCCTTGCTCCTCGAGATTGCCGCCTTCCGGTTCACGACCGACGTGCTTGTCCGCGGGCGCGGCGCCGTGCGTCTTGCCGAACGTGTGTCCGCCGGCAATGAGCGCCACCGTCTCTTCGTCGTTCATCGCCATGCGCTTGAACGTCTCGCGAATGTCTCTCGCCGCGGCAACCGGATCCGGGTTGGCATTCGGACCTTCGGGATTCACGTAGATGAGGCCCATCTGCACGGCGCCGAAGGGATTGGCGAGTTGCCGGTCACCGCTGTAGCGCTCGTCACCCAGCCATGTCGCCTCGGAACCCCAGTTCACCTGCTCCGGTTCCCAGCGATCGACGCGCCCGCCGCCGAAGCCGAACGTCTTGAATCCCATCGACTCTAGAGCGACGTTGCCGGTCAAAACCATCAGATCGGCCCACGAGATCTTCTGCCCGTACTTCTGTTTGATCGGCCAGAGCAGGCGGCGCGCCTTATCGAGGTTGGCGTTGTCGGGCCAGCTGCCGAGCGGTGCGAAGCGCAGCATGCCCGAGCCCGCGCCACCGCGTCCGTCATGGATGCGATAGGTACCCGCGGCATGCCACGCCATGCGGATGAAGAGCGGTCCATAGTGACCGAAGTCTGCCGGCCACCAGGCCTGCGAGTTGGTCATCACCGCTTCGATGTCTTTTTTCACGGCGGCCAGATCGAGCGACGTGAACTCTTCGGCGTAGTTGAAGTCCGCACCCATCGGATTGCCTGCCGGGTGGTTCGTGTGCAGCGCGTTCAGGTTCAACTGATTCGGCCACCAGTCGCGGTTCGATCGGCCGCTATGCGTTGCGGC
>Ga0111539_10001609_pt1 | contig 30148 bp, 32 predicted proteins | sample RhiMethybrSRZTD1_FD_79667 | JGI IMG/M metagenome (GOLD analysis project Ga0111539, IMG submission 79667) | Populus rhizosphere microbial communities from Tennessee, USA - Rhizosphere MetaG P. TD hybrid SRZTD1 (version 2) (version 2) | ecosystem: Host-associated > Plants > Roots > Rhizosphere >...
GCTCATCGTGCAGCGCGAGGAACTCGACTGGGCGATGGAGCGCTTCGTCGCGGCATTGCGCGAGTACGGGCCCGTCTACGAAAAGGCCGCCTGATCGTTGCGCTCCGCTGGGGCCGTTAACCGATCAGCGCAGAGATGGGGAGAACCCCGGAGGGCCGCAGAGGTAAATCGTATGGTTTTCGGGCGAATGACAGGCGGCGTCGACTCCTCGACCAGCGTGAGAGGAAGGGCAACACCAGGCCGGTAAGCGGCAACTGTCATTGGTGCCGTGATGCATAGGATGTGAGACTTATAACTGTCATTGGTGCCGTGATGCATAGGATGTGAGACTTAAAAACTGTCATTGGTGCCGTGATGCATAGGATGTGAGACTTATAACTGTCATTGGTGCCGTGATGCATAGGATGTGAGACTTATCGGCCTGGTTTTGCTTTTCCTCACCTGCTTTTCAAGAGGTACGAGCCCCTATCCCAGGCACGAAAACCCGCTTTTGTTTTACCTCTGCGGCCCTCCGGGGTTCTCCCCATCTCTGCGCTGATCGGTTAACGGCCCCCGCGGAGCACAACGATCAGGAAGCCTTCGGCGGCGCGTTCTTGACCTCGCGGCGCAGCACCTTGCCGACGTTGGTCTTCGGCAGCTCCTTCCAGAACTCCACGATCTTCGGCACCTTGTAGCCGGTGAGCTGGGCGCGGCAATGCTCGATCACCTGCTCCTTCGTGAGGTTCGGGTCCTTGCGCACGATCACCACGCGCGGGATCTCGCCGGACTTCTCGTCGGGGGCAGCCACGGCGCAGCACTCGAGCACGCCCGGCATCATCGCCACCACGTCCTCGATCTCGTTCGGATACACGTTGAAGCCCGAGACCAGGATCATGTCCTTCTTGCGGTCGACGATCTTCACGTAGCCCTCGGCGTTCATGATGCCGATGTCGCCGGTGCGGAAGGCCCCGTCCGGGGTCATGACCTTGGCGGTCTCGTCGGGGCGGTTCCAGTAGCCCTTCATCACCTGCGGGCCGGCGATGCAGATCTCGCCCGTCTCGCCGATCGGCAGCGCCCGGCCGTCGTCGTCGCGGATGGTGACGATCGTGGACGAGATCGGCAGGCCGCAGTAGCCGTTGTATTCGAAGTCGGGAACGTTGGGGTTGATGCACGCCCCGGGCGAGGTCTCGGTGAGCCCGTAGGCCTCGAGGAGCGGCCGGCCGGTGACCTGCTTCCACCGGTCGGCGACTGCGCGCTGCACCGCCATGCCGCCACCCAGCGAGAGCTTGAGGGCCGAGAAGTCGAGTTGCGCGAAGCCCGGAGCGTTGAGCAAGGCGTTGAAGAGCGTGTTCACCCCGGTGATGCAGGTAAAGCGGTGCTCGCCCATCGTCTTCACGAACGTGGGCAGGTCGCGCGGATTCGGGATCAGCACGTTCTTCGCGCCGATCTTCATGAACACCAGGCAGTTTCCGGTGAGCGCGAAGATGTGGTACAGCGGGAGCGCGGTGATGATCACCTCCTCGCCATCGCGCATGTTGCTGCCCCACCACGCCGAGGACTGCAGCAGGTTGGAGACGATGTTGCCGTGGGTGAGCATCGCCCCCTTGGACACGCCGGTCGTGCCCCCGGTGTACTGCAGGAACGCGATGTCCTCGTGTCCGAGCGTCGGCTCCTCGAGCGGCTTGCCCTGCCCCTCCGAGAGCGCACTCGCCCACGGCACCGCGCCCGGCAGGTTGAAGTCGGGAACCATCTTCTTCACGCGCTTCACCACGAAGTTGGTGATCGCGCCCTTCGGGAAACCCAGCATGTCGCCGATGCGCGTCGTGACGACCGTCTTGACGGGCGTCTTGTCGAGCACCGCTTCGAGCGTCTTGGCGAAGTTCTCGAGGATCACGATCGCCACCGCGCCCGAATCCTTGAGCTGGTGCTCCAGCTCCCGTGGGGTGTAGAGCGGGTTGCAGTTCACCACCGTGAGGCCCGCCCGCAGGATGCCGAACAGCGCGACCGGGTACTGCAGCAGGTTGGGCATCATGATCGCGACGCGGTCGCCACGCTTGAGGCCCCGGGACTGCAGCCAGGCGCCGAAGGCGCGCGACCGCGACTCGAGCTCGGCGTACGTGATGTCCTTGCCCATGCACGTGAACGCCGGCTTGGCGGCGAAACGCTGGCAGCTCTGGGCGAAGATGTCGCGGATGCTCGCGTATTGCGAGGCGTCGATCTTCTCCGGCACCCCGGGCGCGTACGACTTCAGCCAGGGCTTGTCCATGGTCCTGCTCTCCTCCACGATCGTGGCCATTCACGTCCTCTCCGGGGCGTCGTGCAGCGAGTTTAACCCGGCACGCCCGGGGCCGCGCGCCACTATACTGGGGGCTGGAGAACAACAATTCGAGGAGACACGCCAATGGCCAGGAATCGATCCGGCAAGCGCCCCGCGGCGGGCGAGAACGCGGCGCAAGGCATGCGCGACTCGGCACAGAAGATCTGGCTCGCCGGACTGGGCGCCTTCGAGCGCGCCAAGAGCGAGGGGCCGAAGATGTTCGACACGCTCGTCGAGCAGGGCAAGGGATTGCGCGACCGCGCCTCCGAGGCCGCCGACCAGGCGTTGAAGACGGTGCGCGAGCAGGCGGGCGAAGCCCAGGGCCGCTGGGACAAGCTCGAGCAGGTGTTCCAGGATCGCGTGGCGCGCTCGCTCGAGAGCCTGGGCGTGATCACCAGCCGCGAGCTGGGCGACCTGCAGCGCCAGGTCGACGAGCTCACCCGCAAGGTCACAGGCATGAAGGCCGCCGCGGAGAAGCCGCGCAAGGCCGCCGCGCGAGGCGCCAAGCGCCCGGCGAAGAAGAAGCGCGCCAGCCGCAAGGCGAAGAGCTAGTCGCGCGTCACGCGGTCGACCAGCTTGATGTAGTCCTCCATCGCCTTGTCGGCGGCGGTGCCCTTCAGCTTCGCCCAGGCCTCGTACTTGGCGCGGTTCACGAAGTCGAAGGCGCCCGGCTTCTCGCCGGCGACGTCGCCTTCGGTCGCCTGCTTGAAGTTCGCGTACAGCCGCAGCTTCAGGTCGTTGCCGGGGTCCTTCTTCGCCTTGAGGACGTCTTTCGAGGCTTTCTCGAACTTCTTCTTCAGGTCGGACATGGGGGTATCGGGCGCCGGGTGTGTGTGACAGGTCAAATGCTACATTAGCCCCCATGTCCTCCCGCGAACGGATCTCCGGCGTCGACACCGCGTGGCTCCGCATGGAGCACCCCACGAACCTGATGATGATCGTGGGCGTGATGATGTTCGAGGGCGAGCTGCGCATGAGCGAGCTGCAGCGCGTGATCGAGGCGCGCTGGATGGGCTTCCGGCGCTTCCGGCAGAAAGCGGCCGTCGATGCCTCGGGCGCGTGGTGGGTCGAGGACGAAGCCTTCGACATCGGCTGGCACCTGCAGGAGCTGGAGCTGCCGGGCAAGGCGGGAAAGCGCGAGCTGCAGGCGCTGGTGAGCCGGCTCGCTTCCACGCCGCTCGACTTCGACCGGCCCCTGTGGCGCTTCCACGTCGTGCGCAACTACGCCGGCGGCACCGCGCTGATCATGCGCGTGCACCACTGCTACGCCGACGGCATCGCGCTGGTCCAGGTGATGCTTTCGCTCACCCACCCCACGGCCAAGGGCAGCCTCGCTCTCGAGCGCGAGGAGATCCAGCCGCCCCTCGGCGACGAGGGCGACTTCTGGGCCCAGGTGCTCAAGCCCGTGACCAACGCGCTCGGCGGGGCCATGAACGTCGGCAAGGGCCTCTTCGAGCAGGGCCGCAGCCTCGCGGCCAATCCGCAGCTTGCCGCCGACGCGGTGCAGGAGGTCACGCGCAAGGGCGCCGACTTCGCCGGCGAGCTCGCCCGCATCGTGCTCATGGCGCGCGACGCCGCCACGCGCTTCAAGGGTGCGCTCGGCAAGCGCAAGGTGGTCGCATGGGCCGATCCGCTGCCGCTCGAAGAGGTGAAGGCGGTGGGCAAGGCGTTGGGTTGTTCGATCAACGATGTCCTGCTCTCGATGGCGGCCGGGGCGCTGCGCGACTACCTGCTGGACAAGGGCGACGCCGTGTCGCACGAGCTCGAGATCCGCGCGCTGGTTCCGGTCAACCTGCGGCCGCCCGCCGAGGGGCACAACCTCGGCAACCACTTCGGCCTCGTCTTCCTCGAGCTGCCGATCGGCATGGAGCACCCGCTGGAGCGCCTCTACGAGGTCCGCCGCCGCATGCGCGCGCTCAAGGGCTCCTACCAGCCCATCATCGCGCTCGGCATCCTGGGCGCCGTAGGCTACGGCCCCAGGGTCCTGCAGGAGCAGGTCACCCAGCTGCTGTCGAGCAACGCGAGCGCGGTGATGACCAACGTCCCCGGCCCGCAGCATCCGCTCTACCTCGCCGGCCGTCGCATCGCCGAGCTGGACTTCTGGGTGCCGCAGTCCGGCGGCATCGGCATGGGGGTGTCCATCCTGTCCTACGACAGCCGTATCCAGTTCGGCGTGATCACCGACGCCGGGCTCGTCCCCGACCCGGGGCGCATCGTGGACCGCTTCGCCGACGAGTTCGAGAAGCTGCTGTGGATCACGCTGATGAGCCCCTGGGGCGAGCAGGTCGCAGAACAGGTGGCACCGGAGGCCGAGGAGTCGAAGCCCGCGCCGCGCGCGCGTCGTGGAAAGGCGACGGCCGCCGAGGCTGCGCCAGCGCCTGGAGCGCCGCGCGTCCCGAAGCGCTTCAGGAATCTCTGAGCGCCGCGATCACGTCCATCCCCGCAGGTTGCCGGGTTCCCCGGGGACTCCGGGTCCCGCAAAAAAGACAACGGGCGGGTCTTTCGACCCGCCCGCTGAGCTGGAGCTTCCGTCCCCGGCTACTTGAGGTGCTTCGAGACCAGCTTGGTCATCTCGAACATCGAGACCTGCTTCTTGCCACCGAAGACTTCCTTCAGCTTGTCGTCGGCGTTGATCATCCGGCGATTGGTCTTGTCCTGGAGGTTATTCTTCTTGATATAGCCCCACAGCTTGCTGGTGACTTCGGTGCGGGGCATCGGGCTGGAGCCAATGACCGCCGCGAGCGTGGAGCTCACGTTCATCGGCTTCATGAAAGCGGCATTCGGCTTGCGCTTGCTTTTCGACTTGGCGGCTTTCTTGGGGGCCGCCCGTTTGACGGTCTTCTTGACGGCGGACTTCCTGGCCGCCGGTTTCTTCGCTGCCTTCTTGCCTTTCTTCGCTGCCATTAGTGAATCCTCCAATCTGGTGATGACGTTGGGTAGTTCTCTTGTCCATCCCGCCCTGACGGCGCGACAGCGAGAGGATGCACAAGGCGAAAACGCCTTGTCAACAGATTTCACTCGGAGAATGCGCTTTTTTCCCTCTGGAGTGGCGTTCCGGCAACAACGCCGATCAGTCGATTTCCGCTCTGGCGGCCTCTACGTCGAGCTTCTCCATGGCGTCGCGCGGCGTGATCTGCGCCGCCCTGGCGTACAGGCGGCCGGCTTCCTCGACCATTTTCTTGCCGAACATCAACACCAACCCGTTGGCCATCTCGATGTGAGCGATGGGCGAGTCGGGCGCGAGCTTCACCGCCTTGCGGAAATGGTCCTCGCCCTTGTCCTTGTTCGCCCCGTAGGTGAGCCCGCCGACCAGCGACCCCACCTTGTCGATGATCTCGGCGTGGTAGGCGCCCATGGCGATGTGGGCGTCGGCGTGCTTGCCCTGGAGCTTCAGCGCCGCCTCGAGGGCAGCCCGGATCTTGCCGCCGTAGCCCTGGGCGAGCGCCTTCGCGACCGAGATTCGCTGGCTGTAACGTCCCGCCGCGTAAGCGTAAAGATAGTGCGCGTTGGCGTTCTTCGGTTCCTCGCGGGCCTGCGCCTCGGCGCGCTTCATCACCTCCTCGAAGAGCGCGATCCGCTTCGCTTCCTGCGTTTCGACGCCGTTGGCGTAGATCGCCTGCGCCTTGTTGGCCGCGGTGAGGCCCGCGCCGCCCGCCTCCAGGCCGGCGGCGACCGCCTCGCCGAACTGGCCGGCGTGGAAGAGCCGCCACGCCTCCTGGACGCCCTTGTCCTTCGGAAACGGCTCGCAGTCGCCGCGATGCAGCGCGTCCCAGTTCTTCTTCAGGGCCTCGCCGGCGTAGAGGTAGGCCTTGGCGGGGTGCGGGAACGGCTTCCACTTGGCGGCCATCTGCGTCTCCTTCAGTCGATGTAGGTCTGCCCGAGGCGGTCGAGGTGCGTGCGCGCGGGACCCACGAGGTAGGGCGCGACCAACGCCATCACCTGGAAGGCGCCCTCCCCGATGTCCTCCGCGGCCTCGACCGGCCGGCCCAGGAGGGGGCTGAAATTGAGCCAATACGTCGCCACCACGAGCACGTTGCGCGCGAGCGCGCGGATCTCCCCGGGACGGGCGCGCATCACCCGCGCTGCGACCAGGCTCTCGCAAAGGGCCACCACGGCATCGTGCTTGCGCCCGATGATGCGCGCGAAGTGTTCCCGCAGCCGGCGGTTGCGCGCGAGCAGGTCGTCGAGGTTGCGGTAGAGGAAGCGGTAGTCCCAGATCGCCTCGAGCATGAGGTGCAGGTAGAGCCAGAGGTCCTCGATCGCCTCGGGGCCGCCGCGCGCCGCCCCGGGCTGCACGCCGATGCGCTCCTCGAAGCGGGCGAAGAGCTCCTCGACGATCTGGTCCTTGTTGCGGAAGTGGTAGTAGAGATTTCCGGGGCTCATGCCGAGCTCGGCGGCGATCATCCCGGTGGTGACGTGCGCCTCGCCACGCTCGTTGAACAGCCGCAGGCTCTGCGCGAGGACGCGTGCGCGCGTGCGCTGGCTCCTGAGGGTGTTGCCGTCTACTTTCGCCACCATGCTGGCGGGAAAGCCTATCACGCCCCCTGGGGATGCCCCGGCGTTGCCTCGAGCTCCGCCCAGCGGCGCAGGTCGTGCAGCGTGTCGCCGAGCCGCGCAGCGGCGGCGCCAAGCTCGCCGCGGCGGCGTGCACGCCGGCCGAGGTTCACGTCCAGCCGGCGGCGCGAATCCCCGAGCAAGTCGTGCCGCAGGCGGATGCCGTGGCGCGCGAGCACGGGCTCGAGCTCCGCGGCGCGATTCACCAGGTCGCGCCGGGTGCGGCGGTACGCATGCTCGCAGACGCGTTGGCGGCTGGCATAGCTGAACACGTTGGTGAAGAAGATCTCGGCGTCGTCGGGCTCCGGCTGGAAGAGGAGCACGTCGGCGTCGCGGTACTGGGTGCGGTAATTGGACAGGCCCGTGGCCATGCGCGAGTGGATGACCGCGCGGAAGGTCTGCGACAGCACCGCCGGCAGTCCGCCCTCGACGAGGTTGGACTGCGGCCCGCGGCCCCGCGCGGCGGCGAGCTTGGCGTCGAAAGGCACTATGGGGTTCACGCAGATCACCAGCCTCATCCCGTCGTCCAGCGCTTCCGAAGCATGCAGGGTCTTCTTCAGCGCCCCGTCGACGAAGTGACGGCCGTCGATGTCCACCGGCGGGAAGAGGCCCGGCAGCGCGGCGCTCGCCTGCACCGCCTTGGAGATCGGCACATGGTCGTGGCCGGGCCGGCCGAAGCTCACGCTTTCGCCGCTGTCGAGATCGGTGGCAACCAGGTAGAGGCGGCGCGAGAGCTTGCGGAAGTCGTTGGTCTGGCCCGGCTGGGTGAACACCGCGGCCAGGTAATCGTGGATGGCCTCGTTGTCGAACACGCCGGTGGGGATGGCGCTGCCGAGGGCGGCGAACGACTCGAGCGTGCCACCGGACAGCGGACGCGTGAGGTAGCGCCACGCCGAGCGGGCGAGCAGCGGCGGCACCAGGCGCGCGCGCTGCCAGTACTCGCGGAAGGCCGGCCGCATGAACAGCTCCGGCGTGAGCGCGCCCTGGCCGCGGCCGTCCTCGATGAACAGGCGGTAGATCTCGTCGACCGGGATGCGGTTGGCGAGCGCGGCGGCGAGGAAGCTGCCGGCGGACACGCCGACGTAGCAGTCGAGCTCGTTGAGGTCGAGGCCGTCGAGCGACTCCTGCAGCGCGACCAGCGCTCCGATCTCGTAGATCGCGCCGAAGGGCCCGCCCCCCGCGAGGGCGAGCCCTATCGGGCGCTGCTTCGGCTTCTTACGCCCGGGCACGAGCGCGTCGAAGCTGGTCCACGCTCTGCTGCAGCTGGGCGACCTGGCGCGAGAGCGCGCGCACGTCGCGGGCGGTGGGCACGCCGAGCTTCGAGATGGCGTTCTGGACGCGGTTCCCGAAGACCTTCTCCAGCTGGGTCACGGCGTCGAGGGTGCGGACGCGGGCGGCGTCGGCACGGGCGGTCACGGTCTCGCGGGCCTCCGTCACGGCGGCGCGCGCTTCCTTCGCCTTGGCGACGGCGAGCTTGCGGCCCTTGGCCTGCAGCTGGGCGCCCTGCTTCACGATCTTGTCGACCGCGCCGAGGGCGTTCTTGCGGAGCAGCTCGAGCTTGCCCGCGGGGGTCGCCTTGCGGGCGGCTCGGGTGTTGCGTTTGGTGGTACGGGCAGCCATTTATCTCTCCTGGTGTGTGGGCAAATTGGGTGCTACGGATGCCACTCTACCGGCCGGATTTAGAGCATTCACACCAAACTTCGCCCCCCGGCGCGAGCGGGGACCGTCCCCTCCGACGCCGATCTATATAATTCGGGCCAACTGAGGGGGACAGCCATGACGTACTTCGTGACCGGCGGAACCGGCTTCATCGGTCGCTTCCTGATCGACAAGCTCGTGCGCCGCACCGGCAACATCTACGTGCTGGTGCGCAAGGACTCGGTCAAGAAACTGGACGCCCTGCGGCCGCGCTGGGGCGAGGCCGAGAAGCGCGTGATCCCCATCGTGGGGGACCTCGCCAAGGCCGAGCTGGGACTCTCGGCCGCCGACCAGTCGAAGCTCAAGGGCAAGGTGAAGCACTTCTTCCACCTCGCCGCCATCTACGACCTGGCCGCCGACGCCGAGAGCCAGCAGAAGGCCAACATCGACGGCACGCGCAACGCGGTCGAGCTGGCGGAGGCGATCGGCGCGGGCTGCTTCCACCACACCAGCTCCATCGCGGCCGCGGGCCTCTATGACGGCATGTTCCGCGAGGACATGTTCGAAGAGGCCGAGGAGCTCGACCATCCCTACTTCCGCACCAAGCACGACTCCGAGGGAATCGTGCGCAACGAGTGCGACGTGCCCTGGCGCGTCTATCGCCCCGCCATCGTGGTCGGCCACTCGCAGACCGGCGAGATGGACAAGGTCGACGGCCCGTACTACTTCTTCAAGCTGATCCAGAAGATGAGGAACGCCCTGCCGCCGTGGGTGCCGACGGTCGGCATCGAAGGCGGGCGCATCAACATCGTGCCGGTGGACTACGTGGTCGACGCCATGGACCACATCGCCCACAAGAAGGGCCTGGACGGCGGCTGCTTTCACCTGACGGACCCCGAGCCGTGGCGCGTCGGCGAGGTCCTCAACATGTTCGCCAAGGCCGCGCACGCGCCGCAGATGACGATGCGGCTGAACGCCAAGATGTTCAGTTTCATCCCCTCCTTCGTGGTCGACTCGGTGATGTCGCTCGCCCCCGTGCGGCGCATCCAGAAGCAGGTCCTCTCGGACCTGGGCATCCCGAAGGACATGTTCACCTTCATCAACTACCCCACGCGCTTCGACAACCGCGAGGCCGCCAAGGCGCTGAAGGGCTCGGGCATCGCGGTGCCGCGGCTGGCCGACTACGCCTGGCGCTTGTGGGATTACTGGGAGCGCCACCTCGATCCCGATCTCTTCATCGACCGCTCGCTCGCGGGCAAAGTGCGGGGCAAGGTGGTCGTGGTGACGGGTGGCACCTCGGGCATCGGGGAGGCCACGGCGTACAAGCTGGCCGAGGGCGGCGCGCACGTGGTGCTGGTGGCGCGCGACCCCGAGAAGGCCAAGCCCGTCGTGGACCGCATCGCGAAGGACGGCGGCGAGGCGACGTTCATCTCGTGCGACCTCTCGTCGATGGACGACTGCGACAAGCTGGTGGCGACAGTGACGAAGAAGTTCGGCGGCTGCCAGTTCCTGGTGAACAACGCCGGGCGCTCGATCCGGCGCGGCATCGCCTCCTCGTACGACCGCTTCCACGACTTCGAGCGCACCATGCAGCTCAACTATTTCGGCAGCCTGCGCCTCATCATGGGTTTCATGCCGTCGATGGTGGCGCAGGGCGGCGGCCACATCATCAACATCTCGTCCATCGGCGTGCTCACGCGCGCCCCGCGCTTCTCGGCCTACGTGGCCTCCAAGGCCGCGCTCGACGCCTTCAGCGACTGCGCGGCCTCCGAGTTCATCGACAACAACGTCCACTTCACCACCATCAACATGCCGCTGGTGAAGACGCCGATGATCGCGCCGACGAAGCTGTACAACCACGTTCCGACGCTCACCCCCGAGCAAGCCGCCGACCTCATCGTCGAGGCGATCGTCTACAGGCCGGTGCGCATCGCCACGCGCCTCGGCGTGGCGGGCGAGATCCTGCATGCCATCGCGCCGAAGGCAACGCAGATCATCCTCAACACCGCCTTCCGCATGTTCCCGGACTCGACGGCCGCCAAGGGCAAGAAGAAGGAGGGAGAGCCCGACGTCTCCGAGCTCTCGCCCGAGCAGATGGCTTTCGCCCAGATCACCCAGGGCATCCACTGGTAGGAGCGCACGCGCACATGGCCACCCCGCTCAGAGCCGGCGACCCGGCGCCCGATTTCTCCGGCATCCTCACCAACGGCGCCAAGGTGTCCCTCAAGGACTATCGCGGCAAGAAGCTGGTGATGTACTTCTATCCCATGGACGACACGCCAGGGTGCACCAAGCAGGCGTGCTCGCTGCGCGACCACAACAAGGAGATCGCCGCCAAGGGCGCGGCGATCCTGGGCGTGTCGACCCAGAACGAGGCCTCGCACCAGAAGTTCACCGAGAAGTACAAGCTCAACTTTCCGCTGCTCGCCGACACCGAGGGCGCCGTGGGGCGCGCCTACGGCACCATCGGCGGGCCCGGCATCCTTTCCAAGCTCAAGTCGGCCGCGGGCATGGCCGACCGCGTCACCTTCGTGATCGACGAGAAGGGCAAGATCGCGCACGTGATCGACAAGCCCGACGTGGCGAACCACGCGGAAGAGGTGTTGGCACTGCTCTGACGCCGGCGCCCCGCTAGGCGCCGCTCGCCCTCAGCTCCTCCAGCACCAGCGCGAACACCGGCTCCCAGCCGAGGATGGCGACGTGGCCCACGCCGGCCACCGCGACATTGCGCGCCCACGCGAGGCGGCTGGTGTCCTGGGGCGAGACCAGGTTGTCGTGCACGGAGTAGATCGACATCGCCGGGACCTTGGGCGGCTTCTCCGCCTCCGCGCGCTCCAGGGAAAGCAGGAAGTCGCTGCCCCGGCACATCTGGCGGGCGTGCTCGCCCACCCCCAGCTTCGAGAGCACCGTGCCGTGGTGCGGGCTCGCGATCGTGACCAGGCGCGCCACGCGCGCCTCGCCGTGCTCCTGCAGGTAGCGCCGCGCCAGGAGCCCGCCCATGCTGTGGCAGACGAGCACCACTTTCGGCGCCCCCGCCGAGCAGGCCTGCTCGATCGCCGCGTGGAGCTCGGCGGCGCCGCGCTCGATGGTCGAGAAGATCGACCGGTAGTTGGGCACGAAGATCGGCGCCACGCCGCGCGCCTCCAGCCAGGCCACCAACGGGGCGAAGTAGCCGCGGTTGCTGAGGTAGCCGTGGACGATCACCACGGGGGTCCGCGCGCCGGCCGCGGGTGCGGGATCGGGCTGCAGCGCGAGCGACTCGAAAGGCAGGTACCAGAAGTTGTCGGCGAGGAGCGCGCGGCACTCGGTGGCGACGAGGCGCAGCACGCCGTAGGGGCCCAGGCGTTGCGCCGGGGCACGAGCCGAGCGATAGATCCAGCCGACGATGCAGGTCAGGCAGACGAGCCCGAGGCGAACGGCGAGCGCGGCAAGCACGGCGCCCAGCGCGAGCGCGCCGACGTCGAATCCATGCGACGCGCGCAGCCAGGCCGCGAGCGCGACCCACGCGGCCAGCTCGAGGAACAGCGACAGGCGAACGACGCGGGTGAGCATGGGCGCGGGCAGTATACTGCGCGCCATGCTGCTGCACGCCGCCACGATATTCCTCAGCGCTTTCCTCCTTTTCCTCGTCCAACCCATCCTCGCCAAACAGATCCTGCCGTGGTTCGGCGGGGCGGCGATCGTGTGGACGCTGTGCATGGTTTTCTTCCAGCTCGTGCTGCTGCTGGGATACGCGTACGCGCACTGGCTCACGAACCGCATCGCGGCGGGCAAGCAGGCCTGGGTGCACATCGCCCTGCTCGCAGCGAGCCTGGTGTTCCTGCCCATCACCGCCGATCCCGGCTGGAAGCCCGCGGGCGGCGACAACCCGGTGGTGCGCATCCTCGCGCTGCTCTTCGCCACGGTGGGCCTGCCCTACTTCCTGCTCTCCTCGACGAGCCCGCTGGTGCAGGCCTGGTTCGCGCGCGCCTATCCGGGCTCGAGCCCGTACCGCCTCTTCGCGCTCTCGAACCTCGCCTCGATGCTCGCCCTGCTGGGCTACCCGTTCGTCTTCGAGCCCAATTCGAGCGGCTCCGAACAGTCGATCGGCTGGTCGGCGGGCTACGCGCTCTTCGCCCTGCTCTGCGGGTCGCTCGCGTGGGCGAGCCGCGGCCTGGCGCCGCTCGCCTCGCAGACGATGCAGGGACAGTCGCTCGACGCGGAACCGGCGCCGCGCTGGCCCACGATCGCGCTCTGGCTCGCGCTCTCGGCCATGGGGTCGGTCACGCTGCTGGGGGTGACCAACCACCTCACGCAGAACATCTCTTCGTTCCCGATGCTCTGGGTGATCCCGCTCGCCGTGTACCTGCTCACGTTCATCCTCTGCTTCGAGGGGCGCAACTGGTACCTGCGCGACACCTACCTCGCGAGCCTGGTGTGGATCCTGTGCGTCATGGCGTGGTTCCTCGCCGACAAGACGCTGCAGTTCGAGCTGCTCTGGCACGTGCTGGTGTTCACGGTCGGCATCTACTTCGTCTGCATGTTCTGCCACGGCGAGCTCGCGCGCCTTCGGCCCGGGCCGCGCCACCTCACCTTCTTCTACCTCGTCGTCTCGCTGGGCGGCGTGCTGGGCGGCGTCCTGGTGGGCATCGTGGCGCCGGTGACGCTGCCCGCATACCTGGAGCTCGAGATCGCGCTGGTGGTGGTTGCGATCCTCGCGGTCGTGGTGAATCGCGGGCGGGTGCTGCCGATCATGGCGATGCTGGTCGCGGTCGTGGGCTTCACCGTCGCCGCGCTCGGCTACCGCGTCTACACCTTCACCGAGGACGCGGTCTACATCCACCGCAACTACTACGGCGTGCTGCGCGTGAAGGAGAACCAGTCGCGCGTGGACGAGGAGAACGCGACCTACCGCTCGCTCGTGCACGGGGCCATCCTGCACGGCGAGCAGTACCTGTCCGAGAAGTACCGCCGCTCGGCCACGACCTACTACAAGACCTCCTCGGGCATCGGCCGGGCGCTGCTGGCCTTCGAGGGCAAGCCCATCAGGGTGGGCATCATCGGGCTGGGCGCGGGCTCGATCGCGGTCTATGCCGACGCGGACGATACCTACCGCTTCTACGACATCAACCCGGCGGTGATCCAGGTCGCGAACACCTGGTTCACCTATCTCAAGGACTCGCCGGGGAAGATGGAGACCGTGCTGGGCGACGCGCGCCTCGCCCTCGAGCGCGAGCCGCCGCAGGGCTTCGACGTGCTGGCGGTGGATGCCTTCTCGGGCGACGCGATCCCCGTGCACCTCATCACCTACGAGGCGTTCACGGAGTACCTGCGCCACTTGAAACCCGAGGGCGTGATCGCCTTCCACGTCTCGAACCGCTTCCTGGACCTGAAGCCCGTGCTGCTCGCCATCACCGAGAAGCATGGCCTCGAGTACGCCTACATCCACGAGACCGGCGAGGAAGGCGGCACCACCAGCGACTGGGTGCTGATCACGCGGCACAAGCCGTTCATCCTGAGGAAGGAGATCGTCGAGGCGACCGAGCCCGTGGCGCCGCAGCCCGGGTGGCGGCTATGGACGGACGACTATAACAATCTCATCCAGGTCTTCAAGTATTAGCGGGAACGTCGTAGCAGCGGACGGCCTAGCCGCCGCTGAACGCCGGCGGGCAAGCGGGAACGTCTAGTTGCGGACGGCAGAGCCGCCGCTCAACACCGGCGGGCAGCCGATCTAGCGGCGCTCGAGGGCCGCGAGCACGCGGTCGGCGATCAGGGCGCTCACCCGTTCGTTGGCCTCGAGGGTGACGCCGGCGATGTGCGGCGTGAGGACGAGCCGCGGGGCGCCCGAGAGCGGCGAGCCGGCGGCAAGCGGTTCCTTGTCGAAGACGTCGAGCGCCGCTCCACCGAGGCGCCCTTCGCGCAGCATCGAGGCCAGTGCCGCCTCGTCCACGATGCCGCCGCGCGCCGTGTTGATGAGGATCGCGTCGCGCTTCATGAGCCCCAGGCGCCGGGCATCGAGGAGCCCCCGGGTCTCGCGCGTGAGCGGAAGGTGCAGCGACACCACGTCGGAGCTGCGCAGCAGCTCGTCCAGGTCGCGGGTCGTCGCCTCCGGCACCTGCGGGTCGTAACTCGATATCCTCATGCCCATCGCTTCGGCCTTGCGCGCCGTGAGGCGCCCGATGCTGCCGTAGCCCACGAGGCCCATCGCCTTGCCCGAAGCCTCCCGCCCTTGCGAGAGCGTCTGCCGCGGCCAGGTCCCGGCCTCGACCGCGCGGGTGGAGAAGAACGCGCCGCGCAGGAGCACGATCGCCGCGGCCACGACGTACTCGGCCACGGACTCGGCATTCGCGCCGGTGGCGGGAATCACCTCGATGCCGCGCGCGGCGCAGGCCTCGACGTCGATGTTGTCCAGGCCCACGCCGAGCCGGCCCACCACGCGCACGTCACGGGCGGCTTCCAGCAGCGCGCCGCGAACCGGCGTGCGGTTGCGCACGATCCACGCCGCCGCGCCCGAAAGCGCCGCCTGCAGCGCTGCGGTGTCGTCCACCAGGCGAGGACGGTAGTCGACCTCGTGCATCGCCAGCAGGCGGTCCACCGCCGGCTGGTCCATGAACTCGCTGATGACGATGCGGGACCTCATGCGGGCGAGTCTATCTGGCCGGCCACGCGGCGCGCCAGATAGCCGGTGATCTCTTCGCGGTCGTGATAGAGCTGCTTCATCCGCAGGAAATAGCCGCCTCCGCCGAGGGCCTCGTCGATGATCGCGCGGCAGCGATGCACCTCCTCCCAGCGCTTCTTCATCGGCAGCTTCAGGTTGAACACGCACTCGCGGCACCAGCCGCGCTCGATCCAGGCAGCGACCAGGCCGGCGATGCGCGACGGGCTCTCGACCATGTCGCACACCATGAGGTGCACGGGATCGGGCGGGCTGAAGTGAAAGCCGTCGGTGCGCCGGTGCTTCACCTGCCCGGTGTCCATCAGCGCCTCGTCCATCGGACCGTTGTCGACCGCGACCACGTGGAAGCCCCGCTTCACGAGCTGCCAGGTCCATCCGCCGGGCGAGGCACCCAGGTCCACCGCCGTGAGGCCCGGCTCGAAGCGGCGCTCGGGCATGAACTGCATGAAGGCCTCGGCGAGCTTGAGCGTCGAGCGCGAGGGCGCCCCGCCCGGCATCCTGAGGCGCGCGATGCCCATCGGCCAGGGCGCCGCGTTGGCGACGTCCGAGACGCCGACGTAGCAGGCCCTGCCGCCGACGAAGAAGACGTGCAGGCGCTCCTGCGCGGATGCGTCGTCGAGCGCCACTCCGGCCTTGGCGAGGGCGCGCTCTAGGTGTTGGGCCAACGGCCGCGTGAGCGTGGCGAGCGCCTTGCCCTCGTTGGTGTCGGGCATCTCGATCCACATCGCCGCGAAGCGCTCGCCCAGCGCTCGCGCCGCCCGCGCGATGGGCGCCGCGCGATCGGACTCGGGCAGGTCGGCCAGCAGCTCGCCCGTGCGCACGACCTGGCGCGGGAACACGAGGCGGGAAAAGTCGATGTGCTGGCCGAGCTCCACGCCCATCGCGTCCTGGTGGGCCTGGAAGACCGCGAAGCCGCTGTCGGGGCGCGCTTTCACGAAGCCCTCCACGCCCATCTCGCCGGCCGCCTCGGTGGCTTCCTGGGCGCACTCGCGCTCAAAGCCCGCGCGACAGTAGAGCAGCAGCCGCGAGGGCTTCACGCGGGGTGCGCGTGCCGGAAGAGCCGGAAGAAATTCTCCGTGGTCGCGCGCGCGACGTCCTCGAGGGAGATGCCGCGCAGCCGCGCGACCTCCTCGGCGACGTGGCGCACGAATGCCGGCTGGTTGGGCTTGCCGCGGTGCGGCACGGGCGCGAGGTAGGGCGAGTCGGTCTCGACCAGCATGCGCTCGAGCGGCACGCGCCTGGCGACCTCCTTGAGGGGCGCCGCGTTCTTGAAGGTGACGATGCCCGAGAACGAGATGTGGAAGCCCAGGGCGAGGGCCGCCTCCGCGACCTCCCAAGTCTCGGTGAAGCAATGCATCACGCCGCCGGCCTCCTCCGCGCCCTCCTCGCGCATGATGCGGATCGTGTCCTCGGCCGCGCTACGCGTGTGGATCACCAGCGGCTTGGCGCACGCGCGCGCGGCCCGGATGTGCGTGCGGAACCGCTCGCGCTGCCATTCGGTGTCGCCCTCGACGCGGAAGTAGTCGAGGCCGGTCTCGCCGATCGCCACGACCTTGTCGTCGCGCGCCATGGCGAGCAGTTCCTCGAGGGTGGCCTCGCGCCCGTCGCGCCGCTCGTCGGGATGCACGCCGGCAGAGCACCAGAGGTTGGCGCCGGCGCTCGCCACTTCGCGCACCGCGGGCCAGGTCTCGAGCGTGGTGCTGATCGTGAGCGCGTGCGTCACGCCGTTTTCGCCCATGCGCGCGAGCACGCCGGCCAGGTCGGCGCGCAGCTCCGGAAAATCGAGGTGGCAGTGGGAATCGACGAGCATGCCGGCATTCTACCGGCGGTACATCCACTCCCTCGTAAGCGGCAGGTCGGCGCGCCCGGGCTGCTCCATGCGGCTGGCGAGCACCTGGTGAACGGAGATCCAGCGCTGCTCGAAGCCGTGCGCGCAGCCGGCGAGGTAGAGCCGCCAGATACGCGCCGTGCGTGCTCCAGCTTCGGCCACGGCCTCGGCGAAGCGCCGCTCGTAGGTCGCGCCCCAATGCTCCAGCGTGCGCACGTAGTGCGGCCGCAGGCACTCGACGTCGTGCACCTCGAAGGCCTGCGCGCCCATGTCGTGGATCACGCGGTGCAGGTGCGGCAGCTCGCCCTTGGGAAAGACATACCGGTCGATGAATTCCCCGGCGCCCAACCCGACCGTGCGGCTGCGCACGTCCGAGGAGGTGATCCCGTGGTTGAGGAAGAGGCCGCGATCCCGCAGCAACCGCCGCACGGCGCCGAAGTAGGCCGGCAGGTTGGCGAGCCCGACGTGCTCGAACATGCCCACGCTCGCCACCTTGTCGTAGCGGGCCTCGCCGGCGTGGTCGCGATAGTCCTCGAGCAGCACGTGGCACCGGTCCTCGAGGCCGGCGGCGCGGATGCGCTCCTGCGCCAGGCGATGCTGGTTCTCCGAGAGCGTGATCCCGGTGGCCTGCACGCCATAGCGCGATGCCGCGTGCATGACCAGGGCGCCCCAGCCGCAGCCGATGTCGAGGAAGCGATCGCCGGGCGCGAGCCGCAGCTTGGTGCAGATGTGGTCCAGCTTGGCGACCTGGGCCTGCTCGAGCGTGTCCGTCGCGGTGCGGAAGTAGGCGCAGGAGTACACCATCAGGGGATCGAGCCAGAGCGCGTAGAAGGCGTTCGACACGTCGTAGTGGTGGCGGATGGCCTCCTTGTCGGCCGCGCGCGAGTGCTTGCCGTTGGCGGGCGGCGCGCCATGGCCTACCTCGGCCCGCGCGCGCGAGATCGCCTCGGCGCTGCGGATGGCCTCGCGGAAATCGCCCTCGACCTCCGCTCCGCCGTCGATGTATGCCTGGGCGAGCGAGAGCAACGACGGGCGGGCGAGCGCGGCGGCGGTGCGCGCGTCGCGGAAGCGCAGGGTGACGCGCGCCGGCCCGTCGCCGAGCGCCACCTCCCGGCCGTCCCACAACACGACCCGGATGGGCGCGCGCACGTCCTGCTTGAGCCGGGTGAGGGCCGAATCGATGGGGCGCTGCCAGAACATGCCCACCTCCCTCGACGCCGCGGTCCGCCCCGGGGCGCAAGCCGGTGGCGTCGTGGACCGGCTAGAGCGTGTGGGTGGGGCGGGACGACTGCAGCGCGCCGGCGAGCAACCCCTCGACCTTCTTCTTGAGCTCCCGACCGACCTCGCTGTCCTGCAGTTGGACACCGATCCCCTGCGGTCGGTTGCCGGTGGTGTGCACGGGGTTGATCCACGCCACGCTGCCCTGCAGCGGAATCTTGTTCGGGTCGTCGAGGAGTGTCAGCAGGATGAGGACCTCCTCGCCCAGCGTGTGGCCGCGGGAACTGGGAACGAAGATGCCGCCGCCCTTGAGCAACGGAATCCAGGCCGCGTAGAGCGAGGCCTTGGAACGGATCACCAGGGTGAAGACCCCGGGCCGTGCGACGTCGGGTAGGACTGCGGTCTCGCTCATCGCGGCGTGCCTGAGATGGCCCGATTGTAGGCCAGGAGCAGGTGCTCGGTCAGCAGGCGGGGATTGAGCGGGTGCGAGGCGAGGCGCCGGGCTTCGGCCAGCTCGCGATCGAGGTCGAGCAGCGCGGGCAGATCCGCGCCGCGCGCGCGGGCCTGCAACGCCCCCGCGTGCTCTCCGTGGTGCCGCACCTCGCCGGCCAGGCGCGCCCGCACCAGGTCGTGGACCCAGGTCTGCATCCACCAGATGGCGCGCTCGAGGTTGGCGCGATCGACGCTGCCGGCGAACAGCAGCGCGTCGGCGCCGCCGGGCTTGGCGAGCTCGGCCACGAGCCGGCGGCGCAGGTCCGCCTCCTGGGACTCGGCGAGGTCGCGCGCGAGCAGCGGCGCGCCACCGGCAGCGTCGAGCGCGGCCTCGGGGCGCTCCACGCCCTGCTCGCGCAGCCACGCGAGCGCTTCGGCCCGCGGCGGCGTGCGCAGCGGCAGGCGCCGGCAGCGGCTCAACAGCGTCGGCAGCAACCGCGCCGGCCGGTCGCTCACCAGCACGATGAGGGTGCTGGGCGGAGGCTCCTCCAGCGTCTTCAGCAGCGCGTTGGCGCTCGCCGGTTGCAGGGCCTCGGCCGGGTGCAGCAGCAGCACGCGATGCCCCGCACGGTGGGTGGTGAGCGCGATGAAGTCGCCCACGGCGCGCACCTGGTCGATCTTGATGACGAGGCTCTTCGCCTTCTCCGGGCGCGCACCCGGGGTCTCCGCCTCACCCACCTCTTCCTCCGCGGCGGCCTCGGGCAGGATCTCGCGGAAGTCGGGATGGTTGCCCTGGGAATACCAATGGCAGGACGGGCATGTCCCGCAGGCGCCCGCGGGACGTGGGTCCTCGCAAAGCACCGCGGCGCCCAGCGCGCGCGCGAAATGGACCTTGCCGATACCCGTCGGCCCATGGACGAGGACCGCGTGCGGCAGCCGGTCGCGGTTTGCCAGCAGGCGCGAGAGCGCCTCGCGGTGCCAGGGAAAGGGCTTCATGCGAGCAGCCGCTTCATGACCTGCGCCACCGCGGCACGCACCTGCTCGAGCGACCCGGAGGCGTCGATCACGTGGATGCGCGCGGGGTTTCGCCGCGCGCGTTCGAGGTAGGCGTTGCGCACACGGACGTGGAAGTCCGGCGACCTTCCCTCGAACTGGTCGGGTGCGCGACCCTGCGCGCGCTGGCGTTCGGCCGCGTCGGCGGGGTCGATGTCGAAGAGCAACGTGGCGTCGGGCTGCAGGCCGGGGTGGGCGATCGCCTCCAGGCGCTCGACCACGGTGGCGTCGAGGCCCTTGCCGCCGCCCTGGTAGGCATAGGTCGAATCGGTGAAGCGGTCGCAGACCACCCAGCGCCCCGCGGCGAGCGCGGGCTCGATCAGGCCTTCCACGTGGGCGCTGCGCGCCGCGAACATCGCGAGCGCTTCGGCGGTCGCGGGCGCGGCATGGTGGAGAAGCACATTGCGCAGCCCCTGCCCGAAGGGCGTGCCGCCCGGCTCGAGCGTGCGCAGGACCTCGTGGCCGCCGGCCCGGACGAGCTCGCAAGCGAGGTCCAGGTGCGATGACTTCCCCGCTCCGTCGATGCCCTCGAAGGTGATGAACCGGCCGCGAGTCGTCATCTCTTGAGCTGGTATTTTGCCACCGCGCGATTGTGCTCCTCGAGCGTGCGCGAGAACTGGTGCGTGCCGTTGCCCTTGCCGACGAAATACAGGAACTCGCTCGACGCGGGACGCGACACCGCCTGCAGCGAGGCCATGCCCGGCATGGCGATCGGCGTGGGCGGCAGGCCGTCGCGCGTGTAGGTATTCCAGGGCGTGTCGGTCGTGAGGTCGCGCTTGCGGATGTTGCCGTCGAACTTCTCGCCGATGCCGTAGATCACGGTGGGGTCGGTCTGGAGCCGCATGCCCTTGCGCAGCCGGTTGACGAAGACCGAGGCGACGAGGGGGCGCTCCTCGGGTGCGCCCGTTTCCTTCTCCACGATCGAGGCGAGGATCAGGAACTCGTAGGGGCTCGCGAGCGGCAGCGACGGATCCCGGGCCGCCCACGCGGCCTCCAGGCGGCGCTTCATCGACGCGTGCGCGCGCTTGAGGATCTCCGTGTCCGCCACGCCCGGGGCGAAGCGGTAGGTGTCGGGAAAGAGCCAACCCTCGGGACTCTCCTCGCCCAGGCCCAGGGCCGCGCGCACGCCGGCCGCGTCGCGCGGGGCCAGCGCCTGGCGCAGCTTCGCCTCCTGCGCGAGCTGCGCGAGCCACTGCCGCAGCGTCGTGCCCTCGATGAAGCGCACCTCGGCGAGCAGCACGTCCCCGCGCGCCAGCTTGTCGAGGAGCTCGAGCGGCGTGAGCGGCCGGTCGAGCCGGTAAGTGCCCGCCTGCACCGCCGCGGCGCGGTCGGTGAGGCGCGCCAGCAGGCGCAGGGTGTACGGCTCGGCGATGAGGCCCGCGTCGGTGAGCTGGCGCGACACCGCGGCCACGCCCGCGCCGGGACGCACCGTGATGTCGACCGGCGCATCGATCACGAGCGCACTGCCTGCGAACCATGCGATCCAGAGGCCGGCCACGACCGCGACGGCGGTCGCGGCGACCAGCAGGTTCCTAACCCGCCGCATCGTCGCGCTCGATCAGCTCGCGCACGCGCGCGGCAAGCGGTCCCGGCGCGTAGGCGCGCTCGTCGACCTGGCGCACCGGCCACACGTCGATCAGGCTGTTGGTGAGGAAGATCTCCTCGGCGGCGAGCACGTCGGTCCAGCGCAGGTCGCGCTCCTCGCAGTGCACGCGCTCGCGCCGCAGCAGCTCGCGCACGCGCTCGCGCTGGGCGCCGACCACGCCGCAGCGCGCGAGGTCGGGGGTATAGACGCGCCCGGCCACGGCGATGAAGACGTTGCTCATGGTGCCCTCGATCACGCGGCCGTCGGCGTCGGCGATCAGGCCCTCGGCGATGGCGGGATCGTCCCATTCATTGCGCGCGAGCACGTTCTCCAGCCGGTTGAGGGTCTTGGCGCCCGCCAGCCGCGGCTGCTGCGCGAGGGCCAGGTGGCAGCGGCGCACGCGGACGCCCGATGCACGCCACTCGGCAGGATGGTCCGGAAGGGGATGGGAGGAAACGATCCGGGTGGTCCGGACCTCCGTGGGCACCGCATAGCCACGCCCGGCCTGTCCGCGCGTGATGGTGGCCTTCACCACCGCTTCGGCCGGGGCCACGCGCGCGACCTCGTCGAGGAGCACGGCCTCGTCGGGGGCGGGCAGCTGCAGGCGCGCGCAGTCCGCCGCGAGCCGCGGCCAGTGCCATCTCCAGTTGAGCGGACGGCCGGAGCGGACCCGCATCGTGCGGAACACGCCGTCGCCGAGAGCCAGCCCGCGATCGAGCGCGGGGACCGTGTCGCGAGGCTCGCCGTTGACGAGGATCAGTGGAAGCGCCGGAACGCGAGCGTCCCGTTGGTGCCGCCGAAGCCGAACGAGTTGGAGAGCGCGACCTCGATCTTCATCTCCCGCGCCGTGTTGGGCACATAGTCGAGGTCGCACGCCGGGTCCGGCGTGAGGATATTGATGGTGGGCGGCGAGACCTGGTGGTGCACCGCGAGCGCGGTGATGACCGCCTCGACGCCGCCGGCCGCGCCCAGGAGGTGGCCGTGCATCGACTTGGTGGAGTTCACGGCAAGCTTGTAGGCGTGCTCGCCGAAGGCTGCCTTGAGGGCCGCGGTCTCGTTGGAGTCGCCCAGCGGGGTCGAGGTGCCATGCGCGTTCACGTAGTGCACGTCGCCCGGGTTCATGCCCGCGTTACGCAGCGCCGCCAGCATGGCGCGGCGCGGGCCGTCCATGTTCGGGGCGGTGATGTGGTTGGCGTCCGCGCTCATGCCCATGGCGGCGAGCTCGGCGTAGATGCGCGCGCCGCGCTTCTTCGCGTGCTCGAGCTCCTCGAGGATCACGATGCCGGCGCCCTCCCCCAGCACGAAGCCGTCGCGGTCGCGGTCGAAGGGACGCGAGGCGGTGGCGGGGTCGTCGTTGCGCTCGGAGAGCGCCTTGCAGGCGCAGAAGCCGCCCACGCCAGAGAGGTTCACGCAGGCCTCGGCGCCGCCGGCGATCATCACCTCGGCATCGCCGTACTCGATCATGCGCCCGGCCTCGCCGATGCAGTGCGAGCTGGTGGTGCAGGCCGAGACCATCGAGACGTTCGGGCCCTTGGCCTTGAACTGGATCGAGATCAGGCCCGCGACCATGTTGATGATCGAGCCCGGGACGAAGAAGGGCGAGATGCGCTTCGGCCCCTTCGCGATCATCTCGCGGATGTTGTCCTCGATCATCGGCAGCCCGCCGATGCCCGAGCCCACGTTCACGCCCACGCGCTCGGCGTTGGACTCGTCGATCGCGAAGCCGGCGTCGTCCAGCGCCATCTTCGTGGCGGCCAGGCCGTAGTGGATGAATGTGTCGGAGCGCCGGGTCTCCTTGGGATGCATCCAGTCCGCGGCGTTGAAGTTCTTCACCTCGGCGGCGATGCGCGTGGGCAGCGCCGAAGCGTCGAACCGCGTGATGGGACCGACTCCGCTGCGCCCGTGGAGGAGGTTGTCCCAGGCCTCCTTGATGCCGTTACCGACAGGAGAGACGATCCCGAGGCCGGTGACGACGACTCTGCGTTTCGACATCAACCTACTGCTTGACGTGGCTCTTCACGTAGTCGATGGCCTGCTGGACGGTGGTGATCTTCTCCGCGTCCTCGTCCGGGATCTCGCACTCGAACTCCTCCTCCAGCGCCATCACCAGCTCGACGTTGTCCAGGGAGTCCGCGCCCAGGTCCTCGACGAAGGACGACTCGATCTTGATGTCGGCTTCGGCGACGCCCAGTTGCTCTGCGACGATCTTCTTGACGCGGGCTTCAATGTTTTCCATCGACCTTCCCTCCAGATTCTGTTGGTTTCGTGCGCTTGAAAAGCGCGTAATTCTAGCATCGTTTGCCCCTGTTCCCTGCGGTCCGGACAGCCCGGCGCCGGGGTCGCGCCGAGCGAAAATGCTGCTCAATCCATGAACATGCCGCCATTTACGTGCAATGTCGCGCCGGTCATGTAGGCCGCCCCCGGCGAGCACAGGAACAGGACCGCCTGCGCGATGTCCTCCACCCTGCCCAGCCGGCCCATCGGCACGTTCTCGACCAGGCGCTTGACCTGGTCCTCGGCGAGCGCGCGGGTCATGTCGGTCTCGATGAAACCGGGGGCCACGCAGTTCACGGTGATGTTGCGGCTGCCCACCTCGCGGGCGAGCGACTTGGAAAAGCCGACCATGCCCGCCTTCGCGGCCGCGTAGTTGGTCTGCCCGGCATTGCCGCTGTAGCCCACGACCGAGCTCACGTTCACGATGCGGCCCGCACGCGCCTTCATCATGCCGCGCAGCACCGCGCGCGAGAGCAGGAACACCGACTTCAGATTGGTCGCCTGCACGTCGTCCCACTCCTCGTCCTTCATGCGCGCGAGCAGGTTGTCGCGCGTGGCCCCGGCGTTGTTCACCAGGATCGCAGGCGCGCCGAACTCCGCGGCCACCCTGTCGACGAAGGCGGCGCAGCCGGCCGCGTCGCGCACGTCGAGGACGCGCCCGGCGCCCTTGGCGCCCAGCTCGGCCACGCGGTTCGCGATTCCCTCGGCGCCCTTCTCCGAGGTCGCGGTGCCCACCACCGTGGCTCCCGCCTTCGCGAGCGCCTCGAGGATCGCCGCGCCGATGCCGCGCGAGGCACCGGTGACGATCGCCACTTGTCCGTTCAGCATGATCTACAACGTTCCTCTCGGAAAAAAACCGGGGCCACGCCCCAAAGCCTCATGAACCGGGGCCAGGGCCCAGGGCCGCGCCCAGCGCGGCGGAGTCCGTCACGGCGACTGCCTCGGCTTCCTTGTCGATGCGCTTCACCAACCCGGCGAGCACCTTGCCCGGCGCGCACTCGACGAATCGCCGCACCCCGTGGCCGGCGAGCCATTGCACGGTCTCGATCCAGCGCACCGGATGGTCGAGCTGCTCGATGAGGGCGGTCCTGATCCGGTCGGGATCGTCGAAGGCCTCGACAAAGCGATTGTGGACGACCGGGATGACGGGCTTGCGAACCTCGATCGCGTCGAGGCGCTCGCGCAGGCGCTCGGCGGCCGGTCTCATCAGGCTGCAATGCGACGGCGCGCTCATCGGCAGCATCTTCACCAGCTTGGCGCCCTGCGCCTTCGCGACCGACATTGCGCGCTCGACCGCCGCGCGGTGGCCGGCCACCACGACCTGGCCCGGAGAATTGAGGTTCGCGGCCTCGACCACCTGGCCCTGCGCGGCTTCGGCCAGCACCGCGGGAAGCTTCGCATCGTCCAGGCCCACGATGGCGGCGATGCCGCCCGTGCCTTCGGGTACCGCCTCCTGCATCGCCTGCGCGCGCAGCCGCACGGTGGGCAATGCGTCCTCGAAGCGCATCGACTCCGCGGCGACGAGTGCCGAATACTCGCCCAGGCTGTGACCCGCGAAGTACGCCGGCATGGGGCCGCCGCGTTCCCGCCACGCGCGCCAGCAAGCCACGCCAGCCACGAGCATCAGGGGCTGGGTGTTGACGGTCTGGTTCTGCAGCTCGGCCGGACCCTCGTTGGCCATCGTCCAGTAATCGATGCCCGTGATGCCGTGCGCCTCGCGGAAGGTCTGCTCGACGACCGGCAGGTCGGCGAAGCCCTTCATCATGCCGACCGATTGCGAGCCTTGACCGGGGAAGACGATGGCGAGAGATGCGTTGGACATTGGATATCAGGCGTCAGTAACGAAGCAGGACCGAACCCCAGGTGAAACCGCCGCCCACGCCCTGCAGCAACACGAGGTGGCCGGGCTTCACCCGTCCGTCGCGCACGGCGACGTCGAGCGCGAGCGGGACCGAGGCCGCCGAGGTGTTGGCATGCCGGTCGACGGTGACGATGCATTTCTCCTCCGCCAGCCCGAGCTTCTTGCCCACGTGGGAGATGATGCGCACGTTCGCCTGGTGCGGGATATAGGCATCGACGTCCGCCACCGCCAGGTTGTTGGCCGCGAGCGCCTCGCGCGCGCTCTCCTCGAGCACGCGCACGGCGAGCTTGAACACCGCGCCACCGTCCATCTTGAGGGTGGGATCGCCCTGGATGGCGCCGCCGCACACATGGCCCGGCGTGTTGAGGATGCCGGCATGCGCGCCGTCGGCGTGCAGGTGCGCGGAGAGGATCCCGGGCTGGTCCGAGGCTTCCAGCACGACCGCCCCGGCACCGTCGCCGAAGAGCACGCAGGTGCCGCGGTCCTTCCAGTCGAGGATGCGCGAGAAGATCTCCGCGCCCACGACCAGCGCGCAGCGGTGCGCGCCCGATTTCACGAAGAGGTCGGCGGTCGCGAGCGCGTAGGCGAACCCGGTGCACACCGCCTGCAGGTCGAAGGCCGCGCCGCGCGTGACGCCCAGCTTGGCCTGCAGCAGGCAGGCGCTCGACGGGAACACCATGTCCGGGGTGGAGGTCGCGACGATGATGAGGTCCACGTCGGAGGCCGAGCGACCGGCCGCCTCCAGCGCGCGCCGGCACGCGTGGGCGGCCAGGTCGCTGGTGAACTCGTCGTCGGCCGCGATGTGGCGCTCGCGGATGCCGGTGCGCGCGACGATCCAGTCGTCGCTCGTCTGCACCACGGCCTCGAGGTCCTTGTTGGTGAGGACCTTGCGCGGCAGGTAACCGCCGGTGCCGGTGATGCGGGAATGGATCGCCATGCGGGTCAGGGCGTGGGGGCCGGGGCGATGGCGTTCAGCCGTGCCACTTCCTCGGCGATGCGTTCGAGCAGGCCGTGGCTCGCCTCGCCGGCGGCGCGCCGGATCGCGGTGGTGAAGGCGAGCCGGTCGGCCGAGCCGTGGCTCTTCACCACGATGCCCCTCAGGCCCAGCAGCGCCGCGCCGTTGTAGCGGCGATGGTCCACGCGATTGCGAAAGCGCCGGATGATCGGGTAGGCGAACACGGCGAGCGCCTTGGTCCACCAGTTGCGCGTGAACTCCTCCTTGAGGAAATCGCCCAGCATCTTCGCCAGCCCCTCGGAGGTCTTGAGCGCCACGTTGCCGGCGAAGCCGTCGCACACGACCACGTCGGTCGTGCCCTTGTAGATGTCGTCGCCCTCCACGTTGCCGTAGAAGTTGATCGGCGTGGCGCGAAGCAGCTCACCCGCCTTCTTGACCACCTCGTTGCCCTTGATCTCTTCCGAGCCGATGTTGAGCAGGCCGACCGTGGGCCGCTCGATGCCTTCCATCTCGCGCACCAGCGTGGCGCCCATGATGGCGAACTGCTGCAGGTGCTCGGGCGTGCAGTCGGCATTCGCGCCGAGGTCCAGCGCGTAGATTCGCCCCTTGCGGGTGGGCAACACCGCGCAGATCGCGGGTCGGTCGATCCCGGGAATGGTCTTGAGCACGAATTTCGCGGTGCCCATGAGAGCGCCGGTGTTGCCGGCGCTCACGCAAGCCTGGGCGCGGCCCTCCTTCACCAGGTCGATCGCGACCCGCATGGAGGAATCCTTCTTGGTCCGGATGGCGGTGCGCACGTCCTCGTCCATGCCGACCACCTCGGTGGCCGGGACGATCTCGATGCGGGCGCGCAGCGCCGGATCGGCGCGCGCCAGCTCGCGCTCGAGGGGCTCCTTCAGCCCCACGAGCAGCAGCCTGCTCTCGCGGTCCTCGGCGAGGAAGTCGAGGCTGGCGGGAACGGTCACCGAAGGTCCGTGGTCCCCGCCCATCGCGTCGACGGCGATGACCGGCATCGCCCGTGCGCCGACTCGCCTAGTCTTCCTTGGACTGGATGACCTTCTTGCCGCGGTAGTAGCCCGACGGCGAGATGTGGTGGCGCAGGTGGGATTCGCCCGTGGTGGGCTCGACGGCGGTCGGCGGCTTGCCGAGGTGGTCGTGCGCCCGGTGCATCCCGCGCTTCGAGGGCGACTTCTTGTTCTGTTGGACGGCCATGATCTCTCCTGATTTTCGCCCCGTCAGAGGGGCATGTTCATTTCTTCTTGAGGCTCGCGAGGGCGGCGAACGGCGACGGCTTCTGCCCTTCCCCGGCTTCCCGCTTCACCTCGCCTTCGACCCCGGGCTTGCGGGGGACCATCGGCAACGCCAGCAGGACCGCGTCCTCGACCAGGTCGCGGACGTCCAGAGGGCCATCCGCGACCACGTAGTCTTCCTCCTCGCTCTCCTCCTCGACCGCGGGCAGCCCGGATTCGTCATCGACGAGCACGAGGCGGTCGCGGATCGAGATTTCATGCCGGAACGCTTCCAAAGTGTTCTGGCATATGAGAAAAACGAAGCCCTCGATTATACACGACACGACCTTTTGACGCTGCTTGTCCAGGGCGGCGGCGATCTCGTAGCGCAGCTCGCCGCGGCCGTCGGCCAGGGACTCCTCGAGCCGCTCGAGATCGGCGGGGACGAAGGTCCCCTTGAAGACCAGCGGCTTGGTGGTGATGCGATCCAGGTGGATCAGATACTCGTCGTCGTCCATGACATTCGTGCTAGAATCAAGTTGAGATAATCACCATAAATAACTGATTTGGCTAATACTTCACTCGTCCTCGCCTCCAGCTCGCGCTACCGCCGCGAGCTGCTGCAGCGGCTCGGCATGCCGTTCGAGACCTGGTCGCCGGACATCGACGAGGCGCCCCTGCGGGCTGAGCCGCCGCGGGAGACCGCCATCCGCCTCGCGCGGCTGAAGGCCGAGGCCGGCGCGCGCAAGTTTCCCAAGGCGTGGGTGATCGGCTCCGACCAGGTCGCCGACCTCGACGGCCGGCCGATCGGCAAGCCCGGCACCTTCGAGAATGCCCGCCAGCAGCTGCGCGACGTGAGCGGGCATTCGGTCCTGTTCCATACCGCATTGTGCGTCTTCAACACGCGGCTGGAACGCCGGCACGAACGGCTGGTGACGACCGAGGTCGCCTTCCGCCGCCTCTCCGAGGCCGAGATCGACCGTTACCTGGAGCGCGAGCACGCGCTCGACTGCGCCGGCAGCGCCAAGAGCGAGGGCCTGGGCGTCTCGCTGCTTTCGCGCCTGCACGGCGAGGATCCGACCGCGCTGGTGGGCCTGCCGCTCATCGCACTCTCGGCCATGCTTCGCGCCGAAGGCTTCGACGTGCCCTGATGGGGCCGGGGCGGCTCTATCTCCTGCCGGCCTGGCTCGCCGACGCCAGCGATCCGGCCTCGGTCCTGCCCGCCCCGGTGCTCGAGCGCATCCGCGCGCTCGACGCCTTCGTGGTCGAGAACGCCAAGTCGGCGCGCCGCTTCCTCGCCGCCTGCGGGCATCCCAGGCCGATGCGCGAGGTGGCCCTGGAGGAGCTGAACGAACACACGCCCGACTCGGCGGTCGCGGCACTGCTCGAGCCCGCGCTCGCGGGCCGCGACCTGGGACTGCTGTCGGAAGCCGGCGTGCCCGCCGTGGCGGATCCTGGCGCGGCGCTGGTGGCGCTGGCGCATGCGCGCGGCGTCACGGTCGTGCCGTGCGTGGGCCCCTCCTCGATCCTGCTGGCGCTCATGGCGAGCGGCCTGCAGGGCCAGCGTTTCCGCTTCGCCGGCTACCTGCCCGCGGACTCGGCGGCGCGCAAGGCGGCGCTCGCCGATCTCGAGCGTCGCTCCGCGCGCGACGACGAGACCCAGGTCTTCATCGAGACGCCCTACCGTAACGACACGCTGCTCGCGGACTTGCTGGCCACGTGCCGGCCGGCGACGCGCCTGTGCATCGCGGCCGACCTGACGGGCCCTTCGGAGTGGGTGCGGAGCGCGACGATCGAGCGGTGGCGCTCCGCGAACGAGCCGATCGGCAAGCGCCCTGCAATCTTCCTGCTGCTGGCATAGAGAAATAACCGGGGTCAGACTCCAATTAAGTTAATCGCGCAGTTTTCTCTTGAAAACGCCTGATTAACTTAATTGGAGTCTGACCCCGGTTATTTCAGGTACAGGTTGTTCTGCTTGAGCAGCGGGTAGAGCACCTCGGCGCGCACCGGCGCCGAGAAGTAGTACCCCTGCCCCACGTGGCAGCCCTTGGAGCGCAGCAGGGCCAGCTGGCCGGCGGTCTCCACGCCCTCGGCGATGGTGTCGAGGTCCAGGCTCTTGGCCATGTTGATGATCGCGACCACGATCGCGGTGTCGTTCGGGTCCACCGTGATGTCGCGCACGAACGACTGGTCGATCTTGAGCTTCTGGATCGGCAGGCGCTTCAGGTACGAAAGGCTCGAGTAGCCGGTGCCGAAGTCGTCGATCGCCAGCTGCACGCCCATCTCGGAGAGCTTGTTGAGCAGCATGATCATGCCCTCGGTCTGGCGCATGACCTGGCTCTCGGTGATCTCCAGCTCGAGGCACCCGGGCTCGAGCCCGCTTTCGGCGAGCACGCGCGTCACCATGTCGAGGAAGCCGCGGTCGCTGAACTGGCGCGCCGAGAGGTTGACCGCCATGCGGCGCTTGGGCAGGCCCATGTCCTGCCACTCGCGCGCCTGCCGGCAGGCCTCGCGCAGCACCCATTCGCCGATCTCGTTGATGAGCCCGGTCTCCTCGGCGAGCGGGATGA
>Ga0111539_10001612_pt1 | contig 30141 bp, 25 predicted proteins | sample RhiMethybrSRZTD1_FD_79667 | JGI IMG/M metagenome (GOLD analysis project Ga0111539, IMG submission 79667) | Populus rhizosphere microbial communities from Tennessee, USA - Rhizosphere MetaG P. TD hybrid SRZTD1 (version 2) (version 2) | ecosystem: Host-associated > Plants > Roots > Rhizosphere >...
GGTGCGGCTACGGCGGCCCTGGACGCCGCGTCTCCAGGCGGAAGTCAGCGTCGATCTGCTGACGGGATCGTCAGCGCTCAGCGACGAGTTCGCGGCGGCTGTCGAGTCGAGCCGCAGCACGTTTGAATCGACGTTCACGGCGCTCTTCGCGACGAGCCCGCTGACCGGTATCTCGACGACGGCGACCGCCGACCTCAGCGACGGGTCGCGGCGCGAGCTCGCCGTCACCGGCACGGTCCACTATCTCTTCGGCCGGCACGGCGGATTCGAGCCGTACGTCGGGTTCGGCGGCGGTGTGATGACGGGCGCGGGCGACGGCGCGACGGCAACCGTCGAGGGTCGCTACCGCTTCACGATGCCGGGCGGTGCGCCGGTCAGCGAAACGGATCGCGCGACGCTGCGGTTGACGAGCCGCACCGTGCCGGTTGGCGTGCTGGCGGCCGGCCTGCGGCACGACCTGTCGTCTGCGTGGGGCGTTCAGATCGACGGTCGCGTCTGGCTTGGTCCGGCGTCAGCCCGGGTCGCGCTCGACACCGGACCGGCGGCGACGATCGCGACGCCGGCGGGATTCATCGAGTCATTCACGTATCCCAGCGTGCAGTTCAGCAACAACGGCTCGACGGGACGCCGATCGACGCTCAGCGGCGCGGCGCTTCAGAACTTCGACGTGTTCACGAGCGGCGGCCTCGAGACGCGCGTCGTGATCACCGCCGGCGTCTTCAAGCGCTTCTGAGCCTGTGAGGAGATGCCCACCGCGGGCAGGTTGAGGTAGAAGATGCCGAGGCCGTGCGTCGCGGCCACGAGCAGACGCCGCTCCGGCACGATTTCCAGATCCACCATCAACGCCTCGGGAAAGCCGACGCCGGCCACGGTCCAGCTGGCCGTGCCCTGTCTCAGCACGATCGGACCGAAATCTGTTCCGGCGTAGAGATCCCCGCGCAGGCTGTCGAACGCGATCGTGTTGATCGGGATGTCGCCGAGGTCGAAATCGAGGGCGGTGAACGTCGCTCGCTGCAGTTGCGGGGAATAGACGGCGCGGAAGATGTGTCCGGGCGTCAAGGGCGTCAGCGTGTTGAACCCCGAATACGAGATGAGCGCGACGTTCGGATCCGCGCGATCCGGCACGATCCGCGTGACGAACCGGTTCGGCATGTCGAACGTGTCGATGCGGATGAACTGGACGTCGCCGCCGCGCGCGTCGGCGTTCTTCGAGATGAAGAGGCGGCCGAAGCTGGTGGCCGCCCAGAGCGTCCCGCCGTCGGCGCGCGTCCGTTCGGCAGATACGATCAGACCGCCGGCCCGTTCCGCGCCGTAGAAATCACTCGTGAGATCACCGGGCTTCCGGCTCGCCGACGCGGGTGTGGTCCCGGCCCCGAACGGATAGGAGACGCCGAGCGGGACCCAGTCGCCGCAGGACGCACTCGCGAGGCCGCCGGGAAACAGGCAATTCGCCTCGAGGAACGCCTGGGGCCCGCCGTTGTTCTGCGTCCGCCAGACATGCTGAAACGCGGTGAACTGCGTATCCGGGTTTACCTCGTCGAAGGTGATGAACTGGCGACCGGTGGACGCGGTGATCGTGTCGCGCTCGCCACTCGACGTGATTGGGTCGTCGGTGCGCACCCAGCGCGCCTGATCGCCGTTGCGGAAATTCGCGAAGTAGCGGTTGCTCTGAAAGCTCGCGAAGACGACGTCGGACCGGGCCGGATGAAAGCCCGACGCTGAGGTGCCGTCGCCAAACGGGAACAGCGTCTTCCAGATCTGCGGGTCGCCCGTGCCGTCGCGCCAGATGGTGCTGTTGTCCTGCAGGCCGCCGATCATCCGGCGGAGCGGATCGCGCGGGTCCAGCGCGATGTTGTAGAACTGCATCGTCTGGAGTCCCTTGTTCAGAAAGTACAAGCGCGTCGGCACCCTGGCGAGCATGCTCTGGCAATGGACCGCCGATCCGAAGATCTGGCCGCAGCGCCCGCTGATGTCGGTGAAGGTGCCGTCGCTGCGCACGACGCCGCCGTCCGAGCCGACGAACGCGATGTGGCGGAAGCGCGGATGGAAAACGATCGCGCGCACGTCCACGTGCGCGCGATTTCGCGGGTTGGCCGCGTCGGATCCAAACGCGTTGAACGTCGCGCCAGCGTCAGTCGATCGAATCGTCGGTTCGCCGAACGTCGGGATCGCCACGCCGCCGATGTAGATCGTGTCCGGTTCGCCGGGCGGCGTCGCGACGACGAGATCGTAGAAGCACTGCGTGGAACAGAGGCGCCGGCTGGTCGAGGATGGCTGTGCCGCGTCACTCGAGCTGACACGGACCCAGGCCGACGTATTGACGAGCGCGGCGCCCTGCCCCACGACGAGGTCGCGCGCCGCGACGTCGGCGTTGTCGAGCCGGAACAGCGCCTGTTCGTTCACGCTCTCGGTGCCGTTGTAGACATACATACGCGTCCGGCCCGATCGCACGGTGAGATCGAACATCGCCAGATCGCGAAACCGCTGGAATCCGGCAATGGCGAAGACGGGCTTGAACGCGGCGTCGCCGCCCTCGAGCGACGGCGCGGACCGGTGAATGGCGTTGTTGAACGCGGTCGCGTAAATCGTCGTCGCGTTGCGCGGATCGAGCTTGACGTCACGCACGCCGCTCATCGTGTCGGCGGCGCCGACGGCCAGGTTGGGATTGAACGGGATGACGGGCTCGAGCGGGGGCACCCAGAGCAGCGTCCAGCTCGCGCCGGCGTTTTCGGTCTTGTAGAGCCCGACGCGCGGCTGCGGAAACCCGGTGGTGACCGCCTGACCGCCGCGCACGGCGGTCATCCCCAGCATCGCCGTGCAGGTGCCGATGTACATCGTCTGCGGGCGCTCGGGGTCGATGACGATCGCGCCGATCCCGCGCGTGTAGGTGAAATCGATCGCCGCGGGACCGATTGCCGGATCGACGATCATTGTCGGCACGCGCGTCCAGCGATCGCCCCCATCGACCGATTTGTAGAGTCCCGTGCCGGCGCCGGAGTTGTTCGGCGTGTTGGTCTCGCCCGTGCCGACGTAGATCGTGTTGCCCGTGCGATCGCTTGGATCGAGGGCAAGGCTGCCGATGTTATTGGTGCCGAGGCCGCGCGACACCCAGCGCCAGCCGGGATCGACCGTGTTCATCGCGTCGTCGGTGCGCCAGACGCCGCCGCCGGCCGTGCCGGCCCAGAGCCGGCACCGCCCCTGCAGCTCGCAGGCAGGAGAAATCGCCAGCGCCGACACACGGCCGGACACGCTTTCCGAGCCCGTTGTCAGCGTGGTGAGCGGACCCAGGCTCGTCCAGATCGACAAAGAAGGCTGGCCGGCGCGGAGCGCGATGCCCTGGAACGCCCAGTACTTTTCCGCGGATGCCTGCCGGACCAACGGGCTGCCCGGCTCGCCGGGATAGGCCTGCTCGTACGCGAGCAGATCGTAGAAGCCGAGCGGCGAAAACTTGTCGCCCTCGCGCTCGTCGGCTGGCCGGGCCCGCTCATCACGCTGGCCGTGCGGGAGCGCGCCGGCGCCCAGCAGTACCGTCAGGAGGCACATCGAACGTGCGGCGGTCATGGCAGGAACCCCTATCTTACGACTACACTTTGAGCCTCACGATGCGCGCTCGTCTGACACGCCTCACGGCTCTGTTGTTCGTCCTCGTGCTGACGGGCGCACTGGCGCCTGCCCTGCGCGCGGTCTCCGGTGCGGCGTCTCCGCAAGGCACCGGCCGGCTCGTGTTCATCGGCACGTACACCGGCCCGACGAGCGAGGGCATCTATGCCTTCCGCTTCGATGAGCGATCCGGCGCGCTGACGCCGCTCGGGCTCGCGGCGGCCACGCCGAACCCGAGCTTCCTCGCCATCAGTCCGGACCGGCGGTTTCTCTTCGCGGTGAACGAGACCTCCGCGTTCGACACCGAAAAGTCCGGGAGCGTGCGATCGTTCTCGATTGACGCTGCGACCGGCAAGCTGACCGAGCTCAGCGTCCAGTCGTCGCGCGGCGCCGATCCATGTCACCTCGCGGTCGATCGTACTGGCCGATTCCTGGCCGTCGCCAACTACACCGGCGGGAACTTTGCGCTGTTCCCGATCGGGGCGGACGGCCGGCTCGGCCCGGCGAGCGCGGTCCTCACCAACGAAGGATCAGGACCGAATCGGGCACGGCAGGAGCGGCCGCACGCACATGCGGTCATGTTCGATCCGGGCAATCGCTTTCTCCTCGGCGCCGATCTGGGCATCGATCGCGTCCTCGTCTATCGATTCGACCCGGTGCGCGGCACGGTCGCGCCCAACACGCCGCCGTCCGCGACGGTGACGGCAGGCGCCGGTCCCCGCCACCTCGCGTTTCACCCCAACGGCCGGCAGCTCTTCTCGATCAACGAGCTCAGCTCGACCGTGACCGAGTTCCTCTGGGACACGCGCACCGGTACGCTCGCCGCCCGTCCCGAGATCTCGACGCTGCCGCCCGCCGGCCCGGCCGGCAACTCGACGGCGGAAATCGTGGTGCATCCCAACGGCCGCGTGGTCTACGCGTCGAACCGCGGCCACGACAGCATCGCCGTGTTCGCGACCGATGTCAGGCGCGGCCTCTCGCTCGTCGAGATCGAGCCGACGCGCGGACAGACACCGCGCAACTTCGCGCTGGACGTCACCGGCCGGTGGCTCATCGCCGCCAATCAGCGCTCGGGCAACCTCGCGGTGTTCGCCATCGACGCGAAGACGGGCGCGCTCACGCCCGCCGGGCCCCTCGCGGCGGTCGGCTCCCCCGTCTGCATCCTGTTCGTTTCGTGAGCGCGACCCTCTGCCCCGGCTGCGGCGTCGCGATGTCGCAGGAGCGCCTCGAGGGACACTTCGGCCGGCCCTTGACGATCGATCTCTGCCTCTCCTGTCAGACCTTCTGGTTCGACGCCGGGGAGAGCCTGCACCTCTCCCCGGCCTCGACGCTTCGGCTGTTCCGTCTGATCGGCGATCGGACCGCCGCGCCACAGCCGGCCACGCGGTCGTCTCCGGCCTGTCCGCGATGTGGTGCCCGGATGAACCGCACGCACGACATGCAGCGGACGACGCGATTCGAGTATCTGGCGTGCCCGAACCGGCACGGGCAGCTCACGACGTTCTTCAACTTCCTGCGCGAGAAGAACTTCATCCGGCCGCTGTCCGCGCAGCAGATCGCCGACCTGCGCGCGAACGTGCAGAGCGTGCACTGCTCGAACTGCGGCGCCGCGATCGATCTCGCCACGGAGACGGCCTGCGCGCACTGCGGGGCGCCGCTCTCGATGCTCGACATGGAGCAGGCGGGCCGGCTCGTGAGCGAATTGAAACAGGCCGATCGCCGCGACCAGCCGGTCGACCCGACCCTGCCGCTGCAGCTCCAGCGGGCCCGGCGCGACGTCCAGCTCGCGTTCGACGCGTTCGAGCGCGACGCCGGCTGGTTCAGCGACGTCTCGTCGAGCGGTCTGGTCGGCGCCGGTCTCACCGCCGTCGCGCGCTGGCTCAGGCGCGAGGTCGGATAAGATCAGCCGACAGCCACGGACAAGGAGTCACGCATGGGAATCATGGACTTCATCAAGGGCGAACTGCTCGACATCATCGAGTGGACCGATGACTCGCGCGATACGCTCTCCTGGCGCTATCCGGACGAGGACAAGGCGATCAAGAACGGCGCGCAGCTCATCGTGCGCGAGTCGCAGGTCGCGCAGTTCGTGTACCTCGGCGAGTTCGGCGACACGTTCGCGCCGGGCAAGCACCGCCTGACGACCGACAACATCCCGGTCCTCACCAAGATCAAGTCGTGGCCGTTCGGCTTCAACTCGCCGTTCAAGGCGGACGTGTACTTCGTCGTCGTGCGCCTGTTCACCGGCAACAAGTGGGGTACGTCGAACCCGGTGATGCTGCGCGACAACGACTTCGGCATCGTCCGCGCGCGCGCCTTCGGGACGTACGACTTCAGGATCGTCGAGCCGAAGACCTTCCTGCGCGAGGTCGCCGGCTCGGATCACAACTTCCGCCTCGACGAGTTCACCGACGCCATGCGCTCGCGCATCGTCAGCATCTTCACGGATGCGCTGGCCTCGGCCAAGATTCCGGTGCTCGACGTGGCCGCGCGCTACACCGAGCTCGGCGAGGCGCTGCTGCCGCTCATCAACCCGGCGGTGTCGTCCAAGTACGGCCTCGAGATCACGAGCTTCATCGTCGAGAACGTGTCGGTGCCGCCGGAGGTCGAACAGGCGATCGACAAGCGGTCGAGCATGGCGGCGATCGGCAATCTCAACGACTTCGTGAAATACCAGATGGGCAAAGGCTTCGAGAGCGGCGGCGGCGCCGGAGCCGGCGGCACGGCGGCCGAGCTCGCCGTCGGCTTCGGCATCGCGCAGCAGATGATGCAGCAGGGGCTCACCGGCGGCGCGGCGACGCCGACGATTGGTGGACCGGCCGCCGCCGCGGCGGCCACGGCCGCAGCGGCCACCGCGCCACCCGCCGACCTGTTGAGCCCGGCCCAGGCCGCGCAAGCCCTCGGTGTTTCCGAATCGGACGTGATGGCCGTCCTCGAATCAGGCGAGCTCAAGGGCAAGAAGATCGGCTCGTCCTGGCGCATCACGCGCACCGCGCTCGAGACCTATCTCAAGTGAGCACGGCGGTCTTCCCCGTTCATGTCTGAGATCTCCGCGCAGGAGAAGCACGCGTGCCCGGCCTGTGGCGCGCAAGCAGAGTGGAGTCCGGCAAAGCAAAAGCTCGTGTGCCCGTTCTGCGGGACCGAGTCGCCGTACAAGATCGACCGCGAAACCGGCAAGATCGTCGAGCTCGATCTGGCGAAGGTCCTCAGCGAGCTGCCTGCCGACGAACGCGAGTGGATGAGCGCACGCCGGAGCGTGCGCTGCCAGAGCTGCCGCGCCGTGATGGTGTTCGACGCCGATCGCGTCGGCCAGAATTGCGAGTTCTGTGGATCACCGGCGCTCGTCGCCTACGAAGAAATTCAGGCGCCGATCCGGCCGCAGAGCCTGCTTCCGTTCAAGATCGATCAGAGCCGCGTCCGCGACGACATCCGGCGCTGGTGGCGCAGCAAGTGGCTCGCGCCAGGACGGCTCGCGAGATCGGCCCTCGTCGATACGGTCAAGAGCGTCTACATTCCTTACTGGACGTTCGACGCGAAGGTGCACTGTCCGTGGGACGCCGAGGCGGGCCACTACTACTACGTGCAGGTCGAGGGACGCGACCAGCAGGGGCGGCCGGTCATGCGGCAGGAGCGTCGCGTCCGCTGGGAAGCGGCCTCCGGCGTCATCGATCATGTCTTCGACGACGAACCGATTCCGGCGACGCACGGGGTCCCCATCGATCTGCTGCGCCGGATCGAGCCGTTCCCGACCGCCGAGCTCGTGCCGTACGACACCGCCTTCCTGTCCGGCCACGTCGTCGAGCACTATCAGGTGGTCCTGAACGAGGCCGCCGGCAGCTCCGAAGCCCAGATGAACGCGCGGCTCGAGCAGCTCTGCGGCGCGCAGGTGCCGGGCGACACCTACCGGAACCTTCGGATCTATCCGGTGTACTCCGACCGCACGTTCAAGCACGTGCTGGTGCCGATCTGGCTGCTCAGCTACAACCTCGGACCGAAGGCATTTCAGGTGCTGGTGAACGGCTACACGGGTCTGATTGCCGGCCGCTACCCGTACAGCTTCTGGAAGATCCTGTTGCTGGTGCTGGTCGCGATCACCGTGATTGCGGTGATCATCCTCGCCAGTCAGTCGTAGCGCGGCTCGGGGTGTGAGCCGCGACGACGGTTCGGCGGGTCCAAGCCCGACCCGCCCTACGAAAACGGCTCGAGATCGACGCTGTAGATCGTCTTGCCCTCGAGGTCGTGCAAGCTGACGGTCATCACCGCCGTCCGCGCGTCGATCTTCACCGCGCCGAAGAACTGGAACCCGTCCTTCGGCGACTGGTTGTTCATTCTGCCCGGTATCCCGATGAACTTTGTCTCCGGTCCAAACGTCGGGTCGAGCGTCGTCGGTCCGTAGGTGCCGGCGTTGAACGGGCCGCCGACGAATTCCCAGAACGGATCGAACTCGACGAATTTCGCCTTGGCCGGATCGTAGTAGTGCGCCGCGCAGTAGTGGATGTCGGCCGTCACCCAGACGACATTCCGGATGCGGCGGGTCTTGATGAACTGCAGCAGCCCCGCCAGCTCGAGCTCGCGACCGAGCGGCGGCCCGGCGTCGCCGTTGGCGAACGCTTCATAGTCGGTCTTCCCGTCCGCCACGACGACGCCGACGGGCATGTCGCTGGCGATCACCTTCCACACCGCGCGCGACGCGAGCAGGCGGTCCTTGATCCACTCGACCTGCGCGCTTCCCAGCAGGCCGCTCTCGCGTCCGAGCGTCGTCTGTCGGTTGGGCGAGTTCACGCCGCGGTAGCTGCGCTCGTCCAGCATCAGCACGTCCAGCAGCGGACCGCGCGCGAAGGCGCGATACACGCGCTGCGGATCACCCGGCGCCGGACGAAGCGGCAGATACTCGAGGAAGGCCTGTCGCGCGCGCGCGGCAAGGACGTTCACGTCCTTCTCGACGTATTTGGCGTCGTCCAGGATCTGGCCTGGATACCAGTTGTTGCGCACTTCGTGATCGTCCCATTGCGCGAGCACCGCGGTGTCGGCGTTGAAGCGGCGGAGCGGTTCGTCGAGAAAGTTGTAGCGCTGGTTGCCGCGAAACTCGTCGAGTGTCTCGGCAACTTTCGATTTCTCCGGGATCGTCAGGTTCTTCCAGATCGACCCGTCGGGCAGCTTCACCTCGGGAACGATGACGCCGTCGGCGTAAATCGTGTCCCCCGAGTGGATGAGAAAGTCGGGCTGACGCCGCCGCATCGCGTCGAAAATCTTCATGCCGCCGAACTCGGGGTTGATGCCCCAGCCCTGTCCGCACACATCGCCGCCCCAGACGAACGACACGTCACGGCGCGTTGAAGACGGGGTCACGAACGAGCCAGTCACCGGCTCGCTCACGTTCCGGCTGTCGGCCAGGTCTTCGAACCGGACGCGATAGAAGACGCGTTGTCCTGCCGGAAGTCCGGTCAGGTCAACGCGGGCGGTGAGGTCGGTGGCGGGCGTCGCGATCGGGCCTGCGGCGCGACGCGATTGCGCGAACGACTCGACCGTCGCGTACTCGACGAGCATCCGCGCCGGCCGGTCCGCCCGGCTCCAGACGATCGCGCGGCCGTTACTGACGTCGCCGCTTTGCACGCCGCACGGCAGGAGCGGACGGGCGCGGTCAGCGCGGACGATCGCGGGCGCCTGGCCGCGAAGCGCGGCAACCCAGCCGGCAGAGGCGATCGCCGATCCAAGAAACTTGCGACGGGTAATCAAGAGCTCTCACCGCAAAGACCACGAAGCAAGGAGGGGCGGGCTTCAGCCCGCCCTGCCTGGGCGCCGGCTGAAGCCGGCCCCTCCTTGATCCCGTGGTGAAACCAGTCAGTAGATCTTGAACGCGTACAGCGTGTCGCCGACCGCGACGAGCACGTGCTGCTTGCCGTCGATCGCGTACGTCTGCGGCGCGTTCGAGATGTTGCCGATGCGCGTGTGCCAGAGGATCTTGCCGTTGGTCGCGTCGAACGCGACGAAGTTGCCGCTGCCGTCGCCCGTAAACAGCACGCGTCCCGCGGTCGCGAGCATGCCGGCATTGCTGCCGCCGCCGGGGTACTGGTGTTTCCAGACGGCCTTCCCCGTGCGGAAGTCGATCGCGGCCAGGTAGTTCTCCAGCTCGCCGACGCCCACGCGCAACTTGCCGCCGAGGCCCATGGAGCCGCGCGGATCCGGGTCGGTCAGGTACAGCATGTTGAAGCCGTTCTGTTCGTGCACGTAGAACAGCCCGGTGTCGGGCGAGAACGCCGGCGGCTGCCAGTTGATCACGCCGCCCTCGGGCGGCGACACGAGCGCGCCGGGAATCGTGGCTTCCTTCTCCGGGTTCGGTTCGGGCGATCCGTTCTTGCGGATCCCGAGCGTCCAGTTGGTGTGGGTGCCGAACTTCGTCGTCACGATGTGCTCGCCGGTGACGCGATCCACGGTGAAGAAGTAGCCGTTGCGTGCCGCGGTCGAGACGACCTTGCGCGGCTTGCCGTTGATCACGCCGTCGATCAGCACGGGCGTCTGCGCCGAGTCCCAGTCGTGCGTGTCGTGCGGTGAAGTCTGGAAATGCCAGGCCATCTTGCCCGTGTCCACGTTGACGGCCACGAGCGAGCCCGTGAACAGGTTGTCGCCCTTGCGGCCCGCGCCCGTGTATCCCGGCGTCGGGTTGCCCGTGCCGAAGATGTACAGCTTGGTCTCCGGATCGTACGAACCTGGAATCCACACCTGCCCGCCGCCGTGCCGGGCCGCATCGAGACTCGGCCACGTGTCGAGCCCGGGATCGCCCGGATTCATCGGCACCGTGTAGAAGATCCACTGGCGTTTCCCGGTCTCCGGATCGTACGACTGCAGGAAGCCGGGGGCATCGAGGTCGTTGCCCGTGCCGACCAGGACGTGGTTGTCCACGACGATCGGCGCCATCGTCGAGAAGTACTGCTGATCGAAGTCGGCGATCTCGACGTGCCAGCGTTCCTTGCCGGTCCGCGCGTCGAGCGACACGAGATAGTTGTCCGGCGTTTCGAAGAACAGGGAGTTGTTCCACATCGCTGCGCCGCGGCTGCCGATGTGCGTGCCGCCCTTCGTCTTCCAGAAGTACTGCCACAGCACACGGCCGTCGCGAGCATCCATCGCCCAGACGTTGTCGGGCGCGGTGACGTAGAGAATCCCGTTCACCTGCAGGATCGCGCCCTTCACGGTGACGTTCGTGCCGACCGGAAAATCGCCCGCCCCTTCGCCGCCGACGATGAGCGGGGTGCCGCCCCCGCCGCCGAATCCGCCGCCGCCGAACCCGCGGCCACCGCCCCCGCCGCCCGGCGGCGAGACCGATCCGCCGGTGAGACGCGCCGTCCATGCGAGCGTCAGGTTCTTCACGGTCGTCTGGTTTGCCTGCGTCAACGAGCTGTAGCGCCGGCCCGTATAGTCGCCCGAGTAAGTCGGCCAGGCATCCGACAGCGGCTTTTTGATCGCCTGCGGATCGAGGCCCGGTTGATCGGGCACGGCCTGCTGCCCGGCGAGCAGGCTCGGCGCCACGACGAACGACGCGGCTGCAATCAGCGCTCTGAGTTTCATTTGAGAGTCACCAGGTAGGCCGTTACGTTGTGAATGTCACGATCCGTGTAGCGTGCCAGCAGCTGGCGATGCCCGGTCATCGGGTCCCGGACCTCGACCTTGGGCACGTCGCCGCTCCGGCCGATCGACTTTTGAACGCCGTCGGCCGTCGTCAACAACACCATGAAGTCGTCGATCCGGTCGAGACGGCCCTCGATCTTCTGGCCGTTCGGCTGCGTGACGACGACCGTCGCCTGCCGCCGGTCCGGCGGCGCACCCGGGTCGGCCGCACCGCCGCGGCCCCGGCCGCCGCCACCGCCGCCGCCGCCCACCCAGAGGTTCTGAAGCTGGACGGGATCGGCGACACGGCTGGCGAGCCCCTGCAGGTCGCCCGAAGAGGAATGGCACTTCGAGCAGTTCGCCTGGAAGTACGCCTGGCCGGCGGCGGCATCACCCACCAGGATGTCGGGCGGTTTTTCCGTGCCCGGCGGCGGCGATCCCTGGCCGCGCATCGTCGCCTGCACGGCGTGGACGTGCGCGGCGACCGCCTTGATGTCGTCGGGCGAGAGCGGCAGCGGCGGCATCACCGGCATTCCCGGATTCTGACGTCCGCCGGTGATGACCGGACCGATGAGCTCGCCCTCCTGATCGTTCAGCGCGAGTTGCGAGCGGAGCAGGTTCGGACCGCCGATGTCGCCGCCGCGCAGATCGACGCCGTGACAGGCACGGCAATGGATTCCGTAAAGGGTCGCGCCGCGGGCGATGACGGCCGGATCACCGGGTGGACGCTGCTGAGCGGGAAACGTCGCCCCGCGGCCGCCGCCGCCCTGACGCCCGGGCGCGGCCGGCGCCCCTGGCGCGGCCGGGGGCGGGGCTTGTCCGCCCGGCGGCGCGGGCGGGCCGGCTTGCGCGCCGGCCCGCACGGCAATCGACCCGAGCAGCAGACACACTGCCGCAGCGAGCATGAACTTCGGTCGCATCACACACCTCGGCGGATGTTCAAGGTAACTGCCGGCCATCATACGACGCTTCCTCCGAAGTCTGCGTACCGGACGGCACGCGATCGGTGTAAGCTCCGCTCTGCCCCCAGCCTCGATCGCGGTCTGTAATCCATTGACTCAGGAGGCGATATGGCAAAACGGAAACGATCCGGCGTGAAGCTCCGCAGATCCTGCGGCGCCATGGCAGCACACATGATGCTGCTCGAAAAATATCCGTCATTCCGGCTGGCGCAGATGCGGCTCGAAGGCGCGATCGACAAGCGCCGTCAGACCGGCATCGATCTCGAGAAGGCCAAGGTCGTCAAGATCAAGACCGTCGTCAACGTGGTCTATCGGACCGACGAGGAGAACGTGTCCGACGCGCAGATCGCGAGCCAGTTCAAGGCGATGAACAAGGATTTCCGCGCGACCAACCCGGATCGCAACCAGACGCCCGCGCCGTGGAAGGGCCTGATCACCGACACGCGGATCGAGTTCAAGCTCACGGACGTCACCCGCACGAAGACGACGAAGAACGGCTTCACGCACGACGATGCGGTCAAGAAGGCGGCCACCGGCGGCATCGCGCCGTTCGACCCGAAGACCCACCTCAATTTCTGGGTGTGCGCGCTGACCGGCGGTTTGCTCGGCTACGCGCAGTTCCCCGGCGGACCGTCGGCGACCGACGGCGTCGTCATCAACTACCAGGCCTTCGGTACGATCGGCACGGCGCAGGCCCCGTTCAACAAAGGGCGCACCGCGACCCATGAGGTCGGACACTATCTCGATCTGCGTCACATCTGGGGCGACACGCAGGACTGCACCGGCTCCGACATGGTGGCCGATACACCCAACTGCGCCGGCCCGAACTTCGGCGTCCCGACGTTCCCGATCATCACCTGCAACAACGGCCCGAACGGCGACATGTTCGTGAACTACATGGACTACACCGACGACGCCGGGATGGTCATGTTCACGGCGCAGCAGGTGCTGCGCATGCGGACGGCGCTCGAGACGGCCCGCGCGGGTCTGCTCTAGCACGAGACACTGAGGTGCTTCGTGCCTGCGCGAGGCCCTGACAACGACCGGCTTTACGCGACCAGGTGGGTCCATGTCTTCGAGGAAGACGACGCCGACGGCGCCGTCTATCGTCCTGCCGAAGACAAGATCCCCCTGTCGCGACGGCCGCGTACGCAGTTCGAGCTCTCCGCCGACGGGTCGGCCCGGGTGTTTGTCCCCGGCGCCGACGACCGTCCGGCCGGGGGGCCGGCCAGCTGGCGCGATGAGGACGGGACCATCGTCATCCGCCCCGACCACGGTCCCGAGCTTCGCGTCGTCAAACGATCGCGCGATCGGCTGACGGTGCGCTCGCCGCCGACATCCTGAGCGACATCATGGCCAAGAAAGCCGCGTCCACCATTCAGCCGTACGAAATCAGCGATCGTGTGCCCCTGCAGGCCGGTGCCCGCCGGTCTCGCCGCGACCCGAGGGGGCCCATGTACCGGCCGCTGCGTGTGTACACGCTGGACCCGTCGGTGTCGGATCGGATGGGCGGCGTCGCCGTCGTGCAAGTCCCGTTCGAGCGGCTCGAGCCGGGACCGATTGGATCGCTGTTCGAGATTCACGCGGAAGGCGTGCCGGCGCCGCTCAAAGCCGCGCCGCTCGATCTCGACGATCCGACGCTGCTGATGTCGAGCGGGCTGGCGCCGACGCCGTCCGACGGCCGATTCCACCTCCAGATGGTGTATGCGGTGTGCAGTCTGACGTATGCCGCGTTCCGGCGCGCGCTCGGGCGCGAGATCGCCTGGGCGATTCCGCGCCGCGAGGACAGTCCGCTCCGGCTCGTCGTCAAGCCGTTCGGCTTCCGCGGCCGCAACGCCGGCTACAACCGCGAGACGGGCGACCTGTCGTTCGGGTACTTCAACGCGGGCAAGGAACCCGCAGGGTTCACCGTGCACCGCGGGCTCATCTGCACGGCGCTCAGTCACGACATCATCGCGCACGAGACAACGCACGCGCTGCTCGACGGGCTCCGATCGGCCTTCGCGATCCCGTCCAACCCGGACGTGCCGGCGTTTCACGAAGGGTTCGCCGATCTGGTCGCGTTGTTCCTGCACTTCACCTACACCGACGTGGTCGAGCAGGCGATGCGCGGCAGCAGCTCGGACAGCGTGTCGCGCTTCACGATGCTCACGGACCTGGCGCGCGAGTTCGGCTATGCGCGATCCAAGCCCGGCAAGCAGTCGGCCCTGCGGTCCGGCCTCGACGTCGACGGGCTCGCGGCGTTCGACTCGGACGTCCTGCCGGGACAGAAAGGCGGGCCGATCTCCTACGACCCGACGATCGATCCGCACCTGCTCGGATCCGTGCTGGTGTCGGCGGTCTTCGAGGCGTTCATGACGATCGTGCGCCGGAAGACCGAGCGCTTTTTCCGGCTGGCGGGCGTCGACCCGCTCTCGCTCGGCCGGGCGCCGCTCAGCGACTCGCTGGTCAAGGTCGTCGCGCAGGAGGCCAGCGACATCGCCGCGCAGTTCTTGTCGATCTGCATTCGCGCGATCGACTACTGCCCGCCGTGCGACATGGAGTTCGGCGAGTACCTGCGGGCGCTCATCACCGCGGACGGCGACCTCGAGCGCAGCGACAAGTGGGGATTCCGCGAAGCGCTGATGCGATCGTTCCGCCGCCGGCGGATTTTCCCCGATCACGTGCAGTTCATGACCGAGGACGCCGTGCGGTGGCAGGCGCCCGACAAGGACCTGAGGATCGCCGGTCTCGCCTTCAACCGGCTGAAGTTCGAGGGCGATCCGGGACAGCCCGCGAACGAAAAGGAGCTCATCCGCCAGGCGCGCGTACTCGGCCGGTTCGTCACCAATCCGGATCACGCCAAGGCGTTCAACCTGATCGCGCCCGGCGGAAGGCTGCCGAAGAACATCGTCCAGGCCTCGCCCGCCGTCGTGCAATCGGTCCGGGTCTCGCGCCGCGCCGCGCCCGACGGCCGCATCGCCTTCGATCTCGTTGGCGAGGTCACGCAGTCGTGCACCGTGAAGCGCGGCACCGACATGTTCGAAATGAGCGGCGGGTCGACGGTCGTGATCGATCCGGAAGGACACGTCCGGTACGCGATTTCCAAACGCTTCGGCAGCGACCCGCGCCAGGCCCGCCAGCAGGCCGCGATGCGCGGGCCGCTCAAGCAGTACTGGAACAAGACGCGCGGTCTTTACACCTTGCAGGACGGCGGCATGCTGCGCCGCCTGCACGGACCGCGGTAGGCAGGAGGGGCGTCAGCTTCCGCCATGCGGAGGGGCCGGCTTCAGCCGGCCTGACAGGGCGGGCTGAAGCCCGCCCCTCCGGGTGTCAATTCATCAATCCGCGGGTTTCAACTCATCAACTGCCGCAGAAACTTCAGGCCGTTGGTCGCCAGCGCGTCGGGTGAACTGGCGAGCGGGCGCCAGATCGCGGCGGCGCGGGCGATCGTCTTGACCTTCGGCGTGAACGACTCGATCACGAGCGGACCGTCGAACTTGATGTCGCCGAGCGCGCCCGCGACTTCCTGCCAGGGCACGTGCCCGGAGCCCGGCGCGCCGCGGTCGTTCTCGCACATGTGGACCTGGCCCAGCCGCGCGCCCGCCGCCCGAATCGCGTCGCCGATCGATCGCTCCTCGATGTTCATGTGGAACGTGTCGAGCAGGATGCGGCAGGCCGGGTGATTGACCCGATCGACGATTTCAACCGCCTGCGCGGCCAGATTGAGAAAGCTCGTCTCGAAGCGGTTGAGCGGCTCGACGCAGAGCCCCACGCCTTTGGTCCCGGCGTAGGCCGAGAGATCGCGGAGCTGACGGACCAGCAACTCGACATCCTTTTCGCGCTCCTCGTCGGTGGCCTGCCAGGTGCGGCCGACCGCGCTGTAGAGGGGGCCGAGCACGTGCCGGGCCTTGAGCGTGTGCGCGGCGTCGATGCAATGGCGCACGTACGCCAGGCCGTTCGCGCGAATCTGCGGGTCCGAGTGAATGAGATCCCGATCGGGTCCCATCGCGGCGCAGACGGTCGAACCGAGGCCGAGATCGCGGAGGAGATGCGAGGCACGGCGGTAGTCGAGGTCGTTCAGCCCCTCGATCGGCACCTCGACGGTGTCGAAGCCGAGTTCTTTGATATGTGGCGCGATCCGCTCGAACTCGGCAGTCGTGAGCGGCGCGGTCCAGATCCAGGTCGTAATCCCGATGTTGGCCATCGGCGCGATTGTGCCACAGCCGGAGCCGGCGGCACATGGCCTTCGCGCGACGGACCCGTCGCCGGTCGCCCCGCCGCCGGCGGGAGCGTTCTCCGGTATCCTGTCCCGGCTGATGCTGCGACCGCGCCTCGCCAGGATCTGCGACTGGCTCTTCTTCGCATTGATCGGGCTCGCGCTCGTGATCGAACTGGCCGGCGGCATCCGGATCGGACGCGGCTGGTATCGGGTGACCGCCACCGATCCGGGACGCCTGCTGTTCGCCGCCACCGGCGTGATCGTCCTGCGGCATCTCCTCCTCAGGCATCCATCCCTGCGGGAACTTCTGACCGCGCGCAGAACGCGACGGCTCCAGCCCTGGGCGGTTGACGGATCGCTGTCGTCGCCGGCGCGCCGGGAGTGGGCGATCGCCGCCGCGGTGATGGCCGTCGCCACCGTCTGGCTGCTCCGCGATCAGATCACCACGATCACGGGGGTGCTCGATCGCGGAGATCCGTTCTTCTCGATGTGGCGGCTCGCCTGGATCGCTCATCAGCTGATCATCGACCCACTGCAGCTGTGGAACGCCAACATCTTCTATCCGGCGGCGAACACGTTCGCCTATTCCGACGCGACGCTGCTTCCTGGTCTCGTCGCCGCTCCGTTTCTCTGGCTCGGTGTCCCGCTCGCGGTCGCGCACGGCGTGCTGTACGTCGTGTCGTTCTTCGCGGCCGGGCTCGCGATGTTCGCGCTCGCCCGGGCGGTCACCGGCGGCCTGGTACCGGCGCTCGTCGCCGGCGTCCTCTTCGGCTTCTATCCGCAGCGCATTTCGACCTACAGCCACCTCGAGATGCAGGGCGTGTTCCTGATGCCGATCGCCCTACTGTTTCTCCTGCGCGTGCTCGAGCGCGGCCGCGTCCGCGACGGCGTCTGGCTCGGACTCTCGGTGGCCCTGCAGACACTGTGGTCGCTCTATCTGGGCGCCTACCTCGGCGTCGGGCTGGCCCTCGTCTCGGTTGTTCGGTGGGCGGCCGGCCACTTCACGCTTCGCACCCGGCTTCGCGCAGGCCTCGCCGCGCTGCTGGTGGCAGTCGCCATCGTCGGACCCTACTCGCGGCCCTACTGGGCGGCGCGCGCGACGGTGGGCGAACGGCCGCGCGACGCAACGCGGATCTTCAGCGCGGAACGACGAGACTTCTTCAGTCTGAACGAGATGAACCGGCTCTACGGCGGGGCGCTCATGACCGACATCAATGCCGAGCGCCAGATCTACCCCGGCACGACAGCGCTGGTGCTCGCGGCCGCCGCCCTCGTGCCGCCGGCCGCCCCGCTCGCGGTCACGGCCGCGGCCTGCGGGGTCGTGGCCTTCGACGCATCGCTCGGCGTCAACGGCACGGCATTCACGTGGCTCTTCGACCGCGCGCCGGCGTTTCGCGCGTTTCGTGTGCCGGCGCGCTTCGGCATGGTGATGGGCCTGTTCATCACGCTGCTCGCCGGCATCGGTGTGTCGCGGATCCAGCGCCGGTGGCCGGGCCGGCCCACGCACGCGATCGGACTCGCGCTCCTCGGCGTGGCCGCGTTCGAGCTGCGGCCGGCGCTGCCGTTGCTGCCGACGCCCACGACGCCGCCGGCGATCTACGCGGCCCTGCCCCAGGATCAGGCCGCCGTACTGGTCGATCTGCCCTTGCCCCAGGACGAGAGCGAGTACTTCATCGATCCGACCTACATGTACTACTCGACGTTCCACTGGGCGCGGCTGCTCAACGGCTACAGCGGGTTCAGTCCCGTGTGGTACCCGGCGCTGCAGGTCGCCTCACGCGAGTTCCCGACCGACCAGTCGATTCGCACCTTCGTCGAGCGCGGCGCCCAATTCCTGGCGGTGCACGCCGAGTTCTACCCGCCGGACCGATATCGCCAGATCGTGGCAGCGCTCGACGCGCGGCCCGACGTGAAACTCGTCGCCACACGCGGCGCAGCAGGCGGCGAACACCGGCTCTATCGCCTGCTGCGTCAGTAACATCGGGTCAGTCTTTTGGGCTATCCTGCCGCGGACGCATGGCGGGCGATAAACAGACGTTTACGGGACGTCACCGGCTCAACCTCAAGCTCACCGGCCCCGGCTCCGAAAAAGACACTCGCCATCATGAGATCGCGCTCGACGGCGCGCCCGTCCACTACCTGCCGGGCGACGCGCTCGGCGTCATCCCGCACAACTCGCCGGCGCTCGTCGAGCGAATCCTCGCCGTGACCGGCGCGACCGGAGACGAGGCGGTCGCCGGCGCGACCGCCGGGACCACGATGCCGCTGGCGCAGGCGCTCACCGAGATCTACAACCTCAACACGCCGAGCCGGCGCCTGCTCGAGCTGCTCGTCTCGCGCGGCGCGACGCATCTGGCGCCGCTCCTCGAGAAGGGCAACGCGGAGCAGCTCAAGCACTACTTCAACGGCTGGAACGAAGCGCACGACGTCCTCGAAGTGCTCGAGGACCATCGCCACATCCGGGTCACACCGCAGGAGCTGATCCAGAACCTGCGCAAGATGCTGCCGCGCCTGTATTCGATTGCGTCCAGTCTCAAGGCGCACCCCGGACAGGTCGATCTGCTCATCGTCGCCGTGCGGTACCCGATCCGCGGCCGGTACCGCGAAGGTGTCTGTTCCACCTGGTTCGCCGATCGGTGGCCGGAGCCGTCGCCGGTCCCCATGTACGTCCAGGATCAACAGAAGCACTTCGCCATGCCGGACCGTCCCGATGTGCCGATCATCATGATCGGCCCGGGAACGGGCCTCGCACCCTTTCGCGCGTTCATCGAGGAACGGCGCGTGCTCGACGCGCGCGGGAAGAACTGGCTGTTCTTCGGCGAGCAGCGCCGCGGCAGCGACTTCTTCTACGAGGATCAACTCACCGGGTATGAGCGCGACGGCTTTCTCCGGCTCGACACCGCGTTCTCACGCGATCAGACGGCCAAAGTCTACGTGCAGCATCGCATGCTCGAGCGGGCGCGCGATCTATGGGCGTGGCTCGAAGAGGGCGCGGAGGTGTTCGTCTGCGGCGACAAGGAGCGGATGGCCGCCGACGTCGATCGTGCGCTCCACACCATCGTCGAGACGGTCGGCGGACGAAGCGCGGAGCAGGCGCGCGAGTACGTCGAGGAGATGCGACAGACGAAGAGATATAAGCGCGACGTGTATTAAGCGACACGAACTACGGGGACGGGTCTCACCTTGTGGAAAACTCCACGGACCTTGCTGACGGTCGATAGTCCGACGAAGTCCCTGGAGTTTTCCACAGGGTGAGACCCGTCCCCTGCTGTGGAAAACTTCCCGGACTCTGATCACTGGGTCCGGGAAGGTTTCCACAGCTGTCGCAGCACGACCGCCGTCACCAGGAACAGCACGCCCACGAGAAGAATACTGGCCGCGATCGCGAGCGGCCACTGGCCGAAACGGCCCAGCAGCGGCGGCGTGGCGAGCCACGCGAGGGCGCCGAAGACCAGCGCGACGAGCGACGAGACGAAGAACCCGCGCGTCGCCGCCGCGCGCTCGGCTGGCGTCCAGCCGTTCCCCTGCACCGCGACCATCACGATCACGCCCAGGCCCACGACCAGAATGAAGAGCCCGCCCGAGACAAACGCGGGGGCCAGCAGCGTACCGCGCTCGGCATTCTCCTGCCAGACCGGCCGCGCCAGCGTCCCGGGCTCGATGATTAGATTGGCGAGGAGCGTCGCCGAGTCGTCGCGCCCGACCGGCGACCGCTCGGCGGCTGCGTTCGCGCCGTCGACGGACACGCGCCAGCCTGATTCCGACATCCGCGGATCGGACGCGAGCGCGATGCCGCCCGGGACGACGAGCGAGAGCTGAGCGTGCGCAATCGGCGGGTGCCGCCCGGCCTCGAGCGCCGGCCAGCCGACCGTGCCATGCTGCCCTGACACTTCGATGACCCCGGCGGCGTGATAGCGCAGTCGCGCCGTCCGGCGACCCGAGGCCGCCGGCAGCCGCCACACGACCTCGGCCCCATCGCCCACCGTCACCGGCTGATCGTCGAGCGTGGCGATCAGGCCGGTAACCGCGTCCCGGCGGTCCGCAGAAATCACGCGCTGAAACGTACCGCCGTTGCTGGCGCTCACGATCCAGGTTTCGTCCAGGTCGGCCGACCCGTCCGGCCGGAGCGACATTCGGACCTGGAAGTCCTCGACCGTCACCCCTGGAGAAGACGCGTCGTCTCGCGCGCGACACGCGCTCGCGAGGAACAAGAGTGAAACGAGAATCGGAAGCCAGGCAGTCTGCCGCGGCGCCCCTGGAAGAAAGCTCACGTCCGCATCGTACCGCGTGGGCCCTTGGCCTTGGGCGTTGGACCTGCGCCCCTCTGACCTCCCCTATGCCCTCCGCCCTGTGCCCTCTGCCCTTATCTCTGTCGCTGTTTTTGCAGCGCTTTGTAAGCCTTGCTCCCGATCTTGCCCTGGCGTTTGGCGTCGAGGAGCGCCTTCTCATCGCGCAGCCGGCGCGTGGCCGCTTGCTCGTGCTGCAGCTTGAGATAGCTCTCGTAGCGTCCGGCGTCGAGCTCGCCGGCCTCCACGGCCGCCTTCACGGCGCAGCCCGGCTCGCGATCGTGCAGACAGTCACGGAACCGGCATCCTGCGGCAAGCTCGGCGATGTCGGCAAACGCGTCGCCGACCGCGCTGTCGGTATCCCACAACTGCAACTCGCGCATGCCCGGTGTGTCGATGATCAGGCCGCCTTCGGCGCGAACGACGAGCTGGCGGTGGACGCTGGTATGGCGGCCCCGTGCATCCCATTCGCGGACGTCGCCGGTGGCGAGGAGCTCGCGTCCCACCAGCTGGTTCACGATTGAGGACTTGCCCGCCCCCGACGGGCCGAGGAGCGCCAGCGTGTGGCCCGCGAGGAGGTACGGTTCCAGCGCCCGCATCGACGCCGGCTCGTGTGTGCTGACCGCGTGCACCGGCGCATCGCCCGCGACCGCCGTCGCTTCTGCGACGTCTGCGGCGCGATCCTCAGCGAGATCCGCCTTGTTGAGCACGATGACCGGCGCGGCGCGGCTCTGGCGCGCGACGACCAGGTAACGCTCGATGCTTCGCGCGTTCACCGGCTTGTCGAGACCGAAGACGATGAGCACGGTGTCCACGTTGGCGGCGACCACCTGTTCTTCCGTCTCGCGGCCCGCCGCCTTGCGCGAGAACCAGCCGCGGCGCGGAAGGATGGCGCGGATGACCGCGCGGCCGCCCGACGAATCGAGGCGCACGCCCACCCAGTCGCCGACTCCCGGCAGCTCGCTGCGGCCGCTCGCGAGGTACTTGATGCGGCCCGCGGCCTCGGCCAGGCACTCACCGCCCTCGACGAGGACGCGGTAGACGTGGTTGTGTTCGAGCGACACGCGTCCGGGGACGAGCGTCTGGTCCTCTTCGGCCGTCAAGGCGGCGGCCAGGGTGTCGGTCCAGCCGAGGTCGATCAGGCGCCACATACTTTACAATGCAAAGTAATCTCTGCTAGTATCCGCGTCATGGGGCTCAGCCAGCGGAGCACGGCAGTGGGTCTTGTCCTCGGCATGTCGCTGATGGCGGCCTGTGAGCTCTCGCCCGATTTCGGTCCCCTCAGCCGGGCGGCCCGGACGGGCGACGTCCAGACCGTGCGGGCGCTGCTGGCCGCCGGCGCCGACCCGAACGCCGCCGACGGTCCGCGCCGGAGTCGGGCGCTCGCCAACGCGGCGCGCGTCGGGCGCCTCGACACGATGGCCGTCCTCCTCGACGCGGGCGCCGATCCCGACCTGCCCGACGCGGGCGGCAATCGCTGGATTCCGTTGATGCACGCGCTGCACAAGCATCGCACAGCGTCGGTCCGCCTTCTCCTCGAGCACGGGGCGCGGGCTGACGGACCCGACGGCCTGACGCTGACCCCGCTCATGATGGCGGCCGCCACGGGTCAGATCGACGCGGTGCGGCTGCTCCTCGATCGCGGCGCCAACCCGCGCCGGCCGCTGCCCGAGGGCGGGTCGATTCTGGACCTGGCCGTCTCGGGCGGGGCGCTCACCGACATCGACGAGCCACTCCTTGGCGCCTGCCACCTCGAGACGGTGCAACTCCTCGTCGAGCGGGCGCCCGATCTCCGGATGAGCCGGACCTGGCGCGCGCGGCTGGCCGGGTTGTTCGCGCGGATGAACGGCTGTCAGGCGGCGCTCGACATCGTCAGCGCCCGGCGATAAACCACAAGGCCTCAATACTCGTCCAATTGACCGATGCTCACATCCGAACGGGTTTTGTCCGCCTCGGGCACAGGCGCCTGTCCCTCGAACGGGATTGGCGCTTCCCGAAAGCGCGGCGCCGCGGCTCGTCCTGTGCGCGCCAAACAACGATTAAACCTTTTGGATTCAGCATTTTACCGTATTTCTTGAGAATGGCATCGGGTTTTGCATGCAGTCATGGAAGGTATTTCTATGGCCATGGATGTCAAGCGGGACCCCGCAATTCTCAAACGTAAGAAGATTCGGCAGGCTCTCATTCTCGGCGTGGTGGCTGTCGCGGTCGTGGTCATCTCCGTCGCGGTGTCGAGGCTGAAGCCAGCCGCGCCCGCCGTGCCGGAAGGCACGTTGTGGTTCGGCACGGTCAAACGAGGTCCGATGGTGCGGGAAGTGCGCGGCGCGGGCACGCTGGTCCCTGAAGACATCCGCTGGATTCCGGCAACGACCGCCGGACGCGTGGAGCGGATCGTCCTGCGTCCGGGCGCGACCGTCAAACCCGGCACCGTCATCCTGGAGCTCAGCAACCCCGACCTCAAGCAGTCGGCGAACGATGCCGAGCTGGCCTGGCGGGCGGCGGAGGCGCAACTCGAGAACCTCAAGTCCACGCTGACCACGACGCGCTTGCGGCTCCTGAATGACGTCACCGACGCGCAGTCGGCCCACAACGTGGCGCAGAGCGACCTCGAGGCCAACCTCCAACTCGAGAAGCAGGGCATCGTCGCGCCGCTGACCGTCAAGCAGAAACAGGCCATCGTCGACCGCGAGAGGAATCGGTGGGACCTGGCCAAGAAGTCGCTCGAGAGCGCCGACGCCACGATGAAGTCACAGCTGGCACCGCAGGAAGCGACCGTCAGCCAGTCCAAGGCCCGCTACGACCAGTTGCAGCGGCAGCTGTCGGACCTGCTGGTCAAGTCGGACATGGAAGGCCGCCTGCAGGCGCTGGCCCCGAACGTCGAACACGGCGCACAGGTCGGGGCCAACACGAATCTGGTCCGCGTGTCGGATCCGACGCGCCTCAAGGCGGAAGTCCGGATTTCTGAAACACAGACGCGGGACCTGGCCATCGGCCAGATGGCCGAGATCGACACGCGCAACGGCAAGGTCAAGGGACACGTCACGCGGATCGATCCGTCCTCGGTGGGCGGCACGGTCGGTGTGGACGTGACGCTCGACGAGCCGCTACCGGCCGGCGCGCGCCCCGATCAGAGCATCGACGGCGTCATCCAATTGCAACGGCTCGAGAACATCCTGTATGTCGAGAGCCCGGCGTTCGGCCAGGAGAACAGCACGATCCAGCTGTTCAAGGTCCTGCCGACGCGCGAGGCCGTGCGGACGAACGTGAAGCTCGGCGTGCGGTCCGTGCAGTTCGTCGAGGTGCTCGAAGGCCTGCAGGTCGGCGACCGCGTGGTGTTGTCGGACATGTCGCAATACGACTCGTTCGATCGAGTACGACTGAATTGACGAAGCCGGGCACGGCCCGGCAGCTAGACAGAGCCGCGCGCAGCGCAGCATTTGTACCGACACAGAGGGAGTCACAATGAGTAGCACGGGTCAGGCGCTCATCAACCTGGACGGCGTCACGAAGATCTTCTACACGGACGAGGTCGAGACGCACGCCCTTGCGGGCATCCATCTCGAGATTGCGCGCGGCGAGTACATCTCGATCGCCGGACCGTCGGGATGCGGCAAGTCCACGCTCCTCTCGATCCTCGGGCTGCTCGACACCCCGACGGAGGGCAGCTACGTGCTGAACGGCCGCTCGGTCGCGGACCTGCCGCTGTCGGAGCGCGCGCGCGTGCGCAACCGCGAGATCGGGTTCATCTTCCAGAGCTTCAACCTCATCGGCGACCTCACCGTCTACGAGAATGTCGAACTGCCGCTGACCTACCGCGGGATGAAATCCGCGGAGCGCAAAGAGCGCGTGATGGCCGCGCTCGAAAAGGTCGGCATGTCGCACCGCGCCAAGCACCTGCCGAGCCAGCTGTCCGGCGGTCAGCAGCAGCGCGTCGCCGTCGCCCGCGCCGTCTGCGGCTCGCCGTCGATCCTGCTCGCCGACGAGCCCACCGGCAACCTCGACTCGAAAAACGGCGAAGCGGTCATGCAGCTCCTCCAGGAACTGCATAAAGAAGGCGCGACCATCTGCATGGTCACGCACGATCCGCGATACGCGAAACACGCCGAACGCTCGATTCATCTCTTCGACGGCCGGGTCGTCGAGGAGGACGCCGCGAAGAGCGGCCTGAAAGATCTCGAGGAGAGCGGCTTCCACCTCGGGAACTAGCGCGCCGTCTGGCGCGGTGCCGTGGCGTGCCTCCCCCCACGCCCGCACCGGCCGCCTGCCGGCGAAACCACAAGGCCGGTCCGCCCGCAGGGCGGCCAGCCAGTTGTCCAGTTTGGGATCGACGCACCATGACACCTCTTCATGCTGTTCTTGACCGACCGGAACCCATGACCTCTGTCCCCGCGCCGGCGCCCGCCGGGGGCTGCCGCGTCCTCGTCGCCGACGACCAGCGCGAGATCATCGAGTCCGTCCGCCTGGCGTTGTCCACGCACGGGATGACCGTGATCGGGGCCACCACGCCCGCCGAGGCCGTGTCGGCCGCGAAGGCGCACTCGGTTGACGCGGCGCTCGTGGATTTGAACTACGAAAAGGGACGCACGAGCGGCGAGCAGGGGCTCGACCTCGTCTCGACGCTGCGCCGCCAGTCGCCTGCCCTCCCCATCGTCGTCATGACGGCGTGGAGCTCGATCGATCTCGCGCTCGAAGCGATGCGCCGCGGCGCGCGCGACTTCATCGAAAAACCGTGGGAGGAGCCGCGGCTCGTCGGGCTGCTCCGCTCGCACGCCGAGCTCGGCCGCGCGCTCCGCCGCGTCTCCGAGCTCGAGGACGAGGTCAAGACGCTGCGCACCGGGCCGGTCAACCTCGCCGAACCCGAGGCGATGGGCGGGATGCGGTTGATGGAAGTCGAGGGCGTGCTCGTGCGCAAAGCGATGGAGCGCCATCAGGGCAACGTCAGCCGCGCGGCCCGCACGCTCGGACTCAGCCGGTCAGCGTTGTACCGCCGGCTGGACCGTCACAAGATCTGACGAGCCCGATCCAAAACACGGAGGGCACGGAAACACGGAGAGCACGGATTCTTGGGGTCAAACCTGAGCGTCCGTGTATTCCGTGTTTCTCCGTGCTTTCCGTGTTGAGGATCGAACGCTAGTATCCGGCCGACGTTCCCGCCAGCTTCTTCCCCTGCGACTCCTGCACGATCCGCACGCCCGCGCTCGCGCCGACGCGTGAGGCGCCCGCGGCGACCATCGCTTTCAGCCCTTCGAGATCGCGCACGCCGCCAGCGGCCTTGACGCCCATGTCGGCGCCGACGACCCGGCGCATGAGCTCGACGTCGGCGACCGTCGCGCCGCCGGGGCCGAAGCCCGTCGAGGTCTTCACGAAGTCGGCGCCGGCGGCCTTCGCCAGCGTGCAGGCCGTGATCTTCTCCTCGTCGGTCAGGAGCGCGGCTTCGATGATCACCTTGCTCGTCGCGCCGCAGTCGCGGCACGGGCCCGTGACCGCCTCGATGTCGCGCTCGACGACGGCGAGGTGGCCGGACTTGAGTGCGCCGATGTTGATGACCATGTCCACTTCGCGCGCGCCGTCGAAGATGACGCGGCGCGTCTCGAAGTGCTTGACGTCGGCGGTCGTCGCCCCGAGCGGGAACCCGACGACCGCGCAGACGCCGACCGGCGTCCCCTTCAAGCGCGCCGCGCACAAAGCGACCCAGGCCGGGTTGACGCAGACCGTCGCGAACCGGAATTCCGCCGCCTCCTGACACAGGCGCTCGATGTCCTTCTCGGTCGCGTCGGGCTTCAGCAGCGTGTGATCGATGACCGTCGCGATCGCCCCGGGCGCGCCACCGGCCGCGTACACGCCCACTCGGGACGCGCCGGCCTCGAGCACCCCCTGCAGACGTCCCGGGCAGCAGTCCTCGACGACCGAATGGCATTGGCAGCGCGAGGCGGGCCGCCGGCTGACCGCCAGCACCTCTTCAGCGACGATGGCAATGAGACGGGCGAGATCGACGGAGGTCGCATCCATCAGAACGACTCTTCCAGGCGGCGGATCTTGAGCAGCCGGCGGATGTATCTCGCTTCGCGCATCGGCGTCGAGAGCCAGGTGTCGACGATCGCCTTGGCCTCGGCCGGCTGGACGAGGCTGGCGCCGAGCGTCAACACGTTGGCGCCGTTGTGCTCGCGCGCGTAGCGCGCCAGCGTCGGCGTCGTGCACATCGCCGCCCGGATCCCGCGGATCTTGTTCGCGGCGATGGCCGACCCGAGTCCGGCGCCGTCGATCACGATGCCGGCGTCGGCCTCCCCCCGGGCGACCGCGCGGGCGACCCCGGCGGCGACGTCCGGGTAATCCACCGGGTCGCTGCCGCTGGTCCCGAGATCGTCCACGGACTTCCCCGCCTGGCGAAGGTGCGCGACCAGGGCCGCCTTGAGCGCGACGCCGCTGTGATCGGATCCGATGGCCACGCGCGTCACCGTCGCGGCCGGCGCGAGGTCGGGCGGCAGCGTCGGGTCCGTCGTGCCGGACGGCACGACCTGGACCCGCCGGGCACGCAGGGTATCCCAGGCGAGCGGCGTGACGTGACCGCCGCGCTCGAGCTCGACCGTCGAGCCGGGCTCGATCGTGCGTGCCTCGGATTCGCTGATGAGGCTGAAGCGCCGGACCGCCATGTCAGCTCGCCCCGTCCACCACCCCGATGTACGGGAGATTGCGGAACCGCTCGTCGAAATCGAGGCCGTAGCCCACGACGAAGCGATCCTCGATGGTGAAACCGATGTACTCGACCCTCACGTCCACCTTGCGGCGCGACGGCTTGCTCAGCAGGCACGCCGTCCTGAGCGATTTCGGGTTCCTCGCCTGCAGGATCTCCTGGAGGTACGACAGCGTCAGTCCCGAATCGACGATGTCCTCGACGATGACGACGTCGCGGCCTTCGAGGCTGCGATCGAGATCCTTCAGCAGCCGCACCTCTCCCGACGTGGACGTCCGCGAGCCGTAGCTCGACACCGCAATGAAGTCGAGCGAGCTCGGTCCCTCCACCGCGCGGACGAGATCGGCGAGGAACATGAAGGCGCCTTTGAGCACGGCGACGAAGTGCACCGGCTGATCGGGGCCGAAGTCGCGGCGGATCTCGGCCGCCAGCTCGGCCACGCGCCGCTCGAGTTGCGCTTGCTGGATCAGGATCTCCATGGCGCCTACTTCCCCGCCGGCGATGCCGGTACCGCCGCGGCATCTGCCACCGCCCGCCGGACCTGCACGGCGACGGCGCGGGCGTCTCGGAGCACGTCGGCCTTGCGCAGCGACGCGACGTGGCCGTCGCGCATCAGGATGCGGCCGGCGACGATCGTCGTGCGCACGTCGTCGCCCCGGGCGACGTAAACGAGGTGCGAGATTGGATCGAAGAGCGGCGTCTGACGGGCACCGTCCACGCTGACGGTGATGATATCGGCTTGCTTGCCCTGTTCGAGGCTGCCGATCCGGTCGGCCAGGCCAAGCGCTTCGGCGCCGCGCCGGGTCGCCAGCTCGAGCGCCAGGCGGGCCGGCATCACGCGCGGATCGGAGCGCGAGACCTTGTGCAGGAACGCGGCGGTGCGCATCGCCTCGAACATGTCGAGGTCGTTGTTGCTGGCGGCCCCGTCAGTGCCGAGGCCGGCGTGGATGCCGCGCTCGATCCAGGTCGGGACCGCGGCCACGCCGCTCGCCAGCTTCATGTTGCTCTCGGGGTTGTGCGCCAGGCCGACGCCACGGCTCGAGAGCGTCGCCATGTCGGCGTCGTCGAGCCAGACCGCGTGCGCGGCGAGCGACCGGCCGCTCCAGACGCCGAGGCTGTCGAGGTACTGCGTCGGTGATTGGCGGTGGGCGTCCTGGATGATCTTCACCTCGTCACGCGTCTCGGCCAGGTGGATGAGGAGCGGCACGCCGTGCGTGTTGGCGAGGGCCCGCGCGGCCTTCAGCGTCGGTCCGTCGAGCGTGTACGGCGCGTGCGGCGCGACGGCCGGCGTAATGAGGGCGTCGTTCTTCCACCTGGAGATGAACGCGTCCGCGCGGGCGAGCGCGTCGGCGGGCGTCGCGGCATCGGCGACCGGAAACATGATGACCGACTGGCCGAGGACCGCGCGAAGGCCGGCATCGCGTGTGGCTTCGGCGATGTCGTCTTCGAAGTAGTACATGTCCGCGAAGGTCGTGGTGCCCGACTCGATCATCTCCAGTGCCGCGAGCCGCGTGCCGACGCGGACGAAGTCGGGCGAGACGGTCGCCTTCTCGGCCGGGAAGATGTACTTCTGGAGCCAGTCCATCAACGCGAGGTCGTCGGCCAGCCCGCGATAGAGGACCATCGGCGCATGCGTATGCGTGTTGATCAGGCCGGGCAGCGCGATCTGTCCCTGCAGATCGATCCGCTGGCGCGCGTCGAACTGCCCGGCCACCTCACTCGTGGGCCCCACGGCGACGATGCGGTCGCCCTTGACCGCGATGGCGCCGTCCGGAATCACGTGGCCGCTGCCGTCCATCGTGACGACGATGCCGCCCGAGAGGAGGAGATCGGCGGCGGCCGGCGCCTGACAACTGATGGACGTGCCCAAAAGCACGACCGCGACCACGAGTGCCACACCGACGCCGACGAACCGCGCGCTTCGCATCCGCCAGATTCTAGCTTACGTGTATAGTTCCAACGTGCCCGTGCATCTGGTCCAACATCCCATCGCGCAGGACGCGCTGATCGCGCTGCGTGACCGGACCACCGGCGCCAGCCGGTTCCGGCGGCTGACGCACCGGCTCAGCCTGCTTGTGGCCACGGAAGCGACGCGGAAGCTGCCGATGGCGCTCGCGCGCGTCGAGACCCCGCTCGAGCCGGCCCAGGGCGAAGCGCTCGAAGCGGACGTCACCGTCGTCCCGGTGCTGCGCGCGGGGTTGGGGATGGTGGACGCCGTCCTCGAGCTCCTGCCGCACGCGCGCGTCGGCCATATCGGCCTCCAGCGCGACGAACACACGGCCATCGCCTCGCGCTATTACGCCAAGCTCCCCGCCGATCTCTCGAACAGCGTCTCGCTCGTCGTCGATCCGATGCTCGCCACGGGCGGCAGCGCGATCGCCGCGATCGCGCTGCTGCAGAAGGCGGGCGCGCGCGACATCCGTCTGCTCTGCATCGTGGCGGCGCCCGAGGGCGTCGCGGCGGTCGAGCAGGCGTATCCGACCGTGCAGATCTTCACGCCGGTCATCGACCGCGAGCTGAACGCGCAGAAGTTCATCCTGCCCGGCCTGGGGGATTTCGGAGATCGCCTGTATGGCACGGTCTAAATTCGCAGTGGCGCCCGCCGGCGCGCGCGGCAAATGGGCCACGTCGCTCACGGGCATCGAGCCCAACCGGATCCTCGTCCGCGGCTACCGCCTCGACGACCTGATGGGGCGCGTCCACTTCGGCGAGGCCGTGTACCTCCTGCTGACCGGCGAGCTGCCGTCGCCGTCGATGGGACGGCTCATGGACGCGATGCTGGTCTCCTTCATCGATCAC
>Ga0111539_10001614_pt1 | contig 30118 bp, 14 predicted proteins | sample RhiMethybrSRZTD1_FD_79667 | JGI IMG/M metagenome (GOLD analysis project Ga0111539, IMG submission 79667) | Populus rhizosphere microbial communities from Tennessee, USA - Rhizosphere MetaG P. TD hybrid SRZTD1 (version 2) (version 2) | ecosystem: Host-associated > Plants > Roots > Rhizosphere >...
AAAATAATCCGGCATTATCCATCGTAGGGGCAGACCTGCGTGTGGGGCCCCGGCCGCGGTGTACGACGTGACACCGGGGCCCCACACGCAGGTCTGCCCCTACGATAAACACCGCAAAAATTTTGCCCAACTGCTTAGTTCTTAAGCTCTGCGTTCCTTCGTGACCTCTGCGGTTAGCCATTCTCTTCATTCAAGCGAAATACGCTGTAAATCACTTGGCTTCAACCTTCAAGACACGCATATGACTGATCTGGAGCGATTAACTAAGTTAATCGCCTTTACTTAGAAAAACGATTATGACCAAAGTTGAAGAGTTTCAATTTCAGGCCGAGACCAGGCAGGTTCTAGATTTAGTGATTCACTCGCTTTACACCAACAAGGAGATCTTCCTCCGTGAGCTTATTTCTAACGCTTCGGACGCGCTCGACAGATTGCGCTTCGAGGCCGTGACCAATCCCGATCTTCTGGATGGCGATAACAGATACGAGATTCGATTGGAAACCGATAGGGAGGCGAGAACCCTCTCCATTTCCGACACAGGGATCGGTATGAGCCGGGAAGAGGTGATCGCGAACATTGGGACTATCGCGAAATCTGGGACTCGCGAGTTGCGTAAGAAGATCGAGGATGGCCCGTCCGGTCAACTTGCGGCTGAACTCATCGGCCAGTTCGGCGTCGGCTTCTACTCTTCGTTCATGGTAGCGAATAAAGTTACCCTCGTGACCCGGAGAACTGGAGAAAGGACAGCGACGATGTGGGAATCAACTGGCGATGGCGGCTATCACCTGGGCGAGACTCAGCGTTCTGGGCGAGGCACAACTATTACTCTGCACTTAAAGCCTCTCGATCCTGAGCATGACATTGAAGACTTCACCGATCAGTGGGTCCTCTCAAGAATTGTCAGACGTTATTCCGATTTCGTCGCATATCCGATCATTTGCAGATTCGAAAGTGAGGAGACGGAGAGGGACAGAAGTGGAAATCTGAAAAGGGATTCCAAACCTACATTTGTCTTCGAGGATAAGACGCTGAATTCGATGAAGCCTATCTGGAGCCGTGACCAAACCGAGATCACTGAAGGTGAATATGCGGATTTCTACCGTCACATCTCCCACGATTGGGCTGAGCCGTTCAAAACGATCCCTCTTAAGGCCGAGGGCAAGGTAGAGTATCGGGCGTTGCTCTTTATCCCGTCCAAGGCTCCTTACGACCTTTTCTACCACGCCTCCGAAAGCGGACTTCGACTTTATGCCAAGAGAGTTATGATTATGGAGCGATGTGAAGACCTCCTGCCCAGGTATTTGCGTTTTGTGAAAGGCATAGTCGATTCTTCGGATTTGCCGCTCAATATCTCCCGGCAACTACTGCAGCAGGATCGTCATATCACCCAGATCCGCAAATGGCTCACCAAAAAGGTCTTGGAAACTCTGCAAGATCTGAAGGAAAAGGAACGCGAAAAGTACCTCCAATTCTGGGATCAGTTTGGCCGGGCGCTCAAAGAAGGCGTTTCATCTGATTACGACAACAGAGAGAAAATACTCTCGCTACTGCTTTTCCAGTCTTCCAATGATCCGGAAAGGCTCACTACTCTTCAAGCCTATGTCGAGCGGATGAAAGAAGGGCAAAACGAAATCTATTATCTTACCGGTGAATCTCGCTGCGCCGTTGAAAACTCTCCCCACCTGGAAGTACTCAAGGAGAAAGGCTACGAGGTGATTTACCTTGTTGAGCCGGTGGATGAGTTACTCGCGCAATCGTTGACCGATTATGAGTCGAAGAAGCTGAGGTCCGTAGGCAAGGGAACCATCAAACTGGGGAGCGAGGAGGAGAAGGAGAGAGCCCAACAGGAACTCAAGCAAAAGGAAGAGGGGGCGTCGGGCTTATTGAATATCCTGCAAAAGTCCCTTGATGAGCACGTCAAGCAGGTGCGTTTGTCAAACCGCCTTGTCTCATCTCCCGCTTGTTTAGTCGGAAACGAGATGGATTACAGCCCACAACTTGAGCGCCTGTTGCAGAAAGGGAAAGGTGGTGGGCCGAAGCAGCGGCGAATTCTGGAGCTGAATCCTAACCATGACCTCTTCATAAAAATGAGCGAGCGTTTCAAGAATAACTATGAGGATTACGCGCTCGACGAATATGCTAACTTGTTGCTGGGGCATGCCTTATTGGCCGAAGGCTCGGAGCTTCCGGACCCGGTCAAATTCAACCGCCATATGGTTAACATCATGCTCCGGACATTGTAGAGGTAGTTCACTGGAGTAGGGGATTAGGTACGGCGCAAGATGCGATATCCCACCAACTATCTGAAGGCTGTGCAAATAAAAATCCATCGCAATCAACACATTGATTGGCGCAAACCTGGGTACGCATCGCTTCCAGCGTGCAGCCACGGCAGGAAGCGCATTGAAAAACGATTGCGCAAGCGTATGAGACTGCACGCTGGAAGCGACGCGTACCCAGGCGTCTCCTGATTTATGCGCGGGATTCTTAGTAAGTAGTTGATGTCGGGACACTTTTACTTTTGGGAGAGACGCCATAGTGTCCTGACATCAGAGTAAGTAGTTGATTGTATTCAGTTTTAATTTACACAGTCTTCAACTATCTCACAATTTCCGAAAAAAAGGAGAAAAGATGGCTTCACTCGATCCTATACTTCAACTGGAAGGCGTAACTAAAACCTTCTACACCGATGAGGTCGAAACGCAAGCACTGTCGGGAATCCATGTGGAGATTCACCGAGGCGAATACGTTTCGATTGCCGGGCCATCAGGTTGCGGCAAATCAACATTGCTTTCTATCTTGGGCCTGCTCGATTCTCCGACGGAGGGCAATTACTGGCTCAATGGCAAGCCAGTGAGTGAACTGAATCTCGGCGAACGCGCGCATGTCCGCAACCGCGAAATCGGTTTCGTTTTCCAGAGCTTCAATCTGATCGGCGATCTGACTGTGTATGAAAACGTCGAGCTGCCGTTGACTTATCGCGGGATCAAAGCTTCAGAACGTCACGATCGCGTCAATGCGGCGCTTGAAAGGGTTGGCATGTCGCACCGGGCCAAACATCTTCCTTCGCAATTATCAGGCGGCCAGCAGCAGCGAGTCGCTGTCGCACGCGCGATTGTCGGCGACCCTCTCATCCTGCTTGCGGACGAACCGACCGGCAATTTGGACTCGATTAACGGCGCCGCGGTGATGGAATTGCTGCGCGAGTTGCATAGAGGCGGCGCGACTATCTGCATGGTGACGCATGACCCGCGTTTTGCCCGCCATGCCGACCGCTCGATCCATCTCTTCGACGGACGCGTAGTTGAAGAAAATCATGGTCAAATAGCTTAGCGAGCGCAGGTTGACCAACGAGAGCCGAGACTAATCGCTCGCATAATATTCCATAGGAGATTAAGAACATGAACTGGAACGACCCTGATCGAGAAGACACTACTATCTACAAGGTTGTAGTAAATCATGAGGAACAGTACTCGATATGGCCAGAGTACAAAGAAAACCCGCTCGGATGGAAAGACGTCGGAAAAGCCGGGCCCAAGGCCGAATGCCTGGTCTATATCAAGGAAGTTTGGACGGACATGAGGCCACTCAGTTTGAGGAAGAAGATGGAGGAAATGGCTAAAAATCCTCCCCCACCACTTCCTCCCCCCACAAACCAATCCCGCGAAAAGAGTTTGGTGGATAGGCTTTGCGAAGGTGTTCATCCGGTTGAGGCCGGCTTACGTCCCGAAAAGACAACCAAGCTCTTTAAAGAGGCCATCGACCGCAATTATGTCCACGTTAAATTCACTAACACCAGAGGAGGGACCGAACTGGGCGTCAGGTTAGACCGGGACTCTTGCGATTTTAGCCGCGCTGATTTTGAAAATAACGCAGGCGCTGTCCACATTGAAGGCAAGCTGATTTTGAACTATGTGAAGGTCAGATGCGTCGCCGACATCGACCTTAACACTCTTGACGGGACAGGTCACTTGATTAAGGAAGAGGCGGAAACAGAGGTGGCGGCGGCATGAAAACGAGTTTTCCTGTCATTACAGCAGTGGCGTTCTTGTTATTCTCCGTTGCCTGCGGACAGTCGTCCATGCCTATTCGCGAGAATACGAGCGCCAGTACGGCCACGCCCCTAACGGACCGTTCAGGCGTCGCGCGCTCAAACACACTTGCGCATTACGAGGTCGATTCTTCAAAAGCGCCGCCGCCGTTCGCGACGGCGAACGCTAGTCGCCCGCCGATTCTCGTGCCAAAACCCGCGGGAATTGAGTTGACTCTCCCACCCGGCTTTCAGATATCGACATTCGCCGAGGGAGATCTGCATATGCCACGGTGGATGGCGTTAGCGCAGAATGGCGATGTGTTTGTCTCGGAAGCGAGATCAGGCCGCATCACCATACTCCGCGATTCGAGCGGCAATGGGCGCGCTGATGAACGCTTTATTTTCGCAACAGATCTCAATAAACCCTTTGGCTTGGCGTTTTGGCGGAATTATCTTTATGTCGCAAATACGGATTCAGTGGTGCGATTCAAGTATAAGCCAGGACAGATTCAAGCCTCCGAAAAACCTGAGATTATCGCCACCCTGCCAGGCGAAGGATTCAACCAACACTGGACCCGCAATATTATCTTTAGCCCTGATGGCTCGAAGATGTATGTAACTGTCGGCTCCGAAACTAATGTCGAAATAGAACAGGACCCGATGCGAGCGACTATATCTGAGTACAACCCGGACGGTACTGGGCATCGTTTGTACGCCAATGGGCTACGCAATCCAGTTGGGCTCGCATTCTACCCCGGTACGCGCATGCTCTGGGCTGTTGTTCAAGAACGCGACGGACTGGGCGATGATCTCGTCCCCGATTTTGTAACATCCATTAAAGAAGGTGGATTCTATGGCTGGCCATATTCTTATCTCGGGCAGTATGAAGACCCTCGCCGTAGAGGAGAGCGTCCCGACCTGGTTCAGAAAGCAATCGCCGGTGATGTGCTGTTACAGGCGCATTCATCGCCGCTAGGCCTTGTATTCTACCAAGGTAACATGTTCCCTTCCGAGTATCGAGGCGATGCGTTCATCGCGCTACGCGGTTCATGGAATCGAGCAAAACGCACCGGCTATAAGATCATTCGCATACAGTTCAACAAGGGAAAACCGATTGGCGGATACAGCGATTTTATCGTCGGCTGGATGTTAGATGAAGACCGTTCCGAAGTGTGGGGACGGCCAGTTGGCTTGCTCGTTTTGAGAGACGGCTCATTGCTCATCAGCGACGATGGGGCCGATAAAATATGGCGAGTCAGCTATTAAGAAGGAGATATTTTATGAGCTATTTGAGACTAATTGAGGCGATAAAATCTCATAACAGTATCCAGGTTGAGGAAGAGATCCAATCAGGCGCTGACATCAACGAACAGGACGAGTACGGCTGGACGCCTTTGAACTGGGCTGCCGGGAGAGGCGATCAAAAGTTCGTAAATCTTTTGCTTGAGAAAGGCGCGGATGTATTAAAAGTCGGACGGGACCGGAGGACTCCTTACAAAATCGCTTTGGCGGCAGGTCATGCCGAAGTTGCAAAGCTGCTAAGAGAGGCCGAGGACAAACTTGGCGAAGAAAAAATCGAGCGTCCCACACGTAGCTACTGCAAAGCTTACCGACTGACGGATCTACGCCAGTTTCATGGCTGGGCCGATATTGGGACGCCGGCTCAGCAGGAGGAGGAATCAGGCACTGGCGAGCAAGCTGAAGGCCAAGATATAGCAATGTCAGGTGATTGGGTAGTTTTTCTGCATGAGGATTATACCGTGACCAAATCAGTGTGGCCTGGCGAAAACCTAGTGTTCGATCAGGTCACTCCCGAATGGAAAGTATTCTGTACTGACGTTCTAAAGTTCAAAGCCCCAGACGATCTTGACCTCGTTGTCCAAGCTAATGCCGGCGCCAATCCGCGCTCATAATCCAGCGCTGTAGATGTAACGTTCGGTTACGCCAACCGGCGTGGCGATTTCTTCTGTCGAAAATGCTGAAAGAATCAGGAGGTGTTGTTATGGCGCAAGCTGTGGTCTCTATAAAGAAACAGCCCTCGCTCGCATTTTTCAAGGTTGAGTCGGTAATGGCTCTTCTTATGTTTGGAATTATAGCGCTTCTTGTTTGTCTAGGTCTCTACCAGCTTACCCCTCCGGCAGTCCTGCCTCAGAACGCGCCGCTTACGGAGTTTTCCGCCGAGCGCGCGATGAAGTATATCGAGGTTATCGCCCGAAATCCGCGCCCCGTAGGCTCGCTCGAACATGATAAGGCGCGCGATTACATAATGAAGGAAATCGCCACCCTGGGGCTAAGCCCGGAAATCATCCGGACGACTGCGGTCAACCAATCGAGTGGCTTCACAGTTTTTGCCGGGACTGTCCAGAACATCTTTGTCAGACTCGAAGGCCACAGCAAGAGCAAGTCAGTTTTACTGGTTAGCCATTATGATTCTGTGTCCACGGGACCAGGCGCCAGCGATGACGGCGCTGGCGTAGCGGCGATGCTCGAATCCCTGCGAGCGTTGCGGGCGGGACAGACTCTTAAAAACGATCTCCTTTTTCTGTTCACCGACGCTGAAGAGGTCGGCCAGCTCGGAGCTAAGGCATTTGTGGATGAATACCCTTTGATTAAGGACATCGGAGTAGTGGTCAATTTTGAAGCGCGAGGTAACAGTGGGCCGGCGATCATGTTTGAAACGAGCAGAGAGAATGGGTGGCTCATCAGGGAATCCGCCAAATCGGCCCCAGGCATCGTCGCCAATTCGCTTTCGGGTGAAATCTATCGGCGTTTACCGAACGACACCGATTTGAGCGTCTTCAAGAGAGCCGGGCTCTCCGCTCTGAATTTTGCCTATATCAAAGGCCTCAATCATTACCACACGCAACTTGACAGTATTGCGAATATTGAGAAGCGCAGTTTACAGCATCTGGGAAGCAGAGCCCTTGCTCTCGCGCGTCATTTCGGCGACGCCAACCTTGAGCAAACCAAAGAGACCGACGCCGTTTATTTCAGCGTCCCCGGCTCAGCGCTAATCTACTATCCCGCTACATGGGCTATTCCACTGGCGATTACCGCAATTGCCATTTTCATAGCTGTCACAATTCTTGGCTTCAGAAAAAAGCAATTAAGTTTTTCCGGCATTGCCTTCGGATCGCTTGCATACCTGATAAGTGTGGTCGCCTCGGTTGGAATTATTATGATGGTGTGGAAAGCCGTAATCGCCTTGCAGGCAGGCGGCATGTTGGTTGCCGGAAATACCGCTGATCAAAATCCTCTTTATTTTGCGAGCGTTGTGGCGTTATGTCTTGCCATAACTTCGACACTCTACATTGGGTTCAAAAAGAAAGTAAATCCCCAAAACTTGAGGTTGGGCGCGCTTCTGTGGTGGCTGATTTTGGCTATCATTTCCAGCCTCTTTTTGGCCGGCGGTAGTTACCTGTTTACCTGGCCACTGATTTTCAGCCTCGTAGCTATGGGAACCACTCTGGGTTGGGAAGCTGAGAAATCGAAATCGTTGAGAAAATTCGCGGCGCTCTCAATCGGCGCAATCCCGGGGTTAGTGTTGCTGTCTCCGATGATCTACCTGATCTTTTTGGCGATGACGCTGCGCATGGTCGGAGTACTAGCTGTAATGATAATGCTGTTGATCGGATTGCTTATTCCGCATCTTGAACTTATCTCTGGCGCGAACAAGTGGGTACTGCCGGTGAGTTCGCTGGCAGTCGGGATCGGTTTGATCATTGCCGCCGGCTTTATCCCGGCGGTTGCCAATGGCAGCCAGAGGGTCAACAGCGTTTTTTATGCAATGAATGGAGATTCGGGAAAATCGGTCTGGGCCAGCTTCGATCAACAACCGGATGAGTGGACGTCACAGTTTTTTGACGGCGAAGTTGAACAAGGCTCATTAGCCGATTACATAACTACTCCCTACAACGGCTTCAACATGCGCCAGGCGCCTTTAGTATCGCTGCCTCCGCCCGTCATCCAGTTGCTTGACGACCACACAGGCGGCGCCGTGCGCTCGCTGCGCATGCGTATAACCTCACCTCGACATGCGCCCGCAGTTATCATTACCGTGGAGTCAAATACGGAAGTTTCCGCGTTCTCGGTTAATCAACGGCGAATGACACATGATCCTCAAAATCATTGGGGACTGCGCTATCACGCCTTGCCGGAAGAGGGAATTGATCTGTCAATCGAGGTGAAATCATCCGAACCTGTTAAGATTCGGGTAACCGACTTATCATATGGGCTCCCCGAAATCCCAAATCGCTCCTTTAGACCCAGGGCAAGCGACCTAATGCCATCGCCCTTGCCCTATAGTGATACAACCCTGGTGAGTAAGTCCTCAACATTCTGAGCTCAGATCAGCCTGAGTTAAATGAAGGCCGTGCAAATAAAAATATATTGCAATCAACACATTGGTTGGCGCAAACCTGGGTAGCATCGATTCCAGCATGCAGTCTCGTACGCTTGCACATTCGCTTTTCAATGCGCTTCCTGCCGAGACTGCGCGCTGGAATCGATGCGTACCCAGGCGTCTCCTGATTTATGCGCGGGATTCATAGTAAGTAGTTCATTGTATTCAGTTTTAATTTGCACAGTCTTCAGTTAAATGCGGATCAGCGCAAATACCAGCGCAAGAGGTGTCGATGTATACTGAGAGAAGTGTCGCTTCGAGTCATTTCCAACAACCTCTCATTGGCAAAGAAACTCTCGTTGACCTGCTGCGGTCGAGAGCCGCCGAGCGCTCTGCCCAATGGGCCTGTATGTTCCTGACCGACGGGGAGAATGAAGGTCCCTGCCTGACATTTCAACAATTGGATCGTCGAGCGCGAGCCATAGGAGCTTTACTCCAATCCTCACAGGCCAGAGGCGAGCGCGTATTATTACTCTACCCGCCGAGTTTGGAATACCTTTGCGCCTTTTTAGGCTGTCTTTATGCGGGCGCGGTTGCGGTGCCTGCCTATCCACCTCGACTCAATCGCAGTATCGAACGTTTGCGGGACATAATTGTAGATTCGCAAACAAAGGTCGCCCTCATTCCCCAATCGCTGTTAGCCAGGGTCGAGTCTCTCTTCGTTCAGGCGCCGGAGTTAAGGTCGTTGCGATGGATGACGACCGATGATATTGATCTGCGACTGGCGGAAGAATGGAGCGACCCTTTCGTCAGCAGCGAATCATTGGCGTTCCTCCAGTACACTTCCGGCTCGACCACTAAGCCCAGAGCGGTCATGATTAGCCACGGCAACCTCATGCGCAACGAACGCATGATCGAGGAAGCGTTCAAGCAAACAGATCAATCGATCATTTTAAGTTGGCTGCCGCTCTACCATGACATGGGCTTGATAGGCGGCTTGCTTCAGCCCCTCTACCTGGGCGCACGGTGCATTCTTATGTCGCCGTTCGCATTTCTACAGAGTCCTCTGAAGTGGTTGCAGGCAATTTCGCGTTACAAAGTCACTACAAGCGGTGGACCGAATTTTGCGTATGATCTATGCGTGCGCAAGATTTCGCCCGAACGCCGCGCGGCGCTGGACTTGAGCAGTTGGAGCGTAGCCTTTAACGGTTCCGAGCCTGTTCAGGCTGAAACCATGGAGAGATTTGCGGCGGCGTTCGAGTCTAGCGGTTTCAGGCGCGAATCCTTCTATCCTTGTTATGGACTAGCCGAAGCGACGCTGATAGTCTCTGGCGATCGCAGAATTTCGCGGCCCCTATTCAAGACGGTTCAGGCGGAAGCGCTTGAGCGCAATCAGGTGGTTGAATCGTTCGCGCAGAACACACGTCAGATAGTCGCTTGCGGCGCTATCGTGTGCGACCAGGAAGTAGTCATCGCCGAGCCGGAATCACTCACGCTCTGCCCCCCGGATCAAGTTGGAGAGATTTGGGTATCAGGGCCAAACGTGGCTCGCGGATATTTCAATCATCCCGAAGAAACCGCGCGAACTTTTCATGCCTACTTGGCCGACACCGGGCAGGGGCCGTTTCTTCGCACGGGTGACCTAGGGTTTTTGAAAGACGGCCAGCTATTCGTTACCGGCCGGCTCAAAGACCTCATTATCATTCGAGGCCATAACTACTATCCGCACGATATCGAATCAGTGGTCCAATCTTGCTCTGCCGACCTGCGACGGGGTTGTGGCGCGGCCTTCTCTGTCGAAGTCGAAGGTCAAGAGCGACTCGCAGTGGCGCAGGAAATAGAAAATCACAGGCGGCAAAACCTCGACGAACTGATTGAATCGATTCGTCGAGCAGTGGCTGAGGAGTATGAACTGACGGTCTATTCGGTGGTGTTAGTCAAAGCGAGCGCTATTGCGAAGACCTCCAGCGGTAAGATTCGTCGGCAGACTTGCAAGGCCGAGTTCCTTGAGGGGAAGCTCAGCGTATTGGCCAAATGGCAGGAAGGTTTGGCGCCCGAAGAACAAGGATCGCTTTCGATTCCCGCCGCTTCTGATGCGAGCGCCGAAGCGATCCAAACATGGCTGGTCTCATTGCTGTCATCGAGGACAGGTGAGGATCCGAACAAGATAGACGCGGATCAACCTATCGCTCAATACGGGTTGGATTCATTAGGGGTAATCGAACTCATGCACAACCTGGAGGTCGAGTTCGATCTCACGTTGCCCATGAGCGCATTTCTCCAGTGCCCAAGCATTGCCGAGCTCGCGCAGCAGATATTCAGCCAACTGACCCAATCTCTCGGGGCCCGTTCGACTCATATTGAGTCTCAAAAGGGAGGCGGAGAGTGGCGACTTTCTCATGGACAACAGGCAATATACTTCCTTCACCAACTGGCGGCGGATAACCCTGCATATAATATTGCCGGCCAGGCGAAGATGGATGGGACCATAGATGCCGCAGCGCTGCGGCGCGCATTTCAATCGCTTGTCAATCGCCATGCTTGCCTGCGAACCAACTTTACGCCTGGTCCGAATGGGCCCGTTCAATCGATCCGCACAGAAGCCCAGGCGTTTTTTTCAACCGAAGACGCGTCGGAATGGACCGAAGAGTTTCTTGACCAGCGAATCATTGAGCGGGCCAATCATCGATTCGATCTTGAGCGCGATCCGCTACTGAGAATCAGCCTCTTCAGGAGATCGGCGGAAAGCCAAATATTACTCCTGGTCGCGCATCACATCGTAGTTGATTTCTGGTCACTGAGTTTGCTTTTGCAAGAGCTTGGAATTTTGTACTCGGCCGAAAAGTCCGGCGCGCCGGTATCGCTTCCGCAGCTTACATTGCAATACATCGACTATGTCCACTGGCAAACTGAAATGCTTGCAAGCCCTGATGGCGAGCGGCTGTGGCAATACTGGCAAAAGCAGCTGGGAGGGGAATCGGCGGTATTGAACCTGCCGACTGATCGTCCCCGGCCTCCGATACAGACTTATGCGGGCGATTCGCAGCGCTTCTATCTGAGCCTTGAATTGACGAATGGACTCAACCGGCTCAGTCAGGCAAACGAGGCGACATTGTTTATGTCGCTGGGAGCGGTTGTTCAATCTCTCCTCTTCCGTTACACGGGACAAGACGACATTCTGCTCGGGACTGTTACCTCAGGCCGAGGCTCAGCTCAGTTAGCCAACATCGTCGGATACTTTATCAACCCGGTGGCGCTGCGGACGGATTTTTCCGGATCGCCTACGTTCCGAGACTTGCTGGCGCGCGTGCGTCGAGTGGCGCTTGAAGCTTTCGATCACCAGGAATATCCCTTTCCTTTGTTGGTCGAGAGGTTACAGCCGACGCGCGACGCCAGCCGGTCGCCGATCTTCCAGGCGATGTTCAATTTTCAAAAAGCTCACCTGCCAGGCCAGCAATCCCTGGCGCGGTTTGCCGTCGGCGAAGCAGGCGCGCGAATGCATGTCGGAGATATCCAGCTTGAATCGCTCGCCATTCAACATCGCGCGGCTCAATTCGATTTAACGTTTAATCTGGCCGAGGCGAACCATCATCTTATCGGCGCAGTGGACTTCAACACGGATCTTTTCGACGCTTCGACGATCGCGCGGCTGTTCGGTCACTTCCGGACCATGATCGAAGGGGCCGTAGCCAACCCCGACCAGAGAGTTTCAGACTTACCTTTGTTGTGCAGGGCCGAGCGGCATCAACTGCTCGTCGAGTGGAACAATACTCTGATCGAATACCCACACAACCAGCGCATCCATACTCTTTTTGAGTGGCAAGTGAAGCGGATGCCCGACGCTATCTCAGTTAGTTTTGAATCTAAGGAGCTTACTTATCAGGAATTGAATGGAAGAGCCAATCAGGTCGCGCTTCGTCTCCAGAGTATGGGGATCGGGCCCGATGTTCCGGTGGGGATCTGTATGGAGCGATCTTTAGAGATGGTAATTGGATTGCTCGCGATCCTCAAAGCTGGTGGGGCGTATGTGCCTCTCGACCCTGCTTTCCCGAGAGAGCGATTATCCTTAATGATTGAAGACTCGAAAGTCAATACCTTGCTGATACAACGGCGCTTGGCTGATAGCATCCCAAGTCATGGCGCACAGGTGATTTGCCTCGATATCGATTCGCAGACGAAGCCTCTTGAATGTGACGGCGATCCTATCAGCGAGGTATCTGCTGATAATCTCGCGTACGTAATCTATACCTCTGGCTCGACGGGCAAACCCAAGGGCGTCATGGTCAATCATCGCAACGTAGTGAACTTCTTCTTTGCTATGGACCGTCGCCTTGGGAGCGAGACATCTGGCGTGTGGCTGGCGCTCACTAGTATCTCGTTTGATATTTCCGTTCTGGAATTGCTGTGGACGCTCTCGCGAGGTTTTCACCTCGTTCTCCAAGGGGAGCAAAATCAGGTTCGTACGGCGCCGGGCCTCAGCCCCCAAATGGCATCCGGAGAGATTGAGTTCAGTCTCTTCTACTTTGCGAGCGATGAGGGCGAAGATTCGGATGACCGCTACAGGTTGCTTTTCGAAGGGGCCAGATTCGCCGACAGTCATGGTTTCTCAGCGGTGTGGACGCCTGAGCGACATTTTCACCCATTTGGCGGAATCTATCCCAACCCTTCCGTGACCGGCGCCGCAATCGCGGCGATTACTGAGCGGGTACAAATTCGAGCCGGCAGTGTCGTCCTGCCTCTGCATAATCCGATTCGAGTCGCCGAAGAATGGTCTGTCGTCGATAACATGTCGAAAGGGAGAGTCGGTATTTCGTTTGCGTCGGGATGGCATTCCGACGACTTTGCCCTGGCCCCGGATCACTATGCGGATCGCAAAGACCTCATGCTTCGCCAAATTGAGATCGTTCGTAAGCTCTGGCAGGGCGAACGGGTTCCTTTCCGAGCCGGAGCCGGCAATCAAATAGAGGTGAAAATATTTCCGAGACCTGTTCGGCGCGAATTGCCGATATGGATTACGGCTGCCGGAAGCCCGGAAACATTTCAAATGGCGGGGCGGATTGGGGCAAACCTGCTGACACACCTGCTGGGCCAGAGTGTCAAAGAACTGGCTGAAAAAATCTCGATTTACAGAGAGGCATGGCGTGAAGCAGGGCACGGTCCGAGCCCGGGCCGTGTCACGCTTATGGTTCACACCTTCATCGGCCGAGACCTCGATGAAGTCCGCGAAAAAGTTAGAAAGCCGTTCACTGATTATTTGAAGAGTTCCTTCGGCTTGATCAAGAACTTGGCTCGTAGCCTCGGTCGGGACATTGATTCGGAGAGCTTCACGCAAGACGACATGGATGCTCTCTTGTCGCATGCGTTCGATCGTTATTTTCAAACTAGCGGTTTGATGGGAACACTGAGCTCCTGTCAGGAAACGATCGACCAATTTAAGAGCATAGGCGTTGATGAGGTAGCTTGCTTGATCGATTTCGGCGTAGATGTCGAGTCAGTGATGGAGAGCCTTCATTACCTAGATCTATTGAGGAAACAGAGCGGCGGAAAACGAGACGCGGACCACGAAGATTATTCGATCGCCGCACAGATCACGAGGCGCAACGTATCCCACTTGCAATGCACTCCATCAATGGCTGCTATGCTGGCGCTAGATCCGGAATCGATGCGTGCGCTGCAATCCCTCAAAATACTATTGCTCGGTGGAGAAGCTCTACCTTTGTCGCTCGCACAAGAACTTGGACAGGTAGTAACCGGCAGTATTCATAATATGTATGGCCCCACAGAGACAACCATCTGGTCTACGACTGCCCCGGTAGAGCGGCCCTCCAACAGTATCAGCATAGGGCGACCGATCGGTAATACGGAGGTTTATTTAGTCGATGACCGGCTGCAGCCAGTGCCAGTAAACATCCCTGGACATCTCTACATCGGCGGCGAAGGGGTCGTGCGCGGCTACCTGAATTGGCCGGAGCTAACCGCAGACAGTTTCTTCCCAAATCCCTTTACAAAGACGGCGGGAGGTCGCTTATACAAAACGGGAGACGTTGCCCGCTACTTGCCCGACGGAAGCATAGAATTCTTAGGCCGGATCGACCATCAAGTTAAGCTCCGCGGTTTCCGCATAGAGTTGAGCGAGATAGAGACAGCGCTTGCTCAGCACCCAGCCGTCCAGCAGACGGCGGTCTTACTTCGAGAAGGCTCGCGTGGCGAGAAGCGCCTGGTCGCATACGTCGTTGCCAAGCCAGGCGCCGCATTCGGCGTCAGTGAGATGAGGGAGTTCTTGAAGAGGAAGTTACCTGACTATATGACACCCTCGACCTTGGTCACGCTTGAGAGCATGCCGTTGACGCCCAACGGCAAGATTCATCGCAACGCATTACCCGCGCCTGAGCAGGCGCAGCCCGAATTGGAGAAACCGTATGAGGCTCCTCGCAATGCTACCGAAGAAATTCTGGCGGGCGTTTGGGCTGACCTGCTCGACCTCGAACGGGTAGGCATTCATGACGAATTCTTCGAGATTGGAGGTCATTCGATCCTGGCGTCGCAACTGATATCTTCTCTGCGTGAAACCTTCCAAGTTGAATTGCCGCTACGCAGCTTCTTTCAAGCGCCTACTGTGGCCGGCTTGACCGCAGCGCTTTTCGAAGTCCCGGAGCGACGAAAGAGAGTCGAGAAGATCTCCGAATTGCTAAAAAGCGTAGCTTCGTATTCTGAACAAGAGGTCGAGGTTATGCTCGGCAAAGACAGATTATCCGATGAAAGGCAGATCGCATGAGGCGCTATTCTAAAAAGAATCTGGAATTATCACCGAAGAAACGAGCGCTGCTCGAGAAACTGATTCGAGATGAAGGGTTCGATGCGACCGTTTCGCCGGTGATTCCCAGAAGGGCGGACCCGAGTCGCGCTCAAGTATCATTCGCCCAGCAGCGCCTGTGGTTCGTCAACCAATTGGAGCCGGATAATCCAGCTTACAACGATCATTTCGCCGTCTGCCTCAAAGGCCGTCTAAACGCGCACACTTTGCTTCAGAGCATTAACGAGATTATCAACCGCCACGAAGCCTTACGCACAGTCTTTGGCGTAGTGAATCAACAGCCCCTTCAACTTATTACCCCTGTTCTTGAATTGGGTATGCCTACCGTAAATTTAGAGGAATTGCCTGAACAAATACGAGGCATACAGGCGCGGCGGCTAGCCGTGGAAGAAGCCCGGCGCGCTTTCAATTTGAAACGTGGACCGCTCGTCAGAATAAGATTGTTACAAATTGGCGGGGATGAAAATCTGCTGCTCTTCACGGTGCATCACATTATTTCTGATGGATGGTCATTGGGCATCTTCGTAAAAGAATTAACCGCGCTTTACGAACGGTTTTTTAGTGGAGCGCCTTCACCTCTGCCTGAACTACGCATTCAATACGGCGACTTTGCCGAATGGCATCGAGGGTGGCTTGACGAGAAAACGCTTGCGTCCGACCTTTCCTACTGGAAGGAGAAAATGGCAGGCGCCGCGCCCTCACTTGACTTCCCGTCAGATCATCCAAGACCTCCAGTGCAGACCTTCAATGGCTCATGGCGCTCGTTAGATATCGATCCGGCCCTGAGCCAATCGCTAAGGTCTTTGTGTCAGCAGGAGGGAGCCTCACTGTTCATGGTAATGCTTGCGGCGTTCAAAGCGCTGCTTTATCGCTACAGCGGTCAGCCGGACATCCTCGTGGGCATCCCAGTGGCCGGACGTAATCGTGAAGAGATCGAAACGTTGTATGGGTGCTTTGCTAATACCGTCCCGATGCGCTCGGCAATCTCTGGAAATATGACCTTTCAAGAATTGGTGGAACAGGTCAAGAGAACAGCGCTCGAGGCGTATGCGCGCCAGGAAGTCCCTTTCGAGAGACTGGTGGAACACCTCCAGCCCGAAAGAGATCTCAGCCGCAGCCCTCTGTTCCAGGTCATGGTGGCGCAGCAGGACGATCATCTAGACTCTTTGCGTCTTCCTGAATTGAAGGTGAGCCGCCAGGAAATCGACACTCGGGTGGCTAAGTTCGATCTCGTGCTCTATGTCAGTCAGTCCGGCGCTGAGCTAGGCTGCCGGATCGAGTACAACACGAATCTCTTCGACGCCTCGACCGTCAGCCAGATGGCCGACCATTTCCTCACCCTGCTTGCCGCCGTCACCTCTGGCCCGCGACTGCTCATCTCCTCGCTGCCGCTTCTGACGCAATCCGAGCTCAACCAGCTGCTGGTCGAGTGGAACGCGACCGACCGCCAATACCTATCGACGCAGCTCATACACCAGCTCGTCGAGCGGCAGGCCGAACTCACGCCGCACGCCTTGGCGGTTAAAGACGAGGCCGGAGCTTTGACCTATCAGCGGCTTGATCGGAAGGCTAACCAGCTTGCGCGCTATCTGCGCCGCGCAGGCGTAGGGCCGGAGCAGATGGTGGGCGTGTGCATGAGGCGAGGAGTAGAGATGGTAGTGGCGCTGTTGGGAGTGATGAAGGCGGGGGCGGCGTATGTGCCGTTGGACACCGCCTACCCGAAGCGGAGGATGAGCTACATCCTGGAAGACACGAAGGCAGGTGTGGTGTTGGCGGATGCGGAGCAGGCCGAGAAGCTGTCGGAGTTCACAGGGAAGGTGATCAATGTAGATGAGAGCGGAGAGCAGACCCGCGAGCAGAGCGAAGAGAGGATGAGCCTGCGAGTTGAGGGAGAGAATCTGGCGTATGTGATCTACACCTCAGGTTCTACAGGCAATCCCAAGGGGGTGCAGATACAACATTCGGGCCTGGTAAATCTTGCCGCCTGGCACCGGCGTGTTTACGGTGTAACGGCGTGCGACCGGGCGACTCAACTGGCGAGTCCGGGATTCGACGCGTCTGTCTGGGAGTTGTGGCCCTATCTGGCGGCGGGGGCAAGCGTCCATATTCCGAATGACGAAACGCGCGGGTCAGTTTCGAAGCTCTGGCAGTGGCTGGCTGACGAGGCCATCACGATTTGCTTTCTCCCGACGCCGCTTGCTGAGGCGGCGTTGAAATCACAGCTTCCACCGAATCTGGCGCTGAGGGCCGTATTGACAGGTGGAGATAAACTTCATCCGATAACAGACAAGGCTCTCCCATTCTGTCTGATCAATCATTACGGACCGACAGAAAACACCGTGGTGACGACCTGTGCGCAGGTCGCAGTCGGAGCGGGACCCGAAACGGTTCCGCCTATTGGCCGCCCGATTGATAACACGCAAGTCTACTTGTTGGACTCTCATCAACAGCCCATTCCTGTGGTCGCGCACGGAGAAATATACATCGGAGGGGAAGGGCTGGCCCGCTGCTACCTCGATCTTCCTGACCTGACCGCCGAGAAGTTCATACCCAACCCATTCAGCGGGCTGCCGGGCGCGCGCCTCTACCGGACGGGAGACCTCGCGCGCTACCTTGCGGACGGGAACATAGATTTCATAGGCAGGACGGACGCGCAGGTGAAGGTGCGAGGATTCCGTATAGAACTGGGTGAGGTGGAGGAGGCGCTGAGGCAGCACGAGGCGGTGAGGGATGCGGTGGTCGTAGTGAGGCAGTTGAGGGTGGCGGATAATCAGATTGTGGGCTACGTCGAGAGTGAGCAACCAGGGATAGAAGAGCAGTTGAAGAGGTTGTTGAAGGAGAGACTGCCGGCCTACATGGCGCCGTCTGTGATCGTCAGAATGGAGAAGATACCGAAGACCCACAACGGGAAGGTAGATCGCCAGCAGTTGCCCGACCCGTGGGACGGGAAAGCGGAGCAGGAGCGAGAGTATGTCAGGCCGAGCAGCGAGATGGAGGAGGTGATAGCGGAAATCTGGTCAGAGGCGCTGGGGGTGGAGAAGGTGAGTGTAACAGAGAACTTCTTCGATCTGGGAGGACATTCGCTGCTGGCTACGCAGGTGATCACAAGAATCAGAGAATCGCTTATGGCGGAGTTGCCGCTGAGGAGCTTGTTTGAAGCAGGGACAGTGGCGGAGCTGGCGAAAAGAGTGGAAGAAGCGAGAAGGGGCGAACATCTCGAGGTCAAGCCGATAGAGAGGGCGAACAGAGAAGGTCAAATACCACTGTCATATGCGCAGCAAAGGTTATGGTTCCTGGATCAACTGATGCCTGTACGCAGCGCATACAACATCGCAACGGCGGTAAGGTTGAGCGGCAGTCTCAGCCTACCGGGACTGGAAGAGAGCCTCAATGAGGTGATCAGGAGACACGAGGCGCTCAGGACGAGCTTTGTCGAGGAGGCGGGAGAGGCGAGACAACGGATCGCGGAATCGGCGAGATTGGAGATCGCGCTGATAGATCTAGCGGGGGTTGAGGAGGGCAGGTTGAGGTCGGCGCAGGGGCGGTTGGCGAAAGAGGAGGCAGATCGGGAATTCGATCTAAGGAGAGCGCCGCTGCTGAGAGCGAGAGTGATTAAAGAGGGAGAGCGAGAGCATGTGCTGCTGGTGACGATGCACCACATCATCAGCGATGGGTGGTCGATAAGAGTGCTGATCAATGAGCTTGCGCAGCTCTACCGGGAATACACAGCCGGCAAGCCCTCGCCACTGGAAGAATTACGGATTCAGTATGCGGATTATGCAGTCTGGCAAAGAGAGTGGCTGCAAGGAGCGGCGCTGGAAGGGCAGTTGGATTACTGGAAGAAGCGATTGCGAGGGGCGGCGGGGGCGCTGGAGTTGCCGACCGACCGCGCGCGCCCGCCGGCGCAAAGTTATCGCGGAGGGAGACAATCGCTGGAATTGAGCGAGAGCTTGACAGAAGAGTTGAGGCGGTTAAGCAGGCGAGAAGGAGTGACATTATTCACGGCGCTTTTGGCAGGATTCTATCTGCTGCTCTATCGCTACAGCGGCGAGCCGGACATCCTCGTGGGTGTCCCAGTAGCCGGACGTAATCGTGTGGAGATCGAAAATCTAATAGGTTTCTTCGTAAACACACTCGTGCTGAGAATAGCGCTCGATAGCGAACTGACCTTTCAAGAATTGGTGGAACAGGTCAAGAGAACAGCGCTCGACGCATATGCGCGCCAGGAAGTCCCTTTCGAGAGACTGGTGGAACACTTCCAGCCCGAAAGAGATCTCAGCCGCAACCCTCTGTTCCAGGTCATGATGGCGCAGCAGGACGATCATCTAGACTCTTTGCGTCTTCCTGAATTGAAGGTGAGCCGCCAGGAAATCGACACTCAGGTGGCTAAGTTCGATCTCGCGCTCTATGTCAATCAGTCCGGCGCTGAGCTAGGCTGTCTGATCGAGTACAACACAGACCTGTTCGACTCATCCACGATCGAGCGGATGATCGCCCACTATCAACTGTTGCTGGAGCAAGGCGCGGCGCAGCCACAGCTCAAGCTCTGGCAGATTCAACTCCTCACTCCCGAAGACAGGCGGCAGTTGGCGGGTTGCAATGAGACCGGTCTGAAGTATGAAAGGGGGAGCTGCCTTCACCACCTCGTCCATCAACAGGCAGAACTTACTCCTGACGCTACGGCCGTGGTGAACGTGGAGATTCACCTCAGCTATGGTGAGCTGGAGGGCAGGGCGAACCAACTGGCCAGACTGCTCATCGATGAAGGGGCCGGGCCTGAGAAGCTGGTGGGACTGTGTGTAGAAAGAAGCGAGCAGATGATCTTAGCCATGCTGGGCGTGCTCAAAGCCGGGGCGGCCTATGTGTCGCTGGACCCGAGCTATCCCAGCCAGAGGATAAATTATGTGCTGGAGGATGCCGCGGCGGAGTTGCTCATCACCCAGAGCAGCCTCATAGAACGCGTAGAGCAGTCAGCGAGCAAGTTGGTGTGTTTGGATCTGAAACAAGAGGAGATCAGCAGGCAGAGCCGGCGAGAGCCGGAGGTGAAAGTGGATGCGACCAATCTGGCATACGTGCTCTACACGTCAGGGTCAACCGGGAGGCCCAAGGGAGTAGCGATCAGTCACGCCAGCGCAGTGGCGCTGGTCGAGTGGGCCCGACAAGAATACACGCCGGAGGATATCCGAGGGGTGCTGGCTTCAACATCCATCTGCTTCGACCTGTCGGTCTACGAGATTTTCTTCAGCCTGGGCAGTGGCGGGACAGTGATTGTCAGTCAGGACGCGTTGGGAATAGCAGGTCAGGGCTGGGCCGAGCGGGTGAGCCTGATCAACACAGTGCCCTCAGCGATGAGAGAGTTGCTGAGGATGAAGGCGGCGCCGGCCAGCGTGAGAGTGGTCAACCTGGCGGGCGAGGTGTTGCACAGGAAGCTGGCGCAGGAAATCTATCAGCAGACGGGAGTAGAGAGAGTATACAACCTCTATGGTCCGACGGAGGACACCACCTACAGCACATATGAGAGGGTGAGCAGGGAGGGGAGAGATGAGGTGACGATAGGCAGGCCGATCGCCAACACTGCGGTTTACATCCTGGATGAGAGGATGCAGGAAGTCGCTGCCGGGATCAGAGGGGAGATTTATCTCGGAGGAGAAGGGCTGGCCAGAGGGTACTGGAAGAGGGCCGATCTAACGGCCGAGAAGTTTGTGCCGTCCGGTTACGGCGGGAGTGTTGGAGAGAGGCTCTATCGAACGGGAGACATTGGCCAGAGGCTCAGGGATGGCCGAATAGAGTACCAGGGGAGGAGAGACAACCAGGTCAAGGTGCGGGGCTACAGGATCGAGTTGGGAGAGATCGAGGCGGTGTTGCGGGAGCAGAGCGGGGTGCGGGACGCGGTGGTCGTAGTGCGCGGAGAAGGCGGCGACAAGCGGCTGGCGGCGTATGTCGTGGCCGAGAATCGTGGAGATGCCGGGCAGGAGCAGATCGACGAACGGCGCGAAGAGTGGCAGGCGGAATTAAGGCGGAGATTGCCAGCGTATATGACGCCCAACTTCTGGGTGCAAATGGATCGACTTCCGCTGACACCCAACGGAAAGGTAGACCACAGAGCGCTGCCCGAACCCGGGGGAACAGCCAGGGATTATGTAGCGCCACGTACGCCTGTCGAAGAGACCCTGGCCGCAATTTGGGCGGAAGTTCTAAAGGTGGACCGCCCGGGAATTAAAGACAACTTCTTCGAACTGGGCGGGCACTCGCTGCTGGCCACGCAGTTAGTTTCGCGAGTGCAGAAGGTCTTTCACGTCGAGTTGCCCCTCCGGCAGTTGTTTGAGCAGCCGACGATCGAGAACATATCGCAGCGGATAATGGCTTTGCCCCTTGCCAATGAGGCGTCAGAGCTTGTGCCTATTCCCCGCGACGCCTATGGCGTGTGGTCTTCTGACGAGACCCCGGAGTTTCCAAAGTTCCTGAAGGTCGACTGATGATGGGACACTTTTGCTTTTGGGAGAGACGCCATTCTTCGCCGCGTGAGCGGCGGCTGACTTTAGCCCAGTACTTTAGCGCTGGGTAAGCTGCCCAAAGCGTTTCGCGTCACGTAGTGACGCTTGAAAGGCCCGCAGATAGCTCGAATTTCAACCGCCGCTACGCGACGGGAACAATTCGGGCGCTGCTTCCCGGCGTTGAAACGGCCGGGCTAAAGTCAGCCGCCGCTCACGCGGCGAAAACCAAAGTCTTTTTTTCAAAAGTTTCCTGACATCAGGAAGATCGATTAGAAACGCCCTGCCCAGCTCTTCGGGCTCAAATTCTTAACACTTCACTACATACTCTCAAGAAGACTGTTACCCAAAGCAATTTCGGCATGCGTGTTCAGCCGCTCCCTCACGGTCGCGGTACTGTACCGCGACCGTGAGGGAGCGGCTCCTGAATACCAATGCCGAAATGCTGTAATTTTCGTTAGTTATGAAACTTGCCGAATTTCTAAGAAAGGCGGATTGACAGAAATGAAAATCATCGCGTTTTTCCTAAAGTACTCGCGGAAAGCTGTTTTCTTCAGCGTAATCGCAGGATTGTGCAGCGGCGCCTGCAATGCTGTTTTGTTGGCCGTGATCAATGCGGTAGCAAAAAGGAACGCCCCTACATCGGCGCTCGTATGGAGCTTCATAGGAATGTGCGCGCTTCTACCCGTGACGCGCTTTGCCTCTGAGTTTCTCCTCGCCAAGCTGGGACAGGACGCAATGTTCAAGTTGCGGATACGGTTGTGCAGTCAAATCCTGACCACTCCCCTGCGCCGATTCGAAGAAATTGGGGCGCCGCGCCTGATGGCCGCGCTTAACGACGATGTGCCGACAATCACGGGCGCCATTTTGATCATTCCGGTGCTCTGCGTGAATGCGGCGCTGGTAATCGGCTGTCTGGTATACATGGGTATTCTGTCCTTCATATTGCTGGCGATCGTGTTGGGGTTCATGGTGATTGGAATTGCAAGTTATCAATTCCCCATTATCAAGGTGCATAAAATCTATGCGCTCGCGCGCAAAGACGCCGATGCGCTACAAGAGCATTTTCGGGCGCTGACCGAGGGCGCCAAGGAACTCAAGATCCATAGCAGCCGCCGGCGGGCATTCATGAAGGAACAACTCACTGTAACTTCGGATTCGATGCGTCGCCATAACACCTCAGGGCAGAATTTGTATTCAGCCGCTGCGAGCTGGGGCCAAACTCTGGTTTTTGTTGTCATAGGTCTCATCCTGCTTGCGCTGCCTTCCATTCATGATCCGAGCAACTCCATGAAAATGGCGTATACGCTTACTTTGCTCTACTTGATGACGCCACTACAGGTTATTCTCAATACTCTACCGCAGTTGGGCCGGGCCAATGCGGCGCTCAGGAACACCGAAGAGTTGGGCCTCGAGATCTCCAGCGGAGCCAAGGAGGAATTGACTGAGACGGAATTTCCCGTAACGGAATGGCACAGTCTGGAATTAAAGTCAGTTACTCATACTTACCATCGTGAAGGTGAAAGCGATGATTTTGTTCTGGGGCCCATTGACCTGAGTTTCAAACCGGGAGAGCTGGTGTTTATTGTTGGGGGAAATGGGAGCGGCAAAACAACTTTAGTCAAGTTGTTGACCGGCCTCTATATGCCTGACAAAGGGCATATCGCTCTGGACGGAAACCAGATCGGAGAGGTGGATAAGGAGTTCTATCGCCGGCATTTCTCAGCGGTATTCTCGGATTTCTATTTATTTGACCAAATGCTTGGACTGGTTCGGCCGGAGCTCGACGAGCGGGCGAGAGAGTATCTGAACCTGCTCAGGCTCTCAAACAAGGTCGAAATCGCCGACGGAAAACTTTCGACCACGGAACTCTCCCAGGGACAACGCAAACGGCTCGCCTTGCTCACAGCGTACCTGGAGGACCGTCCAATTTACATCTTCGATGAATGGGCGGCTGATCAGGACCCTCAATTCAAGGCTGTGTTTTACCTGCAATTGTTACCCGAGCTCAAGGCAAGAGGCAAAACGGTCTTAGTGATCAGCCACGACGATAGGTATTACAGCGTGGCGGATAGAGTTATTAAGCTGGATGAGGGCCAAGTAATTAGCGACTCTGCCAATACGTCAGAGCTCAACGAGCTGGTTGAGCTGGATCTTGACCGTCTGGCTGTCGAGGATGGCCGCGGTCGGTCGCCGCTTGCGCCCCTCCCGCTCTCGCACTATGTCGCGCAGGCGGTCGTGGATCCGCTCCCGGATGCCTGACGTCCGCCAGGTACGGATCGGCTTGACGATTCCGTCCGCCCGGTTTCGCGACAGGGATCAAGCGTTTGATATACTCCCATTCTCGGTCGGTCAGATCGCTCGGATAAAGTCGGTTGCTCTTCCCGGTATGCTGCCAAAGCCGGCCGATGACTTCTGAAATACGCTCCGAGGATGGCGAGAACCGTCGTCGAATCGATACCCACATTTTTCAAGGTCGAGATTTAGCCGAGAGGCTACACAAGATTCCAAGGAGGAAGAACATGATCAAAGCATGGGGTGATGAAATTCGTTATGCAGCGCGGAGACTGCGCCGCACTCCCGGTTTTACCCTTATGAGCGTGCTTACGCTCGCGCTGGGAATCGGTGGTTGCACGGCGATTTTCAGTGTGGTGTACCCGATTCTTTTCGATACGTTGCCGTATCCGGGCGCTCGCCAGATAGTCGCGCTGTGGGACATGGACAACGATGGCTCCCGCTTGGAAGCTACGTTTGGGACTTATCGTGAAATTGTGGAACGGAATCGCGCCTTCGATGCCGTCGCGGTAATGAAACCATGGCAGCCCACCATGACTGGGGCGACACAGCCTGAACGACTCGACGGACAATTCGTCAGCGCAAGTTACTTTCGTGTGCTCGGTGTCTCGTCCATGCTGGGGCAGAACTTCGATCCATCCGATGACCGCCCCGGCGGCCCCAAAGTTGTCATCCTCAGCAACGGGTTGTGGCAGCGCCGATTCGCTGGAGATCACGCCATTATCGGCCGCCAAATCACAATTGAAGACGAGAGTTACACGGTTATCGGCGTAATGCCAAGCGCATTTGAGAATGTATTGGCTCCACGGGCGCAGATCTGGTCACTGCTGCAGTACGACATGTCACAGGGCGCCGCCTGGGGGCATCATCTGCGTATGGTGGGGCGACTGCGGCCGGGTGTGGGGGTGGATCAGGCCAGACAGGAACTTAACGCAATCGCGCAAAACCGTGTGCCGGAATTTCCCAGAAAGCCGTGGGCGTCTCTCAGGCAGGGCTTCGCTGTTAATTCGTTGCAGCAAGATATAACAGAGGGTGTGAGGCCGGCCCTGCTGTTGATCTTTGCCGCAGTAGGCGTGGTGCTCCTGATTGCGTGTATCAATGTGACGAATCTGTTGATCGCGCGCGTCGCGCAACGCCAGGGAGAATTTGCGATTCGCGCTGCGCTCGGCGCAGGCGCCACGAAGCTGATTCGACAATTGCTGGCAGAAAGCCTGCTCCTTGCCTGCGCCGGCGGGGCTCTTGGCATCATTGTGGCCAATAGCGGTCTCCAGGGGCTCTTGGCGCTAAGTCAGTCCTATCTCCCACGGACCGGGGCCATTACGATTGACCGGACCGTCTTTTACTTCGCTTTGGGTATCACAACCCTGGTTGGATTGGTCGTCGGTCTGATCCCCGCCTTGCATTCGTCCCGCATCGATCTGCGCACGGCCATGCAATCCAGTTCGCGGAGCGCTGTCGGCGGTCATCAGTTGACACGCAGGACGCTTGTAGTCGCGGAGATTGCGCTTGCTCTCGTCATGCTGGTGAGCGCAGGACTGTTGCTGCGCAGCCTGAGCGGTCTCCTTGAAGTTACTCCCGGGTTCAATTCGTCAAATGTGGTCACAATGCAGGTGCAGACGGCTGGCCGCCGGTTCAGTGAAGACAGCGCGATCCATCGCTTCTTCGCAGAAAGTCTCGACTCAGTGTCTAAGGTTCCAGGTATTGCCAGTGCGGGCTTCACCAGCCAGCTGCCTCTAAGCGGTGATTTTGACCAATATGGCGTACGTTTCGAACAGGGCGCCAATCCTAATGAACATCGCAGCGCGCTTCGCTATGCAGTGACGCCAGGCTACTTTAAGGCGATGGGTATCCCCTTACGCCGAGGGCGGCTGCTCGAAGAGCATGACACGACGGGGATGCCTCCGGCGGCGGTGATCAATGAATCCTTCGCCAACCGCAAATTCGGGAATCAAGATCCGATTGGCAAGCGAATTAAAATCGGCCCTGAAAGTGTGCCGTGGTACACGATTGTTGGAGTCGTGGGTGATGTGAAACAGGCGTCGCTCGCAGCGACGGCGGAGGATCAGGTGTACATCACCGTCACACAGTGGCCCGTGGGGCCGGACAATGCGCTCTGGCTGGTAGTCCGCGCTTATGGCGATGCGGCGGCGCTCATCCCGTCCATTAAGAATGCGATCTGGTCAGTGGACAAGGACCAGCCGATCGTACGTGTCGCTAGCATGGACGAACTGGTTGGCGCCTCGACCGCCCAACGCCGCCTTGCGCTAGTCCTCTTTGAAATGTTCGGCCTGATAGCGCTGGCGCTTGCGGCGAGCGGCATCTATGGCGTGCTCTCCGGCAGTGTCACCGAACGAATTCGAGAGATCGGAGTACGGTCGGCGCTGGGCGCGACACCAGGCAACATTCTTGTGCTGGTGATTCGCCAAGGTATGGCGCTGACCGGCCTGGGAATGGTGATCGGGTTGGTTGCCAGCGTGTTAGCCAGCAATGCGATCGACGCCATGCTCTTTGGTATTTCAAGACTAGACCCGATTACATACTGCGGCGTGATTGCGATGCTTACAGCCGTATCAGCGCTCGCCTGCCTGATGCCGGCGTGGCGCGCAGCGCGAATAGATCCATTGGTCGCGTTGAGAGTCGAGTAGACGGCGCCTTTCCCAAAACTCAAGAGCCGGGCTTAGGCATAATGCTCTTTGCGCGCCTAACCGCTTTGCAGCGGCAGTGGCGCGACCACATCACCGATCAAAAAACACGGGCGCTCATCGAAACAGACGAGCAGGTAGAGCGGGTCATATGGTTGCGCATACAGCCATAAGATTTGCTCCATCCGCGCCCGGAACCCCGCATTGAGCGTGCCGATGCGCCAAGTCCGTTTGAGATGGGGCTTCAGTTCGTTTTTTTTAGGACCTTCCCCACCTGTGCGTGCGAGATCTTATCGCAGAAGCCGGCCTCCACGACCTTGTCGGCCAACAAGCGCAGGCTCCAGCGGGCGTGCCCCTCCGGAGCATAGCTGCAGGCCAAGGCCGTGATCTTGGCGCGTTTTTCGCCGTCAATCTCATTTGAGTTGAATGTGCTTTATACAACCGGATGGGTGTTGTAAAGAAACATAGTTTCCAGAGCGCTTAGTCGCCAACCGCAGAGCGGCGACCGGCTGCGCGGAGGTCGCCGGGCGGCCTGCATCTCCTCGAAAACAAGTGTCTGCGCCGGCTTGTATCTATCCCTTCGAAGTCAAACCACTGAATCCAACCACTCAGAAGGTAACTCTTGTGAAAGCTAGTGATCTTGCCGTCTCGAGCGCTTCCCTTCTTTCCCGGATAGGGAATACGAAAATGCTCAAAATCTACCTGCAGATCAATGCCTCGTGGATGCCGGTCTACCTGAAGCTGGAAGGAGGCAACCCGGCAGGTTCCTCAAAAGACCGGTCAGCAATGGCTTTGATCATAGACTTGGAAGAGCGCGGTCTGATCAATAGCTCATCTATTATTGTCGAATCAACGTCGGGTAATCTGGGCGTAGCTCTCGCATTCTTTTGCCGTGAGTTGGGATACCCATTCTTGGCTGTAATCGATCCAAAAACAACTCCTGAGATACGTGCGCGAATGGCGGGCTTCGGAGCTCAACTCGAACTTATAACTGAACCAGACGAAACAGGCGGTTATCTTTTCTCTCGCATACGCAGAATTCGTGAACTATGTGACAGCTCATCGCGCTATGTGTGGACCGACCAATATTCGAATGACGCCAATCCGCGAGCGCATTACAGTTCAATGGCTCCCGAAATCTACCGACAGATGGGGGGACGCGTGGACGCAATCTTCATCAGCGTGTCGACGGGCGGAACACTAGCAGGAGTGGGACAATACTTCCGAGAGGTCAGCCCGGCTACGCAGGTGATCGGAGTCGATGCGCAAGGCTCCGTCGTATTTACAGACGCCCCCGGTTCTCGCAAGCTGACCGGCATCGGCTCCTCCCGCAAGTCTTCCTTCATTCGGCCGGGACACTTCAACGACTACATCTTGGTCAATGACGCTCAAGCATTCGCTATGTGCAGGCGGATGGATGAGGCTATTAGTCTCAAACTGGGTGGATCCAGCGGGGCTGCGGTTTTCGCCTGCGCCCAATATCTACAAAGTCATCCCGAGCTGAAGAATTCAGTTTGCATTTGTCCGGATAACGGAACCAGCTACGAATCGACCATTTTTAACCGCAACTGGCTGGACCTCAATGGCTGCCGTGACCTGAGCTCAACATCCTTCGTGAAGAAGATCGCGTTTGCGCCGAAATAGAGAAACATTTTTCTTAAATGGCGCTGTATGAAATGGGTTCTAGCGCCTTTCTTCGTAAGGGGGGATCAGTATGAATCCCATACTTTGCCTAGCAGACAATCGCCAAGAAGAATTAGCGGAAGAGAGGGTAACTCAGTTGATTTACTTGAGACGTCAGGATGTTGAAGAGATTTGCAAGGAACTTGATCCCGTTGCCTTGGTGAAAGAGGTGTTCCGTCTTAAGGCCTCGGGCGAAGTCATTCTGCCGGATGAAGCCTACCTTTCCTGGAAGAATAGACGGGGAGAGCCGGTACGCAGTCTGAATATGCCGGCTTATGTGGGAGGAAAGTTTGGCGTTGCGGGAACGAAGATTATCAATGGCAACATCGAGAATCCGAAACGCGGCTTGCCACGGGCGAGCGGGCTTACTCTGTTGTTCGATGAGGAGAATGTTCGCGTCACCTGTGTAATGGAAGGCGCCTGCGTGTCAGCCCTGCGTACGGCGGCGGTCTCTACGTTGTCGATAAGTCTTCTCGCGAATGGTCCTATCAGCTCTGCGGCCGTCATCGGGACTGGCGTCATAGGAGCAACGCATCTCGAGTTGATGGCGAAAACTTTTGGTTCACTGCAACGGGTGGTGTTATTCGACTTAAACAGAGATCAAGCCGAGTCATTGGCATGGAAAATGGGGCCCCTTCCCTTATCGGTCGAAGTGGCGTCGAGCGCAGAAGAGGCGGTGCGATCGTCTGAGGTCGTTGTTACAGCCACTACAGTCACAAGCGGGTATGTGCGATATGCCTGGCTCAAGCCCGGCGCCGTCGTGGTGAATGTCTCACTCGATGACTTACTGCCAGAGGTATTTCTGAAGGCGGATAGGGTCTTTGTGGACGACTGGAACCTTGTGCGACAGGATTCGCGCCGTCTTTTGGGAAAGATGTACCGAGAAGGGCTCGTTGCCGACCCGCAAGACACTACAGTAAATCTGAAGGCGCGCAAGATAGACGGTGAACTGTGCGACATAGTAGTAGGTCGGCGCCCCGGCCGCGGGAGCTCGCAAGAGATCATAGTTGTTAACCCGTTCGGATTGGCAATCGAAGACATCGCATTTGCGTCGAAGATATATGAGATAGCCCGGATGCGAAGTATCGGGACTCTGCTCAAGCCATAGCTCGTCCGCTGATCGGCAAACACCAACGCCAAATAGCGCGACAACGGCCAGCGGGCCATAAATTCAAGAGCGACACTATCGAGACAACTCTATGAATCAAATTAGCGAATTACTGGACACTTTGGGGACGAAGGGCGTCAGGCTTGGCCTGAATCGCGATGGAGGGCTTCGTGTTCAGGGTGAGAAGAACCAACTGGATGATAGGTTGATGGAGGACCTCCGGAAGCACAAAGAGGCATTGATCGCCGTATTGAAGGCCAACCTACCTTTCGGCTTATTAACGGATGAAGAGTGCGCGCAACTAAAAAACGACTATGAGGATGCGTATCCGATGTCGGCGCTGCAGGCGGGGATGGTCTTTCACACGCAGTTGGAGCAGTTCAGCGGAGTCTACCACGACATTATAGCCGAGCATGTGAAGTGTCCCTGGGACCGGGGATGCTTCGAGCAGGCGCTGGCCGTTTGTATAGAGGAACAACCGATCTTGCGAACCGGGTTCCGCCTGGAAGGGGAGCGCCCGTTGCAAGTCGTGCATCGCTCGGATGAATTGCCGCTGGAAGTAGAAGACCTGAGCGAGCAGACGGCCAAGGAGCAGGATCGGTATCTGGCGGAATGGAGAGAAAGACACAAGCGGCGCGTCTTCGACTGGGAGCGAGGGCGGTTGTGGCAGATCAACATCTTTCTCCGGACCGAGGAGAGTTTCGAGTTTG
>Ga0111539_10001615_pt1 | contig 30116 bp, 24 predicted proteins | sample RhiMethybrSRZTD1_FD_79667 | JGI IMG/M metagenome (GOLD analysis project Ga0111539, IMG submission 79667) | Populus rhizosphere microbial communities from Tennessee, USA - Rhizosphere MetaG P. TD hybrid SRZTD1 (version 2) (version 2) | ecosystem: Host-associated > Plants > Roots > Rhizosphere >...
CTCCGACATCGCCGAGGAGTACTACGCCAGCTTCACGCTCGACCGCTCGGCCAAGAAGCACCTCGGCATGCTCTCGGCCCAGGGCGGTGTCGAGATCGAGGCCGTGGCCGAGGAGAACCCCGACGCCATCGCCAAGATCTGGGTCGACCCGGTCGACGGTCTGACCGAGCAGCAGGCCCGGGCCTGGGTCGAGGCCGCGCAGCTCGACCCCGCCGCCACCGACGGCGCGGTCGACATCCTGCTCAAGCTCTACACGGCCTACGTCGAAGGCGACGCCGACCTCGTCGAGATCAACCCGCTGATCCTCAAGCCCACCGGCGAGGTCCACGCGCTCGACGCCAAGGTCACGCTCGACGGCAACTCGCTGTTCCGGCACGAGGACTACGAGGTCTACGAGGAGACCCAGGTCCGCGACGAGCGCGAGCAGGCCGCCCACGACAAGGGGCTGCAGTACGTCGGGCTCGACGGGTTCGTCGGCATCATCGCCAACGGCGCCGGCCTGGCGATGTCGACGGTCGACATCGTCAGCCAGGTGGGCGGCGAGCCGGCCAACTTCCTCGACATCGGGGGCGGCGCCTCGGCCGAGGTGATGGCCGGCGCCCTCGAGGTCATCAACAACGACGCCGCGGTCCGCTCGATCTTCATCAACATCTTCGGCGGCATCACCAAGGGCGAGGAGGTGGCCAACGGCATCGTCACCGCCCTCGGGCGCGTGCAGATCGACGTGCCCATCGTGATCCGCCTCGACGGCACCAACGCCGACCTCGGCCGCGAGATCCTCGAGCCGCACCTGTCCGACAAGCTCCAGATGCAGCCGACCATGGTCGACGCGGCCGAGACCGTCGTCGCCCTGGCCGGGAAGTGAGTGTGAGGATCAGATGAGCATCTTCGTCGACGAGAGCACCAAGGTCATCTACCAGGGCCTCACCGGCAGCCAGGGCCGGTTCTACGGCCTGCTGAACCGCGAGTACGGCACCCAGGTGGTGGCGGGCACCAACCCCAAGAAGGCCGGCACCGACGTCGACGGCATCCCCGTCCACGCCACCGTCGGCGAGGCCGTCGAGGCCACCGGCGCCACCGCCAGCTGCATCTTCATCCCCGCGCCGGGCGTGCGGTCCGCGGTGATGGAGGCCGCCGAGGGCGGCGTCACGTTCATCGTCGCCATCACCGAGGGCGTGCCCGCCCAGGACGAGGCGTGGTTCTTCAACAAGCTCAAGCGCGACTTCCCCGACGTGCAGCTGCTCGGCCCCAACTGCCCCGGCATCATCAGCCCGGGCAAGGCGAACATCGGCATCACGGCGGGGCACATCGCCAAGGCTCCGGTCGAGGGCGAGAAGACGGTCGGCATCGTCAGCCGGTCGGGCACGCTCACCTACCAGGCGCTGTACGAGCTCAAGCTCAACGACATCGGCGTGTCGACGTGCGTCGGCATCGGCGGTGACCCGGTGCCCGGCACGTCGTTCATCGACTGCCTCGAGCGGTTCGAGGCCGACCCCGAGACCGACGCGGTGATGATGATCGGCGAGATCGGCGGCTCGGCCGAGGAGGAGGCAGCCGAGTTCATCGCCTCGAAGATGTCGAAGCCCGTGGTCAGCTACATCGCCGGCGTCACCGCTCCTCCCGGCAAGAAGATGGGCCACGCCGGCGCCATCGTCTCGGGGGGCAAGGGCACGGCCCAGGCCAAGATGGACGCCCTCCGGGCCGCCGGCGCCGAGGTGGGCCTCAACCCCACCGAGGCCGGCCGACTCATGGTCGAGGTCGTCAAGGGCCTCTGATCGGGGCCGCGCACCGGGCCGACGGTCCGACCCGCGGCGACGTCAACCTCGTGCAGCACCGGCGTCGGTGCGCCCGGCTCCGGCCGAGCGTGCCGGCGCCGGTGGCGCGTCCGGCCGGCCGTCGCTCAGGTCGGCGGGGGAGGCGGCGGCGGGGGCGGGGGCGGGAATGGTGGGTCGTCGGACGCGGCGGCCGGCGGGGCCTCGGGCGCCGGGGTCACAGGCGGACCGGCGGGAGGCGTGGGACGGGCGGGAGCGGCGGGGGGCGCCCACGGACCGCCGGACGGGGGACCCGGCGGCGCCCACGGCGAACCCGCACCGGGTGGGGGCGCGCCCGGCGCGCCCCCCGGTGCGCCGGAGACGAATCCTCCGGTGGCCGGACCCGTCGTCGCGCCGGCCGTGACCTGCTGGTGTCCGAGGCCCGACCAGCCCCGGAACGACGACGGACCGGGGGTCGTCTGGTCGGGCTCGCGGGTCGACACGTGCAGCACCTGGGCGAGGGCGGCGATGGCGGCGCCGGTGAGGAAGAACGCGGTGCCGACGCTGGTGGCGCTGGCGTCCTCGAGCGCGTCGCCCAGCACGGCGACGGTGCCGATGCCGATCTCGGCCGCCCCGATGATCGTGGTCACTCGCCGCCCGCTCACCGCACCCAGGCGGCTCACCACGACGCCGGCCACGACCAGCACCACGCCGATGCCCGCGGCCCCGAGCTCGTCGGACAGCACCAGCAGGCCGAAGATCAGCGCTGCGTGCCCGGCGACGACGAACGGCGTGCCCGCCCCCGCAAGGCCTCGCCGGTCGAGCGCGCGGGCGGCCACGAGGTAGCCGACCCCGAACACCACCGACAGCCACCCGATGGTCGACGCGCTCGGGCCCGCATCGACCACCTCGGTCTGGCTCACCTCCTCGTCGAACGTGGGGTCTCCGAACTCCTCGTCGAACGTGGGGTCGCCGAAGTCGTCGTCGAACCCGGGGTCCCCGAAGTCGTCGTCGAACCCGGGGTCCCCGAACCCGTCGTCGACGGTGGGGTCCTCGAACACGTCGCCGCCGAACAGCGAGCCGGGCCTGAGGTCCTCGAACGGGTCCTCGACGACCTGCAGCACGAACAGCCAGGCGAACACGAGGGCGAACCCCAGGAGCACGGGCCGGCCCCGCCCGGGTCCGACGACGTACGAGATGCCCCACGCCAGTGCCGGCAACCCGAGGACGGCCTCGAGCGAGAACGGAGGCACGTCGTCGATGTCGACGGTCAGGAAGAACGCCAGACCGGGCAGCCCCAGGATCACGGCGGTCACGCCGGCGCTCGCGGCCGGCGCCTCGCGGAGCAGGTGCATGAGGGCGTAGCCGGCGACGACCACGAGCAGGCTGAGCACGATGCCGGTGACCGGCGAGCCGTCGCCGTCGCCGTCGCCCGCCTGGGCGTCGCCCGAGATCACGAACAGTCCGGCGACCGCAAGGGCGCAGCCCACGGCGGCGATCGCCACCCACATCCGCGGCTCGGGGCGCTGCCGTGCGCGCGTGCCGAGCCGGTCGGCCAGTCCGCCGTCCTGTGTCATCGGGCCGACAGTACGGGGGTGCCGGGGGGCGGCGGTCGCGGCCGGCATGACGATCGTGCGACGAAGCCTCCCGTCGCCGCGGTCCGCCTGCGCGCGACGAGGCCCCGCCGGAGCGGGGCCTCGCGTCATGTCGGGGGATGGGGTGCGGGTGTCAGAACGCCTGCCCGCCGGGAGGCGGGGGAGGCGTGCCGCCACCGGGGGGCGGCGGGTTGTAGCCACCGGGCGGGGGCGGGGCGCCGGGCCCGCCGTAGGTGATGCCACCCACGGGCTCGACCTCGGGCTCCTTGCTCTTGAGGAACCCGCCGACGCCGACGCCGACGGCGGCCAGCAGCGCGACCCAGAGGCCCCACATGCGGTCGAGGTCGACCTCGAAGCCGCCGGAGCCCTCGGACGAGCCGATGATGACCCGCAGGATCAGCAGCACGGCGACCACGCCGCCGGCGATGAGGTGCGCCTGGTTCCACGGGATCGGGATCTTCGGCAGCTGGGTGGTCGAGAACCGGGCCACGGCGATCTGGGCGACCATGGCGCCGATGATCAGCAGCGGCAGCCAGCCGGTCAGGAAGTAGTCGAACCCGTTGTTCGACGCGCTTCCGAACTCGCCGAAGTCGAGGCCCCACCAGGGGAGGAACATCGAGATGACGAACAGGATGCCCGCGCCGGCGATGACCTTCTCGCCGGTCGTGAGTTTGCTCAGGTCCATGTCTGGGATATCCGCCTCGTGAGGAAGGGTGATGTGTCTCGACGCCGACGGGCGCGCCGTCCGGGAGACCCCGGTGGCGGCGACCTCGACCGCTAGCATCGGCCCGATGCCCCCAGCTCGTCTCGCTGTGCTCGCCTCGGGCAGCGGCACCCTACTGCAGGCCATGCTGGGTGAGGGGCTCACCCCGGTGATCGTCGTCGCCGACCGGCCGTGCCGGGCGCTCGCCGTCGCCGCCGAGCACGGGGTTCCCAGCGAGCTCGTCGAGCGCACCGAGTGGGGGGCCACGTTCGACCGGGCCGCCTACGGCGAGCGGCTCGTGAAGGTGCTGCGCGCCCACCACGTCGACGTCGTCGCCATGGCGGGGTTCGGCACGGTGGTCCCCGGCCTGGCGACCGCCTTCCCCGGGCGGGTGCTCAACACCCACCCCGCGCTGCTGCCGGCGTTCAAGGGCTGGCACGCCGTGCGCGACGCGCTGGCGCTCGGCGTCAAGGTCACCGGCACCACCGTGCACGTCGCCACCGAGGCCGTCGACGAGGGGCCGATCCTCGCCCAGGAGGCCGTCGTGGTGCTGCCCGACGATACCGAGGAGACCCTGCACGAGCGCATCAAGCAGGTCGAGCGGCGCCTGTACCCGGCCACCATCCGCCAGTTCATCGAGGAGAGCTAGTGCAGACAGAGCTGCCGCCGACCCGCCGATCCCCGCGCGCCACACCGGCGGGGGTGCACAGATGAGGGCGCTGCTGTCGGTCTACGACAAGTCCGGCATCGTCGAGCTCGCCCGCGAGCTGTCCGACCTCGGGGTCGACCTCGTGTCGTCGGGCGGCACCGCGGCGGCGCTGCGCGACGCCGGGCTGGCGGTGACCGACCTGTCCGAGCTCACCGGGTTCGAGCCGATCCTCGGCCACCGGGTCGTCACGCTGCACCCCAAGGTGCACGGCGGCATCCTGGCCGACCCCTCCGACCCGGCCCACCGCGCCGACATGGACGCCCAGGGCATCGAGCCGTTCGACCTCGTGGTCGTGAACGTCTACCCGTTCGGCATCGACGTGGCCGACTTCGCCCACGGTGGGTCGGGGGCCGAGGACGTCATCGACATCGGGGGGCCGGCGATGATCCGCGCCGCGGCCAAGAACCACGCGTCGGTGGCGGTCCTCACCGATCCGGCCGACTACCCGGCGGTGCTCGACGAGCTGCGCGCCGACGGGCGCGTGAGCGCCGCCACCCGGCGGCGGCTGGCGCGGTCGGCCTTCGCCCTCACGGCCGCCTACGACGCCGCGGTCGCCGACTGGTTCGACCGCCCCGCCGAGGGGGCGGCGACGGGGGGAGCCGCCGGCGACGAGACCGAGGCGTCGGCCGGCCAGGCCGCCAGCGGCGACCGGCCCGACCTGCCGGCCACGGTCCACCTCGCCTACCGGCGCGAGCCGCTGGCCCTGCGCTACGGCGAGAACCCGCACCAGCGGGCCGCGCTCTACCGCGCCACCGGCGGCACGGGCGCCCCGGCCGGCGGCGCCGACCCGTGGTGGGCGACGATGACCCAGCACGGCGGCCTCGCCCTCAGCTACCTCAACCTCTACGACGCCGACGCCGCCTGGCTACTCGTCCACGACCTGGCGTCCCGCTTCGGGCGCCCCGCCGCCGCCATCGTCAAGCACGCCAACCCCTGCGGCGCGGCGGTGGCGGGCACGCTCGCCGACGCCTACCAGCGGGCCTTCGAGTGCGACGAGCGCTCGGCGTTCGGCGGCATCGTCGCGGTCAGCGGCGAGGTCGACGAGGCGACGGTCGAGCGCATGGTGGCCGCCGCCCAGGCCGACGTCGTGATCGCCCCCGGCTACGCCGCCGGCGCCATCGAGGCGCTGACGGCCAAGCGCAAGAACACCCGCATCCTCGAGGCCGCCGCACCGACCCGCGACGCCTGGCACCTGCGCCCCATCAGCGGCGGCCTGCTGGTGCAGGACCCGCACGGCTTCGTGTCCGACCGGGCCGACTGGCGGGTCGTCACGCAGCGGCAGCCCACCGACGCCGAGATGGCCGACGCCGAACTGGCGTGGCGGGTGTGCGGCTGGGTCAGGTCCAACGCCATCGTGCTGGCCCAGGACGGCACGGCCTGGGGCATCGGCGCGGGCCAGCAGAACCGGGTCGAGGCGGGCGAGCTGGCGGCGGCCAAGGCGGCCGGCCGGGCCCGGGGCGGCGCGTGCGCCAGCGACGCGTTCTACCCGTTCCCCGACGGCATCGAGGCGGCCGCCGCCGCGGGGGTGGCCGTCATCATCCAGCCCGGCGGGTCGGTGCGCGACGAGGCCAACACCACCCGCGCCGACGAGCTGGGCGTGGCGATGGTCTTCACCGGCGAGCGCCACTTCCTCCACTGACCGCAGGCCTGCCCCCTCCCGCCGCGAGCTCGGCCGATCCGCGACGCCTCGCGGCAGCCGGCGGGGGAGGACGAGGTGGGCCGCCCGGCGCCGTCAGTCGCGACGGGGACGGAACCTGGCCAGGGTGACGCCGGTGGCCGTCGTGGTGCTCTCGGCGAGGTCGAAGCGGCGCCGGGGGTCGCCGTCGACGAACAGGCGGGCGCCCGAGCCGGCGACCACGGGGTGGATGGCGAGGAAGAGCTCGTCGAGCAGGTCCTGGTCGATGAGCGACCGCACCAGCGTCGGGCTGCCCGCCACGCCGATGGTCTTGCCCGGCGCGGCTTTGAGCTCGGCGATGCGGGCGGCGAGGTCGGCGCCGCGCACCACCGTCGTGTTCTCCCAGTCGGCCGAGTCGAGCGAGTCGGACACGACGTACTTGGGGACGTTGTTGATGTAGCTGGCGAAGGGCTCGTCGGTCGAGGTCGGCCAGTAGCCGGCCCACTCGTCGAAGGTCGTGCGCCCCATCAGCACGGCGTCCTGGGCGTCGAGGGTCTGCGCCATGGCGGCGCCCATGTCCTCGTCGAAGTGGTCGAACTGCCACTGGTCGGGCGACTCGACGACGCCGTCGAGCGAGATGAACAGGAACGAGCTGAGCGTGCGCATGATCGGGTCCTTTCGGAGGTCGGGCTGCGATCAGCGGACCGTGCCGCCGACGGTGCGGATGACGGATCCCGGCGGTGCGAGTCATCGGTGCCGGCCCGGGGACGACGCCGCGAGGCCGGGTCGTCGAGGCCTCAGGGCTGCACGCGCTGCCAGAGGTCGTCGAACGAGATGCTGTCGAAGAAGGCGGTGCCGTCGACGACCAGGCCGCCGGCCAGCCGCATGATCCAGGCGTAGCTGTTCTCGTAGGGCCGGCCGTCGTTGGCGATGCCCCGGCCGTCCCACACCACCACCACGGTGTCGCCGTCCGCGGTGACCGAGCGGACGCGGGTCGGCCGGAAGGGCTCGGACGTGGCGAACCGCGCCCCGAAGGGGGCCAGCACCTCGTCGACGAACTGCTGGCGGTCGCGGTACTCCCGCGCCGCGGCCGAGTGCCCCTCGATGCGCCACACCATGTCGGGCGCGAACAGGTCGGTGATGGGGCCGTCGCCGCGCTGCCAGGCGTCGAAGGCCCGGCGCACGGCCGCGCGGTTGGCCTCGGTCTCGGACGGGTCCGTCATCTCAGGCGGTGAGGACCAGGGGCTTGCCCCGGGTGACGACGATGGTGTGCTCGACCTGGGCCGACAGGCTGCGGTCGGGGGTGCGCAGCGTCCACCCGTCGCCGGCCTCGACGGCCACCGTGGCGCCGGTCGACAGGAAGGGCTCGACGGCCAGGACGAGGCCCTCCCACAGCACCGTCTCGTCGGTCGGGTCCTCGACGCTGGGCACGCTGGGCGCCTCGTGGAGGAAGCCGCCGACGCCGTGGCCGCACAGGTTGGCGATGACCGAGAAGCCCCGGCGCCGGGCGGTGCGCTGCACGGCCCGGCCGATGTGCCGCAGCGGGCGCCCGGCCCGGGCGGCGTTCATGGCGGCCGTCTGGGCCTCGCGGGTGGCGGCCACCAGCCGGCGGGCGACCGGGTCGACCGCCTCGGGCGGACCGACCGGCGTGCTGGCCCCGGTGTCGGCCCAGTAGCCGTCGAGCTCGGCCGACACGTCGACGTTGACCAGGTCTCCGGCGCGCAGCACCCGGGTCGGCGAGGGGATGCCGTGCGCCGCCTCGTCGTTGACGCTCACGCACGTGGCGGCCGGGAAGCCGACGGCGAGCTGGGGGGCCGACCGGGCGCCGTGGGCCCGCAGCACCGCTCGCCCGACGGCGTCGAGGTCGGCCGTGGTCACGCCGGGAGCGACCGCCGCCAGCATGGCGTCGCGCGCCTCGGCCACGGCCCGCCCGGCCCGCTCGAGCCCGCGCAGGTCGTCGTCGCCGTCGATCGTCATGCCCCGGAGGCTACCGGTGGACCCCGCTCCGCCCCGCTGCGCCGGTCCGGGGCCCTCGGGCGGGTCCGGGGCCGGGTGGGGAGGCGAGGCAATGGGTTCCGTTTCCGGACGGGCGAGGCGATGGGTTCCACATACGGAACCCCTGCCTCATCCCCGCCCTGACGGAACCCATTGCCTCGGGCCGACCACCCCGGCCGCGGCACAATGGGGATGTGACCGCACAACTGCTCGCCGGTGCCCCCGTGGCCGAGGCCGTGCTCGACGAGGTCGCCGCCCGGGTCGCCGCCCTGCGGGACCGGGGGAAGACGGTCGGGCTCGGCACGATCCTCGTCGGCGACGACGCCGCCTCGGCCGGCTACGTGCGCAAGAAGCACGAGACGTGCGAGCGGGTCGGCATGCTCAGCCAGCACGTCGACGTCCCCGGCGACGGCACCCAGGCCGACCTCATGGCGGCGGTCCGCCGGTTCAACGCCGATCCCTCGGTCGACGCCTACCTGATCCAGCACCCGGTGCCCCCCCAGTTCGACTTCAACGCCGCACTGGGCGCCATCGACCCGGAGAAGGACGGCGACGGCCTGCACCCCGTCAGCCTCGGCCGGCTCGTGCTGCAGGAGGAGGGCCCCGTCCCGGCCACGCCGGCCGGCATCCAGGCCATGTTCGTGCACTACGGCATCGACATCGCCGGCACGCACGTGGTGATCGTGGGCCGCGGTCCCACGCTCGGCCGTCCCCTGTCCCTGCTGCTCACCCTCAAGCAGCCCGGCGCCAACGCCGCCGTCACCGTCGTCCACACCGGCGTGCCCGACATGGCGGCCTACACCCGCGAGGCCGACGTCGTCGTCGCCGCCGTGGGATCGCCGTCGATCGTCACGCCCGACATGGTGCGGCCCGGCGCCATCGTGGTCAGCGGCGGCGTGAGCTGGGAGGGGCGCCGCCTGCTGCCCGACGTCGACGAAGCCGTCGGCGAGGTCGCCTCGTGGATCACCCCCCGCCTGGGCGGCGTCGGCCCGACCACCGTCGCCATGCTGCTGCGCAACACCGTCGAGGCGGCGGAGCGGGCGGCCAAGGGGACGAACGGGTAACCTCGGTGCACCTCGGGCCGACATGGGTGGTGCTGGATGCACTCGGCCTGATGACGACACGTGCGCACGTCGCGCCTACCGACGTCGCTGTCATCGAGGAGTGAACCCATGACATCCGCGCCCCAGGGCCAGAAGATCCCCGACCTGCTGGCGGCCGGGCCGACGCTCAGCTTCGAGTTCTTCCCCCCGAAGACCGACGAGGCCGAGCGCCAGCTCGAGAAGACCATCCACGAGCTGGCGCCCCTGCGCCCGTCGTTCGTGTCCGTCACCTACGGCGCCGGCGGCTCGACCCGCGACCGCACCCGCGACATCGTCGTGCAGGTCAACAGCACCCAGCCCTTCCCCGCCATGCCGCACCTCACGTGCGCCGGCCACACCCGCACCCAGATCGTCGAGCTGCTCGACGAGTACGCGGCCGCCGGCATCCGCAACATCCTCGCCCTGGCCGGCGACCCGCCGGCCGACGGCAGCGACCCCGGCGGCGACTTCGCCTACGCCACCGAGCTGGTCGAGCTGGTCCGCGACCACCCGGGCGACTTCGCCATCGGCGTGGCCGCCCACCCCGAGCTGCACCCGCGCTCCGGGGGCGACCGCGAGGCCGACCGCCGCTGGCTCGCGGCCAAGCTGGCCCTGGCCGACTTCGCCATCACCCAGTTCTTCTTCGAGGTCGACGACTACGTGCGCATGGTCGACGAGCTGGCCGTGCTGGGGTCGTCGACGCCGGTGCTGCCGGGCATCATGCCGCCGGGCGCATCGTCGCTCGCCGGGCTCAAGCGCATGGCGGGCATGAACGGCTCGGTCATCCCGGCCGCGCTGCTCGACCGGCTCGAGGGCTCGGCCGACGACCCCGCCGCCCTCCGCGACATCGGCGTCGAGGTGGCGATCGACCTGTCGCGGCGGCTGCACGACGCCGGCGCCCCGGGGTTGCACCTCTACGCCCTCAACCGGTCCGAGTCGGTGCTGCGCATCGTCGACGGCCTGGGCCTGCGCCCCCCCGGCTGACCGCAGGGTCCGACCGGGCCGCGGCAGCCTGCCGCCCCGGTCGGCCGGTCACCCGGTCGGCCGGTCACCCGGTCGGTGTCGCCGCGCCACTACCCTCGGCTGGCGCCGGCTCGGGTGTCACACCCCGTCTCTAGCGTGTCCGGCATGGCAGCGAGAGGGTCGCAGGTGGCAGACGGCGTGGCTCAGGGCAAGGCGCGCAGGCGGGCGCCGACGGCGACGTCCGCGTTCGGGGTGTCCCGCCGCGAGAACCACGACTCGGCCGGGTTCTACAAGCGCTTCGCGGCGCCGGTGCTGTCCGACGACGCCGCCGTGCACCCACCGGGCGTGGTCGACGAGGTCTACCTGGGCGACGCCCGCTCGATGGACCGGGTGCAGCCGTCGTCGGTGGCGCTGGTGGTCACCTCGCCGCCCTACTTCGCCGGCAAGCAGTACGAGGAGGAGCTGGGGGCCGAGGGCATCCCGGCCTCCTACACCGAGTACATCGCCCTGCTCGAGGCCGTTTTCGCCGAGTGCGTGGCCAAGCTTGAGCCCGGCGGGCGCATCGCCGTCAACGTCGCCAACCTCGGGCGCAAGCCCTACCGGTCGCTGTCGGCCGACGTCATCGGCATCCTGCAGGACCGCCTCGGGCTGCTGCTGCGCGGCGAGGTCGTGTGGCGCAAGGCCCGGGGGGCCGGCGGCAACTGCGCCTGGGGGTCGTTCCGCAGCCCGGCCAACCCCGTGCTGCGCGACCTGACCGAGCGCGTCGTCGTCGCGTCCAAGGGCCGGTTCGACCGGGCGCGGCCGCGGGTGCAGCGCGAGCGCGACGGCCTGCCCCACCGGGCCACCACCACGGCCGACGAGTTCATGGAGGCCACGCTCGACGTGTGGGAGCTCGCCCCCGAGAGCGCCACGCGCGTGGGCCATCCCGCCCCGTTCCCGGTCGAGCTGCCCCAGCGGTTCCTCGAGCTCTACACCTACGCCGACGACCTCGTGCTCGACCCGTTCATGGGGTCGGGGTCGACGGCGGTCGCCGCGGTCCGCACCGGCCGGCACTTCCTCGGCTACGACACCGACCCCGCCTACGTCGAGGCGGCCCGCACCCGGGTGGCCGCCGAGCGCGACCGGGTCGCCGCCGGCGGCGCCACGGGCCCCACCGGCGACAAGGCGGTCGACCGGGCGGTCGAGCTGTTGGCGGCGGCGGGGTTCACGGTCGACACGAAGGCGAAGCGCAAGGCCGGCGGCGTCGACGTCACGGCGCTCGCCACCGACGGGGCCGGGCGCGAGTGGCTGGTCGACGTCGTCGGCGGGTTCACCATCGGGCGCCCCGGCCTCCGCCGCACCGACGTCCTCGAGCGCACGCTCGGGCGGGCGGTCCGGCTGTCGGGCTTCGGGGCGCAGCGCCTCCTGGTGCTGGCCACCGACCTGCCGGGCGGCCGCACGCCGGGGGGCCGGGCGCTCGCCGAGGCCCGCGGCCGGGTGCTGGTCGACGTGCTGCCGGTCGACCTGCCCGCGGCGGCCACCGGCGCGGTCGTCGACCGACTGCGGGCCTACGCCACCGCGGGCGGCGGGCCCGACCACGTCCCTGCGCCGATCGGCTCGCTGATCGCGGGCGACTGACGAGCCGTCCGACCCGTCGTGCCGGCCGACCGCACAGAGATCACCGAGATCGTGACCGGTCTGGCCATGTTCGGAGCCGGCGACCCGGCGGCCGCGCTCGCCGCGCCGCCTGCCGCCTTCGGCGGGGTCAGCGACGAGCGGTGGGCCCGCCTGGCCGAGCTCGAGCGGGCGGGGCGCTTCCGCGCCGAGTTCGCCGCGGCCTGGGCCAACGGCACCGCCTTCCTCGGCGCCCGCGACGGGCTGCGCGGGCGCCGGCCCGAGGTGCTCGAGTGGAAGGGCCCGCAGCGGCCGCCGGGGGCCGATCCGATCCCGGCCGACCTCCGGGTCGACCACGTCTACCTGGTGAGCTGCAAGTACAACTCCCGCATCCAGCTCAACGCCGCGCCGCGCTCGATCTTCGACGCGGGCTCGTCGTCCGTCCCGGTGGCGCCGGCCCCGCCCGCCGAGGCCCGGGGCGACTGGTACCGAGAGGCGGCGCCCGACGAGCTGCAGGCGCTCTACGAGATCGTGCGCTTCGAGACCGGACTGGTCGCCACCCTGCCCGACCGGTGCGGCGACCTGGTGCCGCCCCAGCGCCGGGCCCTGGCGGCGGCGCTGGGCAGGGGGCCGTGGACGTCGCCCGCGGCGGCCGAGGCCTACACCGCGCTGTCGGCCGCGGTGGCCGCGGGCTCGGCGCGCCGGTGGCGCGAGCGGTTGCGGCGCGAGCCGGTCCGCGAGGCCACGCTCTGGCGGTTCCTGCGGGTGGCGGCCGCGACGTACTTCGTGCTCGGGTCCGACGGAGAGCGCAGCCTGCGCCTGCGTGTCGGCAGCCCGTGGGACTGGCGCCAGTCGTACCGGCTGCGCCGGTTCGACGTCGAGCCGGTCGAGTCGCGCCAGCCCGTCGTGGCGTGGCGGGCGACGGTCGACGAGCGGGCCACCGGCGCCGCGGTCGCGGTCGAGGGGCACATCGAGGTGCGCTGGAGCCACGGCCGGTTCGGGGGCCTGCCCGAGGCCAAGGTCTACCTCGACACCCCGCACCACCTGGTGCCGGGCTACTGGCCGCTCGCCTGATCGCTCCGGCCGCCGGGGGCGTTGGGTACCGTCCAGCCATGCCCGACGGTGCGCACACGACCGATCCGGCGGGCGACGCCGCGGTGCCCGCGCCGGGCGGCGAGCCCTCGGCCCCGCGCCGGGTCGGCCGGTCGGTGCTGGCGCTCGCGGGCGTGCTCGTGGCGTACTACGCCATGCCCGTCGGCGAGATCCCGTCGAGCTGGGACATCGTGTTGGCCGCGTCCGGCCTGCTCGTCGGGCTGGCGGCCCTGGTGTGGGTGGCGGTGCGCCAGGTGCGGGCGATGGAGCGCTACGAGGCCGGCGACCCCGGCGTACGCCTCGACGTCCTGGTGCTGACGGTGGTCGTGGTCGTGCCGCTGTTCGCCCTCGGGTACTACGCCATCGAGCGGGGTGACGCGAGCCAGTTCGCCGACCTCGAGACCAAGACCGACGCGCTCTACTTCACCCTGTCGACGCTCGGGACGGTGGGGTTCGGCGACGTGCACGCCACCGGACAGCTGGCCCGGGCGCTGGTGATCATCCAGATCACGTTCGACCTGGTCGTCGTCGCGGCGCTGGCGTCGGTGCTGACGACCCAGCTGCGGGCCCGGGCCGGGCGCCGGACGGGCTCGGGAGGCTGACGTCCCCGGTCGGGCCGGGCCGAGCTCGCGGACCGGCCTCGCCGCTCGACGGTGGCGGCGACGCCCACGTGGTCGACGACCCCTGGCCACCCTGGCCCGGCCCCGCCCGACCGCTGGCCACCCCTGGCCCGGCCCCGCCCGGTCCGGGCCGGGCCGGCATCACGAGGCGCCGAGCCCGCGCCCCCTCGGGTCAGGCCATGGCCTTGCCGAGGTTGGTGTCGAGGGCGTCGAGGAACTCCTCGGTGGTGAGGAACGGCGTGTCGCCGCCGACCAGCAGTGCGAGGTCCTTGGTCATCTGGCCGCCCTCGACGGTCGAGACGCACACGTCCTCGAGCGTCTGGGCGAAGGCGGCGACGTCGGGCGTGCTGTCGAGCTTGGCCCGGAAGGCGAGGCCGCGGGTCCAGGCGAAGATCGAGGCGATCGGGTTCGTCGAGGTCGCCTTGCCCTGCTGGTGCTGCCGGAAGTGGCGCGTCACCGTGCCGTGGGCGGCCTCGGCCTCGCAGGTCTTGCCGTCGGGCGTCAGCAGCACCGAGGTCATGAGCCCGAGCGACCCGAAGCCCTGGGCGACGATGTCGGACTGCACGTCGCCGTCGTAGTTCTTGCAGGCCCACACGTAGCCGCCCTCCCACTTGAGGGCCTGGGCGACCATGTCGTCGATGAGCCGGTGCTCGTAGGTGAGCCCCTTGGCGTCGAAGTCGGCCTTGAACTCGGCGTCGAACACCTCTTGGAACAGGTCCTTGAACCGGCCGTCGTAGGCCTTGAGGATCGTGTTCTTCGTCGACAGGTAGACCGGGAACTCGCGGTCGAGGCCGTAGCGGAACGACGCCCGGGCGAAGTCGCGGATCGAGTCGTCGAAGTTGTACATGCCCATGGCGATGCCGCCGCCGGGGAACTCGGCGACCTCGAACCCCATGGGGTCGCCCCCGTCGTGCGGCGTGTACGAGATGGTGAGCGTGCCGGGGCCGGGCACCACGAAGTCGGTGGCCTTGTACTGGTCGCCGTGGGCGTGACGGCCGATGACGATCGGCTTCGTCCAACCGGGCACGAGGCGGGGCACGTTCGAGCAGATGATGGGCTCGCGGAAGACGACGCCACCGAGGATGTTGCGGATGGTGCCGTTGGGCGACCGCCACATCTTCTTGAGCCCGAACTCCTCGACCCGGGCCTCGTCGGGCGTGATCGTGGCGCACTTCACGCCGACGCCGTGCTGCTTGATGGCGTTGGCGGCGTCGACGGTGATCTGGTCGTCGGTCTCGTCGCGCTTCTCGATCGACAGGTCGTAGTACTGCAGGTCGACGTCGAGGTACGGCAGGATCAGCTTGTCCTTGATGAACTGCCAGATGACTCGGGTCATCTCGTCGCCGTCGAGCTCGACGACCGGGTTCTCGACCTTGATCTTGGCCATGGGGGAACGTCTCCCGAAGGGTCAGGCGGTGGGGGTGGGGCGGAACGGGCGAGGCGTGCGGTGCCGGGGCCGCCCGTACTTGTATCAGACTTGTACAGGTTAGGCGATGGGCCCCGCCGGGGCACCCCGAGCCGGGGGCGGCCGCGTCCCCCGAGGTTAGGCACGCCGGTCGGGGCCGGGCGCGGGGAGGGCGCACCGGGGGGTGCGGATCGGCCAGGCTGGGAGGCGATGAGCCGCAGCCGGCACCCCCAGGGAACGGGCGCGTGACCCCCGGCCGCCACGTCGGGCCGTACGAGCTGGTCGAACGCCTCGGCCGCGGGGGCATGGGCGAGGTGTGGCTGGCCGAGGACCCCACGGGCGCCGCCGGCGGTGCGCCTCGGCGCGTCGCGCTGAAGCTGCTGGCTCCGGGCCTGGTCGACGACCCGGCGGCACGCGCCCGGTTCGCCCGCGAGGTCGAGGCCGCCCGCCGGGTGCGCGGGTCGACGGTGGCCGCCCTGCTCGACGCCGACGTCGACGGCCCCGAGCCGTGGCTCGCCTCGGCCTTCGTGGCCGGGCCCACGCTCGCCGACCACGTCGCCCGGCACGGAGCCCTGGCGGACGGCGCCCTCCGGCCGCTCGGCCTGGCCCTCGCCCAGGCGCTGGCGGCGATCCACGCCGCCGGGGTGGTCCACCGCGACCTCACGCCGCGCAACGTCGTCCTCGGCCCCGACGGTCCCCGCGTGGTCGACTTCGGCATCGCCTGGTTCGACGGCGCCGCCGCCGTGACCGAGGCGGGGATGCGCGTGGGCACGCCGTCGTGGATGGCGCCCGAGCGGCTCACCCACGACGAGGTGACGCCGGCGGGCGACGTGTGGTCGTGGGGTGCGGTGATGGCGTTCGCCGCCCTGGGGCACCCTGTCGTCGGGGGCAGCACGCCCGAAGTGGCGGCCCATCGCATCCTGCGGGGCGAGGCCGACATCACGGGCGTGCCGGCCTGGCTGGCCCCGTGGGTCAGCGCCGCGCTCTCGGTCGTGCCCGCCGGGCGCCCCGACGTGCTCCGCCTCGTGGCCGCGATGGCCGGCGACGGCGTGACCGCTCCCGCCCCGCCGCCGGGAGACGCGCCAGCGGGCGCGGGCTCCGGGGCCGGGGCGATCACGGTGGCGGCCGTCCCGCCCGGCACCGCCGGAGAGCCCGGACCGACCGTTCCCGGCGCGACCGGCCCCGGCAGCGTCGTCCCGGGCGATCCGCTCGGTCCGACGTCGCCTGTCCTGCCGCCGACCCGGGTCGTGCCGGGGCGAGGGCTGCCTCCCACCCGCCGTGCGGATCGCACCCGGGCCCCGGCGACCGGGGCGCGAGGTGGCGCGGCCCGGCCCGACGCGGTCGTGCCGCCGGGCACGCCCGCCGGGGTCGACCGCAGGGTCCTGCGCGGGGGGTCGGCGCTCGTCGTCGTGGCGGGCGCCGCCATCGTGGGGGTCGCCGTGCCCCTGCTCGTCGCCGTGATCGTCACCGCCGTGGTGCTGATGGCCGCGGTCGCCCTGCGGCTCGGTCGCGAGCGGTTGCCCGACGCCGCCCGGCCCGTGCCGCCGACCTGGTCGGTCGCCCTGGCGGGGCCGGTCGTGCTGGGGGCGGGCCTGGCCCAGGTCGTCGGCCCGGTCGGCGCGGTGGCCGCCCTGGTGGCGATCGTCGTCGTGTTCGTGGTCCTGGGCGGCGACCTCGGCTGACGGCGGTCGCGGGCGAGGCGGGCCGTCCGGACGCCGTCGGCGCCGGGTTGCCCGTCCGGCCGGGGCGGGGCGACGATCACCGGGATGCGTGCCGCCGTCGACGACCCCGACGACCCCCGCATCGCCGAGTTCGTCGGCCTGCGCGACCGCGAGCTGGCCGGTCCGAGGTCGCGCGGGAGACGGGTGCCGGGCGACGGCGTGTTCGTGGCCGAGGGCGACGTCGTCGTCGAGCGGGCCCTGCGCGCCGGCTACCGGTTGCGCGCCGCGCTGGTCGACGCCACCCGCACCGAGCCCCTGCCCGACGGCGTCGCCCCCGACGACCCGGTGTACGCGGCGTCCCCGGCGGTGCTGCGCCGCATCACCGGGCTGGGGGTCCACCGGGGTGTGCTGGCCAGCTTCGACCGCCGTCCGCCGGCCGAGGCGGCCGACGTGCTGGCGGCGGCGACGCGGGTCGTCGTGCTCGAGCGCGTCAGCAACCCGACGAACCTGGGCGTCGTCATCCGGTCGGCCGCCGGGCTCGGCATCGACGCCGTGCTGCTCGACCCGACCTGCACCGATCCGCTGTACCGCCGGGTGGCGCGCGTGGCCATGGGCGAGGGCTACGCCTTCCCGTGGGCGTGGCTGCCGCGGCTGCCCGACGGGTTGTCCGTCGTGCGCGGCGCCGGGTTCCGCCTGCTGGCGCTCACGCCCGACGCCGGGGCGACGCCCATCGACGCGGTGCACGTGGCCGACGACGAGCGGGTGGCGCTGCTGTTCGGGGCCGAGGGGCCGGGCCTGTCGGCCGCCACGCTGGCGGCGGCGGACGACCGCGTGGGCATCCCGATGCGGGGCGGCGTCGACTCGCTCAACGTGGGCGTGGCCGCGGGGATCGCCTGCTGGGTGCTGGGCCGGCGCTGAGCCCGGCGGCCGCCGAGCGTCGTCGCCCGCCGGGCGCCGCACCGTCGGGGCGGCGCTGGTGGGCGGGGGTGCTCCGGTGGCGCGGTCGGTGGCACGTAACGTTTCGACCACCGCACGCGGGGTATGTGGCGGAGGCACGGTGACAGCGAAGGGCCGAGCCCATGGCTGGGAAGAGCAACAGCAGCAAGAAGAGCTCGATGGACACCGGCACCAAGGTGGTCATCGGGCTGGCGTCGGCCGCCCTGCTGTTCGCCATCGTCAACGGGCGCCCCGACAACGACGCCTGGGAGGGTGACGACACCGCCCAGGTCAAGGAGTCGGGCACCGAGGGCGACACGGTCGACCTCGACCTCGACGGCGACGGCGAGGACGCGCCCGCCCCCGAGCCCGACGATCCGTGGACGCGGGGCGGTCCGCCGGCCGACAGCGACGACGACGAGCCCGAGCTGCCGGCCGACGATCCGTGGACGCGGGGCGGTCCGCCGGCCGACAGCGACGACGACGAGCCCGAGGCGCCGGTCGACGATCCGTGGACCCGCGGCCGCTCGTCGTCGGGCGGCGACGCCCTGCCGCTGTGCGCCGGCACGATGGGCTACGAGACCGACGACGGGCGGGTCCAGCTGCCCACCGACATCCGCGACGAGGAGTGGGCGTCCGCCGACTGCACGCTGGCGCCCGGGCAGGCGGGCGACGCCGTGTGGCTCGTGCAGGTGGCGCTGAACCTCTGCAACGGGCAGCCGGTGGCGACCGACAGCGTCAACGGCGACCAGCTGCAGGCGGCGCTGGCCGCGGTGCAGGCCGAGCACGGAATCGGCGTCGACGGGGGCTACGGCCCCGCGACCCGCGAGGTGATGGCCTGGCCCACCGACCCCGAGGACGGTCGCCCCGCCCAGTGCGTGCCCCAGCCCGACATCGGCTGACCCCGCGTCCCGGCGGCGGCCGTGGCCACCGGGGGCGGGGGTGACTAGCATCTGACGCACCGTCAGAAACGTCACCGATCCGCCAGCGAGGGGCCGACATGCTCGATCTCATCATCCGCGGGGCCACCGTCGTCGACGGCACCGGCGCCCCGGGCCGCACGGGCGACGTCGGGGTGCAGGACGGCCGCATCGTCGCCGTCGCCTACGACGACGAGGCCCCCGGCGACGGCCCCGCCCTGGCCGCCGACGCCCGCGACGAGCTCGACGCCGCCGGCCTGGTCGTCTGCCCCGGCTTCGTCGACCCTCATACCCACTACGACGCCCAGCTCTTCTGGGACCCGCTGGCCACGCCGTCCAACGTCCACGGGGTCACGTCGATCGTCGCCGGGAACTGCGGGTTCACGCTGGCGCCGCTGCACGCCGAGGACGCCGACTACCTGCGGCGCATGATGGCCAAGGTCGAGGGCATGCCGCTGGCCGCCCTCGAGCAGGGCGTCGACTGGGCGTGGGAGACCTTCGCCGACTACCTCGCCCGCCTCGACGGCGCCATCGGGGTGAACGCCGGCTTCATGGTCGGCCACTGCGCGCTGCGCCGCTACGTGATGGGGGCCGACGCCGTCGGCCACGAGGCCTCCGCCGACCAGCTGGCCGAGATGGTGCGCCTGCTCCACGACTCGATCGCCGCCGGGGGCCTCGGGTTCTCGACCACGCTGTCGTCCACGCACAGCGACGGCGACGGCCGGCCGGTCGCCTCGCGCCACGCGTCCCGCGACGAGCTCCTGGCCCTGTGCGCCGCCGTCGGGGAGCACGAGGGCACCTTCCTCGAGGGGGCGTTCGAGGGGGGCCTCGACAAGTTCAGCGACGACGAGATCGAGCTGGTCGCGGCCATGTCGGCCGCGGCCGGGCGGTCGATCAACTGGAACGTGCTCACGGTCGACTCGGCCGTGCCCGACCGCGTGCCGCGCCAGCTCACCGCAGGCGATCGCGCCGCCGAGCGGGGCGGACGCGTCGTCGCCCTGACCATGCCGGTGCTCGTGCCCATGAACATGAGCTTCGGCACGTTCTGCGCCCTGTGGCTGATGCCGGGCTGGGGCGACGTGATGCGCCTGCCGCTCGACGAGAAGCAGGCGGCGCTGGCCGACCCCGAGGTGCGCCGCACGCTGGTCGAGGCGTCGCACAGCGAGGCCGCCGGCGTGTTCCGCCGCCTGGCCGGGTGGGACCGCTACGTCATCGGCGACACCTGGTCCGACGCCAACGCCGGCCTGACCGGGCGCGTCGTGGCCGACATCGCCGCCGAGCGCGGCCAGGATGCGTTCGACACCCTGGTCGAGATCGTGGCCAACGACGACTTCCGCACCGTGCTGTGGCCGATGCCCACCGACAACGACGACGAGTCGTGGCGCATGCGGCAGCAGGTCTGGGACGACCCCCGGGTCATGCTCGGCGGCTCCGACGCGGGCGCCCACCTCGACCGCATGTGCGGGTCGAGCTACACGACCCGCCTGCTCGCCGACTGCCTGCGGGGCCGCAAGCTGACCTCGGTCGAGCGGGCGGTGCAGATGTTGACCCAGCAGCCGGCCGAGCTGTTCGGCCTGGTCGACCGGGGCACCATCGCCGCCGGCAACCACGCCGACCTGGTCGTGTTCGACCCGGACACGGTGGGGGCCGAGAACGCCCACCTGGTCGACGACCTGCCCGGTGGCACGGCCCGCCTCACCGCCGGGTCCGAGGGCGTCGTGCGGGTGTACGTCGCCGGGGTCGCCACCGTCGAGGACGGCAAGGCCACGGGCGCGACGCCGGGCCGGGTGCTGCGCTCGGGCCGCGACACCGTCACCGTCCCGGTCTGACGGTGCACCCGCCGGCCGTCGAGCTGCCCCACCCGGCCGGCGCACGAGCCCCCGGGAGGCGCGGCGATGGCTGCCGCTCGAGCGCTCTCGAGGCAGGGACGTGCGGGGGCCGCATGCCGTTCCCTCGAGACCGTCGGAGCGCACGTCATCGCCTCGCGTCCCGCCGGGGTCGCCCGGCGCCGGGCCGGGTGGTCGGGCGGTCGGACCGGATCCCGGACACAATGACGGCATGACGTCCGTCACCGCTCCTCCCCACGGCGCCGGCGAGCCCGGCCCTCCCGGCCCGGCGGGGGTCGAGCCGGGCGACCTGCTGGCCGAGGCCGGCGGGCTGCTCGACGACGTGGTCGCCCTGCGCCGCGACCTGCACCGCCGGCCCGAGCTCGGCCTCGACCTGCCCCGCACCCAGGCCCGGGTGCTCGAGGCGCTCGACGGCCTGCCCCTCACGATCACGACGGGCGCGCGCCAGTCGTCGATCGTCGCCGACCTCGACGGCGGACGGCCCGGGCCGACCGTGCTGCTGCGTGGCGACATGGACGCCCTGCCGATGCACGAGGACACCGACCTCGACTTCGCCTCCGAGGTCGACGACGCCATGCACGCCTGCGGGCACGACACCCACACCGCGATGCTCGCCGGGGCCGCCCGCCTGCTGGCCGCCCGCCGCGGCGACCTGGCGGGTCGGGTCCGCTTCCTGTTCCAGCCGGGCGAGGAGGGCCACGGCGGCGCCCGCATCGCGCTGCACGAGGGCGTCCTCGACGCCGCCGCCGGCGGCGAGGCCGTGTCGTGGGCGTTCGCCATCCACCAGTCGCCGTCGATCCCGAGCGGCATGGTCGCCACGAGGGGCGGCCCGATCATGGCGTCGGCCGACGAGATGTTCGTGACCGTGCGTGGGCGGGGCGCGCACGCGTCGATGCCCCACCACGGCAACGACCCGGTGCCGGTGGCGTGCGAGATCGTCCAGGCACTGCAGACCTGGGTGACCCGCCGCGTCGACGTCTTCGCCCCCGCGGTCGTCACCGTGGCCCGCATCCGGGCGGGCACGACGACGAACGTGATCCCCGAGACCGCACGACTCGACGGCACCATCCGCACCGTCGACCGCCGCGTCCGCGACGAGGCCCATGCCGCGGTCCGCCGCATCGCCGAGCACGTCGCCGCCGCCCACGACATGACGGCCGAGGTCACGATCGCCGACGGCTACCCCGTGACGGTCAACGACGCCGCGGCCGCCGGCGCCGTGCTCGACACCGCCCGCTGGCTGGTGGGCGACGACCTGGCGCTCGCCATGCCGACGCCGGTGATGGGCGCCGAGGACTTCTCGTACGTCACCGAGGAGGTGCCGGGCGCGCTGGCCTTCCTCGGCACGCGCCCCGAGGGCGTGCGGCCGGCCGACGTCGCCCCGAACCACTCGAACCGGATGGTCCTCGACGAGGGGGCGATGGCGACGGGCGTGGCCCTCTACGCCGCGGCCGCGCTGCACCGGCTGGCGGGGTGACCGCGGCGGGATCCCGTGCGAGCATGAGGCGCACGGCCGACCACCGGACAGGACCGACCATGCGCGGCACGATCGACGGGGGGAGAGCGAGGCGCCGGACGGGGTGACTCCCGACGAGCGTCGCGAGCGGGGCCGGGCCGAGCGCAAGCGCGTGCCCCGCCGGGCACATGCCCAGCTCCCCGGGCCGGACGCGCGGGTCGACCCGCTGGCGCTGGTGGCCGAGCAGAACCGCACGCGCCTGCCCCAGATCGTCCCCGTCCGCTGGGGCCGCATGGCGCAGTCGCCGTTCGGCTGGCTGCGCGGTTCGCCGGTGGTGATGACCGCGGACCTGGCCGGCACCCCGACCACCTCGATCACCGTGCAGCTGTGCGGCGACGCCCACCTGCTCAACTTCGGGCTGTACGGCGCCCCCGACCGGCGCCAGGTCTTCGACCTCAACGACTTCGACGAGACGCTCGCGGGTCCGTTCGAGTGGGACGTCAAGCGGCTGGCGGCCAGCGCCGTGGTGGCGGCGCGGACCGCGGGGTTCCGGGCCGGGGTGGCGAAACGGGCCGCCCGCGAGGCCGCGTCGAGCTACCGCACGCACATGGCCCGCTTCGCCGCGCAGCGCGCCCTCGAGGTCTGGTACGACGTGATCGACGTCGACCGCGTGATCGCCACGGTGCGCCCCGAGCACGTCAAGACGCTCCAGCGCCGGGCGGCGCGAGCGCGCGACCAGACCTCGCTGTCGGTGCTGCCGAAGCTGTCCGAGGCGACCGAGGGAGGCCGCCGCCTCCGCGACCACCCGCCGCTGCTGCGGCGGCTGACCGACGCCGACCGCCTGGGCGCGATCGACGAGCTCGTCGACCTCTACCGGGCGTCGCTGGCCGACGAGCTGCGGCCCCTGGTCGACCGGTTCACCGCCGTCGACGTCGCCCTGAAGGTCGTCGGCGTGGGGTCGGTGGGCACCCGCTGCTTCGTGACCCTCCTCGATGGCTCCGGTGACGGCAGAGACCTGCTGTTCCTCCAGGTCAAGGAGGCCCCGCCCTCGGTCCTCGAGGCCCACCTCGACCCCAGCCCCTACGCGACCGGCGGCGAGCGGGTCGTGCGGGGCCAGCGCATGATGCAGGCGACCAGCGACATCCTGCTCGGCTGGTTCGAGGCGTTCGGGCACTCGTACTACGTGCGGCAGCTGCGGGACATGAAGGCGGGCGTCGACATGACGCGCATCGCCCCCGATCCGTTCGTCCGCTACTGCGGGCTGTGCGGGTGGGTGCTGGCGCGCGCGCACGCCCGCACGGGGGACGCGGCCGCGATCAGCGGCTACCTCGGGCGGGGCACGTCGTTCGACGACGCGGTCGCGGCGTTCGCCGTCGACTACGCGGCGGTGGCGGTGGCCGACCACGCCCTGCTGCTGGAGGCGGTGGCGGCCGGCGACATCGTCACGGAGGACGCCTGACCGCGATCGCCGTCCTCGCGCGGGTCCCCCACGGGCCGGCGGGCGCACGGTCGCCGGACGGCGGACGGCGGACGCCGGCTCAGGTCGCTGAGCCGGACTCGGCCGCCGCCTTGATGCGCCCGAGGGTCTCGCGCATGCCGGCGCGCAGCTCGTCGGCGTGGCTGTCCATGCCGCCGACGAAGGGGCCGGCCAGCCGGACCAGCCAGGTCCGGGCCGCCGAGGTGTCGCGGGTCTCGGTCACGACGGTGCCGCCGTCGTCGGCGGGGGCGAAGCGGTAGCCCCACACGACACCCGTCTCGCGGGTGCGGAAGGCGAACGCCGTGCCCCGTGCCGACTCCACGACCTCGTTGGTCGTGGCCCAGCGGGCGAGGCCCCGCCGGTTGAACCCGACGAAGCGGGCGCCCACCACCGGCGTCCGCCGCTTGCCGAGCCACCGCCCGCCGGTGCACTCGGGGCTCCACTCGCCCATGCGGGTGACGTCGCTGACCATGTCCCAGAGCGTGCCGGCGTCGGCCGCCACGGTCACGGAGGCGGAGTCGAGCGTCGTCGCGGCGTCGGTGTCATCCACGGCCGGGGACCCTAACGGTCGGGGCCCGGGCCCGCCGGACCACCGTGGCCGTTCGTGGCCCCTCTGCGGCGGCGCCGGCACGATGGCAGAGATCGCCCCTTGACCCTCGGGTCAGGATCGGGTCTAACGTCGGGGGAGGTCATCGCGACCGCCGCGCGACCGCCGCGCCCGACGACGAGGGGAAGCCCGTGACCGTGACGACGCACGACAAGATCTACATCGACGGTGCCTGGGTCCCGTCCCAGGGGTCGGGCACGCTCGACGTGTACGACTCGACGAACGGCGAGGTCATCGGCACGATCCCCGCCGGCACCGCCGCCGACGTCGACGCTGCGGTCGAGGCCGCCCGCGCCGCGTTCCCCGCCTGGTCGACGACCACCCCCGAGGAGCGCGCCAAGGTGCTCACCCGGGTGGGCGAGGGCCTGGCCGCCCGCATGGACGAGATCGCCACGGTGATCACCCGCGAGGCGGGCATGCCCAAGTGGCTCAGCACGATCGTGCAGGCCGGCCTGCCCATCAACTCGTTCAACACCGCCGCCTCGCTGGCCGAGACGTACGAGTACGAGTCGACGGTCGGCAACAGCCTCGTGGTGAAGGAGCCGGTCGGCGTGGTCGGGGCCATCACGCCGTGGAACTACCCGCTGCACCAGATCGCGGCCAAGGTCGCCTACGCCATCGGGGCCGGCTGCACCGTCGTCCTCAAGCCCAGCGAGGTGGCACCGCTCGACGCCTTCATCCTCGCCCAGGTCGTCGAGGACGCCGGCCTGCCCGCCGGCGTGTTCAACCTGGTCACCGGCACCGGTCCCGAGGTCGGCGAGGCCATCGCCGCCCACCCGGGCGTCGACATGGTGTCGTTCACGGGGTCGACGCGGGCCGGCAAGCGGGTGGCCGAGGTGGCCTCGCAGACCCTGAAACGGGTCGCCCTCGAGCTCGGCGGCAAGTCGGCCAACGTGCTGCTCGACGACCTCGACGACGAGGGCTTCGAGAAGGCCGTGCGCGACGGCATCGGCAAGGCCTACATCAACTCGGGCCAGACCTGCACGGCCCTCACCCGCATGCTGGTGCCGACCGAGCGCCTGGCCGACGCCGAGCGCATCGCGGCCGACGAGGTCGAGACCAAGTTCCAGCCGAAGGACCCGTTCGCGGACGGCGCCATGCTCGGCCCGCTGTCGAGCGCGGCGCAGGTCGACCGGGTCACCGGCTACATCCAGAAGGGCATCGACGAGGGGGCCAAGCTGGTCACCGGCGGGCCCGAGCGGCCCGAGGGCGAGGGTCTCGAGGGCGGCTACTTCGTGCGGCCGACGGTGTTCTCCGAGGTGCGCAACGACATGACCATCGCCCAGGAGGAGATCTTCGGGCCGGTGCTGTCGATCATCGCCTACGACGGTGAGGACGCCGCGGCCGAGATCGCCAACGACTCGGCCTACGGGCTGTCGGGCGGCGTGTGGTCGGCCGACGCCGACCGGGCCAAGGCCTTCGCCCGCCGGGTGCGCACCGGCCAGATCGAGGTCAACGGCGGCGCCTTCAACCCCAACGCCCCGTTCGGCGGCTACAAGAACAGCGGCTACGGCCGCGAGTACGGGCTGCACGGCTTCGAGGAGTTCCTCGAGACCAAGTCGATGCAGCTGTAGGGCAGCGGGAGGTCACCGGTCCCGAGCGGTCTCCGACCGGAGCAGGGCACCGACCGATCCGATCGGGGGGAGCGCCGCGGCGCTCCCCCCGGCGCGTCGGGAGGTCGGGCGCCCGGGCGGGCGCCGGGCCGCCGGTGCGGCAGGATGCGGCGGTGGGGGACGGGGGAACGCCTGACCGCCGCCGGGCGTGTATGAGGTGATGCGGACCCTGCCCGACCGCGCCCGTCCGCCGGTCGACGCGCCGGCCGACGCCCCGCGCCCGACCGGAGCCCCGGCGCCGGTCGCCGCCGCCCGCCGTCCCGCCGGCGGCGCCGCGCCGGCCGGTGGCGCCGCGCCGCATCCCGCCGGCGTGGGGTCGTCCGTCGGCGTCGCCGCCGCCGTGGTGCTGGTGGGGGCCGTCGCCGCCGCCGTCGACCCCTCGGGGCTGCGACCGTTCACCACGGCGCGCTGGGCGGTCGTCGGCGTGGCCGCGGCGGTGGCGGCCGCCTCGGTCCGGTGGCGCCCGCCCCGGTGGCCGGCCGTGGTCGGGATCGCCTTCCTGGGGTGGACGGCGGTGGCGACGGCCCTGGCGGTCGACCCGGTGACGGCGGTCGTCGGGCATCCGCGGCGGCACCTCGGCCTGGCGGGCTGGGCGGTCTGCGCCCTCGCCTTCCTGGCGGGCACGGGCCTGGCGACGCCCTGGGCCCGCCGGGCGCTCGGCCGGGCGGCCGCGGCCGGGGCCGTCGTCACCGGCGCGATGGCGGCCGCCGACCTCGCCGGCTGGGACCCGGCGGGCATCCGGTTCGCGGCGGCGCGTGCCGGTGGTCTGCTGGGCCAGCCCCTGTACCTGGCGGTCGCCGCCGTGCTGCTCGGCGCCGTGTCCGCGGGCGTGGCGGCCGACCGTGACGAGGCCCGCGGCTGGCGGTGGGCCGGTGGCACCGGCGCGGCTGCGTGCGCGGTGGCGCTCGTCGGCTCGCAGACCCGCGGCGTGTGGCTGGCCGCGGGAGCCGCCGGGGTGCTGGCGGTCGTCCTGCGCCGGCCGCGGGGAGCGGCGGCCGGGGGGACCACCGGCTCCGCCCGTCCCGCCGCCCGCGTCCGGGGCCGCCCGGCGGTGCTGGCCGGCGCTCTCGCGCTCGCCGTCGTGGCCGCGGCCGGCCTGGCGGTGGTCGCGCCCCGGCTCGCCGGCCTCGCCGATCCCGACGCCGCCGGCGGGCGGGGGCGGGCCGACGAGTGGGCCGTGGCGGTCGGCGTGGTGGCCGACCACCCGCTGACGGGGGTCGGGCCCGAGGGGTACCGCATCGCCGCCCCCGCGCACGTCGACGACGCCTACGCCCGGCGCCACGGCCGGGAGGAGGTGATCGACCGGGCCCACAGCGGGCCGCTCGACGTGGCGGCCACCGCCGGCATCCCCGCGGCGGCTCTGTACGTCGCCCTGCTCGGCCTCGTGGCGGTGGCGTGCGGGCAGGCCGTACGCCGGCGCCGCGACCCGGTGCTGGTGGCGGCCGCCGTCGCCCTCGTGGCCTGGATGCTCCAGCAGCTCGTGGCGTTCCCGATCGCCGAGGTCGACCCGCTGGCCTGGCTCCTCGCGGGCGTCGTCGTCGCCGCCGGGGCACACGGGACCGCCGCGGCCCCCGACCGGTCCGCACCCGTCGACCACGGCCGGTGGACCGCGGGGCGCATCCTCGCGGGTGTCGCCGCGGCCGTGCTCGCCGTCGGCGGCCTCACCGCGGTGGCGGCCGACCGCGACCTGGAGGAGGCGGACGCAGCGCTCCGGCGCGTCGACGTCGCCGGGGCGCTGGAGGCCGCCGACCGGGCGACGCAGCGCCGCCCCGACGACGGGGACGCGTGGTACCTGGCGGCCCAGGTCGCGGCCACGCCCCCCGGGCTGCCCGCCGTCGACAACGCCCTCGACCGGGTCGAGGCGGGGCTCGACCGGCTGCCCGCCGACCCGGCGCTGCGGCGGCTCCACACCGACCTGCTGACCGAACGTGCCGTGCGGTCGTCCCTCCCCGCCGACCTCGGCGTCGCCGAGGGCGAGGCGCGGGCGCTCGCCGGTGCCGACCCGTCGTCGCCGGTCGGGCACCGCGACCTCGGGCTCGTGCTGGCGGCGACGGGCCGCGACGCCGAGGCGCGGCGGGCGCTCGCCCGGGCGCTCGACCTCGACCCCGACGACGCCGCCGCCCGCGCCGCGCTCGACGACCTCGACGACCTCGGCGGCGGACCGCGATGACCGGCGCCGGGAACGCCGACGGGCCGCCAGGCGTGTATCCGGCGATGCCTGCCCGACCTGCCACGACAGTCGGTCCGCCCGCCCGCCCCGGGGCCCCGTCCGCCCGGGGGGCGCCGCTCTCCCCGGGCGGGCCGCCCGAGCCGCTGGTCGGCGAGGACTCCGGCGTCGCCGGGGCCCGCGCCGCCCCGCTCGAGGTCGACGACTTCAGCGCGTTCTACGAGAGCACCTGGCCGGGCGTCGCCCGGGCCCTCGCCGTGGCGCTCGGCGACCGCGACCTCGCGATCGACGCCACCGACGAGGCCATGGCCCGCGCCTACCCCCGCTGGTCGCGCCTGCGCGGCTACGACAACCCGGGCGCCTGGGTCTACCGGGTCGGCCTCAACTGGGCGCGGTCGCACCGGCGCCGCCTCGCCCGCCGGCCCCGGGTCGTCCACCCGACCGACGAGCACATGCCCCCGGTCGGCGACCCCGCCGTGCACGCGGCGCTGCTGGACCTGCCGGTGGCGCTGCGCAGCGTCGTCGTGTGCCGGCTGCTCCTCGACTGGTCCGTGGCCGACACGGCCACGGCCCTCGGCGTCCGCCCCGGCACCGTGCAGAGCCGGCTGCACCGCGCCCTCCGCTCGCTCCACGACTCCCTCGACCACCTGAGGTGACCCCCATGTCGTCCGAAGACCTCCTCCGAGATTCCCTGCGCGACCAGCTCCGCCACGAGGCCGACCTGGTCGCCCTCCCCGCCCGCGACCCGGCGGTCGCCGTCGCCCGCGCCCGTCGCCGCCAGCGGAACCGCCGGACCGCGCTCGGCGTCGCCGCGGTCGCCGCGGTGGTGGCCGGCGTCGTCCCCGTCGTGGTGGGCGGGGACGACGGGACCGACCGGACCGTGTCGTCGTCGAACGCCGGCCGGCTGCCCCGCACCGGCCCGCTGGCCTTCGACTGGCAGGCCGCCGACGGCGGGCTGGCGCTGGTCTCGTCGTCGTTCCAGACCGACGACGGCACCGTCTACGCCCTCTCGACCGCCCCCGGCTTCACCGGTGTCGGCACCGACGAGTGGAAGCGGGCGCTCTACCGCCTGGGCGACGACGGCACCTGGGAGCCGATCGACCTCGACGGCGACCGGCCCCGGGCGATGGACGTGAGCTCCGACGGTGGTGCGCTCTATGCCATCAGCACCGCGCCGGGCGCGTCGGACGACGCCACCGTGCCCCGCCTGTCGGCGTCGACGGACGGCGGCGAGACGTGGGCCGGAGAGGACCTCCCCCCCGTCGACCCACCGTCCGACCAGGTCACGTGGCACCAGGACCGCTACCTGTCGATCGAGACCGCGGGGGACACCACGCTGGCGATGGTCACGACGCAGTTCCGGCTCGACGTGCCGGCGTCGTTCCCCGAGTACGCCGGCTTCACGGACGTCGCGGTGGGGCCCGACGGGCTGGTGCTCACCGCCTACCCGCCGCCCACCACGGTCGACGCCCCGGGCGCCGCGGTGTTCACGCCCGACGCCGAGGCGCTCGAGGCGTGGGTGCAGCAGCGGCGGGCCGAGGCCGTCACCCCGCCCGCCACCGCGGCGCCGCCGACGACCACCGAGCCGGCGCCGGAGTGGTCGACGACCACCACCGCGGCGGCGCCGGACGCGCCGGCACCCACCACGCCCGACACCCCGTCGGCGCCGACCGCGCCCCCCGAGACCCGCACCCTGACCTGGGCCGAGCTGGGACTCTCGGGGCCCGACGACCTGGCCCCCACGCACCAGCTGGTGCGGCACACGGGCTCGGGCTGGGAGGCGCTCGACGGGGTCACCGGCCTGACCGGCGAGGGCCTCACGCTGGCCGCCGCCGGCGACCGCTTCGTCGCCGACGGGTCGGACGGCACGATCGTCGTGTCCGACGACGGCACGTCGTGGACGCCGGTGCCGCCCCCGCCGAGCGACAGCCCGGGGTTCCACCAGGTGACGACCGTCGGACCGGCCCTGCTGGCGGCGTCGCCCGGCCAGTCGCAGGTCGCGGTCTCCGACGACCTCGGCGCCACCTGGCAGCCCGTCGACCTCACGGCGGCCGGGGTCCCGGCCGGGTCGTTCGTGCAGTCGGTGAGCAGCGGCCCGCTCGGCGCCGCCATCGTGCTCACCGGACCCGACGGATGGGATCCGCTCCTGGTCGTCTCCGGCGACCTCGTCGACTGGACGGCCACGCCCGTCGCCGACATCGTCGGTGCCGACACCAACGCCACCGTCGAGGCGACGGTCGGGGCCGACCGCATCGTGGTCACGGCCACCCTGCCGCCCGCCACGCCGGACGGCCCGTCGGCCGGCCGCA
>Ga0111539_10001617_pt1 | contig 30090 bp, 31 predicted proteins | sample RhiMethybrSRZTD1_FD_79667 | JGI IMG/M metagenome (GOLD analysis project Ga0111539, IMG submission 79667) | Populus rhizosphere microbial communities from Tennessee, USA - Rhizosphere MetaG P. TD hybrid SRZTD1 (version 2) (version 2) | ecosystem: Host-associated > Plants > Roots > Rhizosphere >...
GACGATCGATTTCAGGACGCTTAACGTGCTGGCACGTGGTACAGGCTCTGCTCATGCCGGCAGGCTTACCACGTCTGGGTTATTGAAGCGTTTATCTTAATGAAAAGTTAAAACTTTTGTGCGCCGTTCACTGATTCGCGGACGGAAATAGCCCTCTCGAAAAAACCCGTTATCTGGAGTTTTTGCCGAGCGGCCGTTCCGATTGATCCTCGGAATAATCATCCGATAAAAGTGCCGATTAATCGGTCAAACAATCGCGACTACTCTTTTTTTCGCACGCCATACCGCGATCCGAAAAATTCCCGAAATCTTGCGGCTTACTTTTCAGACCGCGTCCGCAACGCCACTCCTCCGGCAACTCCAAAGCCGACCACGTAGGTCCATCCCTGCGTGAAATCAAACAGGTGCGAGTTGAACAACGAGCCAACAAGGTTCTGCACCACCACAACAAGGCCAATCCACGCGGCAAGGCCGCCGCGGCGAAATAAGATGAGATGGGCCACCCACATGGCCCACAGCACCGCGATACCGAGGACGCCGAGTTGTATTCCAACGGCGAGCGTCTGATTGTGCGGATTGGCAGCGGCGACGCCCGCTGCACCGGTCTGACCTGCGGCGGCTTTTTCAAACAGCGTCCGGATCGAGCCGGTCCCGTGACCGATCACCGGCGCCTGCCGCATGAACTCGGCCGATTTCTTCCAGAATTCCAGCCGTTCGCCGGTTGACGTTCTTGTGTTTGTCTCTTCGTATATCTGCGCTTCGATCTGAAGCGTTTCGGTGCGGCTGCGCAAGTACGGGGATGACATCCAGGCGATGATTCCGAGAACGATCGCCGCGACGAGTAACTTCGTAATCGTCTTTACATTGCGGATCTTGAGCGCAAGCAGAGCGAACAGAACGAAAATCGTGACAAGCGCGGTGCGCCCGGTCGAGAAATAAAAGATATTCGCAAGCATGGCGAGGATGACTGCCGCACAGGCAAACGCCCACGGCCAGCGCTTTTGTTCGCCGGTGCTTACCATCAGATACAACAGACCGAAGATGCAGATGACAAACTCACCGCTCTGGGTCGCGGCGTTCTTCACAATGACATTGTCTAAATGCAGGAATGTTGCCGCCAGCGGCGGCACGGCGATGACAATGGCCGTAACGGCCAGGAGTGCAACACACGACAAGAGATAGCCCGCGAAGACCCAGGTGCCGCGCTCGGATCGACGGAATTGAACCAGCAGCAACGGTATCGCCAGCAGCTTGAGAAACGAATCCAGTCCCTTCCATCGCTCAAGCCATGTCACATCGGCCCACAGCATCCCGGCAACGCCCAGCAGCACCAGCAGAACCGGCAGTCCGCCGGCGGGCGTCAAAATTTCCCGGCGAAGTTCGTCCCAGCGAAGGACTGGAACCAGCGCGAAGAACCAGAGGCCAACGAGAATGGCGGTGGCCGACGTCGACCATGGAAGCGACACCGCGATCGCAACGGCAAGAACGTCCGCCGCTGTTGCGAGATTCTTCCGGCTCTCGGTCGTCCAAAGCCCGGCCATGGTTCAGGTCGCCCGCGCGGCAGTTGTCGATGGACCTTGCAGCGACGACAGCCCGCGCACCGCCCGCACGCGATCGCCCGCCAGGACATCGGCAAGCTTGTCTTCATTCCGCGCCAGCTGCGAGCGTTCAGCCTCGGGATGCCAGAGATGGATCACACCGGTGGCAAATATGCCGTCCTTCCGGCGAACACCGGCGTGAAAAAGCCGGGCAATGATGTCAGAGTCTTCTTTTCCCCAGCCGCGGTAGTCCGCATCGAAGCCGTCGACACGATCGAGATCGGACCGCCATATGGCGAGGTTGCAGGAGCGCGCGCCTTGCCAGGCGTTTTTCCGGAGTCGCCGAAGAACGCCGAGCGGCAGCGTGAGAAGGGCCGACAACCGGTTGACGCCGCCACGCGAGCGTTCGCCAAGCCAGCGCCCAGTGCTCCAGGTTTCCGGAGTCCGGCTCTCTCGCAGCACCCTCGTCGTCAGTGCCGGTGAAAGCAAGACGCGGTTGCCGGTCACGAACCAGCCAGGCTCTGCCAGCCGCCGATGCGTGCCGACGAAATCGGGCCGTACGATGCAATCGCCGTCCAGGAAAATGCAGTAGCTGCCGCGCGCCGCGAGAATTGCGCGGTTGCGGATCTCCGCCGCGCGAAAGCCCTGGTCGGCGTGCCAGACATGCTCGAGACGGTGCGCAAACTTCGGCTTCCAGGCATCGGTCAGCTTCGCGGTCGCGGCTCCCGAGCCGTCGTCAGCGATGATGACCTCGAAATCCCGGTCGCCTTGGATCGAAAGCGACCGCAGCACCGCATCGAGCGCGTCTTCGCGGTTGAACGTCGTAACGATGACGGAAATCAGTTCGGCCACAGGCGCCCTCTCCTTCCGGCTTTAGCCGAAGTCGCTCATGTCGACAAACCCCTAGGGCCGGCGCACGCCTCGATGTTAACTTGTCGCCGACTCCAGAGCCTTTACGGGCAAGCAATTATGCAAAAAATATCAGCCTATATCCTCACTTTTAATGAGGCGGAAAAGATCGAGGCGGCCGTGGCGAGCGTGTTATGGGCCGACGAAGTCGTCGTGGTCGATTCCTTCAGCGTCGACCGCACCGCCCAGATCGCGCGCGCCCTCGGCGCTCGCGTCGTGGATGTGCCGTTCAGAGGCTTCGGCGACTTGCGCAACCGCGCGATCGAAGCCTGCGAGTTCGAGTGGATCTTCAGTCTTGATGCCGACGAGCGCTGCACCGAAGCGGTGCGCGACGAGATTCTGGCGTTGCTGGCAGCTTCGCCGCCGCACGACATTTATATGGTGCCCCGGCGTAGCTACATGATGGGCCGCTGGATCAAGGGATCGGGGTGGTATCCGAATTTCCGTCAGCCGCAGCTCTTCCGCAAAGGCAGCATCCGCTACACGCTCGAGCCGGTGCACGAAGGCTACGACGTCGTCGGCAGCCGGTCAGTCGGCAGATTGAAAAATGCAGTCTGGCAATTCCCGTTCCGCAATCTCGAGGAAGTCATCAACAAGATGAACCGCTACTCGACGCTCGGCGTGCCGAAGCTCGCGCATAAACGGGTGTCGATGGGAGGCGCCCTCGGCCACGGCATCTGGTCGTTCCTGAAACACTATATATTCAAGCTCGGGTTCATCGACGGCTGGGCCGGCTTTGTCATCGCCCTGGGGAATTTCGAGGGCACTTTTTATCGCTACGCGAAGCGCTACGAGCAGGCGCAAGGGTGGAAGCCGCCGGATAGCCAGATGATCCGGCGCGAGACTAGTCCCTGACCGGCTTGCGCACCTGCCGCGAAAGATTGCGCAGCATTCGAAACGGCAACGCCAGATAATATTTGCGCAGGATTTCCCAGCGATCGGCCCAATGGCAACTGATCGCGGAATCGCGAGGCACATACCAGCCATTGTTCTCGTATCGCCGGATAATGCGGTAGCCGGCCGCATTCAGATATCGATGCTTTGACAGGTCGGCGACGTGGTCCTCGATCATGATGAGGCGTGGGCGCCACCGCGCAAGGTCGAACCCTTGCAGCACCTCGATCTCGTGGCCTTCAACATCGATCGACAGGAAATCGAACGCAGCGGGGCTGCCCGCCTCTTCGAGAATGCTGTCGAGGGTGCGGACGGGCACGCGGATGACTTTTTCGGGGGTTGCCCCCGGCGCCATGCTGCGCCGGTCGAGCGACGACAGCGGTCCGGCGACGTGCAGCGACAACTCCTGCCCGGCCTTCGCGGGCGACGAGCAGGCGACCGCGAAAACCTTGCCCTTGCGTTCGGCGCGCAGCGTCGCCGCCAGATCCGGCTGCGGCTCGATGAGCACGCCGGTCCAGCCCTGCTGCTCCAGATGCCAGGTCTGCGAGCGCTCACGCGGATCGTTGGCGCCGACCTCGACGTAATAGCCTTTGATATTCCCGAAAAAGGCGGCCACCAGCCGCGTTTCCTGGTCGGACGAAAAGCGCGCCAAGGCCGAAACTTTCAGCCCGAGCGCGATTTCGGCGCGCGCGTACGCTCGACCATCGAGCTGGTGGAGTGGCCGGGTACCAGATCGATCAGGATGATCTCGCCGCCCAGCGCTTCGACGATCTCGCGGCCGACGACCTGCTCGCGGGTATAGTCGGCGCCCTTGACGAGCACCGTCGGCTTGACGCGCGCGATCAGCTTCTCCGGCGTGTCTTCCTCGAACACCGCAACGAGATCGACGGCCTCGAGCGCCGCCAGCACTTCGGCGCGCGCTTGCACCGGCTGCACCGGGCGGCCCGCGCCCTTAAGCCTGGTCACCGAAACGTCGCCATTGAGGCCGACGACGAGCCGGTCGCAGGTCGCGCGCGCGCCGGCCAGCAGTTTGACATGGCCCGGGTGCAACAGATCGAAGCAGCCATTGGTGAAGCCGACCCGAAGGCCCTGCTTGTGCCAGTCGGACAAGTGCTCGTCGAGAACGTTCCAGTCGAACACGATCTTCTCTTCGGGCGCGAGTGTCGCCGCAGGCAAAATCCGCGACCGCAATTCGGCGACCGACGCCGTCGCGGTGCCGCGCTTCCCGACAACCACGGCAGCGGCTGCATTGGCCGCACGCATGGCCGCCTCGAAATCGGCCTGCATCGCCAGCATGGCCGAGACGACCGCGACGACCGTATCGCCGGCGCCCGAAACATCCCGTACACGCACCGGATAGGCCGGCACGTGCACTGGCGCAGCTTTGCCCACGAGGCTCATGCCGGCTTCGCTGCGTGTCACGAGAACGGCCTGCGTCCCGAGAGCATCGCGCAGCTCGCCTGCGGCTGCCGCTATTTCATCATCGGTGCCTGCCGCCCTGCGGGTCGCGTCGGCAAGCTCCTGCCGGTTCGGCGTGATCAGGGTCGCGCCGCGATAGATCCCGTAATCGCGGCCCTTCGGATCGACCACGACCGGCTTGCCCCGCTCGTTGGCCGCGTCGATCACCGCACGAATGACGCGGGGCGTCAGCGCCCCCTTGGCATAGTCGGACAAGATGACCGCGCCCACGCGCGGCATCGCCTTGATGACATGCGCGATGAGCGCATCCTCACTGCCGGCATCGATGGCGGACGGTGTTTCCCAATCGGCGCGCAAAAGGTGCGTCGAGTGGTGCTCGGACACGAAACGGACCTTTCGGGTCGTCTGCCGCTTGCCATCGATCACCAGGTGAAATTCGATCAATGGATGAGTGCCCAGCGCCTTGGTCAGGGCACTGCCTGCCTCATCGTCGCCGACCGCCCCGACGAATATGCAGCGCGCGCCAAGCGCCACGAGGTTGCGCGCGACGTTGCCGGCGCCGCCGATCATGAGCTCGGAGCGTTTGACCGCAATCACCGGCGTCGGCGCTTCCGGCGAGATGCGCGATACGTCGCCGTAGACGAATTCGTCCAGCATCAGGTCGCCGACGCAGAGAACCGTCTGCTTGGCGAGCGCCGAAAGATGTTTGTCGAAATCGTACATGGCCCTACCGGTAGCGGTCGTCGCGGTCGAGATAACCGGTGACGTATTGGCCGACGGCCGCTTCGAGCGGCGTGAAGCCGGCATTATATCCGGCGCGGCGCAACCGCTCGACCCGCGCCTCGGTGAAGTATTGATATTGTCCGCGGATCGCCGGAGGCATGTCGACGTATTCGATATTCGCCGGCTTACCCAGCGCCTTGAACATGGCACCGATCATATCGCGGAAACTCTCCGCCTTTCCGGTGCCGACATTGAAAATGCCATTGATGCCTGTTGCCTCCAGCAGCCACCGCAGGACGGAAACCGCATCGTCTACATAAATGAAGTCGCGGCGCTGGTCACCATCGGCGATGCCGTCACGGTGCGACTTGAACAGCTTCACCGGCTGGCCCGACTTTGCCAGGTCAAAGACCTTGGCGAGAACGCTCGCCATGCGCCCCTTGTGATATTCGTTCGGGCCATAGACGTTGAAAAATTTCAGCCCGACCCAATGTGGCGGCATTTTCTCTTTCTTCACGCAGCGATCGACCACGGCAAGATCGAACAGGTGCTTGCTCCATCCGTAAAGATTCATCGGCTTGAGGCTTCGCAACGCCTCAAGCGACCAGTCATCGTCGAAGCCACGGCTGCCGTCGCCGTAGGTCGCGGCTGAAGACGCGTAGATGAATGGCGTGCGCGTCAGCGTGCACCAGTCGAGGAGCCTGAGCGAGAGGCGGAAATTGTTCTCCATCACCAGATCGCCATCGGTTGCGGTGGTGTCGGAGATCGCACCCATGTGGATGACGGCATCGAGCTTGCGCTTCTCGAGCCATGGCGCGAGCTCGGCGGGCGGCACAAGATCCACGACCTGATGCCTGGCAAGATTGCGCCATTTGGCGTCGTCGCGGCCAAGCAGGTCGCTGACCACGACATCGGTCGAGCCCGCCTCGTTGAGGCTGGCGACGATGTTCGATCCGATGAATCCGGCCCCACCGGTGACCAAAAACATTCTACCCCTCGCCGGCGATTGAACTTTGCGGCAACCTTTGCCCCAGTCGGCGGCCCGGCGCAATCATATGCCGTTTGGGCCTGCAAAACGCTCACAACAGGGTAAAAATCGCGACTAGACATGTCGCTGGTGCGCAGGGTAACGCCCTGCTTTGCCCGCCCCGGCATTGGGGCGCTACGGGGACGCGCGGCGCGGGAGCCATGAGTCACGAGTTCAATCAAGCCGCTGCTCCGGTGGTGATCATCCCTTTCGTGTGGATCGGCGACTTCGTTCGCTGCCATTCGGTCGTCAAGCTACTGCGCGCGCGGAATCCCGATCGGGCCGTCGATATCGTCAGCAGCACCCTGTGCGCCCCGCTCGCCGACTACATGCCGGGAATCCGCAGGACAATCGTCGCCGACCTGCCCCGCCGCCGTCTTGGAGTCGCACGACAGCGCCAACTCGCGGACCAGCTGCGCGAAGGGAAATACGGACAGGCGCTGGTCATGTCGCGCAAATGGAAGGCGGCGCTCGCGCCATGGCTCGCCGGAATCCCGGTACGGACCGGTTTCGCCGGAGAGTTCCGCTTTGGCCTGCTCAACGATATTCGCTTCGGCGAACGCAGGCTGCCACGCATGATCGACCAGATGGGCGCGCTGGCACTGCCGAAAGAAGTCCCGCTGCCGGCCGAGTGGCCGTTGCCAGAGCTGACAGTGCCGGCACATGACGTGCAAACGTGGCTCGCGCGGCAACGGCTCGCAGGAGAAAGCCGGCCGATCGTGGCGCTGTCGCCGGGTGCGGTCGGTGCGGGAAAAGCGTGGCCGGTTGTGCATTACGTCGAATTGGCCAAGGCACTCGCCATGGACGGCGCATCAATCTGGATTCTCGGGGGACCGTCGGAGACTCCGCTGGCGAAAAAAATCGTCGCGACGGCCGGAGACCGTGTGCGTGACCTCACCGGATCGGACTTGCGCAACGCAATTCTGGCGCTTGCCGCGGCCGATGTTTCGGTGACAAACGATTCCGGGCTGATGCATGTATCAGCCGCCGTCGGCACCCCGACGGTGGCTATCTTCGGGCCGACCAGCCCCTGGCATTGGAAGCCGCTCAATCCGGTTGCCGCGATTCTGGAACCGCCGGGCGACGACGAAGCACGGCAGCGCGCGCGCAGCGAGGGTAATGACGCAGTCCGCCACCGGCGCACCGACGACGTTGCTGTCGGCGATGTGCTCGCGACCGTGAAACAGGTTCTTGCCGCGGGGAAAAGCGGCGTAAAATAGCGCATCAATCGCATGCACGTTAACGAAATTGGCCGCCGCAACCTGACGAAACGTACTTTTCCATGCTATCAGAGCGATATGGCGACACCGAAACCCGCCCAGACAACGACTGACCGCGCACAGGATGCGATCGCATCGGCTTTGCGCACGCTCGAAGCCGAGGGTAGCGGCATCGACGCCCTTAAGGCTGCGTTGCGCGACGGGCTTGGCCGTAGCCTCGCTGATGCCGTCGATACCATCCGCGGCGCGCAAGGCCGGGTGATCGTGACCGGCATGGGCAAATCCGGTCACGTCGCGCGCAAGATCGCGTCCACTTTGGCATCGACCGGCACGCCTGCGTTTTTCGTCCACCCCAGCGAAGCGAGCCACGGCGACCTGGGAATGATCGCCAACAACGATGTTGTTCTTGCGCTGTCATGGTCGGGCGAGACGGCGGAGCTGAAAAATATCACCGACTATTCCCGGCGCTACGGCATCAAGCTCATTGCGATGACGGCGATCGCCGACAGCGCGCTCGCGAAAGTCGCCGACGTGGTTCTTGTGTTGCCGCAGGCGCGCGAGGCCTGCCCGCACAATCTCGCGCCGACGACGTCCTCGCTCATGCAGCTTGCACTTGGCGATGCGCTGGCGATCGCGCTTCTTGAAAGCCATGGTTTCACGGCGGTCGACTTCGGCCTCCTGCACCCCGGCGGCAAGCTCGGCACGCTGCTCAAGACCGTGCGCGATATCATGCACACCGGCGCGACGATGCCGCTTATGCCGCTTGGCACCCGCATGTCCGACGCCATTCTGGAGATGACCACCAAGGGGTTCGGCTGCGTCGGAATCGTGGATGGGCGCGGACTGCTGACCGGCATCATCACCGACGGCGACCTGCGCAGGCACATGCGCAACGATCTCCTCGATACGCGTGTCGACGACGTCATGACCCGCAGCCCGAAGTCGGTGCGGCCCGACCAGCTCCTGAGCGAGACGCTGGATATCCTCAATTCAATGAAGGTGACCGCGCTGTTCGCCGTCGAGGCCGGCAAGCCGGTCGGAATCATCCACGTGCACGATCTCCTTCGCACGGGCGCGGCATAAAAATCACCCTGAGCGGACGACTTTCGCAACTGCCTCGATCACGGCATCGACCGCCGGCGGCGCTCCGTCAGTACCGAGTATGGCGATGGGTCCGCTGCCGACCGGCCCCGTGAGGCCCGGCCGACTGCCGGTGAAGATCGCGACCAGCGGAACGCCCAAAGCTGCGGCAAGGTGCAACAATCCTGTATCCACGCCGAGCACGAACTGCGCGCCGGCGATCAATGCCGCGACCTGGTCGAGCGGCTTGCGCTCTTCGAGGCGCGCACCGGGAACCGCAGCGGCGATGCGCTCGCTGCGTGCGCGCTCCAAATCAGTGCCCCACGGCAATCGCAGCTCGATATGTCGGTCGAGCTTTTTCCCCAGGGTGATCCAATGCTCCTCAGGCCAAAGTTTCTCCGGCCGAGCGGTGGCGTGAAGCAACAGTCCATAACCTGAGGCTGTCCGGGAAAACCGCGCGCGGTCGAGACCAAAATCCGGCGCGCCTTGCGGCGAATAACCAAGGGCAAGTCCGCTCAGAGCTCGGTTGCGCTCGACTGCGTGCAAATCGCGGCTGACACGGTACCGCACATCGTAGAATGCCGATGCCAGCGGCTCGCGAATGCTGGACGAATCGTAGCCGTGACGCCGTCCCCGCGCCGCGCGCGCGATCAATGCGGAACGCAGAAGCCCCTGCGTATCGACGATGTCGTCGAAATGCAGGTCACGGACGGCGCGCAGGCTGGCGGCGATCTCACTCATGGTCGACGGCGCATACAGAGACTTTCGCCAGCGCCGCCAGGCGACCGGGATGACATGGCTGACCGCGGGGTGGAGTCGCACGAGCGGCGCGAAGGCTTCCTCGACGAGCCAGGCAAAGGCCGTCTGCGGGCGCGCCTTGCGGGCGTCGACAACGGCCGGCATATGATGAATGACATCGCCGAGCGAAGATGTCTTGATGAAAAGGACGTCGGGCATGGTGCGTTTGTGGCACCCATATACCGGTCATTAAGGATGGCCGCCATAACCATGCCATCGGGTGGCGCGATCAAGAGGCGGTTTTTACTGTCGGCTGGCACATTGCCGCACGGGCAAGGGGCAACGGAATGACAATTCTGGTGACGGGAGGCGCCGGCTACATCGGCAGCCACATGGTGCACGAACTCGCCGACGCAGGCGAGCCCGTCGTCGTGCTCGACAACCTGTCGACCGGTTTCCGGTTCCTGATCCCGACATCCGTTCCCTTCGTTGCGGGCAGCACGGGCGATCGGCCGCTGGTCGGCGAGGTTATCGCTCACCATCGCGTCAGCGCGATCATCCACTTTGCCGCGTCCATCGTGGTTCCGGAATCGATCGCCGATCCTCTGGGGTACTACAGCAACAACACAATGAATACCTGCGCGCTGCTGGACGTTGCCATAAAAGCCGGTGTCCGCGAATTCATCTTCTCGTCGACCGCCGCCGTATACGGCAACGCGGGTGACGCGCCCGTGCGCGAGGATGCGCCGACTGTTCCGATTTCGCCTTACGGCACGTCGAAGCTGATGTCCGAGATCATGCTTCACGATGCGGCCAAGGCGCATGGGCTTCGTTTCGTCGCGCTTCGCTATTTCAATGTCGCCGGCGCCGACCCCAAATTACGCACCGGGCAGGCAACGCCGGCCGCAACGCATCTGATCAAGGTTGCGTGCGAGACCGCAATCGGCAAGCGGCCGAAAATGAACGTATTCGGGACCGATTACCCCACGCCGGACGGCACCTGTATCCGCGACTACATCCATGTCAGCGATCTTGCCAAGGCGCATTCAGCAGCGCTTGCTTATTTGCGCAACGGCGGCGCGAGTGCGACGTTCAATTGCGGATACGGCCACGGCTCTTCCGTTCTCGAGGTGATTGTGGCGGTGCGGCGCGCGAGTGGCCAGGAATTTCCGGTGGAGATTTCAGGCCGCCGTCCCGGTGATCCGCCCTCGCTTGTGGCGAACGTAGATCGCATCCGCTCCGCCCTGTCGTGGCGCCCGCAATTCCAGAACCTCGATACGATCGTTGCCCATGCACTCGCGTGGGAAAAGCAGCTGGCGGCCCGGCGAAAGAGCGCGGTGGCCTGATTAAAGCCCGGCGCAGGCGGTTTCCGCCAATTTCCAGAGTTTTGGCTTGAAAAATTCTTTGCTGACAGGCAAGGAAACGCGCATCCCTGCCCGATATGTCCTATTAACAGCCCGACAGAGGGCGGATGAACGAACGCAACTTGCCCACGGCCGAAGAGCGCTACCGTGCCCTGCCCCTGATCCGGCGTTTGCTCGCGGAACAGGGCCTGGTGCATTGGCGCAAGTATGCGATCGCGTTCATCTTGATGGCGGTGTCGGCCGGCTGCACCGCATTCAGCGCCTACCTGATCGGCGACGTGATCAACCAGGCTTACGTCAATCGGAACCTGCCGGGGATCATTTTCCTCGGCGCAATCACTGTCGTCCTGTTTTCGGCGAAGGGCCTCGCCACGTACGGCCACAGCGTGGTGCTGTCGCGCATCGGCAATCGCATTGTCGCGGACAATCAGCGCGCGGTTTTTTCGAAGCTGCTCACCGAAGGGCTCGGCTTCTTCTCGGACCGCCATTCAACAGAATTCATCGCCCGTCTTTCGAGCGGCGCCGCGGCCGCGACACAAGTCATCAATCTCCTCATTACCTCGGTAGGGCGCGACCTGCTCTCGCTGATCGGACTGGTCACGGTGATGGTGGTGCAGGATCCGGTCCTGTCGTTCTTCAGCTTTGTCGTGGCTCCTCCCGCATTCTTCGTTCTTCGCAAATTGATCCGGCGCATTTATTCGATCGCCCGCACCCAGTTTCACGGCGGGACACGCATCATCGAAACCTTGCAGGAGACGCTGCAAGGAATCCGCATCGTGAAGGCCTTCACCCTCGAAGACACCATGCGCGAGCGTTTCGACCGGAATGTCGCGGCGGTCGAGCACGAGGCCAACAAAATGGCTCGCGTGTCCAATCGCGCCAGCCCTTTGATGGAAACTCTCGGCGGATGCGCCATTGCGATTGCCATCACCTATGGCGGCTATCGCGTGATCGATACGGGCGCCACGCCGGGTCAGTTCTTCTCCTTCATTACGGCGTTTTTACTGGCCTATGAGCCGGCAAAACGACTTGCCCGACTCAACATAGAGCTCAATAGCGCCTTGGTCGGCGTGCGCATCCTGTTCGAAGTCATTGACAACCCGCCGAGCGAAGCGCCCGACGACAACAAGCCCGGGCTGCAGATCACGACCCCGCGGCTTGAATTTAAGGACGTGCATTTCGCCTATCGCACCGAGGAGGCCGTCCTGCGCGGCATGTCCTTCGTGGCCGAGTTCGGCAAGCTCACGGCACTGGTTGGCCCCTCGGGGGGCGGAAAATCGACCGTATTCAATCTGCTTCTGAGATTCTACGAGAACGAACGCGGGTTGATCACAATCGACGGTCAGGACATTTCGAAGGTATCGCGCCGCTCGCTGCGCCAGCACATCGCCTATGTCGGCCAGGAGGTGTTTCTGTTCCGCGGCACGATCCGGGAAAACATTGCGTTTGGAAAACCGGCTGCCAGCGAGGACGAGATCGTCGCCGCCGCCAAGGCGGCCTATGCCCACGATTTCATCCTGTCATTTCCGCGCGGATACGAAACTCCGGTCGGCGAGCACGGCCTGCAACTGTCGGGGGGGCAACGGCAGCGGATCGCCATTGCGCGCGCGCTCATCAAAAATGCGCCGATCATCCTGCTCGACGAGGCGACTGCCGCGCTCGACTCGGAATCCGAACTGCAGGTGCGCCAGGCGATGGAACATCTCTGCCAGGGCCGCACGACGCTGGCGATCGCGCACCGGCTGCACACGGTGTCGCACGCCGACAGGATCTATGTCGTTGAGGACGGACGCGCCGTCGAATCCGGCCGCCATGACGAATTGCTCCGCAAGGGCGGCCGCTATGCATCGTTCTACAGCCTGCAGCTCGAGACACAGGAGCCGCATAGCCCGGTCGTCGCCGTTGCGTCATCGTAACCCCGCGCGGTTGACGGCGGCGCACTTCACCTGATACGCACAGCCGTCTTTCACCCGGCAGCCGTCTCGCGCGGCCGGGCATCCTCCATCAGCAAGAAAATCCAACGGCCAACAGACATGTCCGACAGCCGCCACGTCATTTCGCCCCCGCCCCAGGCCACGATCGCGGTCGCAGGAACCGATAAGGTCTTTCCGGTTCGCCGCATCTGGTGCGTCGGGCGTAACTACATCGAGCACATCCGCGAGATGGGCCAGGACGAGCGCGCGCCGCCGTTTTTCTTTGCGAAGCCTGCCGATGCGATCGTTCCCGATGGGGGCACCGTCCCCTATCCCTCGCTCACGAAGGACATGCACCACGAAGTCGAGCTGGTGGTCGCGCTGAAAAGCGGCGGCCGGAATATCCCCGTCGCCAAAGCGAATGACTGCATCTACGGCTACGCGGTCGGCATCGACCTCACCCGCCGCGATCTGCAGATCGCCTCGCGCGACGTGAAGCGGCCGTGGGAGGTCGGCAAGGCATTCGACCACTCAGCGCCGTGCGGACCCTTGATGCCGGCAAGCAAGATCGGCCATCCGGCCAAGGGCAAGATTGTCCTCAAGGTCAACGGCAAGGTGCGCCAGGATGGCGATCTCAACCAGATGATCTGGAACGTGCCGGAGACAATCTCGAAGCTGTCCGAAATGGTGGCGCTTGAAGCCGGCGATGTGATCATGACCGGAACGCCTTCCGGCGTTGCGGCCACGGTTGCCGGCGACAAGATCGAGTGCGAGGTCGAAGGGGTCGGCAAACTCTCCGTCACCATCGGCCAGCCGCTGAAATAGTTCGGCTATAACCCGAGATAGGCCTGACGGACGCGGTCATCGCGGAGCAGTTGCTCGCCCGATCCCGCGAGCGTGATGCGGCCGTTTTCCAGCACATAGGCGTGGCTCGCGAGCTTCAGCGAGACCGCAACGTTCTGCTCGACCAGCACACAAGTGAGGCCGTCGCGGTTGAGATCGCGCACGGTGGTGAGCACGCTTTGCACGATCGCGGGCGCAAGCCCAAGCGATGGCTCATCGAACATGATGAGCTCCGGATTACCCATCAGGCAACGCCCGATCGCGAGCATCTGTTGCTCGCCGCCCGAAAGCGTCCCGGCGGCCTGATTCCGGCGCTCGGCCAGGACCGGAAACATTGCATAGACACGGTCGAGATTGCGTTCGCGCCCGGCATTGGCGCGCGGCACCAAAGCACCCATCGCAAGATTTTCAGCGACAGTGAGCGTCGGGAATACCTGCCTTCCCTCCGCAACCTGGCCGATACCGAGATTGCAGACCTTATAGCTTGGCCATCCGGTTATGTCCGTACCCCGATAAAGGATGCGGCCGCGCGAAGGCTTGTGCATTCCGGCGATGGTGCGGATGAGCGAGCTCTTGCCCGCGCCGTTCGCTCCGACAATCGTGACGATCGCTCCCTGCTCGATCTCGAGCGTGATGTTATCGAGCGCCTGCGCGTCGCCGTAAAACACGTCGAGATTTTCGACGCTGAGCATCAGCCGACGGCCTCCGCGCCGAGATAAGAGTCGATAACCGCGGGGTTACGTACCACCGCATCCGGCGTGCCCTCCGCAATCGCCGCTCCATGGTGAAGCACGAGAACGCGCGCAGCGAGGGCCATCACGGCGCGCATGACATGCTCGATCAACAGGATTGTAAGCCCCGTTTCGCGGTTGAGCTCGCGCAGGGTCGCAACGACCACGTCGACTTCCATCGGCCGCAGGCCCGCCATCACTTCATCGAGCAAAAGCAGTTTGGGGCCGGTGGCAAGCGCTCGTGCAAGCTCCAATCGCTTCCGATCAGGCAGCGTCAGCGAAGAGGCCGTCTGATTGCGCTTAACGTATAAATCAAGCCGACGCAGCACGTCGCGGGCGTGCTCGCGTGCATCATCGACGTCATGGCGATGCAGCAGGGCGCCGATAATGACGTTGTCCTCCACGGTGAGAGCGGGAAATGGCCGCACGATCTGAAATGTGCGGCCGATGCCACGCCTGCAGATCTTGTCCGGCGCAAGACTTTCGATACGCTCTCCGGCAAATGTGATGCTTCCGCTCGTCGGCGCGAGCATTCCGGCGACCATATTAAAGAGCGTCGTCTTTCCGGCGCCGTTCGGCCCGATCACCGCAAAAATCTCGCCGCCGGCAACGTCAAATGTCACGCTGTCGACCGCCAGCAGGCCGCGAAACTGCTTGGTAACTCCATTGACTGAAAGGAGCGCGGTCATTTCTGCCGCTCCGCCAGACCGAGCTTCCGCGCAAGCCAGGGCCATACCCCGTCGGGCATGGCAACAACAACGAGCAGCAGGATTGCGCCGAACACCACCTGCTTGATGCCGGGAACGTCGATGCCGAACGATTCCAGCAGGCTTCGCAGTCCCTCCCCGAGGATTTCAATCAAAAAACTCCCAAGGATGGGGCCGAACAATGTGCCGACTCCGCCGGCGATAGGTCCAAGGATGATGTCGATCGAGCGGGAAATATTGAATACCTGCTCCGGAAACAGGTTGTTGTAGTAGAACGCGTAAACCACGCCGGCAAACGATGTCATCGCGGCAGAGATCACGACTGCGATCATCTTGTAATGAAAGACGTCGATGCCAACCGAACGCGCGGCTTCTTCATCCTCGCGGATCGCCAGCCAGAAATATCCGATGCGGCTTTTCAGCAGCGCCCGGCAAAAAACAAACGCCAGAACGGTCGCGGTCAGCAGCACGTAATAGAACATCACCGGATGGCCGCGCAGCTGCCAGACATCGTTACGGGCGTATTGTGCAACGGGTAAAAACAGCCCCGATGAGGCATTGGTCCAACCGAAATGATCGAAGCCGACCCGTGCGAATTCGGCGAACGCGATGGTGAGGATGGCGAAATAGACGCCGGCAACACGGAAACGGAAGGCCAGGAAGCCTATAAAGGCACCGGTGAGTGCCGCGACAGGAATTGCCACAAGCAACCCGATCCAGGGGCCGATACCAAAATGGACATAGAGCGCCGCCGCGGTATAGGCGCCCAGCCCCACATAGAGCGCATGACCGAGCGACAATTGGCCGGCAAAGCCCATCATGATGTTCCAGGCTTGCCCGGTGTAGGCAAAGTACAGGATCAATATCAGCACGGTGAGCACGTAATCGCCCGCGAACAGCGGCGCGACGAGAAAGCCGACAAGGAGCGCGCACAGCAGCAGCAAGGCGCGCGCAGGGACACCAGCCGTCAGCCGCCGGATCATGCCGCCCTCTTGCCCATGATGCCTTGCGGACGGAAGAGCAGCACCAGAACGAGGATGGCAAAGGCAAACATGCTCTTGGCGGATGGCGTGAATAAGAGGCCTGCCATTGCTTCGGTAAGCCCAATCAGCACACCGCCGACGAGCGCGCCGGGCATAGAGCCGAGGCCGCCGGTGATAACGATGACGAAGGCGAGCAATGTATACGCGGGCCCCGCCGCGGGGGTGACGTCGAAGATCAACAGCAACATCGGCCCCGCGGCGCCGACGCAGGCAGCGCCAAGGGCGAATGTCAGCGCGTAGAGCCGCTTCACATTGAGTCCGACCACCAACGCCCCCGTGTAGTTATCAGCGCAGGCGCGTATCGATGTGCCAAGCATCGTGCTGCGGAAGAAAACGAACAGCGCAGCAGACACTGCCACCGCAGCAAGGGCGGCATAGGCTTTGGTGGCGTCGATGATCAGCCGGCCGAACTGAAAGCTGTCAAAGGCGTATGCGACCTGCACGTTCTGTGAGTTCGGGCCGAACATAATGAGAAGCCCGTTGACGATTATAATTGCTATTCCGACCAGCAGGAGGAACTGGCTGTGCTCGGGGCGAGTGATGAAAGGATTGATCAGGCCTGCCTGCAACACATAGCCAAATGCAAACAACACCACCGCGATCGGGATCAGCATGACCAGCGGATCGAGACGGAGCGCCGAAAACAGCGTCACCGCGATGTACATCGCCACGGTCATCATCTCGCCGTGGGCGAAATTGACCACGCGTACCACACCGAAGATTACCGACAAGCCGAGCGCCATCAGGCCATAGACAAGGCCCGTCAGCACGCCGCTGACGGCGACATTGAGATAGACGTCAATCGGCACGGATGAATCCTAGTAGGCAATTATCCGGCCGCCTAACCTGGCGGCCGGAACGCAGTCGCAGCGATGCTTATCAGCCGCGCTTGTCGTAAGGCTTTAGCGGCCATTCGGGTTTTGCATTGGCCGCCTCTTTTGGCGCCAACGTCACCAGCTTGCCGCCGCGATTCTGGATCGCGGAGCCCTTCAGTTTGTCGTTCTGGCCCTTGGCGTCGAACAGGATGCCCGGGCCAGGGCTGACATTGTTGGTGATATTGGTTGTACGAATGGCGTCGGCGAGCGCCTTCGGATCCGCTGAGCCGGCGCGTTTGTAAGCGTCTGCGGCGACCAGCAATGCCTCGAACGTATAGACATGGTTGGTCGACATGCTCACGCCGGGATGCGCCTTCGCCAGCGCGGCTTCCAAAGCTTGGCTGAGCTTCTTGTTGGGATCGTACCAGGGCACCAGGCTGATCGGACCGTCCGAAAGCTTGCCGAGGGTCTTGAGATACTGATCCTCGTACCATCCTGGACCGATAGCCAGCACCGCCATCGGGTTCCAACGCTGTTTGACGAGCTCGCGCGTGAGCAGGATCGCGTCGTTGAGACGGCTGACGGCGATGAGCGCTTCAGCGCCGGTCGCCTTGGCTTTTGCGATCTCTACCGAGAGATCTCGCGCAGTGGGGTCGTATGCGATTTCCTGGAGAATTTGATAGGGCATTTCGAACTTCGGGAACATGGCGCCCATGCCCTTCTGGATCGACGTGCCATAGGTGTCGTTGACATGCAGCATGACCGCCGTTTTCGGCGCCGAGCCGGTGATCTGGAAAACTTCTTTTTGATTGAGGAAGGCATCTCGCAGGATCATGGCCCCGGTCGGGAAATTGCGGAACACGAACTTGTAGCCCTGCTCGGTGATCGGCGGAGCTGCCGCAATATTGATGACGAGTGGAATGCCCTTTTGCTCGGCCACCTGCGCAATTGCTGAGGTCTGTCCGGAGTCGAATGCGCCGACGAGCAGCTGCGCTCCCTCGCCGATTAATTTTTCCGTCCGCGAACGCGCAACATCCACATTCGTTTCCGTGTCCGCATTCATGATCTGAAGCGACGGCAGACCGAGATCCTTGAGAATGCCCGCCGAAATGTCGACACCACGCTGGCAGTCTTGCCCGATGCTGGCCTGATAACCTGAACGCGGCAGAAGCACGCCGACCTTGAGAGTGGCGCCCTGCGCGCGAACGATGTTGAACGGTGTGGTCCCCGCAACGATGCCGGCGGCACCGAGCCCGGCGCTGAAAGTTCGGCGGGTCACGGCCGTCTTCGACTGAGATTTCTTCTTCATCGGATATCCTCCCTGGCCGAGCACGCGGCCCTTGCTCCGGATGATGCCGGATTTTTTCCAATCTTCACAAGTTCAAACCTCGGCCGAAGCGACCTTCGCGCGGGCCGTTCGCCCTTTTCCCAATATTCACCTGGACATATTGTTGACTAGGACAACAAATTTCGTCAACACCGTTTAGTGACGACCGGGACAAGGCTACCCCATGCCTGACGCCAAACACGCGATCAAACGGGCCGTGCCGCTGCGCAAAACGCCGCAGAAGCGCACGAGCGCGCTCATTATCGATCTCGGCGTTCTCAGCGAACGACTCGGTTATTTCATTCGCCGGACGCAGCTTTGGGTGTTCCAGGACTTCATCCGCAGACTGTCATCGCTCGACCTCAGCCCGGCTGAATTCTCCGTCCTGGTGGTCATCGGCGCCAATACGGGACTGTCCCAGTCGGAGCTCGCAACGACCCTGGGCATCGAGCGGGCGCGCCTGGTGCGCCTGTTGCATCGTCTGGAAAAACGCGGTCTGACACAGCGGCTGCCATCGTCTGCCGATGGTCGCCGTCATGCGCTGCGGCTTACCGCGGACGGCCAGAAAATTCTGGTGCGCGCCAAAATACTAGCCGCACAGCACGAAGCCGCATTGAAAGAGAGGCTAGGCGCCGACCGCCACCGGCTGTTGCTTGAAACGCTACGGGCGTTCTAGGCACCGCCAAACAGTCGTTCAACCGCCATCGCGATGCGGAACAGGCGATTATCCTGGCCATTGCGGGCAACCAGCATCAGGCCGGCCGGAAGGCCGCCTTCGCGCGGGATCGGCACCGAGATGGCGCAGAGATCAAAGAAATTCACAATAAGCGTATTGCGCAGCAACATCGCATTTCTGCGGGCGAATTCATCGGCCGGCGCCAGCTCCTGCATCGTCGGCGCCACAATCGGGGTGGTCGGCAATGCCAGAATGTCGATGTCGGACAGCCGCGCATCCATCAGCCGGATGAGCTGCGCGCGCTGCCGCACCATATCGATGTAGTCGGCGGCACTCACGTTGCGTGCCCGCTCGAGCCGTACCCGCACGTTCGGGTCAATGTCGTCGGCACGACGCGACATCAGCTCCCGATGGATCGAGAATGCCTCTGCCGGCTGCACGCCGCCCTTGCTGTTGACTTCGGCCATATCGGCAAGCAATGCGAGTTTTTCTTCAGACAGACGCGCACCGGCTTTGCGCAATTGATCGACCGCACCAGCGAAACGCTTCGACACGGTCTCGTCGAGGTTCTCCAGCGGAGTGCCCTGCACGATACCGATGCGGAGGCCGGCCAGCTGCGTGGGCTCGAGCGGCGCGAAATCTTCAGCCGCCATGACGGCATCGGCCTTGGCGCAGGCCTCCACCGTGCGCGCAATCGGGCCGATTGAATCGATGCTGTACGACAACGGGAAAGCGCCGTCGGTCGGGATGCGCTGCCGGCTCGGCTTATAGCCGACGATCCCGCAGATCGCCGCCGGGATCCGGCATGAGCCGCCGGTGTCCGAGCCAATGGCGATCTCGCACATACCGTCAGCGGCCGAGACCACGGCGCCCGACGATGAACCGCCGGGAACGCGCTTGCGGTCGGCGGGATTGGCCGGCGTCCCGAAATGCGGATTGGCGCCGATGCCGGTATAGGCAAATTCGCTCATGTTCGTTTTGGCAACGATGATTGCCCCGCCGGCGCGCAGCCTGCGCACGACCGGCGCATCGGCGGTGGCTGGCTTTCGTTCCTCGGCGAAAATCCTCGACCCTGCGCGCGTAACCTCGCCGGCGACGTCGAAAAGATCCTTGATGCTCACAATCGTGCCGTCCACCGGGCCAAGCGAGATTCCGGATTTCGCTCGCGCATCGGCGGCATCGGCCGCGGTCTTGGCCTGCTCACGATAGACGGTGAGGCAGGTCCGTGCTCCTTCCCCCTTCGGATCGTCGATGCGGGCAAGCGCGGCCTCAAGCCGTTCGCGTGCGGAATTCCGTGCCATGGGGATTGCCTCTGCTGATCGGTACCGGCGGCAACTGTCGGGCCATTTTTGCGTCCCGTCCAGCCCACCGATCGACCATCGGCCTCTGTTCAGCCGGGGCACGCCTGTGCAATCAATTGGACCGGAAACGATCGAGAGAGGCCACCATGACCGCCAAGGGCAAGCACTCACCGCCGGGCAAGGGCAACATCTACGCCAAGGCGAACGAGGTCATCGTGAAGATCACGGGCGATGATACCGCTCAAACTTTCGAGGTCGTCGAGGAGAACTGCAAACCCGGATTTCAGTCGCGCGCGCACTACCACATCAAGGCCTACGAGACGTTCTACCTGTTCGACGGCAGCGCGGACTTCCGGGTCGGCGACGAGTTGTTCCACGCCACGAAAGGATCCTGCGTTCACATCCCGCCCGGCGTTCCGCATCAGGTGACGTCGAAAGAAGGCGTGCGCATGTTGATGATCTACAGCCCGGCCGGTACTGAGGGAATGTTCGCGGACATGCACGCGCTCACGCAGGATCAACTGATGAACGCCGAACTCACCAGGCAACTCGCACTTAAGCATGACACGGTCATGATCGAGCAGAGCAAGGACGGCCGCGGCAAAGGTACGATTTTGGGCTGACAAGCCCGGTCATAATTAATCCTCAGAATTATCAACAGCGATTCTTCGGCCTTGCCTCGCCACATGGTGGAGGTAGGCTTCCCGACAGGTCGCCCATCTTCGGCTCTGCCGAACACGGATGGCCGCCATGACCGGACTGGACATGGGACGTGGGTGCTGCTTGCAGTATTCGTGGCTCATGACTACCGGCCCTGGCTCTCAGTAACTGGTACCTCCGCTGCGGGTTTCGGCCTGCGCGCCAGGAATGGATCCGAGAGCTTGTGACGGGTGGACGACGGTCTGCCCGTTATGGCTTTTAGGAGACCCGTTCGCGAGTGCCCTCGCCGGTTATAGGCTCGCGCCGTCGAATTTCTTCACCTTGAATTGCTCGACGTCGACGCCGTCCAGGCAACGCACGTTAAGCATCACCATGTCCCTGCCGCCGGGTCCCTTGCCGTAGGCGTAGGACTCGATGCCGCACGTCTTGCAAAATGGATGATGAATCGCACGCTTGTTGAACTGATAGTCGGTCATTTCATTCTCGCCCGACAGCAGCTTGAAGTCCGACATCGCGACCGCGGACAGCAACGGGCCGACCTTGCGGCAGCGCGAGCAGTTGCACGTGATCACTTCGCCAATATCGGCTTGCGCTTCGTAGCGGACCTTTCCGCACTGACAGCCTCCGGTGTAGGTCCTTTTCATCGTTCGCTCCTTTGCCGGCCGTCAATTGTCACCAAAGTTCGTCGAAATTCAGCCGCCGCAAAATCAATTTCTGCTGTTCGCAATACGTCATGAGCAACTCAAGGCATTTCCGGTTGGCATCTTTGCCGAACGGCGCGGTGTCGATATGCCCGGAGGGCGGTGCAATTTTTCGGCCTTCTTCGAGCAACCGATAAAGTTCCGCGACGGCTTTTGGATTTGACCGGACAAGATCGTCGGTCACCACGACCATGTGGTTGACGGGAACAAGGCCGTGCTTGCCATACCAGTTGCGCGCAGCGGCCTCCGGATCAGGGATAATGCTTTGCAGCCGCGGATCCTTGGGCAGTGCGGCACCATAAACCGCTGCGTCCAGTTCACCGGCAATCAGCATGTCGGTGATGTCCTGGCCTTTGCGAGCGCGGATGACGCCGGGCGGATCTCCGGCCTCGGCGACATGTCCATCCTCGAACGTCACCCATCGCACGCCGCCGAGATCGACGCCGTAGTCGTTTTCGAGAATGCCGCGAATCCAAACGCCCGTGGTCTGGCTGTACGAACGCACACCGATGCGCTTGCCCGGAAGTTCGGCCGGCGCAAGCTTTCCCCGCTCTGCATTAAACAACATCGTGCCATGCTGGAAACGCGCGAGCATCGCAGCCGGCAGCAATGTGAGCCCCTTGTTGTGATCTTTTGCCTGAAAGTACGTCACGAGCGCCATCTCGCTGGCATCGAAGGCATGCTCGCGGACCATCGGCTTGAAGGCCTGGTACAAAGGCTTAACCTCGACAAATTCGAGTTTCAGCCAGGGCGATGTGATCTCGCCACGCTTGAGCGGCAGCGTATGCGGATAGTCGCCGAGCGCGACGCGCAATGGTGTGCCGCCATTTGCCATTGTGAGATGCCTCCGCTTGAACCGCTGCCGACGGCTTGACCGCCCGCCACTCAACCTAGTTTAACAAGCCGACATGTAAAAGGAGTGGCGGCATGGCGGATCAGAAGACAGGGCTTGTCGTGACGGCCCATCCCGGTGATTTCGTTTGGCGCGCGGGCGGAGCGATCGCTTTGCATGCCAAGCGTGGCTATCGGGTCAAAATCGTCTGCATGTCATACGGCGAACGCGGGGAAAGCCAGTTTGCCTGGAAAGAGCCGGGCGCCACATTGGAAAAAGTAAAAGCCGGCCGCAAAGACGAGGCCGAGCGCGCAGCGAAACTCCTCGGCGCCGAGATCGAATTCTTCGACTGCGGCGACTACCCGCTGAAGCTCAACGAGAGCCATTTCGATCGCATGGTCGACATCTATCGCGAGATCAACCCGTCCTTCGTGCTGACGCACGCGCTTGAGGATCCGTACAATTTTGACCACGCCAATGCGGCTCACTTCGCCCAGGAGACGCGTGTTGTCGCCCAGGCGATGGGCCACAAGCCCGACGCCAAGTACAAATATGCGGCCCCACCGGTGTTCCTGTTCGAGCCGCACCAGCCGGAAATGTGCAACTACAAGCCCAATCTCATTCTGAAAATCGACGAAGTCTGGGAGCAGAAGTACAAGGCATTCCAGATCCTCGCCGCGCAAAAGCATTTGTGGGGCTATTATGAGCGGGTCGCTCTCAACCGGGGCATCCAGGGCAGCCGCAACACCGGTGTTCCGATGACCTATGGCGAGGCGTATCAGCGACTGTTCCCGACCGTTGAGGAGATTTTGAAATGAAGCCCGTCGTCGTCCGCAACATCAAACGCGCCGACAGCAACGCCATTGGGACACTCGGCGCGGTCGGCGTGTCCACGGCACACGAGGCACTGGGCCGGTCAGGATTGATGAAGCCCTACATGCGGCCGATCTGGACCGGGGCGCAGATTGCCGGCCCTGCGGTCACCGTGCTGGCACAGCCAGGTGACAACTGGATGATCCACGTCGCGGTCGAGCAGTGCCAGAAAGGCGATGTCCTGGTTGTCGGCTGCACGGCGGACAATTCCGACGGAATGTTCGGCGAGTTGCTTGCGACGGCATTGCGCGCGCGGGGCGTCGCCGGACTTGTTATTGACGCCGGCTGTCGCGACGTCCGGCCGATCTCGGACATGCGCTTTCCGGTCTGGTCGAAAGCCATTTCGGCAAAAGGCACCGTGAAAGCCACGCTTGGTGCGGTCAACGTTCCGGTCGTTTGCGCCGGCGTCAACGTTGAGCCCGGCGATGTCGTGGTTGCGGACGACGACGGCGTCGTCGTGATCCCGAAGAAAGTTGCTGTCGAGACCGCGCAGAAGGCGCAGAAGCGCAAGGACGATGAGGACGGCAAGCGCAAGCAGCTCGAGGCCGGCACACTCAGTCTCGACATGTACAAGATGCGGGAGCCGCTTGCGAAAGCCGGTCTGATCTACATCGACCATGCGGAGGACAATTAACGACGGTCGTGTACAACGGCGCGTTAACACGCGACGCACTCAAAATATAGTCACGCAAAATTCGTCATCCGTTCGGATGCCGAGCCGACTTTGAAACATAATCTGCTCTCGTCGTCGTGCAAAAAATTTTGCAGGCGACGACTCTCGCTTGTCTGCAAGCGGTCCGGATTTTTGGAAATTGCACGCGCGCGATCGAAGAGGCTTTTAACAGGGCGCCGCTAGTGTGACCGCGTTGCAGTCACATGGAGTATGCAGATGTCCAAAGTGTTCGCTTTTCTTAAAGACGAGTCAGGCGCGACCGCGATCGAATACGGTTTGATCGCCGCCGGCATTTCGGTTGTGATCATTACCGCGGTGCAGGCGGTTGGCGGTAACCTGAATGGGGCCTTCGCCACGATCGCGAGTAAACTTCAGTCGGTCAACGGTGGTGGCGGCGGCGGGAACTAACCCGTATCCTTCAAACTCGCTCAATGAACTGACCACCTCAGGTAGGATGCAGGAGCGGCCGGCGATAAGGCAGCTTCCGCAAAACGAACCAAAAAGGTCGCTTGTTACGCTCCTGGCGACCTTGCTGGTCTGAACCCGATGGTGTTCGGGTCAGGAGAAGCCGCCGGCAACGGCGGCTTCTTTCCTTTGTCCGCGCTTCAAAAGTCCGGGCGAAATTTCCGGGCGGCCATCGCTCCAAGGATGAGAAACGCGATCAGAGCTACCGCCTGCGCAATCAGGAACGGCGGCTCGGATTGCGTCGGTGCCAGCTTTTGCAACGCCGGCAGTTTCTGGAAGGACTGCACGATCAGAACGAACACGTTCAAATAAAGCGCCATCAGCGCCGTCGTGACGTAGATCCATCTCCACGCCCCGCTCAGGTGCTTCAGGTAGAGCGCAGCGAGCGCGATCACCAATATCACGATTGATATCAGGCCAAAGACGATGGCTGGGGTGAGGCCGCTTATCGGAAACATGAAGCCGGTCACGCTCGTAAGAATAGTGGTGACAAGAAACACTGCTGTCCAGCCGGGCAGCCTGCGGGCACGGAGCATCCCAGCCAGTACAATGAGGCCGCTGGCGATTGCAATCAGGCTGATAGCGGTGTGAAGAATGGTGAAATTCTCAATCGACAGCCCGGCAATCATCGGACACCTCCGCCCCAAGGCGTGCAGCTGAGAGGCACTAGCGGTTGGCGGCGCTCCAGGGCGCGATACGGCGGCCGATCCATTTCAGCAATGTGGTCAGCGATACGCCCAGGACCATCAATACGATCACGGGCACGAACGTCTTATCCATCGCGAAAACATTCGCGTATTTCGTGATCATGAATCCAAGGCCGGAAATCGTCGTGTAAAACTCCGCGATGATCATGCCGATCAGACCGCGGCCGATGGCAAGGCGCAGGCCCGCGATGATGTAGGGCACCGCAAACGGCAACAGCACGTCGCGCCACATTCTCCATTCGCTCGAGCGGAAAGACTGCGCGACTTCGATCATGCCTTTGTCGCATTCGCGCACGCCCTGATAGGTGTTGATCAGGATCGGGAATACCGCGAACAGGAAGACGACGATGATCTTGGCTTTCAGGTAGATGCCGAACCACAGAACGAGAAGCGGCACAACGGCAACCAGCGGCGTCGCGTAAAGAGCGTTGATGGGCAGGTCGAGCGCCCAGTCGAGCCGACGAATCCGCGCCATCGCAACGCCGAGCGGGATACCGACCACAATGGCGGTAACCAGGCCGTAGACCATAACCTCCAGGCTTTGCGCCAGAAAGTACGGCAATTCGCCGGAAACGGTCGTTTCGTAGAAGGCTATCGCGATGTTACTCGGCGAGGTGAAAAAGATCGGGCTGATAAAGGGGGCGACGATCTCCCAGACGATCAGGATGGCAACGACAAAGCCGTAACGGTAGAGCGCGGCGTGCTCCCACCAGGGCGTTTTGACCACAGCCTGCGCCTGCGTGCTGCCGGCGATTGCGCCGGTGTCGACCTGCTGGGCAATAGTCATCGTCATCCTTTCGTCGCGCCCTACGGCGCGGTTCGTGTGGCAGGCGCCACCCGCGGCGCGGCGCCTGCCATTTTCGTGAAGCGTTTACTTCAGAACGCAGCGGTGGGGCAAACCGGCCCTTTCCACTCGCCAAGCTGCTCAATGGCTTTCTTGGCAAAAGTAGTATCGACCACGTCGTCGTATGTCGGCGTCTTGCCCTCTTTGATATTGCCGACCTTGGTCATCAACTCGGCGGTGAAGTTTATGCGCTCAGGGCTCAAGCCGGTATTGGCGTCCCAGATGCACTGCTTGACCAGGAAGTCGAAGCTTTCGGCCAGAACCTTTTCCGGGTAGCCCGTCTGCTTGACGAGGATCGGGATGATCTTGGCCCGATCCGAGTACATGATCCGGGTGGCCTCGATATTGGCCGTGACAACCTTCTGCACGACGTCGGGATGATCCTTGATCGTCTTTTCGGTCGCGGAGAGGAATGTATAGAGCGTTTTCGGCTGCAGTTCCCACATGCGCGCGATGGCGTGCAGGTCCGGAACCTTGCTCTTGGCGAACATCTCCTGCTCGACGTGCAGGATGGCGGTATCGACCTGGTTGGCCACGAGCGCCGGAACGTCCTCGCTCGCGATGGTGACGAAGTTGACCTCCTTCGGATCGATCTTGGCCGCACGCAGCACGCTGCGGCTGAGGAGGTCGGCGAAGCCGCCCGGTTCCTGGATGCCGATGCGCTTGCCCTTGAGATCGGCCATCGTCTTGATCTCGGCGCGCACAACCATCGACGCTTCAAATTTCGGCAGATTAGCGGACAGTGCTTTCACCGCCGCTCCGTTCGAGCGGCCGATGATCGTCGGGGCGCCGGGAGTAAGGCCGAATTCGATATTGCCCGCGAGCAGCGCGCGATAAACTTTCACGCCGTCGCCGAGCGACACGATGTCGACGTCGAGCCCGGCTTTTTTGTAGAGGCCCAATTCTTTGGCGACGATAGTCGGCATATGGACGATATTGGGCGGCGACGTCGGTATGCCGATGGTAATTTTCGTCTGCGCCTGTGCGACAGCCGGCAGCATGATCGCAGCGGCCAGTACCGCCAGCGATGATTTGAATTTATGCATCTTTGCTCCTCCCTTAATTTTTTATCGTTCGCGCGCGAATAGCTCATCGTGAATGCGGGGGATTTTGCCCCATTGTCAGTGCAAAAACAACGAAGCTCGGCACCTTAGTCCCACCTGAACTGCAGCCTTTGACCGACGGCCAATGCAAGGGTTAAGGCACTTATCTGACTAATGAGCGGTGGCGATCATGGCGCGATTTGTCAGCGAATACGGTAAAACCACCGAGCCGGCGCAAGCGGACGGCCGGCTGGATGCGCCCGCTTTTCACCGCAACCACGAGCCAATTTGGTCGGCTGTCGGCGGCTTTCTCGCGACGCAGAGCGGCGATCTTCTGGAAATCGGCAGCGGCACCGGCCAGCACGCCGCCGCATTCGCTCCGCGTGCACCCGGAATTACCTGGTGGCCTAGCGACATCTACGACTCTCACCTCAAGAGCATCGCCGCATGGCGCACATATTCGGGCGTCGCAAACCTGCGTCCACCCCAGCGCATCGATCTCAGCGATCCTGATTGGAGTTGGACCGGCGACGGCGACCGCAATGCGCTGCTCACAGCGATGCTATGCATCAACGTCCTGCATATCTCGCCCTGGCGCGTGTCAAAGAATCTGTTTGCAGGAGCAGGCCGATTCCTGCGAAAGCATGGCCGCCTGTTTGTGTACGGCCCATTCCGGCGCGATGGCGCGCATACATCGCCAAGCAACGCGGCATTTGATGCCAGCCTGCGGGCGGAGAATCCCGAATGGGGCGTGCGTGACCTGTCGGACCTGAATGGATTCGCCAAATCTGCCGGCTTGACGGAGGCGGAGATTTCACGGATGCCGGCCAATAACCTGGTGCTGGCCTTCGCGCGAGCGCTTGGGCAGAATTGAGTCTAGCGACGGCAACACAAGAAGACCTCAACCATGCAGCCTGAACCGATCCGCGACATTGCACACCTCGGCCATGTCGAGTTGCTGACGCCGAAATTCGAGGAGAGCCGCCGGTTTTTCATCGACATAATGGGGATGACGCAAAGCGGAGAAAAAGACGGCAGCGTCTATCTGCGCGGCTGGGACGACTATGAGCGCTATTCGCTCAAGCTGACGGACGCAAAGACGTCCGGTCTCGGCCATGCCGCGTTCCGGACCCGCTCACCGCAGGCGCTCGAACGCCGCGCTGCTGCGCTCAAGGGTTCGGGCTTTGACATCGGATGGACGGATGGGGATCTCGGCCACGGCAAGACGTTCGTCTTCAAGGATCCGGACGGCCACAGATTCGAGATCTACTACGACACCGAATGGTACGAGCCACCTCGCGAATTGCGGCCCGCGCTCAAGAACCAGGCGCAGAAGTTTCCGGCTCGCGGCATCAACGTGCGGCGCATCGACCACTTCAATGGCCTGGCAGTGGACATCAAGGCCAACCGCGAATTCTTCCAGAACTATCTCGGTTTTATGTTGACCGAGCAGATCGTCCTCGACGACGGCACGGAAGCCGGCATGTGGATGACGGCGACGAACAAAAGCTACGACTTCGCCTACACACGCGACCACACCGGCACGAAAGGACGCCTGCACCACGTCACGTTCGCGCTGGATGCGCGCGAGGATGTGCTGCGTGCGGCCGACATCTTCCTGGAGAATGGCGTGTACATCGAAACCGGGCCGCACAAGCACGCAATCCAGCAGACTTTTTTCCTGTACGTGTATGAGCCGGGCGGCAACCGGGTCGAAGTTTCATGCGCAGGCGCGCGGCTCGTGCTCGCCCCCGACTGGAAGCCGATCACCTGGACCGAAGCGGAGCGAAAGAAGGGTCAGGCCTGGGGCCTGCAGACGATCAAATCGTTTCACACCAAAGGCACGCCACCCGTTCCCGGCGTTCCGGACTCCTGAGGAAGCTTGCGTTATGAATCGCCGTAATACCCCGCGAATTTCCTTTATCGGTTTCGGTGAAGCGGGACAGGCAATTGCCTCCGGCCTCAAGGACGCCGGCGTTGAACGCATCGCAGCCTGGGACATCCTGTTTCCTGAACAGGCCGGCGCCCCTCTCAAAGCCGCCGGCGAAGCGATCGGGGTGCGTGCGGCCGCTTCAGCCGCCGATGCCGTGCGCGAGACGGACATCGTTATCTCTGCCGTCACGGCCGCATCGAGCGTGGACGCCGCGCGTTCCGTTGCCCCGCACCTGAAGGGCAATCCTTACTATCTCGACATCAATTCGGTTTCGCCCGGCCGCAAAAAAGAGACCGCCAAGCTCCTGGACGAGCGGGCCCGCTACGTCGACGTTGCGGTGGTTGCCGCCATTCACCCGGCCCGGCACCGGACGCCTCTCCTCATCGCCGGCCCGCATGCGGAGGAGATTTCGCCTTTGTTGCGCGAGCTCGAGATGCAGCTGTCGGTGGTTGGTCCCGAAACCGGCTCGGCGGCGGCCATCAAGATGATCCGCAGCGTGATGATCAAAGGCATCGAGGCGCTGACGCTGGAATGCTTCCTGGCCGCGGCGCGGGCCGGGGTTTTGGACGAAGTGACGACGTCCTTGAAGAACAACTACCCGACGCTCGATTGGGGACAGATCGCCGATTACAACCTCGAGCGCATGGCCAGCCACGGCACCCGGCGGGCAGCCGAAATGGAGGAATCGGCCGCCACGTTGCGCGAGCTGGGGCTCGACCCGCTGATGGTACAATCGACCGTCGAACGTCAGCGTGAGATGGGCACGATCGGCAAGCTTGAAACGGTACGCGCCGCCTTGAATTCCGGACGAGCCGCTATCCTTAGCGCGATAAACGCGGCAACCAAAAGCAGGCATTGACCCTGCCCCACATGAATGCACGTTCAGGTTTGAGGGCGGCCATTTCAGCTTAAATTTCTTGTCATTGTGGCGTGCCACCTTCTACTATGTTCCGTCCAAAAACTGGTGGGGAGGAATAAATGAAGTTCAAAAATCTTGCATACGCCACGTTCGTCGCGGCGGCTGCCGTCGCTTTTGTAATCGGCTCGGCCGTGCCCAGCGAAGCGGCAAAGAAGAAAGCGGCAGCCGCGCC